>Ga0268266_10005850_pt1 | contig 11379 bp, 6 predicted proteins | sample KBSS13metaG_FD_190356 | JGI IMG/M metagenome (GOLD analysis project Ga0268266, IMG submission 190356) | Switchgrass rhizosphere microbial communities from Kellogg Biological Station, Michigan, USA - KBS S1-3 metaG (SPAdes) (version 2) | ecosystem: Host-associated > Plants > Roots > Rhizosphere >... | reverse complement strand
AGGAAGGAAGCGAAGCACTGTTTCGCTGGTGCGGTTGAGAATAATGCGCCGCTCCATCATCTGTGCGGCCACCTGTTTCGCAAGCTCTGCGGAGTTCAATTCAATGCCAAGCATCAGCCCCATGCCGCGCACTTCAAGGATGCATTCATTCTGCTGCTTGAGAGATTCGAGCTGACTCTTGAAGAATCCTCCGACCTCTTCGATGTTTGCCAGTATGTTCTGGCTCCGCATGGTGTCGATCACGGCAATGGCTACGGCACAGGCTAGTGGCCCGCCACCGAAGGTAGTACCGTGCATGCCAGGCGTGATGGCTGTCGCAGCACGTTCCACGCAAAGCATCGCGCCCATCGGGATTCCATTGGCAATGGGCTTGGCCAGGGTTGTTACATCGGGCTGGATACCATAGTGCTGATAGGCGAACCACTTTCCGGTGCGACCCAGGCCGCTCTGAATCTCATCGACCAACAGAAGAGCGCCGGTGGAATCGCAGAGCTCTCGAGCAGCAGCGAAAAACTCCTTCGAGACTGGATTGATACCGCCTTCGCCCTGAACGGCTTCGATGCAGATACCACATACTTCTTCTGAGAACTTCGCACGCAGGTCAGCAATGTCGTTAAAGCGAACAAACTCCACATCGGGCATCACGGGAGCGAAGGGCTCACGATACTTATCCTTGTAGGTCGTTGCCACAGACCCCATCGTGCGGCCGTGGAAGCTATGTTCGAGCGCAAGAAACTTCGTGCCGATGCGCTTGCCATTCTCGCGGGCCTTTGTGGCATGGGCGCGCGTCAGCTTCAGAGCCGCCTCCCATGCTTCGGTGCCGCTGTTGCAGAAGAAGACACGGTCCATTCCGCTGATCTCTGTTAAACGAAGAGCGAGCTCGGCGGTTCCTTCATGAAAGAAGAGGTTGGAGGTGTGAATAAGGCGCCGGCTTTGATCCGTAATCGCCTGTTCAATCGCGGGGTGCCCATAGCCAAGAGCAGAGACGCCAATCCCACTCAGCAGGTCAAGATACTGGTTTCCACTTTCGTCTTCGAGAAAGACACCTTTACCGTTAACAAAAAGATAAGGGTTCCGCTCGTAAGTGCTGAGCAGCAGCTTACTCTCGGCAGCCTGAATCGATGCCAGGTTCATGCGACCATGACCTCCGTTCCGTCATTCACTCGTGTTGAGCAGAGGTCGGGCAGAAGTGCCGCTGCCTCCGCAGGCAGGATGCGCACCCGCTTGACGCCATGCAGCAGCGCCTGACGGCATGCATTCAGTTTAGGCAACATTCCACCCGAGATAATCTGCTGTTTTTCGAGCGCGGGAATCTCCCCGAGAGTCAGCCAGCGCATCACGCTGCCGTCAGCCCCCTTAACCCCCGGCACGTCGGTCAGGAAGACCAGCGTGTCGGCTTTGGTCGAAATCGCGCAAGCTGCTGCCATCTCGTCCGCATTTACATTGTAGTACTCCCCGTCGAAGCCGAGTGCGATCGAAGAGATGACCGGGACTGCTCCCATGGTCCAGATCGCCTCAAGCCAACGCGGGTCAGTCGATGCGATCTCGCCTACAAATCCTAAGTCAGGATTGGTCTTCTTCTTCCGAGCGCGAAAGACATGTCCGTCCCCACCAGAGAGACCAACAGCAGATTGTCCGTGCGAGGCCAGCGATGCTACCAGGGATTTGTTGACGCGCCCGGCAAGAACCATCAGGGCGGTGTCTCTGGTTTCGGCATCCGTCACTCGGAGACCGGAGATGAACTCGCTCTTTTTACCCAACTGCGCCAGGGTACGGGTCAACTGCACGCCGCCGCCATGAACGACTGCGACCTGGTTGCCATCGTTGACTAACTCGGCGATGGCCCTGCCGCAGGTACGCAGCGTATCCGGATTTTCAAGGCCCGCGCCGCCCAACTTTACAACGAATCTCACAGCAAGCCCTCCTCTTCCTTCCAGCCACACATCAGGTTCATGTTCTGAACCGCCTGTCCTGCGGCTCCCTTCAACAGATTGTCCAGACAGGAGACAATAATCAGCTGCCTTCCGCCTTCAGCCAGAGCAAAGCCGAGATCGCAGAAGTTCGTGCGGACGACATGCTGAATCTGCGGAAGTTGCGGTGTCGCATGCAGGCGCACAAGCGGGCTTCCGGAGTAGAACTCTCCGAACACACTGCTGATCTCTGAGGCGTGCATTGGCTGTTTCAGCCGAACATAGATTGTTGAGAGAATGCCTCGCGGGATCGGCAGAAGATGCGGAGTGAACTGAATCTGATCTGCATCCAGACAGAGCTGTTCCAGCAATTCGCCGGTATGGCGATGACCGAAGACCGAGTAAGCAGAGAGATTATCGGCCGCATACATGAAATGTGTCTTCGAGGTAGGAGCCTTCCCGGCGCCGCTCACTCCTGATTTGGCATCGCAGATGATACCGCGATCTAGGTCGACGACTCCGGCTCTCACCAGAGGTGTAAGCCCAAGAATGACTGAGGTCGAATAGCAGCCTGGATTCGCTACCAGACGGGCTGTGCGGATCTCATCACGATGAAGCTCCGGGCAGCCGTAGATCGCCTCCGCCTGTAACGCGGCGGCAAGTGAGGGGTCGGCATCGTGGAGCTTGTAGATGGCGCGGTTGCGCTCATCCTGCAAGCGCCAGGCTCCGCTGAGGTCAATGACCCGCAGGCCGCGGGCGATCGCTTCGGGAGCCCACTCGCGCGACTGCTCATGGGGGAGCGCGAGAAACAGAATCTCGGTTCCGGCGTCGGTCAGGCGGTCCCAGTGAAAGGGCTCTACCGGATGCGAACTCTCTGTGCCGAGGCCAGCCAGTTGAGGATGGATCGATTCGAGACTCGTCACAGTCTCGGCAGCTTCGCTGGCTCTGCCCAGAAACAGGGGATCAGCGCCGCTCATGCCGGGATGGCGAAGTAGCAGCCGCGCCAGTTCGCCACCAGCATAGCCACTTACACCTGCCACGGCGACCTTCGGAGTCTGCATCGGAGGAATAGGGACTTCCTTCACAGTAGTGTTCGTTCCGACCGTCTTTTCGATGATATCGAGATTAGCCAATGTACTGTTCGATCCGTGTCTTTAATTGCGATGCCTGTCCGGTATCCGGGCAGATGATTAAGACCGTGTCGTCGCCGGCGATTGTGCCGACTACTTCAGGCCAGTCCTCGTAGTCCATGCCTGCGGCGATCGGTTGAGCGCCGCCCGTTGTAGTAATCACGACCAGCAAATTTGCGGCCTGACGAACCTCCAGGCCAAAGCCCTGCAGCACTTCACGAATGCCGGGAAGAGAGTCCTCTTCGTGGTCTCCCCCATTGGAAAGCGAATATCCGTCCGGTCCTTTTGACAATCTCAACTCGTGAATGTCACGAGAGAGGGTTGCTTGTGTAACATGGAAACCACGCCCTGCAAGTTTTCTCCGTAGCTCGTCCTGACTGGAAATCGGGCCCTTGCCCAGTAGTTCACGAATTACGGTATGACGTTGTTGTTTCATCTTTGTTTCATCGCCGTTCTGCCACGGCATAAGAGGGAAACTTCCCGGGCATGCATAAATATACATTGTGATGTATATTTATGCAATGATGTTCCACGCGGAACGTCTCCCATACCTTGACGGAAAGGTTATCCGGTGAATTCGTCGTTCATCGGACGTATAGTGAATCATGGAAAGGTTTCGCGCACTCGTCTCTACCCCAGCGTCTATCTCTGGACGTACGAACTCTGCCTCGTCCCAGGCGCAGTCCCTGATTGATGAACGTTTCGACCATGACTCCTGCGGAGTCGGTTTTGTGGCGTCGGTCGATGCCATTGCCTCGAATAAAATTCTTGCGCAGGCGCTGACGGCATTGGGCCGCTTGGCTCATCGTGGAGCTACTGCTGCCGACGGCAAGAGTAGTGACGGTGTTGGCGTTCTCCTGGCAGTTCCGCGTGACTTTCTGATTCAATCCATGGGGCTTTCTCTCGCGCCCGAAGAAAAACTGGGTGTTGGCATGGTCTTCATTCCAAAGGAAGAGACCCGCGCGGAAGCCCTGATTGAGCGAGCTCTGCAATCGCACGATTTTAAGGTGCTTTGTTGGCGCGATGTTCCGGTTAAGACCGAATATCTTGGCGAGATGGCGCTTGGAACCATGCCAAAGATCCGACAGGTGCTGGTTGTGAACTCCGACCACTCTGACGCTTCGACGATGGAGCGCCGCCTTTACCTCGCACGGAAGCAATTCGAGCGTTCCCACGAGCAGGGAGAGGTCGAAGGCTACATCTGTTCCATGTCCTCGCAGACGATCGTTTATAAGGCGATGTGTACGGGGCAGGATCTGGCACGGTTCTATCCCGAACTGGCCTCCCACGATTTCGTTACCTCTTTTGCCATCTTCCATCAGCGTTATGCCACCAACACCCTTCCAACCTGGCATCGCGCTCAGCCAGGACGCACTCTTGGTCACAACGGAGAGATCAATACGGTTTGGGGAAATCGTGCGCGTATGGCGGCTCGCGATTCTACGCTTCCGGTCGAGTGCAAGCCTGTTTTGACGCAGGGTGGAACCGACTCCACCAGTCTTGACGAGGCCGTCGAGCTGATCTCCCAGAACGGCCGCACCCTGGCCGAGGCCATGCGGATGCTTATGCCTCCTGCGGCCATGTCGGGACATACCTCATCCTTTCTGCGTTACCACTCGGACTGCATCGAGCCGTGGGACGGCCCTGCGGCGATTGCATTCTCGAACGGTCGGCTGGTGGGAGCGGTGCTCGATCGCAACGGCCTCAGGCCTTGTCGTTTCGCAATCACGAAAGACGGCCTTGTGGTCGCCGGATCCGAGATCGGGCTGGTCGATCTGGACCCCAACGAGGTGACTCACAGCGGTCGTCTTGGGCCAGGTCAGATGCTGGTTGTCGACCTTGAGAAGAACAAAGTTTATGAAGACGAAGAGCTGCTGGCAGTCTTCGACGCCGAAGATCCGGTCTACGAGAAACTGCTCGAGGATGAACCTCTGGTTCCCGAGCCGGTTCTGGCGATTGAAGCAGCTACGCTGAACCGTCTGCAGAAGGGCTTTGGATATACCCGCGAAGACGTCCGGATGATCCTGCAGCCGATGGCGGCCGATGGTAAGGATGCAGTCTGGTCGATGGGAGACGATACTCCATTGGCCTTTCTGGCCCGTGCCCCTCGTCCTGTTTATGCGTACTTCCGTCAGCGCTTCGCGCAGGTAACCAATCCGGCGATCGATCCTTTGCGCGAGGCCTGCGTGGTCTCTTTGCATACGCGTCTGGGACCCTGGCCCCACCTGTTGGACAAGAACGTTCCGTTGCCTGGAGTTTCACTGACCTCGCCCTTCCTCTCGCTGGGACAGGTGCAGGCGCTTCGCTCGGGCAAATACCCTCATCCAGAGGAATTGCGTTTCTCTGAGTTGTCCTGCGTTTTTGCACCCAGCATGACCCTCGTGCAGGCTCTTGACGAGTTGAGCAATCGGGCGATCGAGTTGGTTCGCAACGGTGCTCGTCTCCTTTTGCTCACCGATCGCGCCGGCACATCAGAGACGCTTCCGGTCCCGATGGCGATGGCCACAGGTGCCGTCCATCAGGCCCTTGTTGCAGCCGGTCTCAGAACGCTTGCCGGAATTGCTGTCGAAGCAGGGGACTGTCGTGATATTCACCATGCAGCCGTGCTGATCGGTTATGGTGCTGGGGCGGTCTGTCCCTGGCTGGCGCTTGAGACAGGACGCGCGCTCGCTCCTGCCGGAACGGACCCGGATGTAGCCGAGAAGAAGATGCTCAAGGCTCTTGACGCTGGTTTGGCTAAGGTGATGTCGAAGATGGGAATCTCAGTCGTCGACAGCTATCGCAGCGCACGCCAGTTCGACATTCTCGGACTGCATTCGAGCGTGGTCGACCGCTGCTTCCCCAACACCCCCGCTCCTCTTTCGGGAATTGGATTCGCAGAGGTTGAGCGGCAGCTTCGTCAAACCTGGCAGCCTGCGGACAGTGAAGCCGCGGCAGCCGCCGACCTACCGGATTATGGTTGGGTTCGGTTCCGTAAGGCTGATGTCGCAGAGCCTCATGCATGGCAGCCTCCGACGGTGAAGGCGCTTCAGTCCGTCGTCGGAAGCGCACGCAATGTTCCACCGCCCACCGATCCCACAGCCGCATTTGCCATTTTCACCAAGGACGTTATTGCCCGGGATCCGGCGGTGCTGCGCGATCTGCTCGAGATTCGCCCTGCAGGCGCGGAGTTGTCGCTTGACGAGGTAGAAAGTTCGTCGAGCATCACGAAGCGTTTTGTCGCCAGCGCGATGTCTCTAGGCTCGCTGAGCCCCGAGGCGCACCAGACGATCACCATGGCAATGAACACGCTTGGTGCTCGTTCGAACACCGGAGAGGGCGGGGAAGATCCCGCTGTCTACCACAATCTGCCGATCGGGAGCGAGACGCTTCCGGGATCTGGTGGCGCGAGCGCTGCAATGCATGCTCAGGGCGGAGTCGCGGTCGCTGAGCCGGTTGTAGAAGCTCCTGCGGTTCACCTCTCGCTGAACAACAAGATCAAACAGATAGCCTCAGGCCGTTTCGGTGTTACCGCCGAATATCTGGCGCATGCCGAGGAGATCGAGATCAAGGTTGCGCAGGGAGCCAAGCCTGGCGAAGGCGGCCAGCTTCCCGGTCATAAGGTGAGCGGTCTGATTGCTCGTCTGCGGCACGCTCAGCCGGGCGTATCGCTGATCTCGCCACCGCCGCATCACGACATCTACTCGATCGAAGATCTGGCGCAGTTGATCTACGACCTGAAGCGGGTGAATTCCAAGGCTACAGTCGGTGTGAAACTGGTCTCGGGCTGCGGCGTAGGTACAGTCGCTGCCGGTGTGGCGAAGGCGTATGCGGACTATGTCGTCATCGCCGGAAACACGGGCGGAACTGGAGCTGCGGCACTTTCGAGCATCAAGTATGCTGGCAATCCCTGGGAGCTAGGGTTGGCCGAGGCTCAGCAGGTCCTGATTCAGAACGGCATGCGTGGCCGTGTTCGTCTGCGTACGGACGGCGGACTTGCCACAGCGCGTGATGTTCTGGTTGCGGCTCTGCTGGGCGCGGATGAGTATGCCTTCGGCACCGCTGTTTTGGTCGTGCTGGGCTGCGATATGGCGCGTCAGTGTCATCTCAACACCTGTCCTACTGGCATCGCTACACAGAAGCCGGAGCTGCGCGCTAAGTTCCGCGGCAAGCCGGAGCACGTGGTCCGGTTCTTCGAAGAGCTGTCCTCGGATCTACGGCATCTTCTGGCTCGTTATGGCCTGCCTTCGCTCGAGGCTGCGGTCGGACGTTCGGATCTGCTGGAACAGGTCCGGTTCGATGGAAACCTCGATCTTGCTCCCATGCTGGCTCAGCCGGGCGAAGGTCCGCGCCGCTGGATGGGCGGAAGGAACGATCAGCCGCTGCCTGAGCCTCCGATCGACGAGAAGTGGGTTGCGCCCGCTCTCGAGGCTGTGGAGACTGGAAAGCCGTACTTCATCGAGTCGGAGATTGCTAACTGTGATCGCGCTGTAGGAGCTCGTCTCGCAGGAGAGTTATCTCTTCGGCGAGCTAAGGCAGATCTGCACGCGAATGTCACCTTCGATCTTCATGGAACTGCGGGTCAGTCGTTCGGAGCCTTTGCTGTCGACGGAATGAAGATGATTCTCGACGGCCAGGCCAATGACTTCGTGGGCAAGGGACTTTCCGGCGGAGAGATCATCATCCGGCCTCTAGGTCTGGCAGCCCAGAATAGCGGTCAGCACGTCATTCTCGGCAACGTGGCTCTCTACGGAGCGACCTCCGGCAAACTCTTCGCCGCCGGCAGGGCAGGAGAGCGATTTGCGGTCCGCAACTCCGGTGCAGTCGCAGTGGTCGAGGGCGTCGGTGATCACGGCTGCGAATATATGACCGGTGGAACTGTGGTCGTGCTCGGCAAGACTGGCATGAACTTCGGTGCGGGCATGACGGGCGGATTCGCCTGGGTCTATGACTCCGACGGAAGCTTCATCTCCGACTCTAAGTTCCATCCTGAATTCATTGATCCAAAGGGGTTTGACGCTGTGGATCAGGCAGCCCAGGAAGAACTGAAAGCATTGGTCGAAGAGCATATTGCTCATTCGGACAGCAGTCTCGCGAGAGCCTTGCTGGCAGATTGGGCGACAAACTCGAAGGCCTTTGTCCTCCTGAGTCCGAAGCCGCAGGCCTAAAATGGAGGTGGGTCTCCCCCCCCCCATGAAAATCTGCTAAGTCTATTATTATGAGAATTTTACGTAGATATTAGCTTGCAAGGTATTGAAAAATAGTACTTTACGTCTAAAGTATTCATATGAAATTATTTAGCCCCGTTCCTTGGAACGGGGCTTGATTTTTCTCAGAGCTTTTGAAGGTTTGTTTTAAGTATAGCGAGTACAGGAGAACTGATCGGCACAAATATGTTATTTGCTTTTATTGACTTAGACCTGCCTGGACCTTGACAGCTTTTCGGAACGGAGTGAATCAGAATTCATTCTTGGCAAAGCGGAAGCAGTTCTTTAGAGTGACGAGGTCGGTTGATTGGCAGCTTCGGAGGAGACGGTGCAGGAGGAGAGAGCGACGCCGGCGACGGGCCCGGGCGGAGATAAGTATCAGCGAATCCTGGATGCCGCAGTGGAGGTGATTGCGGAGCATGGGTACTTCAACTCGCCGGTGAGCGCGATCGCGAAACGGGCGGGAGTCGCAGACGGGACCATCTATCTCTATTTCAAAAGCAAGGATGAGGTGCTTCGAACGGCCATCGACAACACCTTTGGGAAGTTCTACGGACAGGTTGAGGAGCGGTTCAAAACTCTAAAGGATGTCCGTGAGCAGTTGGAGTATATCGCCCAGATCCATTTGGAGAGCCATCGGGTGAACCGTAGTATGGCCATTCTGATGCAAACGGAGATGCGGCAAAGCGCGAAGTTTATCGCCGAGTTTTCCCATCACCATCTTGTGAAGTACATCCAGATGGTTCGTGAGGTGGTGCGCCGGGGCCAGCAGGAGGGAATTTTTCGTCAGGATATCTCCGATGGGGTTGTGGCGCATTGTATGTTTGGAGCTATCGACGAGCTTCTGAGCTCGGCTGTCTTCACGGGACGTGCTTATGATCCAAAGTCCACGGCGAGACAGGTCATGGATGTGCTGTTGAACGGAATTGAACGAAAGACCTGAACGGAAACTCCCATCTCCACAGTGGGTTTGTTTGGATTGCGTTGGTCGAGAGCACGTTTAGAATCGTCCACGTTTTGAATTGAGGCGGGACACGAACAGAAATGGGGCAGGGCGAGCATGTTTGATCTGCGAACGGTGAATGATGTTCTGGTGCGGGCTACGGGACGTGGCGATCGCGCCGTTTTGATGGCACAGGATGGGGTCGCAAGCTGGTCTCCTATTTCGTCGGTGGAGTTATACGGCAGAGTTCGCGCTTTAGCGGATGTGTTGCGCGATTGGGGGATCGGTAAGGGAGATCGTGTAGCTCTGCTTGCGGAGAACCGTTGGGAATGGCCGGTGACGGACTTCGCCGTACTGGCGATCGGAGGGGTGGATGTGCCGCTCTATCCTACGCTGACCCCTGAGCAGATCGGCTATATGCTGCGAGATTCCGGCGCGAAGGTGGCGTTCGTTTCCACGGCAGAGCTATACGAGAAGATTCGGCAGGCGGGCGAGCTTCCGGAGCTGAAGGCAGTTGTTGTGATGGATCCCGGTGAGCACGAAGGGGCGGAGAGCTTTGCTGCGCTGATAAAAGATGCAGAGGCAAAGCAGCAGCGGGACGCGGGCTTCGATGTGATGCTGAAGACGGCGCGCCCCGAGGATCTGGCCACCATCATCTATACGTCGGGAACGACGGGCGAGCCCAAGGGCGTGATGCTGACGCACGGAAATCTGGCGAGTAATTTGAATTACTCCACCGGGCCTTTGGGACTAGGAGATACGGATACAGGAATTTCGTTCCTCCCTTTGTCCCATGTGACCGCGCGGCACCTGGACTATGCGCTGATGTGTCATGGAACGAAGCTGGCCTACTGCGCGAAGTTCGATCAACTGCCCGCGGCAATGAAGGCGATACAGCCGACGATCGTGGTGGCAGTGCCGAGGGTCTATGAAAAGATCAGGCAGGCGGTGGAGGGGAAGTCGGCGGCTTCGCCGGTAAAACACAAGATCCTCCAATGGGCGTTGGGTGTAGGGAAGGCTCACAGGAAAGAGATACTCGAAGGCAGAAGGCCAAGCGGTCTGGGCTGGAAGCTTGCGAACAAGCTCGTCTTCGGCAAGATCGCGGAGGCATTTGGAGGCAAGGTTCGAATCTTTATCTCCGGTGGAGCGCCGCTGGGGGTAGACACAGCAGGATGGTTTGCAGATGCCGGAATCGTAATCCTTGAGGGATACGGGCTCACAGAGACCTCGCCTGTGATTGCTTTGAACTATCCGGGTGCCCACAAGCTGGGTACTGTGGGCAAGCCGCTGGAGAACATCGAATGCCGCTTTGCTTCCGATGGCGAACTGGAGGTGAAGGGGCCCTCTGTCTTCGTAGGCTACTGGAAGAAGGAAAAAGAGACGAAGGACGCGTTTACCGATGACGGCTGGTTTAAGACTGGAGACATCGGCAATATCGACGATCAGGGATTCTTATCAATTACGGATCGAAAGAAGGAGTTGCTGAAGACCAGCGGAGGGAAGTTTATCGCTCCGCAGCCCATCGAGAACAAGCTGAAGGCAAATACTCTGGTGGGCCATGCCGCGATGGTGGGCGACAAACACAAGTTTGTCTGCGTACTGATCTCGCCGAATCTTGCGGCTCTGAAGAGCTGGGCTACGGGACAAGGTGTCCAGACGAACGACGCCTCCTCCATGGTGAAGGATCCGAAGGTGATCAAGGCGTACCAGGAGATCGTGGACCGGGTGAACAAGGAACTCGCTCACTACGAGAGCATCAAGCGCATGTGCGTCGTCTCCGAAGAGTGGACAGTAGAGACCGACGAGCTGACGCCAAGCATGAAACTGAAGCGGCGGGTCGTCGAGAAAAAGTACGAACGCGAGATTGCGGCGTTCTATGCGGATGAGGCAACGGCAAAGGGCGGGCTGTAGTTGTTCTTAATTCGGGCCATCAGTTTTCGTCCCATGGACGCGTGAGGTGATCGATGAAAGAAAAGCTGCGCCTTTTAGGTTTGTTGATGCTGTCAGGTCAGATATGCGTCGCTCAGGTGACGTCTCCGCCTTCCTGCCCGATATCGCCGGAGGGCAGGCCGGCGACAATCACCCCCGCAAAGCGACCGACGGCAGAGCAGATTACGAAGACAGCCGAGACGGCTGCAGCGGACCCGACCGTGCTGGTTGCCGCAGAGCCGATCACGAACTTCGGAGTAGAACGATATCGGCTGGTCGAC
>Ga0268266_10005849_pt1 | contig 11380 bp, 14 predicted proteins | sample KBSS13metaG_FD_190356 | JGI IMG/M metagenome (GOLD analysis project Ga0268266, IMG submission 190356) | Switchgrass rhizosphere microbial communities from Kellogg Biological Station, Michigan, USA - KBS S1-3 metaG (SPAdes) (version 2) | ecosystem: Host-associated > Plants > Roots > Rhizosphere... | reverse complement strand
CTCGCGGCGAACAAGGGCATCAGCCCGAGCGGCAATGCCGTCGTCGGCCTGTCGATGTCGGGCAGCGCGGCGCTGATCCTCGCTGCCTATCACCCGGGCCAATTCGTGTACGCCGGGTCGCTGTCTGGATTCCTCAACCTGTCCCGCGGGCTGTGGCCCGTGCTGGTGGGCATCTCGATGGGCGACGCGGGCGGCTTCAACGCGCTCGACATGTGGGGGCCGTATGGCGGACCCGCCTGGCAGCGCAACGACCCGATGCTGCAGATCGGCAGGCTGGTGTCCAACGGAACCCGCATCTGGGTGTACAGCGGCAACGGCAACCCGACCGATCTGGACGCCGGGCTGGGTAATGCGCAAATTCCCGCGCAGTTCCTGGAAGGCCTGACGATCCGTACGAACAAGGACTTCCAGGCGGCCTACACCCGAGCAGGCGGCAGCAACGGGGTCTTCAACTTCCCGCCCAACGGCACGCACAGTTGGGGTTACTGGGGCGGACAGCTGCAGGCCATGAAGCCGGACATCCAGCGGGTGCTCGGCGCCGGGCCCGCGGCCTAGAGATCTCGCGACCAGAACTCGCCGACGAGGTCGCGCCCGAAGCTGTGGTGGGGCTCGCGGCGGTCGCACTGAAAGCCGGCGCGGTCGTATATTCGCCGAGCGGCTACTAGAACATCGTTGGTCCACAAGGTGATTCGTCGGTAGCCGGCGCTGCGGGCAAACCGCAGACATTCGTCGACCAGCCTGGTGCCGACGCCGGCCCCGCGGGCCGACGGTTCGACGAGGAGCAGCCTCAGCTGTGCGGTGTCCGCAGCGTCGGGATCGTTGGCGGCGGTGCAGAACACGCAGCCGACGCGCTCACCGTCCAACTCGGCGATCCACGCCGCCTCGCGTTTGATGTCAGCGCGCTCAGCAAAGTCGGCGACGATCCGCGCAACCAGGGCCTCGAACGTCGTGTCCCAGCCGTACTCGGTCGCATATCGGTAACCGTGTCGCTCCACCACCCATCCGAGGTCACCCGGCGCCGGCGGGCGAAGCACGAGACCACGAAACCGGGGTTCGTCGCCCAGTGCGCGGCGGATCCGTCCCATCGAGGCGACGAGCTCGGCGCGCTGGCCGTCGTCGAGCGGCGCCAGCATCGTTGAGATCGCACCGGCCTGTAATCGATCCAGCTCGTCGAACGCGTGCCTGCCATCGTCGGTCAGTCGCACCACCTGGCGGCGTGCGTCGGCTTCCGACTTTTCTCTGGCCACGAGTCCGGACTCGGTGAAACCCGACATGATGCGGCTCAGATAGCCGGCGTCGAGGTCGAGGTCGCGGCGCAGCTCGGCGACCGCAACCTCATCGCGATGCGCCAGTTCGAACAGCACCCTGGCCTCGGTCAGCCCGAACGCCGACCCGGCCAGATCGGGCCTGAGCAGGCCCAAGACCCGCGTGTAGAAGCGGTTGAATCCGCGGACATCATCGACCACACCAATCATGGTTGACAGCGTCAAACAATCTTTTGATTCTGTCAACTACCGGCGCTGAACAGGTCCTGAGAACCGTTCACATCGGCGTTGCGTACACTGCCTCCACGACGGGGGTGGCTCTCGAAACGCGCGGAGCCCGGTCCAACATCAATTACACAGCCAAAGGCTCACCTTGCCAGATACCACGAGCGACACCCAGAACTTGAAGCCTCACTTCGAAGACGTGCAGGCGCACTACGACCTGTCCGACGAGTTCTTCCGGCTCTTTCTGGATCCCACGCAGACGTACAGCTGCGCCTACTTCGAGCGTGACGACATGACACTCGAAGAGGCGCAGATCGCGAAGATCGACCTGTCCCTCGGCAAGTTGGGCCTGCAACCCGGCATGACTTTGCTGGACATCGGCTGCGGATGGGGCGCGACGGTGAAACGAGCGCTGGAGCGCTACGACGTCAACGTCATCGGCCTCACCCTGAGCCAAAACCAGAAGGCCCACGTCGAGAGGGTCCTCGCCGCATCGGACAGCCCGAGAAGCAAGCGCGTGCTGCTTCAGGGCTGGGAGCAGTTCGACGAGCCCGTTGACCGCATCGTGTCGATCGGCGCTTTCGAACACTTCGGCCGCGACCGCTACGACGACTTCTTCAAGAAGGCCTACCAGCTGCTGCCCGAGAACGGCGTGATGCTGCTCCACACCATCATCAAGCCGACCGACGAAGAATTCGCCGAGTCCGGGTTGCCGCTGACCATGAAGCTGCTGAAGTTCAGCAAGTTCATCATGGATGAGATCTTCCCCGGCGGGGACCTGCCGAAGCCGACGACCGTGCAGGAACACGCCGAGAAGGTGGGCTTCGAACTCACCCGCGCACAACGGCTTCGGCTGCACTATGCGCGGACGCTGGAGATCTGGGCGGCTGCACTCGAGGCGCGCAAGGACGAGGCGATCAAGATCCAGTCCCAAGAGGTGTACGACCGGTACATGAAGTACCTGACCGGTTGCGCCGAGCTGTTCCGCGACGGCTACACCGACATCTGCCAGTTCACGCTCGTCAAGAACTAGGCGCCGGCACCGATCTTCTCGATCGCGTCGATGACGGCCTCGGGCGCGTCCAGCGACACGAATGTGCGCGCCTTGGGCACCTCGATCAACGCGCAATTCGGGAACTGCGCCGCGAGCCGCCTGCCCAGCGCCGGCGTGAACGCGCGGTCACCCTGGCCCCAGACGATCGTCACGGGCTTGGTGAAACGTCCGAGCCGGGTCGAGACGTCGACCAGGTCGGTCTTCGCCACGTTGCGCAGCAGTGTGGCGAGATTGCGGCGAATCCGGGCATCCGTGCGCCCAGGCTCCAGCCAGGAGGCGGTCAGGTGGGGGTCCGGGCGCACGAGCAGGCCGAAGCCCAGCGGAGAGTGCCGCAGCGCCTTGATCCGCATCTGCTCGAACAGCAACTTGATCGACACCGGACCGCGCAGCAGCGCGAAGACGAGTGTGAACGGGAACGGCGGAAACTTGTCGAACGCGTCGCAGTTGGTCAGCACCAGTCGACCGATCTTCTCCGGGTAGGCGTCGATGACGAGTTGGCACAGGCCACCGCCGGTGTCGTTGCCGACGAGCGTGACGTCCGACAGGCCGAGTCGGTCGATGACATCGCGGATCATCGTGGCCACACCCTGCGGCGAGAGGGCGCGCTCATCGCTCACCGGAATGGTGTGCGAGCCCAGCGGCCAATTCGGTAGATAACAACGAAATCCTCGCTGCGCCAAGCCCTCTGCCACCCGGTCCCACAGCCGGCTGTCGACGAGGATGCCGTGCACAAACAACACCGGCGGATGCGGGGAGTCTTCGGGACCCAACACGCGGTAGTCGATCGTTGCCTGGTCCAACGCGATCTGCGGCATCTTCGCTATCCTTCCGAGCAGACTTACAAACACTTAGTATGAAAGTTACGTGCAGCCAGTATGAAAGTCAACGACGAAACGGTCGCCGAGACCCCGGCCAGGCGCACCCAGGCCGAGCGCACCGCGGCAACCCGGGCGGTGCTAATCGACGCTGCACGAAAGTTGTTCGCCGACAAGGGATTTGCCGATGTGTCCACCCAGGCGATCGTCGCGGCGGCCGGGGTGACGCGGGGTGCGCTCTACCACCAGTTCGATGACAAGGCAGCGCTGTTCGCGGCGGTCTACGAGGACGTCGAACGCGATCTGGTCGCCGACATCGCCCAGCAGATCATGGCAGAACAGCCGCCGGACCCATTGGCGGCCATGCGACTTGGCGCGCGATTGTTCCTCGATCGGTGTTCGGCCCCCGACGTGCAGCGCATCGTCCTGATCGACGCGCCCGCGGTGCTGGGCTGGGATCAATGGCGTGCCGTCGGGGTGAAATACGGCCTCGGCGTGATCGAGGGAATGTTGGCGCACGCGATCGCTGAGGGCGCCATCCCCGAACAGCCCCTACGCCCGACCGCGCACGTCCTACTGGGCGCCCTCGACGAAGCCGCGCTGTTCGTCTCGCGGGCCGCCGACCCCGATCAAGCCCGCGAGCAGATGGATGCGGTGTGCGACCGGTTGATCAGCGGGATCGCGGGCCGGTAGGCAGCAGTAGAGCACTGTCGCCGAATTCGTGCCACAGGTATCCGGTCGCGATCGCCTCCCGATACGCGGCGCCCACCAGTTCGGGGCCGGCGATCGCTTCCAGCAACAGCAGGTGCGAGGCGCCCGCGTCGTGCCAGCCGGTGATCAACCCGTCGACGACTCGGGCAGGACGCTGCGGCCCGAGCACCAGATCCGTCCAACCCGTTGCGGCGTGCACCCTGCCATCGGGATCGGCGGCCGATTCGACCGCACGGGTCGCTGTGGTGCCCACGGCGATCACCCGAGCGCCTGATGCCCGCGCCAGGTTGAGCAGTCGCGCCGTCGAGGGCGGCACTTCGAACGCTTCGGCCGCCGGTGGCTCGCCCTGCTCTGCCGATGACACGCCGGCGTGAAGCGTGATCGGCGCGATCACAATGCCCGCCGCGACGAGCGATGCGACCAGTTGGGCGCTGAACGGCCTTGCCGCGCTGGCCATTTCGGCGCTTCCCGGCCTACGCGCGAACACCGTCTGATAGCTGCTCAGCGGCCACGGGCGGGGCACATAGCCGTACCGGATGGGCCGGCCGTGTCTGTCGAGATATGACATGACATCGCCTTCGATCGCCAGCCGTGCGGACCAGAGCCGACTGCCTGCGATGCCCCGCCGCGGATAGGACGCGATCACCACGAGCGCGGCGCCGTCGGCCAGCGCGATCCGCTCGCCGGGCTCGACATCCCGAAGGTGGCCGGTCGCGTCGGCGGCAGATCGCAGTTCGACGACCCACACGTGGTCGGCCAGCGCCGTCGAGAAGTGCACGGCGATCGAGGCGGTGTTCCGGATGCCGTCGACCGCAGCGGGCAGCGTCGCGGAGTTGTTCACGATCAGCACGTCGCCAGGGACCAGGTGGTCTCCGAGATCGGTGAACCGCCGATGGTGGATAGCGCCCGGCGTCGCGATCATCAGTTTGACGCCGTCGCGGGCAACGCCGCGTGCCTCGGGAGGCTCTACGGCGTCCGATCCCGCTGGCCGCTCGAAGCGCGTGCGTGGCATCGGGATGGTCATGAGTCGGCTCCGATGGCAACCAACTGCTGCGCGCGGTAGCGGCCTGATGCGGGCCGGGTATCGAGGAGGCGCAGGAGCGCGGGCACGACGGACTCCGGTTCGGGACGATCGGAGATGTCCTCGCCAGGGAACGCCGCCTGGTGCATATCGGTCCGCATGTCGCCGGGATCGAACGCGTACACGCCGAGGGCCGGGTGTTCGGCGGCCAGGATGGCGCTGAGGTGGTCGAGAGCCGCCTTCGACGAGCCGTAGCCGCCCCAGCCCTCGTAGGGTTCAACGGCCGCGTCGGAGCTGATGTTGACGATCGCCCCGCGACCGCCTGTCAGCGCGGGCAGTGCGGATTGGATCAGCTGCAGGGGCGCGAAGACGTTCGTGTCGTAGACGGCGTGCAGATCGTCCGCTGGGTAGTCGGTCAGCCGAGGTTGCGGGCTCGGCCCGAGCCGACTGGCGTTGTTGACGAGCAGCCGAAGCGGTCCGGCAGCCATGGCGGCGGCGACCAGTGCGGCCCTATGCGCGGGGTCTGTGACGTCGCCGGGAACAGTGATCAGGCGCTCGGAGTTCAATTCCGCGGCCGTCGCCACGAGGTCGTCGGCGTCCCTGGCGTCGGTGACGACGGTCCAGCCGCGGCCGAGCAGGGCCGTGGCCACCGCCCGGCCGAAACCGCGAGAGCCACCGGTGATGATCGCGACAGTAGAGATGTGCTGGGGAACAGTCATACTGGCATACTGATAGTTGAAGTGAACTTTAAGTCAAGAGCTGAGGTGCGCGCGATGGAAAGCCGAGATCTGCTGACTGTCAGTGAAGTGGCCGAGCGCAGCGGTTTCGCGCCGTCCGCAATCCGGTTCTACGACAAGCAGGGCCTGATCAGCGCCACCAGGACCAGTGGCGGACAGCGACGGTTCGAGCGAAACATGTTGCGGCGTTTGGCCTTCATCCGCGCGGCCCGCAACGTCGGGTTGACCCTCGACGAGATCGCGGCCGCGCTCGAGATGCTCCCGGACGGTCGCACCCCAACGCGCGCGGACTGGACCCGGCTGTCGAAGGATTGGCGGCAACGACTGGACGAGCAGATCGCCGGACTGATGGCCCTGCGAGACAAGCTGGATTCCTGCATCGGATGTGGCTGCCTCTCGCTGAAGCGGTGCGCGATCTCGAACCCCGCCGACAGCGCATCGGTTGCCGGGCCGGGCGCGGTGTACCTCCCGAAATCGTTGCGCCATCCGGCGTAGATTCGGTCCGGGGCCGAAATGAATACCTTGCGCCGTTCGCAGCGATACGTGGTGCTGACACTGGCAGCACTGATAGTGATGTGCGCGGTCGCGGGTGCCCTGCTGTGGCTCACCGATCGACGCGCAGACGAGGTGCACGTCCAGGGCGAGCCGATGACCGATGCCCAGGCGGCAGGACAAGTCGTGGCGTCCGCCAAGCAGATAGTCAGTGTCGCGCAATTACGGGAAGCCTCGGGCGGCTACGCGTTCGTGTCGTGCCAGAATGCGAACGAACCGCCCTACCAGGCCACGGTGTATCTGAATTTCCGGTTGCCGCAAAGCAATTCGGTGAAGTATCTGCGCGACGTCGCCGCTTCGCTGGCTGCGCACGGCTGGGCACCGGCGGCGTCGACCAGCGAACACTTCGGCGAGAAGCTGACCAAGGACGGCGTAACGGCGACCATCTATCGCAGCGTCGACGAGACCGACTTCGCCACCATGCGTCTCTACGGCGAATGCCGCAACACCGCCGACCACCGCAGCGACAATCCTGTCTGGCGCGAAGTCACCGACCAACTCGGCTGACGCGGATTCAGCACAGGGATCGCTGAAGGAGCACGGTGTCCAGCCACCGGCCATGCTTGAAACCGACGGCGGTGAGCCGTCCGGCATCTACGAATCCGCGCTTGCGGTGCAGCGCCAGCGAAGCCGCACCGTCGGCGTCGGCGATCACAGCGATGACCTCGCGGACACCCGCGCTGGTGCAGTCTGTCAGCAGCGCGTCCAGAAGCCTGCCGCCGATCCCGCGGCCGACCGCGTCGGGAGCGAGGTAGATCGAGTCCTCGACGGTGTGGCGGTATGCGGGGCGCGTCTTCCACGGTGAGCAGTAGGCGTAGCCGGCGATCCGGCCGTCCAGCGTCGCGGTCAGGAACGGCAGTCCACGATCGGTGACCGACTGCAGTCGGTCTCGCCATTCGGATTGACCGGGGGCGTCGATCTCGAAGGTCGCCACGCCCGTCTGCACGTGGTGGGCGTAGATCGCACCGATGTCATCGAGGTCGTCGAACGTGGTGCGCCGGATCGTGATATCGGTCTGGTGCACAACACATTCCGCGTCTTCAGCAGGCAACCGGATGCGACTCGCAATACGGCGTGGCGCCGGGGAAGCGGTAGCGATGGTCGGCGATCCACCGGTACACGGCGTTCTGAATGAAGCGGACACCGGGAACGCGGTAGATCCGCAGCGGCAGCCGTGTGCCGAGCGCGACCGAGAGCGCCGCATTGATCGCCTCCGCGCCGCCGTACACCGCGCCGGATTCGTCCAGCCACCACGACATGTCGAAAAGGTGCGACGGGTCCACACCGAGGCGTTCTGCGGCGCCGGGTGCCTGGAACGGCTCCGTATGCAGATTTCCCGTCCGGTCGTGCTTGATGAGGAAATAGACCGACCGCGTGCACATCCCGCAGGCTCCGTCGAAGTACAGCACTCCGTTCATGCCTTCATTGTTCACCGCGGAGTCAGGTCAGTCACTGCCTGCTGTGCAGATATGACCGATGTCATCCTCAGCACTGTCTCACCTGCATACAGCGCCATCCGGTCAACCATCGAATCGGGCATGCCCATCGTCGGCGCCATCGGAGAGAAGATCGGCAGACCGGGCCGCTGCAGTCCGAACAGCGGCGCAATCGCCCGATCGGGAATTCTGGCGAGCGTGCCGCTGCCCGCATTGATCAGTCTCGGAACGAGCTTGGCGCGTCCGTCGTCGCCGCACCACCGCTGCGTGGCGGCGTTGGGCACCACCCGGTGCGGCAGCGGCCAACCGAGCCCGAACAGCGTCGTGCGAAACGTCTTGTCCGCCTTGAGGATGCGGCTGACGTACTCCGGATGCGCGCGTGCCTCGTCGGTCAAGAGAAAGCGAGTACCCGCCACCACACCCGCGGCACCGGCAGTCATGGCCGTCCGAGTGTCGTCGGCGGCGGCGATACCACCGGCCAGCAGTACCGGCCGGCCACGCGCGATCTCGAGCACGCGCGGCAGTAACTCGAGCGCCCGCGTCTTGCCGGCGATGTGTCCGCCCGCCTCGCAGCCCTGGGCGATCAGCCCGTTTGCGCCGCACACGCACGCCCGCCGCGCCTGCTCCTCGGTGCCGACCATGACGAAGACGAACACGCCCTGCTCGGACAGCCGACGCAACATATCCCGGTCCATGCCGAAGGCGATGACGGCCACGTCGATTCGCGCCTGCACACACACGTCGACGTGGCTGCGGCGGAGAAACGGCATCAACAGGTTGACCGCCACCGAGCGGTCGGGGACCGCGTCGCGCACTTTACGGATCGCCTCCCGCAACTCGGGCGGCGGAAGCAGCCCGAGCGTGCCCAGCGCCCCTGCGGCGGCGACGGCAGCGGCCAGCTCGGGGCCCGCAAGGCCACCGCCCATTCCGGCCTGTGCCACCGGGACGTCGAGGCGGAGCCGATCAAGCAGGTCCACGAGCGCACGCTAACAGGCGCGCGGCGTGCGCTAGCCGTAAAGCTTGGCGAGAATTTCGCCGGCCTCGTCGTCCTCGAGCACCGGCGTGGCCGAGATCTGCATGAACTCCTGCCACTCGGAGACCAACGAGAAGACGCCCTTCGCATCGCTCGCCTCGACCACCGAACAGCCCGAGCCGTTCAAGCCGAACCACCGACCCAGCTGCGTGACGCCCTCTGGCGGTTTGCCGCCGGTCTCCAGGAAGCGTTTGGCAGCGGCTCGAGTCCCATCGGGTTCCAGCGTCCATTGAACGAGATATTTCATGCTCATTACCCCCTATGGTGGCTCGCTTGTGCGGGCCCTAGAGCAGTATGCGACCAGGTTCGGGTGATGGTCGGCGATTGGGTCCAACTGCGAAGGGGTGGTTCCCGTTGCAACGGTCAAGGCCGTCGGGCGCAGCTCGCCCATGCGGCTGATTCCCTTGAGCACAGGGGTATCTCGACGAATCCCAGGGCCGGTGAGTCGCGTCCTAGCGGGCCGGCGGACCGGGTTTCGCCTGGGCGGCGTCGCGGCGCCGTGCGGCCATCCCGGCAAGCGCTTCGAACACCACGCGATGCGCGGCATTCACGGTCAACTCGGCGTGGTCGTAGGCGGGTGCCACCTCGACCACGTCGACCCCTGCGACGTCGTGTTCGTAGCAGAGTTGGCGCACCATCCGCAGCAGGTCGGCGCTGGTGATGCCGCCAGGCTCGGGCGTGCCGGTGCCTGGAGCGTGCGCCGGGTCGAGGACGTCGATGTCGACCGAGACGTAAAGCTTGTCGGCCTTGGCCAACGCCTCGCTGACCGCATCGCGCATCACGTCCTTGAACCCGCGGTCCCAGATCTCCTGCATGGTGTGCCATGTCATGCCCTGTTCGAGCATCCACTCGAACGTGTCTTGCGGCGGCCAGTAGCCCCGCAGGCCGACCTGAACGAAATGGGTGCCCGGCACCGCGCCCGACTCGATAAGTCTCCGCATCGGGGTGCCGTGGCTAGCCAGGTTGCCTTCGATCTCGTCGGCGGTATCGGCGTGCGCGTCGAAGTGCACGATGCCGACGTTGCCGTAACCATGCACGTCGGCCACCGCCGTCGCGGCAGGCCAGGTGATCGAATGGTCCCCGCCGAGGATGACGGGAACGATGCCGCGCGACGCCACTGCATGCACGCGTTCGCGAATGTTGTTGTGCGACACCTCGGTCTGGCCGTGTGGGCAGTAGGCGTCACCGAAGTCGACGACTTCCAGCCAGTCGAAGATCTCCAAGCCGAGATCCAGGTGATAGGTGCCGGGTTCGTAGGCCGTCGAGCGGATCGCCCTTGGCCCGAACCGGGCACCGGGCCGGTTGGTGGTGGAAATGTCGAACGGCGCTCCGACGATCGCTGCGTCGGGGCGCCACGATTCCAGCTGCTCGACTTCTGTCAGAAAGGGCCGGTGCCCGAACGACACCATTCCGGCATAGGCCAATTCGAGTTGCTCGGCCATGCCGGGCGGGAGGTCGCGCTGGTGATCATGGTCGTGGCCCATGCGACGACCGTACCGTCCGGCGGCCCACCATGTAGCAGCGTCGGCTGGCGAACTCGACCCCGGCGATCGGCTCACGATCCAGCCGCGCCTCGACACGAAATCCGTTGCCGACCAACTCTGTCTTCACGACCGCGGGGTCGAGAAAGTATCCCGCCATGTCGACGGAGTGACCGAGAAACGTGGTGAGGTGGTTGACGTCGCCGGGCTCAAGTCCGGGACCGTCCACATGAAAAGACACCAGCAGCACGCCGTTTGGACCGAGAACGCGAGCGAACTCGTCGAATGCCTGAACGCGCTGTGCGGGGTCAAGGTGAATGATCGAGTACATCGCCACCACGCCGGCCAGGCTCTCGTCGAGGCACGGCAGTTCCAGCATCGAGGCCGCGGCGAATCCGAGGCCCGGGTCGCGGCGCAGCGCCACCGCGATCATCTCCGGTGACAGATCGAAACCAACGACGCTCTCGCGTCGAGCAGCCAGAAACGCCGTGATATGCCCTGGGCCGCAACCGATATCGGCGATGGCCCCGGCGGGCGCCAGATCGCAGAAGGCGCCGAGCAAGCCACGCTCCAAGGGCTTGTGGTCAAGCTCGTCGCAAAACTGCTCCGCGTAGGTCGCCGCTACCGCGTCGTACCCCGCCCTGACCCGATCGTCGGCCATCTCAGGTGTCGGCTGCCAGGGCGTTGCGCAGCAACTCGGGGATGGGTCGCTTGGCCCAATCATCCGTGGAGACAACGACGTAAACGTTGTGGCCACGCACTGCGGCTTCCTCAGCGGAGTCGCCGTTGCGTCGTTGCACCGTGAATGCGAGCGTGAAGCTGGTCGACCCGATCCGCTCGCATTGCACCGCGACCCGCACCGAATCGCGCCATCGAACCGGTGTCAGGTAATCGATGTCGCTGTGCACGACCTGCACGTCGTGGCCGGTGGCGATCAACCCCGGATACGTGACGCCGAGGTGATCGAGGAATCCGGTGCACGCCTCGTCGAACCAGGTGAGGTAATGGCCGTTGAACACCACGCCTTGTTGGTCGACTTCAGCGTAGCGC
>Ga0268266_10005848_pt1 | contig 11380 bp, 11 predicted proteins | sample KBSS13metaG_FD_190356 | JGI IMG/M metagenome (GOLD analysis project Ga0268266, IMG submission 190356) | Switchgrass rhizosphere microbial communities from Kellogg Biological Station, Michigan, USA - KBS S1-3 metaG (SPAdes) (version 2) | ecosystem: Host-associated > Plants > Roots > Rhizosphere... | reverse complement strand
GCTGCCCACTTCAGGGGCTCTATCGGACAGCATCGGCCGCCGCCCGATTCTGATTCTCTCCACTACTGCCGCCATACTCACTGCGTATCCGGCATTGGCCTGGTTGTCCACCGCGCCTTCCTTCCAGCGGCTACTGGCCGTAGAAGTATGGTTCGCGTTTCTGTTTGCCGCCTACCAGGGCGCCATGTCCCCACTGATGGTTGAAATGATGCCCGCGAAGATGCGGACCACTGGGTTCGCGTTGGCCTACAGTTCGGCCACCGCCGTATTTGGCGGATTCACGCCCGCCGTATCCACCTATCTGATTCATGCCACCGGAAATCGCGCCATGCCCGGAGTCTGGTTGTCGCTTGCCGCGGCAATCGCATTGACCGCCGTGCTGATCGTGACATCCCGCGGCAGTTCAATGACGGGGACCAAAATCGCTACTCGCGACATCTAATACACGAGCGCATCCCAGAGCGGGTCTTTCACTGACGGGGCGCTGTCAAATAGCTCTTGCGCATCTTCGCAACGATCGTGAATGCCGGATCCACCACGTTCGAGACCTCGTATTCCATCCCTTGCCCCAGCAGCAAGCTCGCGCCGCGTTCGTCAAATCCGTAAGTTTCCATCAGCCATCTGAGCAGCTCGGTAGTCGCGTGCTGCATGGCTTCATTCAGCGCGCGTGAGCTTCCCAGCACCATGATGTAATCCTGAGTTTCCAGACGTGGCCAGTTGATCTTCTTTCCTTTGAGCAGCTCCACCGAGAACTCGACATCGAGCGACGTCTCAATAGCGTTCCCCAATACTTCACCATCGCCTTGACGCGCGTGGCCGTCTCCCACAAATAGCAGTGCGCCCGGTTCGAACACCGGCAACATCACGGTGGCGCCTGCGCCCATTCCGTTGTAGTCCATGTTGCCGCCAAAGGTGTCAGCCGTGCTGGTATGAATCGCGGCGTGATTGTCCGGAGCAACGCCGATACAGCCCAGCATGGGGCGCAACGGCAGCACAATCGGCGGTCCCTTGTAATCGGCTGGATCGCTGTGCGCGACTCCCTTCTGTTTATCGATATGCCAGGTGGCCTGCTTGGCCTCGCGCAATGCTTCATACCGCAAGAAATCGGGATCCGCAGTGTACGGGGCCAGCAAGGTTGAAGAGAAGCCGGTAGCCCGGTTGGTTTCCAGACGCAGTATATGAACCACCAAAGTGTCGCCCGGTGCCGCACCGTCGATAAAGAACGGACCGGTCTCCGGGTTGGGCCGCTGGCCGCGCTGCACTCCGGCGGAATCAACGCCCCGCGCGTCGATGGTCGACGTGACTACGTGGTCGCCGGGTTTGATATGCAGCACCGGCGGATGCGCCCCTGAAAACGTGTTGTAGAATTTCGTCGGCGTAAATTGATGGGTTTCCGCGAAGGCCGTGGCCGCGAATAGCAGCGTCAGGAGCAGTTTCATACTCATCCTCCAGTTTGGATAAGTATAGCGGAAAGGTGGCGCAGCCTTGTGCGAAACCGGAAAGGATTGTAAGATACAGCTTGTCTTTCCGGCGTACTCACATAGAAGGGATCTGACAACATTCATGCGGCTAAGCGATCAAAACAACTTATGGTCCAGACGGATGCTCGCGGCCACGAAAGTGATCGCTGCCGCACTGCTGGGCGCTGGAATGGCACTAGCTCAGCCCGCAGCCGCTGACAAGCCGCTTTTGGCGGAACAGGTTTTTAAAAACATTCAGGCGCTCAAAGGAATCTCGGTCGATGACTTCCTGCAGACCATGGGCATCATGACCGCCGCCCTACAAATGGACTGCGCGGATTGTCACAACAATGCCGGCACCAGTGCGGTAGATTGGGCCGCTGACACGCCGCGAAAGGTGATGGCGCGCCGCATGGTGAATATGGTCGCCACCATCAATAAGACTAACTTCGGCGGCCGCCAGGTGGTGACCTGCTGGACCTGTCATCGCAACCGCGATAAACCCATGACGACGCCCACCATGGAAGTCATCTACGGGATGCCGGCACTAGAATCGGACGACGTGGTTCAGCCGATTCCCGGACTTCCTTCCGCCGACACGATCCTCGATAAATTCATCCAGGCTTCTGGCGGCGCGCAGCGTTTAGCCGGCCTCACGAGTTTTGACGCGATTGGCACCAGCGTAGGCTTCGGAGGATTCGGCGGCGGTGGCGATGTCGAGATTGTTGCGAAATTTCCGGATAAGCGCTCGACTATCATTGTGTTTAAGGAAGCAACCGGCCGTGGAGATCAGATAAGATCCTACAATGGCACCACCGGTTGGGTGCGAACTCCGCTCAACGTCGTGGGAGAGTTTCAGTTAGGCGGCGGCGACCTCGACGGCGCCCGATTCGATGCCCAGCTCTCATTCCCCGGGCAGATCAAGCAGGTTCTTACGAATTTGAAGAGCGGTCCACCGACTTCCATCACCGATCTTCCGGCGCCGTCCAGCCAGTCTTCGCTGGAACAGAGTGCGGGCGCGGCCCAGGAACACAGCGTCGACGTAGTTCAAGGCACTGGACCGCGAGGCCTTCTAGTAACCCTTTATTTCGACAAGCAAACCGGATTGCTTTTGCGTGAGTTGCGCTATGGCAGCTCGCCCATCGGACGCGTCCCCACGCAAATCGATTTCTCGGATTATCGCGACGTCAACGGAATCAAGTTACCGTTCCGAATCACCTACGCGTGGCTCGACGGACGCGATTCCATTGTGTTGCGGGAGATCAAGACCAACGTCCCAATAGACGAAGCGAAGTTCGGTAAACCCGCTCCGCTGAAAGCTCGATAAAGCGGGCGACGAAGTTTACTTCTTCTCCCCTTCGGTGCCCGGCATCTGCAGCCCCAGGAACAGTCTCCGCCCGTCGGCAAACGTCACGTTCTTGCCGACCGCCCGATTCGATCCGTCCTTCGCCTGGTAACCCTCGACTACGATCTCCGCCCCAGGCGGCAGTGAATCCCTGGTGAAGCCCAGGCGGTACAAGTTATTCGGGCTGCCGCCTTCAATCATCCAAGTGACCGCCTGTCCGTCTTCGCCCTTCACGGACATGTGAATCCACGAATGCGGATTCGTCACTTCCCACTTGATCACCGTTCCCTTCAAGTTAAGCGGTTTTTTCTGGTCGAATTCCGCAGCAAACGCGTGGTGCGCCCACACCGGTACCGCAGCCGTGAGCAGACCAAGAGCAGCCACCATAACCAACAGCCTTGTTCTCATCTGATCTCCTTCTTGCCTTTTTCGCCGCTGCCACTACTTTCCTGCCTTCGCGGCTTCTGCTTCGGCCACGCGAGCTCCATTGAGGGTGTTCACCAATCCGTAGTTCGCTTCATGGCACGCGTATTCGTATAGTTGCCCTTCCATTTTGGTGATGGGCAGCTCTCCCGACCACGGCTTGGTCCACATCCCCGGGTCTTCCACAGTGAACTGATAGAGGATGGTGTCCGGAGCGACGCGCGTCAGCCGCTCGACCACGTGCACGTTCTGCGCATCTTCAAACGGATTGCGGTCGGTGAAATTCGTGGTGTCGATCACCAGGGTGTTTCCTTCCCAATGGCCCACTGAATCGCCCATCCACTGTTTGACGTTCTTGGCGATATGCGGCCGTCCATCGGTGGGAATAATCCGCGCGTCGTGGATCATCTCCGCTTCAATGACCACGTATCCGGCGCCTTGGACGATCTGTAAATTACTGTTGTAGGCGGCTGGCAGTAGCGGCGGACCGACATTGGCCCGGGCGATGCACCGCGCGCTCAACGACATGTTCTCGGGGCCGTCGAATTGGTGTCCTCTGGCTTTGGCTCTGTGTTCCGCACGCCGCTTGGCAGCCTCCGGCGTAAGCGGCGGAATGATACCGTCCGCTCCCACAATGATGGAAGTTCGCTTGTTCCACGCGAGCTTGGTTTGCGCCCGATCCAGCCCGTATTCACTGAAATCGTAATGCACGTCGTCGGCAGTGCCGGGTTCGGTGGGGCGGCCTTCTTCTACGTTCAGATCCAGCCGCTCATGCTCCTTCTTCATCCCCGCCGCTAATTCCGCGTCGGTATAGAATTCTTTCCCGATGAGATCCTTTGGCCGCTCCAACGGAGTAACGGTGTTGTTGGTCCACACTCCCTGCAAGTCTGGCTGACCGTCGGGCGTGCGCGGTGCGGTCCACGCCTTCGCTGCGCCAGTCGAGTGAAAAGCGGATCCCGGCCCCCGGCCTGGATTCTGCGCCAACGCCGATCCGGCCAACATCACAGCAAGGGTGGCGATCGAAACAAGCGGGGAATGCATCATCATGAAAACCTCCTACTTGCTAGCCTTCTTACGAAGCGATCCGTACAGCAGCTCTTCCGTGAACTCCGCGCACTTGTATTCCAGGAGCCGGGCGTCTTTTTCCACGCGGCGGTATAGCGGCATACTGATCTTCCATGGCCGCGAAAACACTTTTGGATCTTCGATGGTGGCTTCGTAATTCAGTACATCCGCGCTCCGCGGGGTGTACCGCTCCACCACATGCAGCGCCTCGCTATGAAAATTACCCGCGCGATCCAACCACGTGTCCTCGTTTTGACTGGTGACGTCCACCACCAGCGTCTCGCCTTCCCAATGCCCGTTGGACCACCCCATCCAACTATCCGCCGGCGCCTTCGTCGGAGCTCCCATATTGATGGCTCGGACCGCACCCGCGTATTCGTAAGCCATCATGATGTTCTCGCGCGATTGCACGATCTGAAAAGGGTAAGGAAGATAGGTCGCACGAGGTATGCCCGGCAGGTAACACTTCACTTCCGGGTCCATCTTCACCCAATTCGCGTGATTCTCTTTTTGCTTCGCGGCGGCCGCGGGCAGGTAAGGAATCTCATCGCCCTCGACTACACTCAACCCCGGCGGTATGGAGAAGACCGCGCCCAACGCATACACCGGCCCCTGAGCCGCCGCGTGGCCCTGCAAATCCCAGTCAGCCGAATTATTCGCCTGCCAAATCCCGTTGAGGTTGGGCTTCCCATCCGCCGTGCGCGGCGCCCGATACGCAGGAGCTTGACTCCACGCCGGCATCGCGGCTAAGCAGAGTCCGGCTAACGGCGCGATCTTGCGTATCCTATACACCCGATTGATGCTATACGTGAACTACTTCGAAGTCAAAGGGGAGGTTTGAATTTATCTTTGACTCAGGGGACGCATCGGATTACCGCCCGCGCTCCAAATTTCGCGGCCATTGGAGTCCCGAAGCACGATGCGCGATGGAACGGGTTGCCCTGAATAAGATGGCCGCTCGGAGCGTGGCAACAGGGGTTCGGAAAAAAATGTTCCGATGGTGTGATCCTGAGCGTCAACCAGAACGAAGCTTTGCGCCCGGACCTCCGTTGTAGGCGACGTTTGGTTTTGCGCGAAGGCAGCCGGTGGAGCGACGTAACGCGTGAGCAAGCCACCTAAGAGCCCAGCGGCGAGCGCTATAAAAACACTGCTTTTGTTGTTCATATTGAGGCGGTTCTCCGCCTTTAATCATACCCGCCGTTCATTCGAAGCGCACCCGCCCGCGCATTTGGCAAAAATTGCGAGTATTATGGTCAACGGCTCACCTAAAACTCATGCAGGAGGCTTCGATGGAATACAGAAGTTCATTTTCGCGGCGCAATTTTTTGATATCAACGGGATCTCTCGCCGTGGCCTCTCGGCTGTCTGCCGCCACCAACGTGGATAAGGCGAACCTGCCCGTCGTCACCAAACGCGTGGAGAAAGTTTTCAAGAACCCCGCGATCACGCAGCCCAACGATCTCCAGTTCGCTGCCGACGGTAATCTCTGGATTCTGGATCAGGTCGATCCCAACAAAGTTTTCAAGGTGAATCCCAAGGATGGCTCCATCCTCGCCGAAGTCCAGACCGAGTCCATGCACGGTAGCGGTCTCACCTTCGGAAATGGTGCCTGGTGGATCGGTTCCACCAAGACTCTAAAGACTCTGAAAGTGGACCCCAAGACCGGCGCGACCCTGAAGTCTTTCGACACCCCCGGAGCCGGACTGTACGGCAAAGTGAAGACACCATCCGGCGCGCATGGGTTGAAATGGGTCGACGGCAAATATTGGATGGCCGTTCCCGCGTCCGGCAAACTCTATCTGATGGAACCCGAGTCGGGACACATCGCGCGCAGCATCCCTGCACCCACTGTCCGCACTCACGGACTCGCGTGGGACAACGGAGTCCTCTGGTGCGTCGGTTCCGACGAACGCGAAGTCTACAAGCTCGACCCGAAGGACGGCTCGCTACTCGCGAAAATCAAATTGACGAAGGACGATCCGGAGCCGCATGGCTTGGATCTCTACAAAGGCGTCATGTGGTATTGCGACGCCGCCAGCGGCTGGGTCTGCAAGCTTTCGTAGGAATTAGGGATTCAAGCGGACACACATCAGGTGGCCCGCTTTCGCAATCACTTCGTGTTCGATGCGCGAGTTGAAGCGCGTCGCATACGTTCCGTTGTCGATAACGAACACGCGCGTCTGCCGCGCTTCTAACGCCTGCTCCAGTTCCATGGGAGAAAGCAGCAAGGAGATCTCCCGTCCGCCGTACCACAGCATCTGATTCACCTCGTCGTAGAGCGGCGCGCCTTGATCGTAAAAAGCAACACGCTCACCCGATGGTGTCACGCCGGTAGCGGCCACGGCGATTGGCTGGATTTCAGGCACGTGGCGCGTGACCGGAGGAACGATTGCGATCGCGAGCACCGCCAACGCCAGCACCGGCGTCGCGAAAAAAAGCCCCTTCTGGATGAACCGCACCGGAATCAGCGCCACCAACCCGATCGCCGTCGAAATCGATAAGGCCGGATAAGCCGGCAGCATGTAACGCAACACTCTGCTCTTGGCCGCCCCGCACATCACCAGCACCACTAGGAACCAGATAAGCAACACGTATAGCCGGCGCTGGCGTCCGCGGATCACCGTCACCATCCCGGCTATCGCGAAAGGCAGCCACGGCCAATACGATTTCGCGAGCATGAACACGTACTCGGGCAATCCCGTGTAACGCCGCCAACTGGGTGACAACGTGCCGAAAGCCTCGCGATCCAGCCAGGCTTCATGCACCGTAAAAAACTCTTGGCCGTAATGATCGATCAAGCGCCAGTACCAAAGCACCAGCGGAAGAATCGCCACCGCCAGAGCCCCTAGCGCGTAACCCCAGCGCGGACGCCGCCGCGCAATGATCAGATCCAGCCCGAAAATAGCCGGCAGGGCAAAACCGATCAGTCCACGCGTCATGAGCGCCATCGCGGTGAACGCCCCGGCCGCCAGATACCAACCGGGATCATCTTCCGTCAATGACCAAGCGCACAGCGCCGCCACAAAGAACAAAGTCACCGGGACGTCCGTCATCGCGCGCGCTGTGTACTTCACGAAATATGCGCTGCTCGCCAGCGCGAACATCGCGAGAATCCCTTGCATTGGATCCGCCGTCAAACGCCGCGCCAGCCACGCTACCAAAAGAACGGTGCCCCAACCGAACAAAGCAGACGGAACTTTGGCGATGAAATCGGAAAAACCAAAAACCGAAAAGAACGCCGCTTGAATCCACTCCAGCAGCGGCGGATGCTCAAAGTCCGGAGTACCGTTGAATCGCGTATTGAGCCAGTCGCCGCTAAGGACGATCTGCTTCGCGACCACGGTATATCGCGCGTCATCGTACCCCGGCAGATCTCCCATCCGAATCGGCGCCAGGAAGCCAATGGCAGTCAGCAGCGCGAACGTCGCAAAATAGAAGCGCGGGCTCAATGCCATGGCTTGCCGATCGAACATCACTTGAGTATCACATTTCCAATTCGTTACTCTCGTTTTCATGGAACCCACTGCGGACAATGGCATCGTCAATGTGACCAGTCATCATTCTGTGGATGAAACGGTCGAGCACTTGAGGGACATCTTGCACGCAAAAGGTATCACTCTTTTCGCGATCGTCGATCACAGCGGTGAAGCGGAAAAGATTGGGATGAAGATGCCCCCGACTAAGCTCTTGATCTTCGGCAATCCCAAGTCCGGAACCCCGCTCATGCTGGCAGCGCCCAGCAGCGCCATCGATCTACCGCTCAAAATCCTGGTGTCGGAAGACGCCGCTGGGAAAGTCTGGGTCTCCTACAACAGTCCCGCTTACCTCGCGAAACGGCACGGCTTCCCGGCGGAGTTGATCGCAAACATCGCCGTGATAGAAGGATTGGCTGCGCAAGCCGGTGCCTGAATCACCCGCGCGATCCGCTGCTCAGACCGTTCGATCAATCGCGACCACAGAGTCTCCGGTTCCGGATCGAACACGATGTCGGCGCTTGCGTTCATCACCCGCCAGACACCATGGCTGATTTCATTTTCCAATTGACCAGGACCCCAGCCGGCGTAACCCAGGTAAACCCGGAAATCCGTTGGATCGGGCCGCTTCGACAAGGTCTTGTCCAGCAGTTCGCTCGTCGGAACCAGGTACACCTTGCCGGTTACATGCTCGGCGCCCTCGGGCATGATGTCTGACCGCAGCAGCGCCAACACATTCGCCAGTTCCACCGGCCCCCCAGCGAAAACCGGATCGGAGCGGCCACTAGATCCCTTCAACGGCTCTAGCGCCCGTGAAATCGGTACCTTTGAAGGTCGATTGAGCATCAGGCCCACAGTGCCGCCATGCGAATAGCGAACGATTAGGATCACCGTCTCCGCAAAGGTCGATTCCCGCGTATCCCGCTTCGCAACCAGGATCTTGCCGATGCCGAGATCGCGAGTCGACTGCGCCGAAAGATTCAAAGCGCTACCCACGAACACCGCCGCGATCGCCATCGACCCGAAGCATCTGCGCCACATGATTCATTTTTGCATTGTCGTAACAGCGATTCGAGGCCGTGACTACGCCCCAGCGTTTGAGCTCAGCACACGGCCGAGCCGGCGCCCCAACAAAATCACAACCAGACCTCCGGTGGCCGCAATGGCCGCGTGCAGCGTCCAGAACTCCAGCGGAGTCATTCGCTCATAGAATCCGCCGATCCAACCAATCACGTTGTTGGAAACGAACAGGCTCATATAAGCGATTCCCATCATCGTCGCGTTTACCTTCGCGGGAGCGGCGCGCGACACTAGCGCCAGCGTCGTGGGCCAGTAGTACATGAAAGAAATGCCCGTCGCCACACAATATAACGCCGGCCATAGCGGGTGAACAAGCCCGCCTCCCGAGGCCACTATCCCCAGCACCAATAACAGGTTGGTCACCACGGCAATCCCGGCGCCGATTCCGATTTTCGAGAGATCGCCGGGCTCCCTGCGGCGCAACGCCTGCCGGCGCCACAGTAGAATCAGCAGCGGCGCAACCAGAATAGAAGTCAGCGATTCTAACGAGAAGAACCAGGGAATCGGGATCGTATGACCGCCCGCTTGCAGATCAACATGCTGCTGGATCCACACCGGAAACACATTGAACTCCTGATACTGGCTGATCGATTGAAACACGGTGATGACGATCACAGCGATCACCGCCAGCGTTGTGTACCACTCGCGTGATGTTAGTTTGCCGACTTCACGCTGATCGTTCGCGACTCTTGCCGACAAATAGCGATACCCGTATAAGTACGTTGCCAAGCCCGCCAGCATGAAGATCCCTGCAAGCCCAAAGCCGTAATGCCATCCGTAAACCTGCGCCAGCGCACCGCAGACAAAGGGACCCGTCACCGCCCCAATGTTAATCCCGGTGCTGAAGATGGTGAACCCCCGTGTGCGCCGGGCCTCATCGTCGCGCCGGTAGAGGGATCCCACTTGCGCTGAGATATTGCCCTTCAGAAAACCCGACCCGGTCACCAGCAGCACCAGCGCCAGCAGTAGCGACTGCTCAAACGCCATCGCCAGATGCCCGCCGCTCATTAGCAGCGCGCCAATCACCACGGCGTTGCGCTGCCCGATCCAACGATCGGCAATAAGGCCTCCCAGCATGGGCGTGAAATACACGAATCCGCTGTACAGTCCGAAAATACGCGAAGCCAGCGCCTGCGTCGATTGCGGACCCACCAGGCCTTCTATCGCGGAACGAAATCCCGCGAACCCGGCAATGTTCTCCACATGTCCCGGCAACAGCGCCTGGTTCACCATATACAGCACGAGCAGCGCGGTCATGCCGTAGTAGGAAAAGCGCTCCCAGGCTTCTGTGAACGCCAGATAGAAAAGTCCCTTGGGATGTCCTAGAAAGCCGCTCTTATCGCCATGCGCCAGGAAGGAGTCGGTTGCGCCCATGGACGTTGCCCAAGCTTAGCGCATCCGCGTATTCAAGCAATGTTGCGGTTCTTTTATTCCTCGCCGCCGTGCTTGCGTAATTCCTCCGCCACTTCACGGAAGCCTTTCGACGTTGCGGTAGCCAAAGGCCGTTTTCCGAGAGCGTCTGGAAGATTGGGATCGATTGGGCCGTTTTCAAATAGCCACCGCGTCATTGCGAGATGGCCATCCCGTACGGCCGCGCTGAGAGCTTGCGTATAAGCTGCCGGATGCTCCCCAAGATGCGGTTTTATCAACCCCGCGATCGCGACGTCGCCACCAATAGCAGCGTGGTACAGCAGAGTGTATCCGTGCGGTCCTCTCGTCGTAGCGACGGAGGGATTGGCCGCGATAAGAGCCGCCACAACCTCGCGCTGCGACAGCATCGCCGCGCAAAAGCAGTCAATACGCGCTCCTTGCGAGAGCAGATAGTGCGCCATTTTTCGACTACCTATATGCGATGCGCCGCCCAGCCCGGTTTCCCAATCGCCCTCGCCCCAGTCATGGGCCGCCAACACTAATTTCGGATCGCGCGCCAGCAGTTCTTTGATCTGATCTAGATTGCTGTCATTATGCGCCGCGACCACAAAACTCTTCACAAGATCCGGGTCTTGCCGCGGTCCGCGTTTCGGTTCAGGCCGGATAGCTCCTGCCGGGCGGCCACTTTGAGCATTGGCGGGCTGTACCATGGCCGAGGCAAATCCAAGCCCAGCCAACCCCACGGACATAAATCCGCGCCTCTTTAGGTCACCGTTTTGCGAAGGAGTCTGCCTGTCCATCCCTGCAATTCTATAGTGGGCGGTTGCTGGAAGGAAGAAGGTGGCTTCGACCCAGGGCAGCTAGACGAAGCGGATTCTACGGGTGGTCGTGGCGCCAGTTCCAATACGCCTGGCGATCATCCGATTTGAGTCTTTTGTAATCGAAGTGGGAGCGATGATTTTCATTCTCCCAGACGAGTGAGTTAGTTGTTTCACGCTGATCGAGTGAGCAATTGATTCGCCAATTTTGGTGCCGGAGGTGGGACTTGAACCCACACGCCCAGTGAAGTGCGCCGGATTTTGAGTCCGGTTCGTCTGCCAATTCCGACACTCCGGCCCGGTTGACATTCTTATTCTAACCGATTTCTATCTGTGTCCATCCGT
>Ga0268266_10005846_pt1 | contig 11383 bp, 5 predicted proteins | sample KBSS13metaG_FD_190356 | JGI IMG/M metagenome (GOLD analysis project Ga0268266, IMG submission 190356) | Switchgrass rhizosphere microbial communities from Kellogg Biological Station, Michigan, USA - KBS S1-3 metaG (SPAdes) (version 2) | ecosystem: Host-associated > Plants > Roots > Rhizosphere >... | reverse complement strand
GCCGGCGCGCGGGCTCGGTGGCGACTTCTACGACTTCCTCGCGCCCGAGCCGAACAGCCTGGTCGTCGCCGTCGGCGACGTCTCGGGCAAGGGCGTGGCGGCCGCGCTCTACAGCGCCTTCGCCGGCGAGCTGGTGCGCTCGCGGACGTTTCGCCGCCGCTATGCGCCCGAGCGCTTCACGCCGGCCGGCGTGCTGATGTCGTCGAACACGATCCTCTACGAGCGCCAGCTCGAGGAGTACTACTGCACGCTGTGCTACGCGCTGTTCGACATCAAACGGCGGATCGTCACGCTCGCCAACTCGGGGCTGCCCTACCCGGTCAGGTGCAGCGGAGACGTCATCAGCCAGGTGGAGATCCCTGGCGTGCCGCTCGGGCTGTTTGCCGGGTCGACCTACGACGAGATCTCCTTCGACCTCGTGCCGGGCGACGTCTACATCTTCTGCTCCGACGGCGTCTACGACGCGAACGACTGGCGCGGCAACGAATTCGGACTCGAGCGGCTGCTCGAAGTCGTGAGGGAGACGCGCCACCTGTCGGCCCGCGAGATCGTCGACACGATCTTCACGGCCGTCCACACCTTCCGCGGCGACACGGCGCCCAACGACGACATGACTGCCGTCGCACTGAGGATTACCGATGAAGGGGCTCAAGCTGAAGGTTCCGGCCGCTTTCCTGTTGTTCGCCGCGGCAGCTAGCGCCGGCGCCCAGACGCCGCCGCTTGCGTCCGAGCTTCGTGGAAAGTTCGAGAAGCGCGTCCAGGAGATCTCGGCCCGCGTCGACGGCGTGGTCGGCTACGCCATCGTCGATCTGACGACGGGCGAGCGCATCGGTCATCTGGAACACGAGACATTCCCAACGGCGTCGGCCATCAAGCTGGCGATCGTGTACGAGCTGTTCAAGCAGGCCGGCGAAGGGAAAGTCCGCCTCGACGAGATGGTGACGCTCGATCGCGGTCAGGCGGTCGGCGGCACCGGCGTGCTCGTCGAGATGGGCACGCCGACCCTGTCGATCCGCGACTACGCCGTGCTGATGGTGACGCTCAGCGACAATACCGCGACCAACGTGCTGATCGATCGCCTCGGCATGGACAAGATTGCCGCGCGCATGCAGGGTCTTGGGCTGCCCGGGACCAGGCTGCGCCGGCACATGATGGACACGGCGGCCGCCCGGCGCGGCGACGAGAACGTCTCGACGCCAGACGAGCTGGTGCGGCTGCTCGAGGCGATGCACGGACCGATGTCGGGCCCGGCCAAAACGGGACACTACCTGATGGCCGACGCGATCGAGCTGTTGAAGAAGCCGAAAGAGAATCGCCTGCGCAAGGGACTGCCCGAAGGCGTGGCCTCGGCGGACAAGTCGGGCGAGCTCGAAGGCGTCCGCGTCGATGCCGGCATCGTCTTCGCGAAGAACCGCCCGTATGGTCTGTGCGTGATGACCACGTTCTTGAAAGACGAAGCCGAAGGGGAACGGGCGATAGAAGAGATCTCGCGCGTCGCCTATGAGTATTTCAGCCGGCTGGGCGCCGGCGGCACCCTCGGCCGCCTGAACGGTAAGTAGATCGCGCCGAATCGTGAGACGAACGGCGGGATGCGGCGATGCCAGCGCCTGCCTGATGTTACGCACCCCGTTGATTCGACGCGACCTGTCGTCCTCCTCATCAAATCGCGTGCCTCCAGCGCCCGCGAGAAATCCCAGCAAAAATGCTCGACGATTCCTTCAGAAATGTCGGACGTCCGCGATTGGAGACGACGGCTGACCTCGCTTCAGAACGGTTTGCTGGATCGAGCGCGATCTGATCCTGGACAGCGTTCGATTTCCATAAATTGTCGTTGACCCGCCTGTGACGACCGCTTACATTCTGCGGACTCGCACGGTGTTCGTTTTCATCAAGGAGCGATTGATGAGAGTCATGCGACTGGTTTTGGCGGCAGTCCTCACCCTGTCAGTCAGCGCGGGCGTATACGCGCAGGGTAGTTTCCTAACGTCCCTGTCGGGCACGGTCGTCGACTCGTCCGGCGCGGTCATCCCAGGCGCCGACGTCAAGATCAAGAACAACGGCACGGGCGCAGAAAACAACACCGTGACGGCCACCAACGGAACCTTCTCGGTGCCGTCGCTGCCGGGCGGGACCTACAGCGTGACCGTCTCGTTGATGGGATTCAAGACCGTCACCCTCAGCACCGTCACGCTCAACGCGGCGGTGCCCGCAAGCGTGAAAGTGGTGCTGTCGGTCGGGGCGATCGAGGAGAACGTGACAGTGGTTGGCGACAGCGGCCTCGTGGTTCAGACCCAGACACCGTCGGTCGCCACGACAATGTCGGCCACGCAGATCATCAGTCTGCCTTTGACCAGCCGCAATGCCATCGATTCCTTGACGTCGCTGCCGGGGTTCAACACCTCCGGTACGGCGCGCGACTCCACGATCAGCGGCTTGCCCAAGAGTTCGATCAACATCACGCTCGACGGGATGAGCATCCAGGACAACTATCTCAAGACCTCCGATGGGTTCTTCGCACGCCTGCAGCCGGGCGCGGATGCCGTCGAGGAAGTGACGGTCACAACCGCGGCGAACACGGCAGACACCAGCGGCCAGGGCGGGGCACAAATCAAGTTCGTGACGCGCTCGGGATCGAACAGGCTGAGCGGCAGCGTCTACGAGTACTACCGCAACGACATCTTCAACGCGAATACCTGGTTCAACAATCGCGACCTGCCGCCCGATCCGGAAACTGGGAACGCGCCGAAGGCCTCGCTGCGACAGCACACACCGGGGTTCCGCGTCGGCGGTCCGATCGTTCCCGAGAAGGCCTTTTTCTTCTTCAACTACGAGCAATTCCGTCGTCCGAGCAATCTGACCCAGAATCGCATCGTGCTCACTCCGGCCGCCCAGAGCGGCATCTTTGCCTACACGGCCAACGGCGTGACGCGACAGGTCAACCTGCTCCAGCTTGCGGCGGCTGCTGGCGTTCCGAACACCGTCGATCCGACCGTCGGCAAGGTGCTCAACGATATCCGCTCCGCGATCGGGACTCAGGGCTCACTGACCGACCTGTCCAATCCGGCGGTGCAGCAGTACAACTTCCAGGTTCCGACAACGAGCCTCAACACCTTCCCGGTGGTTCGGATCGACTACAACGCGTCCCAGAACCATCGGATCACCGGATCGTTCAACTACAACCACATCAACTCGACGCCCGACACGACCAACACCCGGCAGGCGAGCTTTCCCGGGTTTGCCGCTACCGGGAGCCAACAGTCGACGCGCTGGACCACGTCCGAAGGGCTGCGCTCGACGATTGGTTCGAACATGGTCAATGAATTCCGAGTGGGCGCGACGGGCGGTGCCACACTCTTCTCGCCCGAGTTCACGCCTGATGTGTTCGGGCAGCAGGGCGGCTATCATCTGAACTTGGCGACGGCGTGCTGCACCGGCAGCAACGCGCTGTACAACGTGGACTCTTTCACCGGCACCACCGCAACCTACCAGGCGCGTGAGGCCTCGACACGGATCATCGACGACACGCTCACCTGGACGAAGGGCAGCCACAGCATCGCCTTCGGATCCACCTTCACGCAGGGCGATCTGTGGATCGACAACCAGCAGGTCGTGCCGTCGATCTCATTCGGGCTGCTGACCGGCGACCCGGCCATCCAGCTGTTCAACGCGACCAACTTCCCGAATGCGTCGACCACCGATATCAGCAACGCCCGCGGTTTGTATTCGATGTTGACCGGTCACGTGAGCTCGGTCATCGGCGACGCACGCCTGACGCCCGCCGGCGACAAGTACGTGTACCTGGGCACGGGCAGAGCGCAGGCCCGGCTGCGGGAGTTCGACTTTTTCGCGGCCGACTCGTGGCGCATGCGCTCGAACCTGACGATCAACTACGGTGTGCGCTACGCGCTGCAGTTCCCGTTCTACCCGATGAACAACGCGCTCACGACCGCAACGATGGACAGCCTCTGGGGCACGTCGGGTGTCGACAACATCTTCAAGCCGGGGAGCACGGGCGGTGTGAAGCCGACGTTCGTGCAGTTTCCGCAAGGCCAATACGCCTACAACACGGACCTGAACAACATCGCGCCGAGCATCGGCGCGGCCTGGTCCGTTCCCGCGTCCACCGGGCTGCTCTCGAAGCTGCTCGGCCGTGAAGAAGGCGATAGCGTCTTCCGTGCCGGCTTCGGGACGGCGTACGAGCGACCTGGCATGTCGAACTTCACCGATGTGTTCGGCACCAACCCCGGTCTGCGAATCACCGGCGTGACCGACCGCACGGAGACGAACGGCAACCTTGCCGTGGGCGCGCTGCTGCGCAACCCGGCGCAGGTTTCGACGCCGAACTTCAGCACCACGCCCTCGTACCCGATCACCGCGTCCATCGGCCAGTCCGTCAACATCATGGACTCGAACCTGAAGATCCCGTACGCGCAGTCGTGGACCGTCGGCTGGCAGCGCAAGCTCTCGAGGAACTCGGTGTTCGAGGCGCGTTACGTCGGTAGCCGCCACGTCGACGACTGGGTGCAGTCGAACATCAACGAGATCAACATCGTTGAAAATGGGTTCGCCAACGAATTCCGGAAGGCGCAGTCGAACATGGCGGCGAACATCGCCGCCGGCAGGGGCAACACCTTCGCGTATACCGGCATCGCCGGCACCAGCCCGCTGCCGATCATCCTCGCCTATTTCAGCGGCGTGAACGCGGCCGGCGCCGGCGATCCCTCCAAGTACAACTCCGCGTCGTTTCTGGACTCGACCTTCCTGAATGCGCTGGCGCTCCTCAATCCGCAGCCGTGCTGCAGCACGAATGCGACGACGCCGAGCTTTGCGTGGAACCTGATGAACAGCGCCGCCCGCCGCGCGAACGCGCTCGCGGCTGGTCTGCCCGCCAATCTGTTCGTCGCCAACCCGGATGTGCTCGGGCCCGGCGCCGGTTCCGGCAATGTCGGCAGCAACTTCATCACGAACGGATCCGGCGCCCGCTACAACTCGGCGCAGTTCGAGTTCCGGCAGCGGCTGAGCGGCGGGGCCTCGATCGGCATCAACTACGTGTTCGGTCGAGCCTACACCCAGCAGCGGTACGGCTTCCGCCAGCCGGAGGAGGAGGTTCTCCAGAGCGGCACCGTCGGCGGCGTGACTCACGCGCTGAAAGGGAACTGGGTGTTCGACCTGCCGTTCGGCCGCGACCACCGATGGGCGAACAACCTCGGGACGGTCATGGATCGCATCGTCGGCGGCTGGCAGCTCAGCGGCGTGGGACGGCTTCAAACCGGTGAACTGCTCGATCTCGGCAACGTGCGCCTGGTCGGCATGACGGAGAAGGAGCTGCAGAACTCGGTCGACCTTCGGGTCGCCGCGAACGGTCAGCTGTTCATCCTGCCGGACGACATCATCCAGAACACGTTCAAGGCGTTCAACGTCGGTCTCACTGGCTACGGCGCACTCGGCGCACCGACCGGCCGATATATGGCGCCCGCCAACGGACCGGACTGCATCGAGGTCACGCCAGGATTCGGTCAGTGCGGCACCCGGTCAATCGTCATCACGGCGCCGAGATTGATCCGGTTCGATTTGAGCGCGGTGAAGCGCATTCAACTGCAGGGACGGACCAGCGCCGAGTTCCGTGTCGAGATGCTGAACGCGCTGAACTCGCCGTACTTCAATCCGAACGTGAACTCCACGACGGTCGGTGGTTTCACGCAGCAGTTCACGCCGACCTACGAGGGCGCGCTGGGCGCCCCGCTGATGAACTCGACGACAACCAGCACCGACAACTCGCGGCTGACGACGCTGCTCGGCGACAACCAGAGCCGCGTCATCCAGCTCGTGTTCCGGTTCAGCTGGTAGGGCGCCGGAGAGCCTCCAGCATCCTCTGCGCATCCCGGTTGCCCGGCTCGAGCAGCAGCACCGCTTCGAGCTGGGCAATCGCCTCGCCAACCTGCCCGCCCTTGGCGAGCGCAATCGCAAAATTCATCCGCGCCAGCACGTGCGAAGGTTCGACACGGATGGCCTCGCGGTAGTGATCGAGGGCTTCAGCCGTGCGTCCCTGATCGTCGAGCAGGTTTGCGAGGTTCGTGCGGGCGTTCGCATAGTCCGGCTTCAGACGGACGGCTTCGACGTATTGGGCGAGCGCGCTCTCGGGTTGGTGCTCGTCGACGAAGACGAGCGCGAGATTGTTGTGTGTCTCCGCGCTCCGTGGATCGAGGCGCAGCGCTTCTTCGTACTCGACAATCGCCGCGCCGCGCTGCCCGTTCCGTGCCAGCGCCACGCCGAGATTGGCATGGGCCCGGGCGTTGTCAGGCGAGACGAGCGTCGCATGCTGCCAGAGCGCGACACCGCTTCGCCAGTGGAGTGCCTGGCCTCGTGCGACGACCGCACACCCGGCGACGACGAGGGCAGCTGAAGCCATCAGGCTCGCCCGAGGCAGCCCGGCTCGCGCCAGCAGCGCGGCGCCGCCCCACGCGATGAGGATGAACATGCCGACGAGCGGCACGTAGGTGAAGCGATCGGCCATCGCGTGGCCGCCGACCTGCACGATCCCGATCACCGGTGCCAGCGTGCCGACGTACCAGAGCCAGCCGACGGTCACGTAAGGCGCCCGGCGCCAGGCGACGACGGCCGCAACGGTCATGGCGGCGAGTCCCGCCGAGCAGCCTGCCACAACGGTGCTCGATAGCGATTCATGGTACGGGTAGAACGCCACGAGCCCTCGAGGCCAGATCATCTTTCCGATGTAGCCGACATACGACAAGGCGGCATTCGACAGCCGGACGGCAAGCGGAAGGTTCTGGAACCCCGCGACGGCATCGATCTCGCGTTGGGCCGCGAGCGTCAGCACCAAGGATCCGGTCGCGAGGACGAACAGCGGGAGCTTCTCCAGCGTCAGCGTGCGCGCCTGATGCCAGAAGCCTGTGCCGGGCCGCCATCGATCGAGCGGCCAGAGGTCCAGCAAGAGCAGCACGAACGGCAGCGTTGCGACCATCGGTTTCGACAACAGACCGAGCGTGAAAAAGATCAACACCGCCGCGTAGTGCCGCCAGGTCGGGCGCCTGGCGTACGAGACGTACGCCCACATCGTCAACAGCCAAAACAGCGTGCTGAGCACGTCCTTTCGCTCGGATACCCAGGCAACCGATTCGACGTGCAGCGGGTGGACCGCGAACAGCGCGGCGACACATGCGCTGCGCCCGATCGCTCCGGTCATTCTCGTCAGCACCGCCAGCAGCAACAGCACATTGCAGAGATGGAGGGCCAGGTTGGTGACGTGGTGGGCACCGGCGTCCAGGCCGAAGCTCTCGACGTCCAGCATGTGACTGATCCACGTGACCGGTCCGCCGGTGGCGGTATAGGGATGCGCGAATGCCCACGCCACGTTGCTGATGGTGATGCCGCTGGCGACGTGGGGATTCTCGACGATGAACTCGAGGTCGTCGTAGTTGACGAATTCGAAGTGGCGGACCGGCCAGAAGACGGCCAGCGCGAGCAGCGCGATGCCCAGGCCGAGCGCCGCGACCCGCAGTCGCGTGGCGCTGACCGGCGGACGCGTCAGTACATGCCGAGATACCGATCGATTTCCCACGGCGAGACGTGCTTGATGTAGTCGTGCCACTCCTCACGCTTGGCGGCCACGAAGTGTTCGAACAGGTGCTCGCCAAGCGTTTCCCTTACCAGGTCGTCCTTCTCCAACTCGTCGAGCGCTTCACTCAGATTGCCTGGTAGCTCGTCGATGCGCAGGTGCCGGCGCTCGCGGTGGCTCATCTTGTAGATGTTCTTGTTGATCGGCGGGCCTGGATCGATCTTCTTCTCGATGCCGTCGAGCCCCGCGCGCAGCATGACGGCGAGGGCGAGGTAGGGATTGCACGACGGATCCGGCATGCGCAACTCGATCCGCGTCGAGGTGCCGCGTGCGGCGGGCACCCGGACCAGCGGGCTGCGGTTCTTCTCGGACCAGGCGATGTTGGTCGGCGCCTCGTAGCCCGGCACCAGCCGCTTGTAGGAGTTCACCAGCGGGTTGGTGATCGCGCAAAACCCCTTCGCGTGCCGCAGGATCCCGCCGATGTAGTTCATGCAGATTTCGCTCAGCTGACCGTCGGCCTTCGCGTCGTAGAAGATGTTGGTCCCGCCGGCGAACAGCGACATGTGCGTGTGCATGCCGGACCCGTTGATCCCGTAGATCGGTTTGGGCATGAACGTCGCGTGCAGCCCGTTCTTGATCGCGATGTTCTTCACGACGAACCTGAACGTGCTGATGCTGTCGGCCGTCGTCAACACATCGTCGTAGCGGAAGTCGATCTCGTGCTGGCCCGGCGCGACCTCGTGATGCGCCGCCTCGACGTGGAAACCCATCGCCTCGAGCGCGAGGACGATCTCGCGGCGGACGTCCTCGCCCTGGTCCACCGGGCTCAGGTCGAAATAGCTGGCCGCATCGTGGGTATCGGTGGTCGGGATGCCGTTCCTGGTCTGGAAGAGGAAGAACTCGGCCTCGGGGCCGGCCTTCATCGCGTAGCCCTTGGCGGCGGCCATCGCGATCACGTTCTTCAGGCAGGCGCGTGGATCGCCGGTGAATGGCTGGCCGTCGGGTGTGTAGATGTCGCAGATCATCCGCGCGATCTTCTCGCCGGTGGTGCCGGGCCACGGGAAGACGCGGAACGTCGAGAGGTCGGGGCGCAGGTACATGTCCGACTCCTCGATCCGCACGAATCCTTCGATCGACGAGCCGTCGAACATGATCTTGCCGTCCAGCGCGTCCTCGAACTGGCGGTCGGGGATCTCGACGTTCTTGATGGTCCCGAGAATGTCGGTGAACTGCAGCCGCAGGAACTTCACCTTCTCCCGCTCGGTGCGTTCCAGGATTTGGGCTTTGGTTTCCTTGGTCGGCGTCTTTGACATGCTGGCAGAATTCTAGAGCAGTTTCCGCACACTACCGCTACACGGAAATGAGGTGCGCTCCAGTGACTCTAGGAGTTCGCCGCCGCTCGATGTTCGGGGATCTCTGCCGCCGGGGGGGCGGCGGGCGCCGTCCCGAGAACGCCCGCGAGCTGGGCGGCGAAGATCGATGCGAGCGCGTGGACGCTTTCCGACGTCTCACCGCCGCTGCGGATCTCTGCGGACAGCGCGCCGATACAGCCGTCGGCCGAGAGAATCGGGGCGACGACGGCGCCGCTCGCCCCGCCCGGCCGCGAGGCGACCATCTGCAGCGTGCCCAATCGATAGGCGGCCGCCGCGGCGTTGTCGGCGGAGCGCGGGACCGGCGGCATGCGCGCCAACATCTCCTTGCTGTAGCCGTGAGCCAGGGCTGGCCGGAGATCGTCGCCGGTCGCGCTGCCGATCCAGACCATCAGTCCGCTGGCGTCCATCACCTCGGCCGCGCGACCCAGCACGTGCGTCAGCTCGCCGAGGTTGCGGACGCGGCCGAAGTCGGTGACCACGTCGGTCGCGGCCTTGAATACCGACCCCCGTGCATGAGAAAGGGTCAGCGGCGCCGGCACTGGTGGAGGCGCGGGTGCCGGCGCGGGTGGGCTGACGACCTCTTTGACGGCGGTCGGTCGGATCGAGAGGCTGGTGTCAGCCGCCGAGTGGGCGATCCGGGCGCGCGGCACCGGAATCAGCAGCAGCATCACGAGAATGACGAACCCCGCCGCGGCGCCGGCATCCAGGGCCTGCTGCTTTCGAATCGCGGCCATGTCGACGTCGGCCGCCTGGTGCTCAGCCAGCCGCGCCGTCTCGATCTGGCGCAGGGCCGTGGCCGCAGCGTCGCTGCCTTCCGTAAAGATGACGTCGCTGGCCATCAGCTGCTGGCTTGACTTGAGGTAATCGCGGGCGCGCTTGTCGATTACCGAGAACTCGGTGACCGTCGCCGCCGCCTGCTCGATAGCCGTTTGTGCGCCCGCGCCGGCCGCCTGACGCAGAGCGGTCAGCCCGTCCGTCGCCGCCTGGAGCGAGGCCGCGGTCTTGCCGAACCAGAACTCCACGCCCTGGCCTGCCGCGACGTACGCCTGCTGGCCGACGCGCGCGTCCACCAATGCGGCGCTGGCGTCGCGGGCCTGCTGGTCGAATGCGCGGAGAGCTGCGGTCTGCTGACGGACTTGCTGTTCGGAACGGATGAGGAGGAACGTAGCAGCGCCAATGGTGATCAGGGCAAGAACGCCACACGTCAACCGCAGCGCACGTGAGTACAAAACGTCGCCAGAGTATCATAAGCACGCAGAATCCAGTTCCCTTATGCCCGTACCAACTGCTCCAATCGTCGACGGCGCCGACCGCATCCTGACGCCGTCCGCCATCGCCTTCGTCGAAGATCTCACGCGGCGCTTCCGGCCGCGCATCGACGAGCTGCTCGAGCGCCGACGCGCGACGCAAGCGCGCTTCAACGCCGGTGCCCGTCCCGATTTTCTTGCCGAGACCGCCGCCGTTCGCAGTGGCGACTGGAAGGTCGGTGCGATTCCCGCCGATTTGCAGGACCGGCGCGTCGAAATCACCGGCCCGGTCGATCGCAAGATGATCATCAATGCGCTGAACTCCGGCGCCAACGTGTTCATGGCCGACTTCGAGGACGCGACCTCCCCGACATGGGCGAATCTCGTCGGCGGCCAGGCCAACCTGATGGACGCGGTCCGGCGGACGATCACGTACGAGTCGGAGGCCGGCAAGCGCTACAGCCTCCAACCGCCGCTCGCGACCCTGATGGTGCGTCCGCGGGGCTTTCATCTCCCCGAGCGGCACGTCGTCGTCGACGGCCGCCCGGCGCCCGGCATGCTGTTCGACTTCGGCCTCTACCTCTTTCACAACGCCCAGGCGCTGAAGGACGCGGGCACCGGCCCGTACTTCTACCTGCCGAAGATGCAGAGCCACCTCGAAGCGCGGCTCTGGAACGAGATCTTCCTCCACGCCCAGTCAGCCCTGCAGATTCCGGCCGGCACGATCAAGGTGACCGTCCTGATCGAGACGCTGCCCGCCGCGTTCGAGATGGACGAGATTCTCTTCGAGCTGCGCGATCACATTGCCGGGCTCAATTGCGGCCGGTGGGACTACATTTTCAGCTCGATCAAGACGCTCCAGGCCGCCCCGTCGTTCGTCCTGCCGGATCGCGGTCAGGTGACGATGGAGGCGCCGTTCCTGCGCTCCTACACGCAGCTGCTGATCAAGACCTGTCACCGCCGCGGCGCGTTCGCGATGGGCGGCATGGCCGCGCAGATTCCCATCAAGGACGATCCGCAAGGCAACGCGAACGCCATGGCGAAAGTGCGCGCCGACAAGCTGCGCGAGGTGCGCGAGGGACACGACGGCACCTGGGTGGCGCACCCGGCGCTGGTGTCGATCGCCAAGCAGGTGTTCGACGAGGGGATGCCCACACCCAACCAGCTGCACCGCCTCCGCGAAGACG
>Ga0268266_10005845_pt1 | contig 11383 bp, 14 predicted proteins | sample KBSS13metaG_FD_190356 | JGI IMG/M metagenome (GOLD analysis project Ga0268266, IMG submission 190356) | Switchgrass rhizosphere microbial communities from Kellogg Biological Station, Michigan, USA - KBS S1-3 metaG (SPAdes) (version 2) | ecosystem: Host-associated > Plants > Roots > Rhizosphere... | reverse complement strand
CCCGCCTCCTGCTCCTTGATCATCCCGATTATCTGTTCCTCGGAAAATCGGCTCTTCCTCATTCGTCTGCTCCTTCGTTGGGGCAGACTCTACATCAGATCGAGGGAGACAGAGGGGGGCAGGTCACCGGTATTACGATCGCCATACCGGTGGCTTACTGGGTAAGACGATCGATCACACTCGGTCATACTGACGCTAAACGTCTGCTAAACAACAGTTTTTGATGGTGTAGTCGGTATGACGAAAGGCGGAGTCGTTTTCGCCGACATCACCAGGCGGCCAATACGCGCATCGATGGCCAGGTGTCGGCGGCACCGGATCATTGCCTAAAATAGGGGGCGTTTACGGGAAGGCGCCTGTCCGCTTCCGCCTGCCGGTAACTGAAACCTGCCGTTCCGGACACGACAACGTTGCGGACATTTCGAGCGATAGCGTTCCGCATTGCCTTGATCTGGTGTGTATGGCACCGAAATCCCATGAACGACTACGAGCGCGTCAAATGGATCGAGAGCGAGAATGGCATTTTCGCTCTTGAGGTGTTGGAGCATCCCCGTGGGCACGCTCAGTTTCGTGTTTATCAGCGGCACAAAATGACCGACCTCCCGTCGGGTCGTCCGTGGAGGATGGTTCAAGACTCGCGCGTTTATGACAGTCCTGAGAGTGCAGAGCGCGAAGGGCTGCTCCAGTGGCAACTACTGCCACATTCGCTGTTCTCGGGGATGACGACTAATGAACGACTATTTGACGCTGGGTTGATGCCGCAATGGGATGAAGCCCTGCACGCACGCGACCGGTCCCGCATGGTTGACCTTTTGTCAAAGGTCGAGCTTGACGATCAAGCCGTGTGCATCGCCGACAGCGCGTTGAGACACGGCTGATTGAATGTCCGCTCCCCCCAACAAAGCCGCCGTTCCCGACTGTGTGGCCGAACCCTGATAGCTGCCGTGCGATGCCCCGACACGATGGCCGGGGCATCTCAATATTCCACGACAACATGTCATCGTGTTAACGCGTCATCGCGCCAGCGTGCCCAGTGATAATACACCGGGAAAACACTGTGCATCACACCGGCTGGCCGGGACGATCATCGTATTCCGGCGGCGAGCAGTGCATGCGGCCCGTGTCGGCCGATCGCACCCCCTCCCCGCCTGTCCGGAAGCTCGATTGCAGGTTGGACAACCCTAACATCACCCTGCTGTCGGTGAACACGTTGTGCTCGGCGCTGACCACGGGAAGCATCGGCACATCATCGGCCATTTGCTCGACCTCGCTGTCGCCCCCGTCCTCGCGAGGATCGGCAATGCGACATCCCGGACCAGACCTCATGGCGGCGAACATCGTGCACGGTTCGTCCTCGGCATAGTCACCGTCCTGTTCATCACCATCGGCTTCGTCGCCCTCCTGGCCGGCAGTCTGGTTTGCCCCACGCCGTTGGTGACGGTTCATGCCCGCCCATTCGATCCAGGCGGCATCGTCCTCATCGCCAGCCGCCTCGCTGTCGTCGTGCAGGTGTTCACGATCAACCGCGCGCACGTCCTCAGGCCAGGTTATCGGCTCGGCCTCGGGGTCCGGTTCGGCGATGTCGAGCAGCGCAATCATGACCTCGATCGCCGCGCCGAGCTTGTCGCGGTCGAACTGGCCCAGGACGCGGGCGACGGTGGGCATAGGCGGCAGCATGCCGGGGAATTGTTGGATGTGGCCCATCACGCCCTCCGCGCTTGGTTGGCGGCCAATTCGACGCGCTCGCCTGCCTCGGCGATCTTGTCAGCCATCTCGCGCGCCATGTCCGCAAAGGCGATAATGCCGCAAACCGCTTGCTGGTCATGCTTGCCCAGATGGGCGTCACAAATGCGGTCGCCGGCATCACTGATCGCACGGGCCAGGTGGCCCAGCCGGGATGCGAGGCCCTGAATCTGGTCCGCTTGTTCAAGGAATTGGGCATAGGGGTTGTCCGCCGCAGTGGGGGCGGTATTCGCAGTGTCAGCCATATTCGACTCCTCGGGTCGGGTTGTGGTTAGGCCTGGCCGGGGAATCCTACCGCCCCGGTCGGGCCGCTTGCTTGCCGCGTGTCAGCGGCGGTTACCGGCTCGCGCCGATCTCTCGAATCTGTTCTTCGGCTGTTAAAACAGTCATCATCAATCGTAAGCGCTGAGGTCTGGCGGGTCGAAGCGATGGGACAAGCCGCCGACATAAAGCTCCAGCTTGCCCACATCGTCCGCCATGGCTTCCAAGACCTCCATCAATTCCCGGTGATCTGCACGGCGTTCTTGGCCGGCCGCATGGATGGCCTGCATCACACCATGCCCAGCCCAAATGACCGTGCCGGCCGTGATCAGCGGCGCCCATGTCAGTAGATCATTCATTGCCGTCCCCCTCCTACCGCTCCCCGAACGGATGCTTGCCACGTGCCCGCATCAGCATGTCGAGTGCTTCGCCAACCAGAGCTTGCACGGTGGCGCCCTCCTCGATCGCCATCACGCGGAGCTGGCGGCTCATGTCCTCGCTGAAATAGCCCACGATCGCCTTCTTGCCCTCACGCGCCTTGGCCTTGGTGCTGGTGGCCGTGCCGACCGTGGTGGCCTCCGTAGGTGCTGGTGCGGCCTTGGGCGTGGTCTTGGCTGCCATCGTGCCCTGCAGGCCCTTGAACCGGCTCATGCCTTCTTCCCCTTTGTAATCGCGCTAACACGCTTACGTGTTTTGATGCCGACTTGCTCACATGCCCATTGCCAGAGCGCATCGGCCTCGGCGGCGGCTTTCCCGTTGGGGTCGGCTTCTCCGGCGACTTTCCCGGCAGCGGTGGAATGATGGAATGCGGCGCGATCGGCGAACGATATGGGGCAAACCTTCAAGCCCAGGTTCTCGACGATGGCGCTGGCCTCGGCGAATAGCTGCGCACCCCTTGCCGGTGCCGCGTTGAACACCACGAACGCGGGCTTGCCAGCATACCCGACCAGCTCGGCGGTCGTCTGGATTGCGTGCAGGTCGAATGCGCGGGGGCGTGTCGGGATCAGCACCAGGTCGGCGGCCTTCACCGCTTCACGCGCGGCAGCATCGGCATGTGGGGGCGTGTCGATCACGATGACATCGGCACCGAGCTTGGCAGCGTCCTCGATCGTCTTGCCCAGGCGTGTCGGGGGCGTGGTGATGACCTCGGGGTCGGAACCCCCGCGCCAGTCACCCCATGCAGCGGCGGTGGCTTGCGGGTCGGTATCGATGATGCACGCAACCTTGCCCGCGTTGGTGGCAGCGGCCGCCAGGTGAATCGCCAGCGTGGTTTTGCCGCTCCCCCCCTTTTGGCTGACGATGGCGATTGTTGGCATGCTCGATCGCTTCCGTGACGATGTGTTAACACGATGACGTGATGGGTTGCTAATACCGCATGATGGTGTATCTGTCACCACTGTTGGAAATGGACAAACGAGCGTTACGTCATTTCATACAACGGAGGTTTCCATGCGGGTTGTCGCCTATTTCCGTGTCTCGACCGAAAAGCAGGGCCGCAGCGGTCTCGGCCTCGATGCGCAGCGCATGGCAGTGTCAGCATACTGCGGCGGTCGCGGCTGCGATGTCGTCGGTGAATTCGTCGAAGTCGAGAGCGGCAAGAATAATGACCGTCCGGAGCTGGCTAAGGCGCTGCACCTGGCCAAGGTGACCGGGGCAACGCTGGTGGTGGCCAAGCTCGATCGCTTGTCGCGTAACGTGGCGTTCCTGGCGGCCCTGCAGGAGAGTGGGGCAAGCTTCGTTGCTGCCGACATGCCGGAAGCAAACGAGCTGACGATTCACATCATGGCGGCCGTGGCTCAGGCCGAGCGCAAAGCCATCTCCCGGCGCACGAAAGAGGCACTGGCCGCCGCGAAGGCGAGGGGGGTCAAGCTCGGCAACCCGAACGGTGCTGCGGCCCTGGCGCGTGCGGACAAGGGCAACGGGGCATCCGTGGTCGCGATCAAGGCTGGCGCTGAACGCTTTGCGGCAGACCTCGACCCCATCATCACCGACATCATGGGCGCGGGCATCACATCGCTGCGCACGATCGCGGCCGAGCTGAACCGGCGCGGCATCGTCACCAGGCGCGGCGGGTCATGGCATCCGTGCACTGTTCGGGATCTATTGAACCGGCGGCTGGCAGCTTAATTTTGTCAGGACTAAGAGCCAAGTCTTCGCATGGGGCGTCGATAGCGCACCGTCGCTGCAAACCATGACTTCGTTGGCTTGTCCTCGGCGTTGATGGCGGGTTGAAATTTGCCGTAAGCCATCAACTGCCGGCAGGTCGTTAGCGGAATATCGTTTGGGAGGATCGGAACTTGGACATGGCATCCAGACACTTTGCCGGCTTCGTCAATATCGAGCCGCACGTGAACCGTGGTCACGCCGTCACTGGTAAACATTGAAAAAGGGTAGTCCGCCTGCACCAGAGTCGTCATGGCAGCCCAAGAATCCGGCCATGCTCGCCGCTTGAGGTTGGCTTGCTCCGTAGGGTCGAAACCCCAATTCCGGATAGCGTCCTGAATGCAGCCGCGTAATGCCGCCATCGGCTCTTTCATGGAACCCAAGCGAAGGCGCAAGAGATGCCCATTAGGCATTCTGACGAAAGCGCGATCAACTGCTGCTTCCTGTTCAGGAGTCGGCTCAGGTTGAATATGGCTTTCGACTTGAGGAACTTGATCAAGCCGGACGTTGTCGAGCCTGCGCGTTCCGAAGTCTACCATCGGAAGATTGCCGAGCACGCCGAAATAAGCATCGGGTGCTGGTATGGCCTTAGGCAGGCCCTGCCCCTCAAAGTAAAATTGCGGGGGGAACTGTGTCTCACCTGCAGCCACTTCCAGACCCGCCACGATGACATCCAGGTTGGGGCCTGGATAAAACCGCGATAGCCTCAATTGAAGCTGGCCGTCGCCCTGCCCGAACGTTCGGGCGAGGTAACAGCTGTCGTCAGCGTATCGCAGTTCCCACGGGGTGGATGGCGCAATGTCTTGCAGCTTTGTAGTGGCGCCAATGGCGGATGTGCCAGCAAGCAATAGTGACAGGCGGATTGCAATTCTCAGTGCGGGCATGATTGATCGTTACTCCGGAACCCACGTTAACCGCAACGTCGCCATGGCCGGGCAGTCCGCTTTTGAGGCGGGGACTACGCCATTCCCCATTGTTTCGCCTTCGCCTCGCAAAACCCGCGCCACGATGATCGCAGGCGCTCCCCGGTCAGCTCCCGGCGCTTGTCCCCCATGAACTCGACGTAGGCATGTGCCAGGCGGTCGACGGCATGGCCGCCCCCGTTATCCACCCCGATGCGGTGCAGCTCGCCATCGCCGGCATAGGGCGACACGTCATCATCGGCTGGCCAGGTAAGGCCGGCGGTTAACCGCGCGGTGGTGCGCCCGATCATGCTGGCGACCTCGGCCGGGTCGACGATCGTTTCAACCGTGCCTTCACGGCGAGCACGGCGGCCGGCGGAATGACGCTGGTTTTCCTCGGCAGCGGCAAAGGCCTGTCGTCCGGGTTTGGGGGTGAACCGCAGCTCGACTCGCAGCACCTGGCGGCCCTTCTTCACCTCGTGCCAGGATAGGTCGAATTCGGCGAGCTGGCCCAGTTCATCGCGGGCAGGTTCCAGCACCCGCCGCCGCAGTTGGGCGAAGTTGGTATAAACCCCATCCGGCACCAGGAGCAGCTTGCGCAGGTCGGCGACATCACCACGCCAGACAGGATCGCGGCGGCTGTAAAGCGCACTGCCGACCTCATACATCCGCAGGGAATAAGCCGACCGGAATTTGACGATCGCGGCGCGGCTCAGGCGAGCATACACGTCCGACCGTTCGAGCAGCTCACATGCCCGCTTGCTGAACCGGAATTCGATGAAGGCCGAGGCGGGGTTGTCGTCCTCGTCCAGTATCTCGTCGATCAGGTGAAACATGCGGGTGGCGGGGCGATCGTCAAGCAGATCGGCATGGGAAAACCATACGGTCATCAGCTCGCCGAGCGCATCCCGCACCGGCTTCATGGTGGCATGCGTGCCGCGCAAATCCTTCTTCGCGATCCGGTGCGACTGCGGCTTCCATGCATCCCCGGCCGCAGCTTCGAGCATCAGCAACAGCGACCGCCTGGCCAGGAGGGTCAGCTCCTGTTGTTTGGGGGTGTGGATGTCGATCAGCTCGACCGCCATCGCCATGTCGCGCGCACCCTCAGCCCGCAGCTTATGGGCTGTGCGCATGGTGCGCCCGATGGTGGCCGGCTTGGTCATTGTGCCAAGATTACTAGGCGACCTTGGCATATCCAAGCCCCCACCAGATTTGGCACATCAACGGGAGGTTTCGGCCATTCCACGCGCGCGTAGAGGTGGCGGAAAATTGCGCATTCCGCGCACGCGCGCGAGGCTCAACATTCCTCAACAGGTGTCAGCACCGTTTAATAACGGCAGGAAACCGGTTTCAGGTGTGCCAGCAGGGGCGCTGTTGCCAATCGGGAGGAAAGCCCATTGCCCGCTGCTGTTGCTCCGATCGGGTAAGGACGAGTTGGGCCACGCGGGTTGGGAAAGTGGTATCGTCGCTCTGCCGCCGCATCAGGTGGATCAAGGCGACCAGGGCATTGTAAATTTGGTTGGACGGCTGGTTTTGATTGCCATTCGTATCAACGACCAAGTCGGCCTTAAACCGTTTGATAAAGGGCAAGCGTTTGACCGTATGCCGGTTCCACAGTCGACCATGGTGCGCGCAGATGTTCCGGATGTAGGAGAGCAATTGCAGGGTGCCATCCAAGACATCGCGCGATGGCAGGCCCAAATCTTTGGCTACGGCATCCTTTACCTTTGGGTCCTTGGTGGCTGCAAACCAGCGGGACAGTTCGCCGAGCGTCATCAGTTCCGTGACCATCCACAGCGGCGGTAGGAAGGGATCGTCGTACTTCTTGCCGTAGTGCTCGATGAACACCTCGCTGCTGCTCTCAACTCGGGCGCATAGCTGAGAGAGCAGGGCAATGTGGTCTTTGCCCGAGGCGAAACATTCTCGTTGCAGGTGGGCATGCGAACCGTGGGCCAGCGTCATGTTGTGGGTCCAGCGTGAGCGGATGGCGATCTCCACGCGCTCGACGGCCTCGGTGACTAGCAGGCGCAGCTTGCGGTCGAACACGTAGATGTCCACGATGTCGGCGAACTGGGTGCCGGGCGGGAACGCCTTGGACCGGGTGGACCCGGCGGCCGGTGGGGTCTCGAAGGGGAGCCAATAGGCGCTCAACCGGTAGTAACCAACGGTTTCCAGCCAGCGCCGCATCAATGCAACGTCGCCGACCATACCCCGTGTTTGGAGTAGATCGATTTGCTCGTCGATCGTCGTGGCGGGCTTGTCATAAAGCATAGGGCCCCCCCGGATAACCGAGGGGGCCCCTGAAAGTAACCCCCCGGTATTGGGCATGCCGAAGCCTAGGCCTGGGGGGTGTTGTTAGCGCCCATGTATGATCGCAACTCCTAACCGTCAATGAAATGCTCCCAGCCCACCCCACCAGATTCGGCACACAACCCCACCACATCTGACACATCACCCCCACCAGATTCGGCACATAACCCCACCGGATTTGGCACATCCGATGCCGATTTGCTGCGGCGGAACAATCACTTGCTGGCCCTGAATCCGAATCCTTCTAGAATCCGAAATCCTCGACGCGCTCTTCAACTGCCATAATGGTGCATTTGTGCATCACATCGGATAAAATTGGAACGCGCCGTGAACAAAGGCCCCATGGGACGTGACGAATCCCCCAAGGTATGGTAGCAAGACCCCATGGCAATCAACGCTTTGCAGAGCCGTATGGCTCGGGCCGCACTAGGTTGGTCGATCCGCGAGACGGCTGACCGGGTGCATGTCGGGGTGAACACCCTTTCCCGCTTCGAGAGTGGCGGCCGTGCCTATACCAGCACCGCCGAGACCCTGCGAACCGCTTATGAGCGAGCAGGCGTCGAATTCCTCGCCGAGGCCGCGCCATCGCTTGCAGGCGGTGCCGGGGTGCGGCTGGCGGGGAAGGTGTCAGCTCATGCATGAGGATGTCACGGATGCTGCCCAGTCAGCGAAGGAAAAGAACCGTGGGCACATGTTCCTGGTCGATGTTCCAACATATGCGGCGGTTTGCAATTTGGGCGATGCCGATGTTGCTGCCGTTTACCTGATCCTCGCGGCTGGCACCGGGGCAGACAATCGCACCAGCACATGGTCGCGGGAAGCGGTCAACAAGCGCACCGCATTGAATTGGCGGAAGGCCGATGCGAGCTTCGCTAAGCTCGAAAAGCACGGGTTCTTGCGGTGGCTGTCAGGAAAGGGAACCCGGAAGCCGAGACTAGACCTCCCGCCGCTCGAAACTCGGAAGCCGATGCAAAAGCACGTCGCCGCTCTGGCTGACAGAATCCTTCACGGTGAGCAGCCGGTGACCGCCACGGACAAGGGTTCAGCCACGATCGGCAAGGACCAGGGGTGGCTTGCCCAGGATGATGATGGGGTGTGGCGCTTTCTCGCCGATCGTCCGATGGTGAAGGCCTATTTGCCCATGTCATTGGTAGGCGATGAGAAAGGTAAGCCAATCGCCGGCAGCACCATGGTTGAACGCATCCGCATGTCGCGGGACCACATGGCGTTCCGGTTGCTGGTCGACTTCTACGCCCTGCAAGACCTCGCCGAACATGGCGGCGTAGATCGGCAAAGCTTTTATCGGCAATTCCAGCGTGAAAAGGCCGGTGCCACCAACGAATTCCAAGTTTGGCGTTTCAACGGCAGAGAAGTTTTCGTCCGCCTTGGTTGTGGATTCGAGCACCACAAGCGCAAGCCGAACGAGAAGGAATTAGCGGACGGCTGGAAGCCTGAGAACAGCGCCGCCGGCTTTTTTGGAGCCGCTGGCATCTTAGAGGACGCGGGCGCCATCGAATGGGTCTATTACCTGGCCGAAGACGACAAGAGCGACTCAAACCGCGTTTATCCTGTCGCCGTCGAGCGACATGGCAAAGTCGTGTGGTCAGAAATTGAATCCATCGTCGGCAGTTTTGCCATTCGAGCAGCCTGCGCCCTGTCCAAGGCGAAAATAAACGGGACTATGCCCGACGCCAAGGAATGTGAACGCGCCATGCCGGCCGAATTTCTGTTGCCTGCCGATCGCCTTGCCAGACAAGCAACGGTGGTTGGTGTTCCACGTCTACGGCAGCGTGCTAAAACCTCGAACACCGCCCGGTGGCGCAAGGAGCTGATCGACGATGCCAGCACGGTGATCGCCATGTTCCGGGGCATCATTAACGAACATGCCCCCGAATTGCTCGCCGATGCTGATCGCCGACTTGCTGACTTCAACGGTGCTTCAACGGAGAGTTCAACGAGGAATTCAACGCTGGTTCAACGGCACATCAACGATACCTCCTGGTGCGGTAAGCACGATGGTTCCGTCCTTCGGACGGGCGGCGAAGGGGCTTCGCCTCCGCCCTTCGTTTTTGATGGTGATGATCCCGAACCGTTCAAATCCGGCAGCACGAGGTGGTGACGATGAAAGCGCACAAACATTTCCGCGATGCATCGGCATGGATCGCCAAAGCGCCTCCAATTCCTCATGCCAGTCGCCAGTCTGCCGATAGCGTTGTGCTGCAGTTCCCCACCCAGCGCATTCGGCACGGGCGGGATATTGGCTTGGCAGAGGGGTGTAAGGTGCTTCGTCCTTCCCCGTCGCAAGCCTGGCGCTGGCGGCACCGTCGTGGAGGTTCTCGCCATGCAGGGTAACAGCGTCCTCCTGCTGCGGCTCTACGAGAAGACCTCGGCCAAGGGGAATCCATACTTCGCCGGGCGCATGGGGCAGGCCTCGGTAGTCATGATGCGGGATCACCATGCCGAGGGCGCCGATCCGGTGTGGCAGCTATTCGTGTCAGAACCCCGCCAGGCGGCCACAGAGGCCCCGCAGGCGTCAAAGGCCCCATGGCCGGCAAAATCCCCTGCAAAGCCCTCAGTGGCCCGCAAATCGGCTCCCAGGGCAAAATCCGCGGTGCCTGTCGGGGCGCTCGACGATGATGTTTCGGACCTCGGCCGATGAAAGTCGAATTTTCCGTAGCCGTAAAAGGGGCAGCACGATGACCAGGGCGAAGGCGGCCAAGGCGAAACCGGCGCAACCCGCACCAGGCCCGAACAACACGTTTCAGGTAACGCAAACGGCAACCGAAGACCCCGGCTTCGCTATGGCCCGCGCGATCCTGGCACCGGATTTCCGCCACGCTGTCACGGCATCGCAGGTGAATAAGGCGAAATTCGGTGAAATGAGCGGCGGTGCAGTCGGCTTGGGCGACTATGCCGAGGCGATCCGGGTCAAAGGCAACCAAGCCGCGAAGGGCGAATTAGAATTCGTCAGTCGGATGCTGGCGGCCCAGGCGGTGACGCTCGACAACGTGTTCACCGAGCTGGCCAGGCGCATGGCGCTGAACATGGGCGAGCACCTGAACGCCACGGACATCTACGCCCGCCACGCCATGAAGGCCCAGGCGCAGAGCCGTGCCACGCTCGAAGCCCTGGCGAAGCTTCACCAGCCACGGGAGCAGACCGTTCGCCACGTCCATGTCGGCCAAGGCGGGCAAGCCGTGGTCGCCGACGAATTCCACCATCATGCCGGGGGTGCTGAAAATGGAAAATCAAACGATCAATCCCATGCAGCCCGCGATCCTGGCGCAGTCCCCGCGCTGCCATGCCCGGACCCGCTCGGGGACGCCGTGCCAATCCCCGGCGGTGCACGGGAAGCGACGCTGCAGGATGCACGGCGGGACTAACCCCGGTGCGCCCATCGGCAACCGCAACGCATGGAAGCATGGCGGGCGATCGGCGGAGACGGCGTTGATGATGGCCATGATCCGCCAGCTCGGTGCCGACCTGGCCGGCTGATCCTGGCTGTAGTTTCAGCCGCGTAATAACGCGCGGAATACGCAAGTTTTCGACACTGTGTCGTGAAAATGCCGATTGCCCGCATCATGTTGGAGGCTTGGTCCGAGGCTCTACCGGACCTGACAAAACCTGACATTGTCGGCCATCAGGCGAGCACCCTCGATCCCGGAATAGCGGGTAATTTACGGGAAGCGCATGATCCTGTGCAGCCCTCAAGTCCGGGCGTGGCAAGCGTCTTCACCGGCATCGATGCACCCGCGCCGGGGATGATGTCGACGATCGCCGAGCTGGTCGGAATAAGCTTGGGGAAGTCACACACCGTATGCGCCGCCGCCGCGTTGAAGGCTTCCAGAAATTTTGGCGGTTTCAATGGTTTGGCCGGTGACCTGCCCCCCGCTGGTCCCGCGGTCATAACGAGAGTCTGCCGGTTTGATATTCGTGCTGCCCCACCGGCACAAGCGCGTCGGGCGTGACGCCTCCATTTAGCAGGAACGCCCGGCGCGCTTGTG
>Ga0268266_10005843_pt1 | contig 11384 bp, 10 predicted proteins | sample KBSS13metaG_FD_190356 | JGI IMG/M metagenome (GOLD analysis project Ga0268266, IMG submission 190356) | Switchgrass rhizosphere microbial communities from Kellogg Biological Station, Michigan, USA - KBS S1-3 metaG (SPAdes) (version 2) | ecosystem: Host-associated > Plants > Roots > Rhizosphere... | reverse complement strand
CGCTCGAGGTCACCAGCCTGGGGACCTTGGAGCCGGGTGCCGCAGTAAATCTCGAAGTCGATCTGGTTGCGCGCTATCTCGCCCGGCTCATCCGTCCCGAACTGATGAGGGCGGCATGAGGGCCCAGCCGAAACGCTTCGCCTGGCCGGACGACAACACCGCGATCTCGACCACCGCTGAGTTGATCGAGGAGGCGAAGGCCGGCCGCATCTTCATCATGATCGACGATGAGGACCGCGAGAACGAGGGCGACCTGATCATTCCGGCCGAGCATGCGACGCCGGAGGCGATCAATTTCATGGCCCGCTTTGGCCGCGGCCTGATCTGCCTAGCGCTGGACCGCAACCGGGTCGAGACGCTGGGCCTGCCTCTGGTGTCGCGCCAGAACGCGTCACGCCACGGGACCGCCTTCACCATTTCGATCGAGGCGCGCGACGGCGTGACGACGGGCATCTCCGCCGCCGACCGGTCGCACACCATCCAGGTCGCGATCGACCCGGACTCGAACGCGCGTGACATCGTTACGCCCGGCCATGTCTTTCCGCTGGCGGCGCGCGACGGCGGCGTCCTGGTGCGCACCGGTCATACCGAGGCGGCGGTCGATATTTCCCGCATGGCCGGGCTCAACCCGTCGGCGGTGATCTGCGAGATCATGAACGACGACGGCAGCATGGCCCGCCTGCCGGATCTGATCTCCTTCGCCCAGCTGCACGGTCTCAAGATCGGCACGATCGAGGACCTGATCTCCTATCGCCGGCGCACCGAAAAGCTGGTCGAGCGTATCCTGGAAGAGCCGTTCGACAGCCGCACCGGCGGCGAATTCCGCCTGATCATCTACGCCAATAAGGTCGCCTATGCGGAGCATATCGCGCTGGTGAAGGGCGATGTCTCGACGCCCGGCCCGGTGTTGGTGCGTATGCATTCGGTCAATATCCTGGACGACGTTCTGGGTGACATGGCCTCGAGCCGCAGCCGCGACCTGCATGCCAGCATGGAGGCGATCGGCCGCGAGGGCAGGGGTGTCATCGTGCTGATCCGCGAAGGCTATCCGACCTTCCTCAGCGACAAGCTGAAGGCCCGGCAGGAGGGCATCGAGCCCGATGGCGGGCATGAGCTGCGCGACTATGGCATCGGCGCGCAGATACTGCGCGACCTTGGCGTCAGTGAGATGGTACTATTGTCGAATAACCCGATGACGGTCGTCGGCCTGGAAGGTTACGACTTGAAGATCGTCTCCCGGCGTCCCATTCCCGAACTGGAATCATGAGCAACAAGAAACTGCGCATCCTGCTGATCGAGGCGCCCTATTACGCCGATATCGCCGCCGCCCAGCTCGAGGGCGCGATGGCGGCGCTGGATGCTGCCGGAGTCGAGACGACGCGGATTGCCGTGCCCGGGGCTCTGGAGATCCCGGCGGCGATCAAGTTCTCCCTTGGCCGCCATTGGGACGGCTATGTCACGCTAGGCTGCGTCATCCGCGGCGAGACCTCGCATTACGACCTGGTCTGCAACGAATGCGCCCGGGGCGTGCAGAACCTGGCGGTCGAGCATGGGTTGGCCATCGGCTTCGGTGTCCTGACCGTCGAGGACGAGGAGCAGGCCTGGGTCCGCGCCAAGGTGAGCGAGATGGACAAGGGCGGCGAGGCCGCGCGCGCCTGCCTCGCGATGATCGCGCTCCGGCGCGAACTGGGGCACCATTGACCATCTTTGTCGGCAAGCGGCAGAAGACGCCGCCCAAGCCGCGATCCTCGGCCAAGGCCCGGCGCAGCGCCGCTCGCCTCGCAGCGGTCCAGGTGCTTTACGAGATCGCCCAGACCGAGAAGACGGCGGCCGAGGCGCTGGCTGAGTTCATCGAGTTCCGGATCGGTCATGAGGTCGATGGCGAGACGTTCGTCGCCGCCGATATTACCCTGCTGACCGCCATCGTGCGCGGCGCCGATGCCGAGCGGGTGGAAATCGACAAGCAGGTCGAGGCGGCTCTGCGGCCGCCATTGGAGCGCGACCGGCTGGAACTGCTGCTCCGCATGATCCTGGTCGCCGGCAGCTGGGAGCTGCTGCGCAACCACGAGATGCCGTCGGCGATCCTGCTGGCCGAATATGTCGGCATTGCCACCGCCTTCTATGGCGGGACCGAGCCGCAGTTGATGAACGGCGTGCTCGACCGCATCGCCCGCACCTTGCGCCCCTATGAATTCGGCGTCACCGGCGGCGGCCAGATTCCGGCCGGGGCAGCGCAGGGCTTCACCCCGAAGCGCGACTGACCGTTATGCCGGCCGGATTCCTCGTGGGAGAACCCCTGGGCGAATTCGGCCGGATCGCGCGCTTCTTCCGGCCGCTGGCGGCAGGATTTCCCGGGGCGTTGAATCTTACGGACGACGCGGCGGTGCTTGCCGTGCCGCCCGGCCAGGAGCTGGTGCTGACGACCGACGCCATCGTCGCCGGGGTCCATTTTCTTCCGTCCGATGCACCGGGCGATGTCGCCCGCAAGGCGCTTCGGGTCAACCTATCCGACTTGGCGGCCAAGGGTGGCAGGCCGCTGGCCTATACGCTGACCCTGGCCGTCGGCCGCGAGGTCGGCGACGGCTGGGTCGAGGCCTTCGCTGCCGGGCTGGCGGCGGACCAGGCGGAGTACGGCATCGCGCTCGCCGGTGGCGATTCGGTTTCGACAGACGGGCCGGTCTGGGTGTCGATCACCGCCTTCGGTCTTGTTGACGCAGGCCGGATGGTCAGGCGCGGCGGCGCACAGCCGGGCGATGTCGTGCTGGTGACAGGCTCCATAGGTGACGCGGCGCTGGGTTTGATGGCCGAACAGGGGCGCCTCAGCGTCGACGAGGCCGACCGTGCCGTGCTGGTCGACCGCTATCGTCTGCCGCGGCCGCGCACGCATCTGGCTGCCGCGATCGGCGCCCATGCCAATGGCGCGCTCGATGTTTCCGACGGTCTGGCCGCAGACTTCGGCCATCTTTGCCGGGAATCGCAAGTGATTGGCCGGATTGAGGTTTCCCGGATTCCGCTGTCTCCTGCCGCGCTGCGTGCCGTCGAGGCCGAGCCGTCCCTGGTCGCGCAGGTTCTGAGCGGCGGAGACGATTATGAAGTTTTGCTGACAGCCCCCGCCGACGCGCTGCCCGACTTGCGCGCCGCTGCAACCGGGGCGGGAGTCATGCTAACCGAGGTCGGCTTAATAGATCGCGCCGATTCGGCCGGCGAGGCGCATCTCATGGACGAGCGCGGCCACCGCCTGACCCTCGAAAAGGCAGGCTGGACGCATAGTTAAGCCGAAGCCGGCCAGACGAGTTAATTCCTTTACAGCCATTTAAGCGCCCTGTATCCCGTCTAAAGAACCAAACGCGGCAGCGTAGCGTCGGCAAGGCGTGCGCGGACCGCCAAGAGCGAGATTAGGGACGGAGCAGCATGACAGGGTTTGACTATGTGATCATCCTCGGCGGGGTCGTCGCGGTACTTTACGGCATCGTCGCGGGACGATGGGTCATGGCGAAGGAAGCGGGAAACGCCCGCATGCAGGAAATCGCCACCGCTATTCAGATCGGCGCCCGGGCCTACCTCAATCGTCAATATACCACCATCGGCATCGTCGGCGTCGTCATTGCCATCATCCTGGGCGTCACGCTCGGCTACCTGGTCGCTATCGGTTTCGTGATCGGCGCGGTGCTCTCGGGCATCGCAGGCTTCGTCGGCATGAATGTCTCGGTCCAGGCCAATGTGCGCACCGCGCAGGCTGCGACCAAGGGCATGGCGCCGGCGCTTTCGATCGCCTTCACCTCCGGCGCCGTCACCGGCATGCTGGTGGTCGGGCTGGGGCTGCTGGGCGTCGCCGGATACTTCTTCTTCCTGCGCTCGCTGGGCATTCCGCAGCGTGAGCTGCTCGAGGCGATGGTCGGCCTGTCCTTCGGCGCCTCGCTGATCTCCATCTTCGCTCGTCTCGGCGGCGGCATCTTTACCAAGGGCGCTGACGTCGGCGCCGACCTGGTGGGCAAGGTCGAGGCCGGCATCCCCGAGGACGATCCCCGCAATCCGGCCGTCATCGCCGACAACGTTGGCGACAATGTCGGCGACTGCGCCGGCATGGCCGCCGACCTGTTCGAGACCTATGCGGTCACCACCGTCGCCACCATGCTGCTGGGCTCGATCTTCTTTGAGGGCGAGACCCAGGCCAAGCTTATGCTGCTGCCGCTGCTGATCGGTTCGGTCTGCATCGTCGCCTCGGTGATCGGCACCTTCTTCGTCCGCCTGGGCGGCAGTAAGAACGTGATGGGCGCCCTCTATAAGGGCTTCATCGCCACCGCCGTGATCTCGTTCGGCCTCATCTTCGGCGCCGCCTACGCGCTGCTTGGGGCGGGGTCGAGCTTCATGACCGTCGGCAGCGAGCCGCTGACCTTTACCTTCAACAACCTGATCGTCTGCGTCCTCACCGGCCTGGTCGTCACCGGCCTGTTGATCTGGATCACCGAGTACTACACCTCGACGGCCTATCGTCCGGTGAAGTCGATCGCCAACTCGTCGCAGACCGGCCACGGCACCAACGTAATCCAAGGCCTGGCGATCTCGATGGAGGCCACCGCGCTTCCGGTCATCGTCATTGCTATCGGCATCATCGTCGCCTTCAGCGAGGCTGGCCTCTACGGTATCGCCGTCGCCGCGACCACGATGCTGTCGCTGGCGGGCATGGTCGTTGCGCTCGACGCCTACGGTCCGGTCACCGACAATGCGGGCGGCATCGCCGAAATGTCGAACCTGCCGCCTGAGGTCCGCGTCACCACCGACGCGCTGGATGCGGTCGGCAATACCACCAAGGCGGTGACCAAGGGCTATGCCATCGGCTCGGCCGGCCTCGCCTCGCTGGTGCTGTTCGCGGCCTATGTCAACGACCTGGCGCACTACTTCCCGAAGCTGTCGGTTACCTTCAGCCTGACCGACCCCTATGTCGTGATCGGGCTGTTCTTCGGCGGCCTGCTGCCCTACCTGTTCGGCTCGATGGGCATGACCGCCGTCGGCCGCGCCGCCGGTTCGGTGGTGATCGAGGTGCGGCGTCAGTTCCGCGAGATCCCCGGCATCATGGAAGGCACCGCAAAGCCCGACTACAGCAAGGCGGTCGACATGCTGACCCGTGCGGCGATCAAGGAAATGATCGTTCCGTCGCTGCTGCCGGTCCTGGCGCCGGTGGTGCTCTATTTCGTGATCGACGGCGTCGCCGGCCAGACCAAGGCCTTCACGGCGCTGGGCGCGATGCTGCTCGGCACCATCGTCACCGGCCTGTTCGTCGCCATCTCGATGACCTCGGGCGGCGGCGCGTGGGATAACGCCAAGAAATACATCGAAGAGGGCAACTACGGCGGCAAGGGGTCCGAGACTCACAAGGCCGCGGTCACCGGCGACACCGTCGGCGACCCCTACAAGGACACGGCCGGCCCGGCCGTCAACCCGATGATCAAGATCATCAACATCGTCGCCATCCTGCTGCTCGCGATCATCGCCGCGGTCGGCTGAGGCTACTCAAACAAAAACCCCGCCGTCTGCGGACGGCGGGGTTTTTTATTGGGAAAAACGAAACGGCGATCAGCCGCCCCGTCCAAAGGACGGTCAGCCGCCTTCGTCGCCGCCCTTCTTCTTTTTCTTCGAGCTGGGCCGGCCGATATTGCCGATCAGCTGCTCCATGAAGGTGATGTCGCGGCCGACTGCCGGGGTGGTCTGCTCCAGCGGCTCGACATCGACCGCCTCTTCCAGGCCGACGCGATCGACCGCCTTGACGTGGTCGGTGTCGTCGAACTGCACGGCGATGATCTTGCGGTCGGTGATCTCAGGCCTGAAGAACGCCTCGCGCTCGGTCCGCTGGCCGACATAGTACCAGGTATTGTCGTCGAAGGTTGAGGTGATGCTGGGTGAGCCCAGCGCCTCGAACACGTCGTTCTTGGAGGACGAGCCGGCCTTCACCTGGGTGATACGCTCCTCATCCAACATATTACCGCGATTGGCGATGATCGGCTGGCAGCCCGCCAGGACAAGCGGAAGGGCGCAACCCGCGAGGACCAGGCGCCGCACGGTTCGGGGGGAGAGGGATCGTGTCATGGCCGTCATGAAAAGAGGCGTGCCGGAACGAGATTCGCCCCGGTAATTGCGGGCGACAGTCGCATCGCCCGCCATTGCCTGTCAACGATCCCTTGCACGGTGCTGGCCGGCTCCCGCCTACGCCGTCGTGCCCCCGACCGAGGATGGGGCGATCGTATCGCCGGGAAAAACTCCCGTGCTTCATCAGAACGTCACACATCGCCGCTAAGCAATGCGCGCCGCGTTCGAATCGCCTTGCTTGGCGCTCGGACGCACAACGACGCGTAATCAAGGAGTTGTCCGTGAATCACTATCGTGCGGGTGTCTGTCTTTCGGCGCTTCTCGCCATCGCCTTCCCTTGCGGGCAGGGCGCCTGGGCGGCGCTGGCATCGACGCCGATCGCGACCGGCCAGTCGATCACGCCGACCGCCGCGCCCGGCGCGGTCTTCCAGACGATGAATCCCCACCTCAAGTCGTCACCCAACTATGCGGTCGGCCAAGCCGAGACGACAGCGGTCAGCCCGGATGGCAAGACCCTTCTGGTGCTGACCAGCGGCTATAACAAGGACAGCGATCCGGCGACCCAATCCGAATTCGTCTTCGTCTACAACATCTCGACCGGCACACCGGTGCAAATACAGGCGCTGCCCGTCCCGAATGCTTTTTGCGGCATGACCTGGGCGCCGGACGGCTCCGCGTTCTATGTCGCGGGCGGCCAGGACGACAATGTCCATATCTTCCGGAAACAGCACGGCTTCTGGGCCGAGGACGGCGCGCCGATCAAGCTCAACCACACGGCGTTCGGATCGAAGGACATTCCGGCGGGCCTCGGCCTGTTCTCGCTGCCCGGCTTCGGCGCGGCGGTCAGTCCGCTGGCTGCCGGCATGGCCGCCTATGCCGACGGCAAGAGGGTGATCGTCGCCAATCTCGAGAATGACTCGATCAGTATCGTCAACCCCGAGACCCGCGCCGTATTCGACCTCGATCTGCGTCCCGGGCGCAGCAACCCTGCCCAGAGTGGGGTGCCCGGCGGTGAATTTCCCTTCTCGGTGGCGGTCAGGGGCAACAATACCGCCTATGTCTCGAGCCTGCGCGACCGCGAGATCGTTGTCGTCGACCTCAGCAAGGGAAAGCCGGCGGTGAAGACCCGCATTCCGGTTGAGGGCAATCCGAATAAGCTGGTCCTGAACCGGGCCGGCACGCGGCTCTATGCAACCGCCGACAACTCCGACCAGTTTTATGTGATCGATACCGGGAGGAACGCCGTCATCGCCCATGTCGGTACGCTCGCCCCCGCGCTCGTCGGGAGTGACTCCTCGAACGGCAACGTCCCCAACAACCTGACCTTGTCACCGGACGAGAAGACCGCCTACGTCACCAACGCCGGAACGAACTCGGTCTCGGTCATCGACCTGTCGGCCGCCAAGCCGGTGGTGAAGGGCATGATCCCGACCGGCTGGTATCCGAACGCCGTCGCGGTCAGCAAGTCGGGCGGGAAGCTCTATGTCGTCAACGGCAAGAGCCCGACCGGGCCGATCCCGAACGGCACCAGCGAGAACTATGACGAGCAGCTGCTGAAAGCGGGTTTCCTCACCCTGCCGGTTCCGGGTCCCGCCGGCCTTGCCAGGCTGACCGCCCAGGTCGCCACCAACAACGGTGTCGGACGTGTTCCCGACGCCAACGAGAAGGCGACCTTCGCCTTCCTCAGGAAGAAGATCAAACACATCATCTATATCGTCCGGGAGAACCGGACCTACGATCAGGTGCTGGGTGACCTCAAGGTCGGCAATGGCGACCCGTCGCTGACGATGTACGGTCAGGCCCTGACCCCCAACCAGCATGCGATCGCCACGAACTTCGTCGACCTCGACAATTTCTATGACAGCGGCGAGATCAGCATGAACGGCTGGCAGTGGACGACCGCGGGCCGTGGCAACGATCTCAACGAGAAGATCGGGCCGGTCAACTACGGCAAGGGCGGCGGCAGCTATGACAGCGAGGGCCTGTCGCGCGACGTGGATGTCGGCCTCGCCACCGGCGCGCAGCGGGCAAAGGAAAACTCGATCTATCCTTTGCAGGCCGCGAAGGACCCCGACCTGCTGCCGGGAACGGCGAATGTCGTGGCGCCCGACGGGCCCGCGGGTCAGGTGGGCGCCGGCTTCATCTGGAGCGCCGCGATGCGCGCCGGCCTGACCGTCCGCAACTATGGCTTCTTCGAGGATCTGGTGCCCTATGAGGCGCCCGCCTCGCTGGGCGGTATCGCCCCGATCCGTCACCCGTATGCCACCAAGACCGTGGTCGCCTTTCCGGCCGAGGCCAGCCTGGTCGACAAGACCGATCCCTATTTCCGTGGCTTCGACAACCAGTTCCCCGACTATTGGCGCTTTACCGAGTGGAAGCGGGAGTTCGACCATTTCGGCCTGACGGGCGGGCTGCCGAATTTCGAGATGGTCCGTTTCATGCACGACCATACCGGCAACTTCGACACCGCTATCGACGGGGTCAACACGCCGGAGCTGCAGCAGGCCGACAATGATTATGCGATCGGACTGCTGGTCGATCGGATCGCCCACAGCCGCTATGCGAAGGATACGCTGATCTTCGTCATCGAGGACGATTCGCAGGACGGTCCTGACCATGTCGACTCGCACCGCAGCATCGGCTACGTCGTCGGCCCCTACGTGAAGCATGGGGCGGTGGTGTCGACCCGTTACACGACGGTCAGCATGCTGCGCACGATGGAAGATGTTTTGGGGCTAGAGCATCTCAGCCTGCACGACGCCAATGTCGCGCCGATGACCGATGTCTTCGACATCAAGCAGGGGCCGGACTGGACCTTCACCGCCACCCCGGCCGCGGGGCTCCTTTCGACCAAGCTTCCCATTTCAACCACGCAAACGGGCGCAGCCGCGCAGCCGGCAGCGAACTACAAGCCGCTGCACGATGCGGCCTGGTGGGCCGAGCAGACCAAGAGCTTCCGCTTCGACAAGGAGGATCTGAACGACGAGGGCGCATACAACCGCGTGCTCTGGAAGGGCACGATGGGCGACAAACCCTATCCGACCGAGCGGTCGGGCGCGGACCTGCGGGGCAACCGTGAGGATCTGCTGAAGGCGGAGAAACTGTCGCAGAACGACGACGGTGCAGCGCCGATAGACCGGTAAGCGGCACGTCGCCGCTTGGGCGGCGAGTGGAATACGGGGCGGCTATTTGATAGCTGTAGGGCATCGTCCGATCGCCTGCACAAGGATCCGCCCGTGTTCTCGCATTCCTCATCGCCCCGGCGCATCGCGGCCGGGCTCTACGGAGAGGCCGTCGCAGCGGCGCGGGCGCCGGTCTTCTATGCCGATCTCGCCGTGCCCGACACGATCGAGGGGCGGTACGAGATGATCGTGCTGCATGTCGTCCTGCTGCTGCGCCGCCTGCGCGCGTCGGGGACAGCGCAGAAACAGAAGCAGAAGCGGCTGGCCCAGGCGCTGGTCGATTTCATGGCCGCCGATCTCGACCGCTCGATTCGCGAGCTCGGCGTCGGCGACATGAGCGTCGGCAAGTTCATGAAGCGGCTGGGGGAGGGGCTGTTCGGCCGGGCCTCGGCCTATGACGGCGCGCTCGACAATAATGATTTTCAGGCCTTGGAATCGGCGATCCTGCGTAACATCTTCGACGGATACGAACCCGGGGAGCGGATTCTCGCCACAGTCGCGCGTTATGTTCGGGCACAGAACGATCACCTTGCTGGCCAGGCCGTTGAACCGATCGCCGCCGGCCATGTCGATTTCCAGCCTTTCGCGGATATGAACCTTGGCGCCGAAACAGCCTGAACCCGAATTTTCACGTCCCTTCGCCGCCGACCGGCTGGGACGGACCGCCGTCACCGAGACGCTGCTGGCCAGCCCGGCGGAACGCGCCGCCTTGGCCAAGAGGCTGGGGTTGGTCGAACTCGGCGAATTGTCGGCCGCCGTCACGCTGGAACGCACGCTGGGCGGCCTGATCCACGTCGCCGGCCGATTCGCGGCCGATGTTGTGCAGACCTGCGTCGTGAGCCTGGTGGCCTTCCCGAGCCATGTCGAGGACAGCTTTGCCCTGGATTTCGGCAATGCGCCGGCCGAATTCGGCGATGAGATCGAGGTCGACCCGGACTATGATCCGCCGGAACCGATCGAGGACGGGGTTATCGATCTGGGCGAGCTGGTGACCCAGTATCTGGCGCTGTCACTGGACCCGCATCCGCGCGCGCCTGGGGCGACATTGGAGCCGGCCTGGAGCGACGCGGATGTCGCCGACATGTCGCCATTTGCGATCCTCAAGAACTTGAAGACCACCAATTAAACTATCATTTGCGGAGGGTGGGTCCGCACCTTGCCGCGTACGGCGTTTTGCTTTATGGAAACCGCCTTTGCGAGCCGGTTCGGCCGTCGCATACCCCATTCGATTCGAGTTGTGTTATGGCTGTTCCTAAGAAGAAGACTTCGAAATCCCGCCGCAACATGCGCCGCGCGCATGACGGCATCACCGCTGTCGGCGTCATGGAATGCTCCAACTGCGGTGAGCTGAAGCGCCCGCACCATGTGTGCGGTTCCTGCGGTCACTATGACGGCCGGGAGGTCGTGGAAGTTTCGGCCCAGGCGTGACGTCGTCCGGGCTTCGCGCCAAAGGGAAGTCCAATCTAGCCGCCTCCATTACCGTCGCCCTCGACGCCATGGGGGGCGACCACGCGCCTGAAATGGTCGTCGCCGGAGCGGATCTGGCGCGCACACGCTATCCAAACGTCAAATATATTTTTTTCGGCGACCGGAGCCGGATCGAGCCTTTGCTCAGCGAGCGCAAGGCGCTGCTGCCATTCGCCACCATCCATCATACCGACGAGGCCATCGCCAACGACGCCAAGCCGTCGGTGGCGCTGAGGTCCGGCCGGAATTCCAGCATGCGCCTGGCCATCGACGCGGTCGCTTCCGGTGAGGCGGGCTGCGTCGTCTCGGCCGGCAATACCGGCGCGCTGATGGCGATGGCCAAGATGGTGCTGAAGACCCTGCCGGGCATCCACCGGCCAGCCATCGCCTCCTTCATCCCGACCGCGATCGGCGAGAGCGTGATGCTCGATCTCGGCGCCAATATCGAATGCGACGCCGAGAACCTGGTCCAGTTCGCGATCATGGGCGCGATCTTCGCCCGCACCGTGCTGGGCATTCCGGAGCCCAGCATCGGTTTGCTGAATGTCGGGGCTGAGCAGCTCAAGGGCAACGACGTGGTCAAGGCCGCGGCCGAGGCGCTGCGCTCGCAGCCGATTCCCGGCCGCTTCCACGGCTTCATCGAAGGTAACG
>Ga0268266_10005842_pt1 | contig 11386 bp, 9 predicted proteins | sample KBSS13metaG_FD_190356 | JGI IMG/M metagenome (GOLD analysis project Ga0268266, IMG submission 190356) | Switchgrass rhizosphere microbial communities from Kellogg Biological Station, Michigan, USA - KBS S1-3 metaG (SPAdes) (version 2) | ecosystem: Host-associated > Plants > Roots > Rhizosphere >... | reverse complement strand
TGGGACCCAGGCGACGGCAACGATACCGTCGAAGGCCAGGCCGGCATGGACACGTTGCTGTTCAATGGCTCCGCCGCCAACGAGAAGATGGACGTTACCGGCAGTGCCGGCCGTGTTCTCCTGCATCGCGACATCGCCAACATCACCATGAACCTGAACGACATGGAGCGCATCGACATCAACGCGCTTGGCGGCGCCGACAGCATCGTCGTCAACGACATGACCGCAACCGACGTCAAGCAGGTCAACATCAATCTCTCCGGTACCATCGGCGGCACGGCCGGCGACGGCCAGATCGATACGGTCACCGTCAACGGCTCGAATGCCGGCAATACGATCAACATCACCGGCCAAGGCGGTTCCATTGCGGTCTCGGGTCTGGCGGCGCTGGTGCAGATCACCGGATCTGAGGCCACCGACAGGCTGATCATCAACGGGCTCGGCGGCAACGATACGATCTCCGCCGCGACGCTCGATGCGGCCACCGCAGCGCTCACCATCGACGGCGGCGCCGGCAACGACACGATCACCGGCGGCCGCGGCGCGGACAATCTGATCGGCGGTGACGGCAACGACTTCATCGATGGTCAGCAGGGCAACGACTTCATGATGCTCGGCGCCGGCAACGACACAGTCCAGTGGGATCCGGGTGACGGCAGCGACACGATCGAAGGCCAGGATGGCGTCGACACGTTGTTGTTCAACGGCGCCAACATTGCCGAGAACATCAATGTTTTCCCCAATGGCGGACGGGCCATTCTGTCTCGTGACGTGGCTGCCATCACCATGGACATGAACGACGTCGAGCACATCCGCATCAATGCGCTGGGTGGCGCCGACCATATCACCGTCGGCGACATGACCGGAACCGATGTTACGTTGGTCGACATCAACCTCGCGCCGCTCTCCGGTCCGGCTGGCGATGCCGCCAACGACGTGGTGACCGTCAACGGCTCGCAGGGCAATGACGTCGTGACCATCGTGGCATCGGGCACCTCGGCGACGATCTCCGGGCTTGCGGCGACCACCGTCATCAGAGGGATCGAAGCCACGGACTCGATCGTGGTCAATGGCCAGAGCGGCAACGACACGCTTGACGGACACGGCGCGTCCCTGTCGCTGACGCTAAATGGCGGCCTTGGCAATGACCTGCTGATCGGCGGGTCGCAGAATGATCTCTTCAACGGCGGCGACGGTAACGACGTCGCCCTGATGGGCGCCGGCAACGACACCTTCGTCTGGAATCCTGGCGATGACAACGACACCATCGAGGGCCAGGCTGGTACCGACACGCTGCTGTTCAATGGCGCCAACATCGCCGAGGAGATCAACATCTCCGCCAATGGCGAGCGGGCTCTGTTCACCCGCAATGTCGCGAATGTCGTCATGGACATGAACGATGTGGAGAACATCACGTTCAAGGCCCTCGGTGGCGCCGACACGATCCATGTCCACGACCTCAGCGGCACCGACGTCAAGAGCGTGGCGATCGACCTGGCCGGAACGATAGGCGGCGCCACCGGCGACGGCCAGACCGACACAATCACCATCGACGGCACAGCCGGCGCCGACGCGATCACCATCAAGAACGTCAACGGGGTGATCATCGTCTCCGGGCTTGGTGCCGATATCGCCATCACCAATTTCGAGGCAGGCGATCACCTGGTGATCAACGGTCTCGGCGGTGACGACGTGATCGAAGCGTCCGGCCTCAGCGGCATGCTGCTGTTCGCCAATGGCGGCGATGGCGACGATGTGCTGATCGGCAGCTCCGGCAACGACTTCCTGAGTGGCGGCGCCGGCGACGACGTGCTGATTGGCGGGCCCGGACTGGACATTCTCGACGGTGGCACCGGCGACAATGTAGTCATCCAGAGCATCGTCGCCTTCGAGCCGTCATTCGTTTTCTAGGCACTATTGCTGACGATCATAGGGCGCTCCGGCTACCGGCCGGGGCGCCCTTGTCGTTCAGGCTGCAGGGGCTGGGCGCTACGCCGGCGCCGCGGTGCAGAACGATGCTTTAGCTAATTTTATTTCACGCCGGGCCGAAATCAGGCTATCCGGTCTCTGCGGGCGGACAACTGCTACGAGGAATTGATGACCGACGACACCACTCAGGACAACTTGCTTTCGCTTACCGCAGAGATTGTCTCTGCCTATGTCTCCAAGAATTCGCTGCCGACTGCCGCGTTGCCGGGACTGATTGGCCAGATACACCAATCGCTGACCGGCCTGTCGTCCAGCCAGAAGGTAGAGGCGCCCATCGCGCTCGTGCCGGCCGTCCCGATCAAGAAGTCGGTGACGCCGGACTATATCATCTCGCTGGAAGACGGGCGGAAGTTCAAGTCGATGAAGCGCTATCTTGGCCTTCGCAACATGAGCCCGGCCGAGTACCGCGAGAAATGGGGACTTCCGAGGGACTATCCGATGGTCGCGCCCAACTATGCGGCGCGGCGGTCCGAGCTGGCTAAGAAGCTGGGCCTCGGCCGGCAGCCCAACGCGGCCACTGCCCCCGCGCCAAAGCGCAAGACGGCGCCAAAAGTGCGCTGAGCGGCTGGCGAGATCGGCAGCCGGCGCATCCGACCTGCCGATCTCGGGGTAGCATTTGTCGAAAAAGCGCACCTGCCATCGCGTTCGTGATGGCGGGCTGGTGGTTCGTCAGCTTTTGCAGCGCCGCAGCCGGCAAGTAGCGCGGCGCCATCACGTTGCCCTTGTCGGGCGCTCGCCTCTGCCGTTGCCGCGTTCGCCGCGGCGGTTTACTGATGGCTGGATGACGCGACAGCGCAGCAACGCACCTTCATCGGCATTGGCCGGAGCGATCCTGACGATCGATCTCGGAGCGATCCGCGAAAACTACCGCATTCTCAGGAGTAAGCTCGGCGATGTGGCCGCAGCCGGGGTCGTGAAGGCCGACGGCTATGGCCTCGGCGCGGCTGAAGTGGCATCGGCGCTCGTCGCCGAAGGCTGCACGATTTTCTTCGTCGCCCAGCTCAGCGAAGCGCTGGCCTTGCGCACAGCGCTCGGCCGCGGGCCGGAAATCCATGTGCTCAACGGCGTCCCGCCGGGCGGTGAGGACGCCTGTGCCGCAGCCGAAGTCATACCGGTGCTCAACAGCATCGAGCAGGTCGAGGCGTGGCGCGGTGCCGCCAAACGCGCGAAGCGAAAGCTGCCGGCGACGTTGCAGGTCGACAGCGGCATGGCGCGGCTCGGCATGCCGCCCGCCGAGGTCGAGCACCTGGCGGCCGAGCCCGGCGCCTTCGACGGGATCGACGTGCGGCTGGTGATGAGCCATCTCGCCTGCGCCGACGAACCGCAGCACCCTGCAAACGAGGCGCAGCTCACCGCGTTCGAGTCGCTGCTCCAGAAATTGCCGGCGGCGCAGGCATCGCTCGCCAACTCGTCCGGTATCTTTCTCGGCGCGGCCTATCATTTCGACCTGGCGCGGCCGGGCGCAGCGCTTTACGGCGTCAATCCGATGCCAGGGAAACCAAACCCGATGCGGGACGCAGTGAGCCTGTCGGCGAAGATCGTGCAGACGCGTGAGCTGCCGGCCTATGTCGGCGTCGGCTATGGTCACGCCTATCACACGGTCGCGCCGATGCGGACCGCGACGATCTCGCTCGGCTATGCCGATGGCTGGCCGCGTCGCGCCGGCGCCTCGGCCTGGCGCGACGGCGTCGAGCTTCCCTTTGTCGGACGGGTCTCGATGGACAGCATCATCCTTGACGTTTCGGCGTTGCCGCCCGGCAGCCTGAAGGCCGGCGACTTGGTCGAACTGATCGGTCCCGATCAGACCATCGACGACATCGCCGGGCTGGCCGGGACGATCGGCTACGAGATCCTGACCGCGCTCGGCAAGCGCTTTCATCGCGTCTACATTGACGAAACGCCGCCCGTTCGATGAACTCGGGCTAAGCGACCAATCCGGGCGAGGGGCCTGTCATGAAAGTGCTTATTCTCGGAAGCGGGGTCATCGGCGTCGCCACCGCGCATTACCTCGCCGAGGCCGGGCATGAGGTCACCGTCATCGATCGCAAGCCCGGTCCGGCGCTGGAGACCAGCTTTGCCAATGCCGGCGAGGTGTCGCCGGGCTATGCATCACCATGGGCCGGACCGGGCATCCCCGTGAAAGCGGTCAAGTGGCTGCTGATGCGCTATGGCCCGCTGGTCGTGCGTCCGGCCTTCGACCCGTCCATGTGGGCGTGGCTGTTCAAGATGCTGCGCAACTGCACGTCGGCGCGTTATGCCGTCAACAAGGCGCGCATGGTGCCGATCGCCGAATACAGCCGCGATCGGCTGCGTGAATTGCGGGCGACGGCGCACATCGCTTATGACGAGCGCAGCCAGGGCACGCTGCAGCTGTTCCGCACCGACAAGCAGCTTGCCGGCATCGGCGGCGACATCGAGGTGCTGAAGCAGTTCGGCGTGCCGTTCGAGGTGCTCGACCCTGCCGGCTGCGTCGCGGCGGAACCGGCGCTCGCCAAGGTGCAGGGCAAATTCGTCGGCGGCCTCAGGCTGCCGGGCGATGAGACCGGCGACTGCAAGATGTTCACCGAAAAGCTCGCTGAGCACGCTGCCGGGCGCGGCGTCACATTCCGTTTCGGCGTGACCATCGAGCGGCTGGTCGTCGAGGGCGGCCGCATCGGTGGCGTCAAGACCAGCGACGGCCTCATCACCGCCGACGCCTATGTGGTGGCGCTCGGCAGCTACTCGCCGATGCTGCTGCGGTCGGTCGGCATTTCGGCGCCGGTCTATCCGATCAAGGGCTATTCGATCACCGTGCCGATCACCAACGCCGCCGGCGCACCTGAATCGACCATCATGGACGAGACCTACAAGGTGGCGATCACCCGGCTCGGCGAGCGCATCCGCGTCGGCGGCACCGCCGAAATCTCAGGCTACGATCTGCGCCTGCACACGGCGCGCCGGGCGACGCTCGAGCATTCGGTCGGCGATCTCTTTCCCGAAGGAGGCGACCTGTCCAGGGCAAGCTTCTGGTGCGGGTTGCGGCCGATGACGCCGGACGGCCCGCCGATCGTCGGCGCTACCCGCTACGCCAACCTCTATCTCAACACAGGTCACGGCACGCTGGGTTGGACCATGGCCTGCGGATCGGGACGGGTGTTGGCCGATATCATGTCGGGACGAAAGCCGGAGATCGACGTCGGCGCGCTCGGCATATCGCGCTACGCGTGAGGTCCGCCGGCCTTCGTCAGTGCAGGCCCGCTCTGCGCAGACCCTCAATGTAACGGGCGCGGTCTTCCGGTTGGACGATCGGATGATGGGCTTCGACCCATGCGAGGGTCAGGTTCGGCTGCAGCCGTGATGCCGATGCGAGCGCCGAGGCTGCCAGCGCGAGGTCGCCGGCCAACCCCGCCGCAGCAACGAGGCTGCGCCACGCCGTACCGAAATGCGGGCGCAACTGTACTGCGCGGCGCTGATAATCGACGGCCTCGGTATAGCGGCCAGCGATGAAGTGACACGTGCCGATCGTTGAAAGATTGGCGGACTGGATCGAGTCGCGCGGACTGAGCCGCATCGCAATCTCGACATGGCGGATGCCCTCGTCAGGCATGCCGCCATAGCCATAGGTCGAACCCATCACCATGTGAGCGATCGCGAAACTCGGGTTCCGATCGATGGCTTCACCAAGTTGGTCGATCGCGGGCTGGAATTGGCGGGCCACCATGTGGACGTAACCGGCAGCAAGATGTGCCCACGCATCGCTGTTGTCCTGATCCATCGCGCGCTCCGCCAGCGACAGCGCCTTCGCCAGCATCTCGGCGGGATCGGCTACGCCGAGATGAGCGCGAGCGGCGTAGGTCCAGCCGAGCAGGCCGGTCGCGCGCGCATAGGCTGGGTCGATCGTGCACGCCCGCTCCAGCAATCTCACCCCAGCTTCATTGTCGGCCGCGGCCCACGTCCAGACGTAGGGCATGGCGCGCATCACGCAGCCCCAAGCGTCGAGACTTTCCGTGGCCTTCTTTTGGAAGCGCCGGTTTTCCGCCGCGTAGAGCTGCGGTTCAAGCGCGCCGATGACCCTTTCGGTTATTTCGTCCTGGACCGCAAAGATATCGGCAATCGCACGGTCGTACCGTTCGGCCCAGACATGCGCCCCCGTCGTCGCATCGATCAGCTGCGCAGTGATGCGCAGTTGCTCGCCGGATTTGCGCACGCTGCCTTCAAGCACATAGTGGACGCCAAGTTCACGCCCGACAGTGCGGATGTCCGGAGATTTGCCCTTGTAGGCAAAGGTCGAGTTGCGGGCGATAACGAAGATCCAATGCAACTTGGACAAGCCGGTGATGATGTCTTCGGTAATGCCGTCGCTAAAATAATCCTGATCCTTGTCGCCGCCCATGTTCTGGAAGGGCAGAACCGCAATCGACGGTTTGTCGGGAAGGGGTAAGGCGTTCGCTAGTGACGCGTCATGCGGCCGCTCGACGCGATAGGCCCGGACCGGCTGGGGGATGTTGTGCATCTTCTGCTCGCCGAGGTCGATGCAGGCGAAAGGCAGCTTGCCCTTGATCTGATCGTAGACACTGCCGGCGATGCAGACGCCGCCAGGCTCAGCAAGTTTCTCCAGCCGCGCGGCAATATTGACGCCGTCACCATAGATGGTGCCGCCATCTGCGATGACATCGCCCAGATTGACGCCGATCCGGAATTCCATCCGCTGGTCATCGGTCAATTCGGCGTTGGCGGCAGCAAGCGCTGTCTGGATAGTCACGGCGCAATCCACCGCCTTGACCACGCTGGCAAATTCGACGAGCAAGCTGTCGCCTGCAGAGCCGACGACGCTGCCGCCAAAGCTCGTAACGGTCGGTTCTACGCTATCGGTGCGTATCTTCTTCAGTCGGGCGAGCGTTCCGGGCTCGTCGGCTGCCATGAGCCGCGAGTAACCCGCAATATCTGCGGCCAGGATTGCGACAAGCCTGCGCGTCTCTGCGGACAACGATGAACTCCCGACGAGCGGGTACCGTAGCCGAAAATACGCCACGTGCGAACTGTACACGACGGCTGATTGGGACTGCGGTCCGGTCCGCAGAATTTCTGTCGAAGATCAACGGTAGTGTCGAGCGGGATACAGCCCGTGCTGCCGTTGCTATTCTGAAGCCGGGTTGGCGACGCGGGAATGAACTGTCTTGCCTTTGACGGTGCGCGGCACACGCTTTTTCTTCGGCTTCTCCGGAACCAGCGCCGCGGCGACGCGGTCGAGTTCCTCTTTGGCAAGCCGCAATTCGCGCAGCTTGGCGGTCTTCACGCCGCGCGCCTTCGCCTCGGACATGTATTCGGCCGTCGCCTTGCTCCGGTCAGCCGCCTTTTTCTGCGTCTCCAGAAAACGTGCTTCGGCTTTTTCCATGATGTTGTTATTGGACAAGAAAAAGTACTCCTTGAGTTGTTGAAATAATTCGCGGCTAAAACGTGCAGGAAAAATTGAATCTTAGATCAGATTTTCTCACGTAGTTCAGGTGCGCGCGCGATTCCAGATCGAGGACATATGATATCACACTCCTTGATATTTTACCGCCTCCACGAATTATTTTTAGCACTCCTATCTATCGAGTGCCAAAGGGTGTATTCGGATGGCGTGGCTGCCCTATGCGCGCCGCAGAAAGAATCCCGATGAAATTCCGGCCACTTCACGATCGCGTCGTCATCCGGCGCGCCGAAGGCGACATCAAATCCAAGGGCGGGATCATCATCCCGGACACCGCGAAGGAAAAGCCGCAGGAAGGCGAAGTGATAGCCGTCGGCCCAGGCTCGCGCGACGAAAACGGCAAGCTGATGCCGCTGGACGTCAAGGCCGGCGACCTCATTCTGTTCGGCAAATGGTCGGGCACCGAAGTCAAGATCGACGGCGAGGATCTCCTGATCATGAAGGAGGCCGACATCATGGGCATCGTCGAGAAATCGACCGCCGAGAAATCCGCAGCCGTCAAGCCGAAAGTCGTCAAGCCCAAGGCCACCAAGCCCAAGATCGTAAAATCCAAGGCGCTCAAGAAAGCTGCCTGATCCGCGAATCAAAGCACTCCCGCTTCTTTCAAGAACGAACTGGACGAAAAATCATGTCTGCCAAGGAAATCAAATTTGCCGGCGACGCCCGCGACCGCATGCTCCGCGGCGTCGAGATCCTCAACAACGCGGTCAAGGTGACGCTCGGACCCAAGGGCCGCAACGTTGTCATCGACCGCCCCTATGGCGGGCCGCGCATCACCAAGGACGGCGTCACGGTCGCCAAGGAAATCGAGCTCTCCGACAAGTTCGAGAATATGGGCGCGCAGCTGGTGCGTGAAGTAGCGTCGAAAACCAACGATCTGGCCGGCGACGGCACCACCACTGCGACGGTGCTGGCAGCCTCGATCCTGCGCGAAGGCGCCAAGCTGGTTGCCGCCGGGATGAACCCGATGGACCTCAAGCGTGGCATTGACATTGCTGTGGCTGCAGTCGTCAAGGACATCAAGGCACGCGCCAAGAAGGTGAAGTCGTCGGAAGAGATCGCGCAGGTCGGCACCATCGCGGCCAATGGCGATGCCTCGATCGGCGACATGATCGCCAAGGCAATGAAGAAGGTCGGCAACGAGGGTGTCATCACCGTCGAGGAAGCCAAGACCGCCGAGACCGAGCTCGAAGTCGTCGAAGGCATGCAGTTCGACCGCGGCTATCTCAGCCCGTATTTCGTCACCAATGCCGACAAGATGCGCGCCGAACTGGAGGACCCGCTGATCCTCATCCACGAAAAGAAGCTCGGCAACCTGCAGGCGCTGCTGCCGATCCTCGAGGCGGTGGTGCAAGGCGGCAAGCCGCTGGTCATCATCTCGGAGGACGTCGAAGGCGAGGCGCTGGCGACACTGGTCGTGAACAAGCTGCGCGGCGGGCTCAAGGTCGCCGCCGTCAAGGCGCCCGGCTTCGGCGATCGCCGTAAGGCGATGCTCGAGGACATCGCGATCCTCACCGGCGGCCAGATGATCTCCGAGGATCTCGGCATCAAGCTCGAGAACGTCACGGTGGAGATGCTTGGGCGGGCAAAGCGCGTGCTGATCGATAAGGAGACGACAACCATCATCGACGGCGCCGGCAAAAAGGCCGAGATCCAGGGCCGTATCGGCCAGATCAAGACCCAGATCGAGGAGACCACGTCCGACTACGACAAGGAAAAGCTGCAGGAACGCCTAGCCAAGCTCGCCGGCGGCGTCGCGGTCATCCGCGTCGGCGGCGCTACCGAGACCGAGGTCAAGGAAAAGAAGGACCGCGTCGACGATGCGCTCAACGCGACGCGTGCGGCTGTCGAAGAAGGCATCGTCTCCGGCGGCGGTGTCGCGCTGTTGCGTGCGACGGCCGTCCTGACGGCGCTGACCGATCAGAGCGCCGACGTCACGGCGGGCATTTCGATCGTGCTGAAAGCACTCGAAGCCCCGATTCGCCAGATTGCCGAGAATTCCGGCGTCGAAGGCTCGATCGTCGTCGGCAAGCTCATGGGCAGCAAAAATGCCAATGAAGGTTTTGATGCCCAGGCAGAAACCTACGTCGACATGATCAAGGCCGGCATCATCGATCCCGCCAAGGTCGTGCGCACCGCCCTCGAGGATGCGGGCTCGATCGCTGCGCTATTGATCACCGCCGAGGCGATGATTGCCGATGTGCCGCAGAAGGACGCGGCGACGAGCAGCGCCGGGGGTGGTGGCGGTATAGGCGGCTACTGACGCCCCCGTTCCAGCGGATTTGCGAACGCCTGAACCGTGCGGCCACTGACGGCCGCGCGCAGCAATCAACGAGGAGCGTATTCCCATGGCCATGCAGAACAAGCAGTCCGTCACGCAGCGTTGGAATGACTACCAGCCGACAAAGTCGATCCTGTTGTGGGCATGTGTCGTCACGGCGATCCTCACCATCATCGTCGGCTTCAACTGGGGCGGCTGGGTCACCGGCGGCACGTCGCAGACGATGGCTACCGACGCCGGCAATGCGGCGCGCAGTTCGCTTGCCTCCGATATTTGTGTTGAGAAATTCAAGGCTGGTCCCGACGCTGCCGCGCGCCTGGTCGAGTTCAAGGCGATAGCCGACAGCTACAAGAAGCGGCAGTTCGTCGAGGCGGGTGGCTGGGCGACCATGCCGGGCCAGACCTCTCCCGATAGGCTCGGCGCTGAAAGCTGCGCCGTCGCACTCGCCGTCTGAGTTTTCTCGAGGATTGCGTCCACGATGCTGCCGGGGCCCCCCGGTGGCGTTGCTACGATCAAGCAAGCAGGAGGACGTATGATGATCAGCTTCGAAAAGAAGAAGAGCGATCTGCCACAGCCCGTCGCCGGCGAGACCGAGTCAAACCGCTTCGAACGCATCCGCAAGCTTGCCGCGGAAAAGCACAAGAAGGCGGGCGGCGAGCCGCGCCACGACCTCAAGTCGATCGCCAACGACGGACCGGGTTGAGCCGACTCTGCTGCCCCGGCATCGCAGCCGATACAACGAGCTTTCAAGGCTTCCGCGCCGCCGCCGGGCGGCTGCTGGACACAAGCCCTGCGCACCCACAGCAGCCCACCTGATGCTTGACCGCAACGTTAGGGACAAATCAAAAATGCAAGACGAACCTGCCGATTTTCAGCAATTTCTCAAAGCCTGGAGCGAAAACAGAACCGGTGCATTCCACAGCCAGGGCATCGCTCCGAGTGACCGAGAAATGATGCTCAGGAGGTGGGCAGACGAGCTAACCCGTTCGGCCGGAAAGCGTGGATTCCTGGTTCCCTTGAGCGATCTCGTCAAAAAGCACGGTGATGTCAGGGGATACATAAGTTCGCTTTGTTGGTCCGCCGAAGAGCAAGGGGAAACTTTAGGACGCACTGACGCTACGCCGGTTCGACTCGATCAACCGCACGACGCGGTCGTCCAGGCCCCAGCGCGCGGAATGTAGGGCTCTATCCCGGTCCTGCTGTTGGTTTGAATGCCGACCTATCGATGAACGCGGAAAGCCGCCGGTCTGATCGGGTCATATCACGGCTGAGGTCGCCGGACGTGCCAACCAAGCCCTGACGATATCAGCATCATCCGACCCGAACTCATGGCCGGCTGCGACGGTTCGCGCCTCGACCTTAGCACCATGCTCGCGCAATAGCGCAACGAGCGCCGATGCGAACGGGCCATATGTGATGTCCGCAGCGCCGGCGATCACCAGGATCTGCGCGTTCGACAGATCGGTAGCCGGGACATCGTCGAGCACCGGCATGGCGCGCAGCAGCACGGCACGGTCGATCAGTCCGGGATATAGCAACATGACGCTCGAAACGAGATTGGCGCCGTTCGAGTAGCCGAGGAACGTGGTTCGAGCCAGATCCAGCGAATGCTGCTTCGCGAGCGCCGGGATGAAGCTCGCGAACGCGTCGGCCTCGGTGCGTAT
>Ga0268266_10005841_pt1 | contig 11386 bp, 8 predicted proteins | sample KBSS13metaG_FD_190356 | JGI IMG/M metagenome (GOLD analysis project Ga0268266, IMG submission 190356) | Switchgrass rhizosphere microbial communities from Kellogg Biological Station, Michigan, USA - KBS S1-3 metaG (SPAdes) (version 2) | ecosystem: Host-associated > Plants > Roots > Rhizosphere >... | reverse complement strand
CAATGTCAGCATCCGCACATCAGCGCATCACGGGTCTGGCAGCTCTAACCGCTGTCCATCGAGCCTTCCACTGGCTGCATCTTCATCAGCTACAGCTTCGCCAGTGGCTGTTGGAGATGGTTCGAATTCCTGCGCCGCCTTTCGGAGAGCAAGCCCGCGCAGCCTGGTTCGTTGAGCGCTTTCATGCTTTTGGATTGACAAACGTTCATCTCGACCGGGAAGGAAATGCGCTGGCTGAACTGGCTCCTGAGGACGATTCGTCAGCCTCTTCTCCAGTCATTCTGTTGTCGGCTCATCTGGACACAGTGTTTCCTGCAGGGACACCTTGTGATCCAGTCGAAGGAACCGATAGCCCCCGCATTGATGGTCCTGGGATCTGCGATAACGCTGCCGGTCTCTCCGGTTTGCTGGCTATCGCTGCCGCCCTGCGTTATGCACGCATCCATCCTCCGGCCACAATTCTCTTTGCCGCCAATGTTGGGGAAGAAGGCGAAGGTGATCTTCGCGGCATGCGCTATCTCTTCGAAAAGGGGCCGTACCGCGGGCGCATCGTTGCTGCCCTTGCGCTTGAAGGCAGCGGCACAGCCGTGGTGACCCGCGGCCTGGGCAGTCTGCGTTTCCGTATCACCGTCAACGGTCCCGGGGGGCACTCGTGGTCCGATGCCGGGACCCCCAACCCGATTTTGCTGCTCAGTCGCGCACTGACTGCGATCTCCGATCTACCGTTGCCTTCCTCGCCTCTTACGACCCTCAATGTCGGCACAATCTCGGGGGGAACTTCGGTCAATTCGATTCCTTCCTCCGCCAGTTCTCTGATCGAGATCCGCTCAAGCGTGGCCGGGCCTCTAGACGATGCAGCGCTTGCGATCCGGCAGATTCTCAGCGATACCCTGGCGCCATTGGGTAATCTTCCCCAGGCAACGACCCTTTTACTGAAGACGATCGGCGACCGCCCTGCGGCAGCATTGCCCGATAGCTCACCGCTGCTATCGATTCTTCGCGCAGTCGATCGGCATCTCCATCTAAAAACGGAGCAGCGCCTTGGCTCGACAGACGCTAATCTTCCCCTCTCACTCGGAATCCCGGCTCTCGCTATTGGTACCGGGGGGACCGGCGGCAATATTCATACACTCGAGGAGTGGTACGATCCGACGGGCCGCGAGATCGCATTACGGCGGATTCTCCTGCTCCTGCTTGCCGCCACCCAGATTGCACCACAACTTGCAGAACTCTCTGCCGCCAGTTCCGAGTCCGCTTTCCACTCGACCTCCTAAACATGACGTCTTTTTGCTACCTGAGAATCTGAACCCAAATTGTTCCGACTTAGCCCATCCGCGCTAGCTCATATCCTGCTTCTTGGCGTCGTCATGTTATGGGGCGTGACCTTTGCGGTCATTAAGGACGCGCTCCACGATGCGTCCCCTTTGCTCTTCAACCTTCTGCGAATGACCCTGGCGGCGATCGTACTTCTGATCGTCAATCACCGTCATCTTCGGCACATCACTCGCGAAGCTGTCGCCGCCGGAGCGCTCGTCGGTCTCTTTCTCGCCGCTGGATACCAGTTCCAGACCTCTGGCCTCGCGCGAACCACAGCAGCGAAGTCGGCCTTTATTACAGGACTTGTCGTCATCTTCGTTCCACTCTTAACCGCTCTCCCCGGACTTCGTCCAGCGTCGGCTCCAACGCCGGGAGTGGCCACAATTCTAGGAGCGCTCCTCGCATTTAGCGGCTTGCTGCTGCTTACCACTCCGGCCGGAACCTCCTGGTCAACTTTATTCACTTCCATTGGACTTGGGGATGTTCTCACCCTGATCTGCGCCTTCGCGTTCGCGGGGCACCTTCTTGCTTTGGCCCATACCTCCCCCAAAGTGCCGATTCCACAGCTTGCAACACTACAGATCTCCTTTGCAGCATTGATCATGGCAATCACCCTGCCGCTTGGAGGCTCAATCTATCTCTCGATGACGCCTCGGCTGATCGTTGCACTCGCAGTCACCGGCCTTCTGGCGACAGCGGCTGCCTTCACCATCCAAAGCTGGGCGCAACAGCACCTTCCGCCAACCCATACCGCACTTCTGCTTACGCTGGAGCCGGTCTTCGCCTGGCTAACCTCATTCCTTTTCTTCGGTGAACGCCTCGGCTCCAGGTCGGTGACCGGAGCCGTTTTGATTCTCGGAGGCATCCTGCTGATTGAGCTCTTTTCCTCAACTCAACCGATCTCGGAGCATCCTGTCGAGGGACTCCACCCCGGCATAAGGGATTGAAACGACGGCAGGAAATACCTTTGCCTTCGTATGGCGTCTAACCAACCGAAGAGCCACAAGTACGCTCTAACAGCGCTGAAGCTTAGAGGACTATACTTAAATCTTCGCCCGCTCCATCTCTGCACGGTGGCGGACAGGAAGCAAACAAAAGAGGATCGACCTATTAATGGATACATCGACAAATAAGTTCAGAGGCTGGCTGGATCGCATGCGCGGTCGCCGTCTCACAACGACCTTCGCCCTTTTGGCTACGCTGTCGGCCGGCATTCTGGTTGGCTCGGTCATTACCCGCGGGGTAAGCGGCAAAGAACAGGCTCCTGATACCTCCGACGCGAAACCGCTGGTTGTCCCAGCTGTGAACACTCTCTCCAACGGCTTTTCCAAAATTGCCAAGGAAGTCGGCCCGGCCGTCGTGAATATCAACACGGAATCTCTACCGAAGCAGCCGCAACAAGGCCGCCGCGGCGGACGTCGCGCCATTCCCGCTCCTCGTGGCCAAGCCCCTGACGGAGACGACGATCAGCAAGGCGATATGCAGGATTTCTTCAACCGCTTCTTCGGAAATCCGGGCGGCGGAGATGACGACGGCGACGGCAACCCGATGGGGGGAGAGCGTCGTGCTTTGGGCTCTGGCTTCATCGTCGACTCTCGGGGCTACATCATCACCAATAATCACGTCGTCGATAAGGCCGACAAGATCTATGTCCGGCTCTCCACCGATCCCGACAATCCGACCGATCCTGGCCGTTCCGCCAAGGTGATCGGTGTGGACAAGGACACTGACATCGCTGTAATCAAGATCGACTCTGACAAGCCGTTGCCTACAATCAAGCTCGGCAACTCCGAGGGCGCACAGGTTGGTGACTGGGTTCTGGCGATCGGCAGCCCATTCGGACTGTCACAGACTGTCTCTGCAGGTATCGTCTCTGCGAAGAACCGCGCAATCGAAGAAGGCCCTTCGCCTTCGGGAATCTCGCAGAACCAGTTCCAGCGTTTCATTCAAACCGATGCTGCGATCAATCCGGGCAACTCAGGTGGCCCACTGGTCGATATGGCAGGTCAGGTTATCGGCATGAACACCGCCATCTATACCCAGTCCATGGGGTCGCAGGGCGTGGGCTTCGCAATGCCTTCGAACATCATTGCGAATGTCTACAACATGCTCATCGGACCGGAGCATAAGGTCGTTCGCGGCTCCATCGGCATCAGCTTCCAGTCGGCGACAAGCTCCGCGGTCGGACGTGTTTATGGTTTCAAGAATGGAATCATCGTCTCCACAATCACGCCGAACGGTGGTGCCGCGAAAGCTGGCATTCAGCCGGGTGACGTAATCGTCTCCATTGACGGCCATCAGATCAAGGATGGAGATGACCTGGTCAATGACATCTCTGCCCGCAAGGTCGGAAGCACGGTCAAGCTTGGTTATCTGCGCAGCGGAAAACAGAGCTCCGCCGACGTGACCATCGGAGATCGCGCCAAGACCTACGCCGATCTAGCTGGGGACAACAACGACGACGACAACACTCCGCAGGAGTCGGATGCCGGTCAGAGCAAGCTCGGCATCACCGTCTCGGCGATCCCATCTGCTGTCGCCCAGAAGACCGGAATCAGCCATGGCATCATCGTCACGGCCGTTCGCCCCGGCTCCTTCGCAGATGAGATTGGTCTGGCGAAAGGCTCTATCATCACGGAGATGAATAAGAAGCCAGTCACTGATGAGGCCTCCTATCGAGCGATCGTCAACACCCTTAAATCGAAGGACGACGTCGTCTTCGTGGTTCACTCGCCCTTCCGGAAAGATAGCGGAAACTCGTATGTCGGCGGAACGCTGCCGTAGACAGACGTAAATCCAGCCGGCGGTGACTTTAGATCCTGTCGCCTCCGGCAAATCCCTCGGGAGTTTACCATTTCTCGTTTCCTCTTTCGGGAGGACAGGTATAGAGCCGGGTAACCTTTTTCTTGCATCCCCAAACGTCCCGGGATACCCTTTATTAAAGAGTTCGGCAAACAGTGCTTGCCCTCCCCCACTCTGTAGCGCGAGGTCTCTATTACATGCGGTCTGACCGAATCCTGAGTCTCACTTTACTTCTTGCAACGGCACTCACCCCCTGCGTCGCAAAGACTCCCAGTCACCGGTCTACCTCATCGAAACAGGTCAAAGCAGCCGCAAAACATCCGGGCCAGCGTTCGATCGACGACGAGCGCGCTACCCAAATTCAACAGGCTCTCGTTCACTCCGGTTATATGACTGAGCCGAGCGGTCACTGGGATGCAACTACCGAGTCCGCCATGCAGAAGTTCCAGGCTGACAATGGCTGGCAGACAAAGTTGATGCCCGATTCCCGCGCCATCATCAAGCTTGGGCTTGGACCGTCTCAGGTTGGTTCGGCTCCGGTCGCAACGAACGTGTCCGCTCCCCAAACGATCGCCAACAGCTCTGCGGATGCGAATCTTTCCGAGCGCTGAATACCCTGCTAGCCGGAACATTCTTTGTCCTTCAGCATGAACCTCATCGCTCTACGGGAATCTCCGAGCTTAAACCTGCTTGCCCACAGAGAAGACATAATCAAGCATGTCTTCGCCATCTACTGGCAATGATCCATGCTTCCCTATGGCATTTGGCTCCAGCCAAAGACGCAACCAGTAATAATGATGGAGTCGAACCAGCTTTGCCGCGACGGGCTGCTTCTGTTCGAGAATCGCGGTTACTCTCGAAGCCATCGCGTCCCTCTCATTGCAAGACTCTTCTCGCAACAAAACTCCTTCGCACTCAAGAAGAGAATTTTGCGCCGCTTCATACTGCGGCGTACTGATCACGCCGCTTTCAATCTTTAATCCCGTCATCTGCTCCAGGGCAAGTGCCGATGCCGCGTCCAGACGATCCTCGAAACCAAGATAGAGGATTCGCGATCCTGCAACCCGAATGGGCAGCATCCCGAACTTCTGCGTGAAGGTCCTCGGCGCTACAAGCGCCATCGCTCGGGGAGAGAACCTGCCGGTATCGAGAACAGGACAGCTCCACTGCAGACTCAGGCCGCGCGTAATTCTGTCGGGCTCTACACCACACTCGGACACCAGAATCTCCCCAATACGTCCGCCACACTCGCGTTGAATTGAAAGACTCTGTTGCAACTGGGAATGTGTGATCCAACCCTCCGCGAGAAGCAGGAGACCGAGGGGTACGCGATGGCGATGCTCAAGCTGAGCATCATGGATCGTGTCTCCTGTCTCCCTTCGGATCGCCGACCGAACCAGTTCCAGGACACATCGTCCGCTGCAACCCCACTGACCTTCAAAGATAGGGCGTTTACGATTGCGCCACGGTGCGGTCCACGTCGTCGTGCATTGCAGGTTGGCGCAGGTTCTGCGCTCCGCGACTGCATTCGGGCGTGCGAGAACGACTCCCGAGGGTTGATAGGTGTCGTCACCCCAAACCAGCGGGCTGTTGTTTGCAGCTACCGATTCCCCGGATCGCCTGTTTAGAAAAAGCATCGTATGCTCTCCAATCGCAACTGCGGCGTTGCTACCTCGGTGACACGCAGTGCAAAATTGCCGCTGACAACCACAACCTCTCCACGCGCCACAATCCTGTCCCCTACGAGCAGATCCACTGGCTCTGCGATGTGTCTGTCAAGCTCGACCACCGTTCCAGGACCAAGCTCCAACACCTCGTGCAGGCTCATCTCACGAGCGCCAAATCGGAGCGTTGCATCCAGATCGATATCGCACAACAGATCCATCTTCGACTGAGATCCTGTACTCTCCAGCCCATCTCCTGCCTGCTCCATCTCGTTCTCCTCCTAATTCGCCTGCAATTGTGACCTGACCAGATCTGAAGAGATCTGGGTTATCCCGCTTTGATGTAGAGATTCAACTCTTGCGCCGCGGTGCTCCCCACTTCGCACAGGCCGCGCCTTACCCATCTCCAAACCGCCGACAATCAGCTCCGAGATCTCGTGCCGCGGTACGGGAAGACGAAGGATTGCTCCCGGTTCGAGCTCCGCAATCTCCTGCGCGCGCAAACGCACTACGGGTAGCTGCAGCAAGACCTCGACCTTTGCCTTCGACATCAGTTCGCGCATGCGGGCTGCAGACTCCTTCGATCTTCGCCGTGGCCGGTCTCCCTCCGCGATCAATCTACGAAGAATCGCGTTTAGCACCACCGCAGGCAGACATAGATTCACGATCCCCTGCACCTCGGGCATGCGGACCTCAAAGCTCACGCAGAGAGTCTTTTCTGCAAGGGTCATCGTGCGCGCAGCCTGGGCCTCTGTCTCACGCTTCTCAAACCCGAACTCCAAACCCACCGACTGCCAGGCCAATGTCAGCTCCTGCACAATCATCTCGACCACGGAACGCATGATGGCCTCTTCGATATCGGTCAGCTCACGCCTCTGCGCCGGCCGGCCCACTCCTCCGAGCAACACGTCGACCACGGGAGCAACCAGACCAAGATCCAGCTCCAGCAATCCAACCGCTCCCAATGGCTCCAGGCGTAGAGAGCAGATATACGCCATTGCGGAGAGCCTCTCCAGAAATTCGCTGAAGGGTAACTGCTCGCCGGCGACAAGTTTGACGCGAAACGGAGTGCGCAACCAGGCTCCCATCGAGTGCATCAAGTTTCGCGCGAACAGATCATTCACGGTCGTGATCGCTCGCATCTGGTCGTTACTGATCTGCCCGGCACGACTGAAGACGTACTCTTCCGGCCCTTGATCGACCTCGGGCGTAGGCATCTTCGCAGCAGCGTTGGCCGCCGCGAACAATGCATCGATATCATCCTGTCCCAGATTCTTTTCCATAGTTATCTCTCTGAAATCAATCCCGTCTTGGAGTTAGCGGACTTCTGCTGGGCGCTTTCGTTCTGCCTTCCGGCCTTTACTCACCTCAACACTCTTCAAACCTGCCAGCGAGCTCCGCAGCCGGAGCACTGCCGAAGAGTGAATCTGAGAGACGCGAGACTCCACTACACCAAGCGTGAGGCCGATCTCTTTCATCGTCAGCTCCTCATAGTAGTAAAGCGTCAGAACCATCCGCTCTTTCTCCGGCAGCTCATCGATGGCGTCGGCCAACCTCTGCTTCATCTCACCCTTAAGGCAACGGAACAGCGGGTCTTCTTCAGGAGAGCCAGGAATGTAAGCCAGCTCTTCGTCCCCGGAGTCCTCGGATCGCTCCATATGCAGGCTTCCAATCTCCAACCCTTTGAGATCCCCAAGCAGCTGCTGATACTCGGCCAGGGTCAGCTTCATCTCCGCGGCGATCTCCTGCTCAGAGGGAGCACGACGCAATCTTTGCGTAACTGATCGAATCGCCTCTTCAACCGCTCTTCCTTTCCGTCTCAGCTCCCGCGGACTCCAGTCCAGGGTTCTTAGCGAGTCCAGGATCGCTCCGCGTATCCGAAACTGGGCATAGCTTTTGAACTGAACCTTCTTGGTGTGATCGAACTTGGAGAAGGCATCGATCAGACCAACCACCCCTGCAGACACCAGGTCATCCAGATCGACATGCTGCGGCAGCCGCTCGTGGATGCGGCGAGCGATATAACGCACCGTCGGAAGATGCTCCATCAACAGCAGGTCTCTCTGGTTTGAGCAATCGGCTACCTGCTCTGTCTCCGCAAATCGCTGTGTAGACGACTTCCCTGCAGGCATTCCTCCCGCCTCCTCAAACCCATCCCCAAACATCTGTGACACCCCCGCGGCGACTCTTCCTGCCACGGCCTCCAACGCCATCGATTGCTCTCCATTCATCCTTGCCTCCACCTCGTAACCGCAATTCACTTCCCGACTCTCCCGCCGTTAGCCAACCGTTCCGATGCTTCTCACCCTTACCTCCGGCGGAATCTCCACCGGCGAAAGGACAGTCACCTTCGGAAGAAACGGTTCAAGCCAGCGCCGCAGGTGATATCGCGCCGGACTCGGACAGAGGAGCACGGGAAGGGCCGATTGCGAGCTGGTTCCGGTTAGCCGTTTCACAGAATCCACAAGCCGCCGGAGGAAGTCCGCGGGCATGCCAGCGGAACGTGCCCCGTCACCAAGCAGCATGCCCGCACTCTGCGGATCGAAGGTACTAATCAGTTCGCTCTCCATTCCCTGCTCGAGCATCAGAACCTTGAGTCCGCCTTCGTGATCGAGCAGCGAATGAACGAGCCTGCGCCCAAGGGACTGTCGCACCCCTTCCACCAGGTGGACCAGGTTCTTCGATTGCTGCGCATTCTCCACCAGCGCTTCAAGAATCGTGCCCAGGTCACGAATCGAAACCTGTTCCCGCAAAAGCTGCTGCAGAACCTTCTGCACTTCTCCCAAAGACATCAGCTTCGGAACCAGTTCTTCCACCAGCTTCGGGTAGCTCTCGTTCATGCTGTCCAGAAGCCGCTTCACCTCCTGCCTTCCCAACAGCTCATGTGCGTAACGACGGATCAGCTCTCCCAGATGAGTTCCGATTACTGTCGTCTGATCCACAACGGAGTAGCCAGCCGCCAGCGCCTGTTCCTCCAACCCAGACTGGATCCAGCGCGCGCTCACTCCGAAGGCGGGCTCACGAGTCTCTACCCCGGGAAGAGAACGCGCCTTCGGATCTGCGTTGACGACGAGAAGGCAATTCTGCTCGGTCTGCCACCGTGCAATCTCCACCCCGCGAAGGCTCACTACATATTCACGCGGCTTCAGGCGCAGGTTGTCTGTGATGTGAACCGAAGGAACAATGAAGCCAAGCTCTGTCGCCAGATGTCTCCGCAGAGCCCGCACGCGATTGAGCATTTGGCCGCCCTGCTTCTCGTCCACCAGAGGAATCAGTTGAAACCCGATCTCCAGGGTCAGCTCATCAATCTTCAGGAGCGACGCCAGATTCTCGCCCACACCCGCATCGGCGGCCTTCGCTTTCCCTGTGGATGCATTCTCTATCTCCCCTGCCTGCGTCTGTGGGGCAGTCGCGGGTAACTTCCTCGCGATCAGCGCCACGCCGGCAGCCATCAGCACGAAAGCGAGCTTCGGCAGGCCCGGAATCAATGCCAGCGCAATCAGAACACCACATGCAATCCATAGGGTGTTCCTGCCCTTCAGTAGCTGAGTTCCCAACTCCTGATCGAGCGCACCGGAAGAAGAAGCTCGGGTAAGAACCATGCCTCCAGCCACCGAGACCAGGAGACTGGGAATCATGGTCACCAGACCGTCGCCAACCGTCAGGATCGTATAAGTCTTCACTGCCGTAGCCACATCGGCTCCCTGCTGAATGACTCCGATCAACAGTCCGGCGACGATATTGATTACTGTGATCAGGATCGTCGCCATCGAATCGCGCTGATTGAATCGCGCTGCGCCATCCATCGCACCGTAGAACTCAGCCTCGCGTGCAATCGCTTGTCGTCGCTTGCGTGCCTGCTGCTCGTCGATCAATCCGGCATTCATGTCGGCATCAATCGCCATCTGCTTGCCTGGCAAAGCGTCGAGTGTGAATCGTGCGGTTACTTCGGCAGTTCTTACCGCACCATGGCTCACGACGAGAAACTGAATCGCAATCAACGCAAGAAACAGGACGAAGCCGACAACATAGTTGCCGCCGACCACAAACTGGCCGAAGGCTTCGATCACCGAACCTGCCGCCGCCGTTCCCTCGTGCCCGTGCAGCAGAATCCTGCGGCTCGATGCAAGGTTCAACGAGAGCCGGAAGAGAGTCAGCAACAATAACAGTGTTGGGAAGACAGAAAAGTCCACAGCGCGTCTTACCTGCACTGCAGTCAGAAACACAATCACCGAGGCTGTAATCGAAGCCGCCAGCAAGAGATCCAACACAAAACTTGGAATCGGGATCAGCATCACAAAGACCACACTGATCGCCGCAACCGGCAGAAGAAAGCCCTGCATCTTCGCCAGGGACCATCTTCCTGTATTCGCTTCTGCACTCACATTCCACCTCCAACACCACGCATCCCCGATGCCATCGCACCGTGGTAGATCTTCATCGGCTGCGCTGGGGCAGCCTGCCTCTGTCTTCGCATCCGTTCTTCAACCTTCTGGCGGTAGAGATAGGCGAGAATTCCTGCGACTGCCGAGTAAAGTTCAAACGGAATCGACTGCCCTGGCTCAACCATCCTGTACAGACTTCTCGCAAGCGGAGGGTTCTCGATAATCGGAACACCCGCCCACTTAGCCTCTTCACGGATCTCGGCCGCAAATAGATCGCGCCCCTTGGCCAGCAACACCGGAGCCTGCATCGTCTCAAAGCTGAACTCCAGGGCCACCGCATAGTGCGTCGGATTGGTAATAACAACGCTTGCCCGAGACATGTCAGCCTTTACCTTTCGTCTGCGCATGGCATGCTGAATCTGTCTTACTCGCCCCTTGATCTCGGGATTTCCCATGGATTCCTTCAGCTCTTCCCGAATCTCCTGCTTGCTCATCTTCAGCCGCTCATTCCAGCTTCTCCACTCGATGACATAGTCCAGTGCGGACCACGCAAGCATCAGCCATGCAGCATCCAGTGCCAGATCATACGCACTTGAAAAAGTTGCCGGAAGCCTTACAAGACTCATTGCGGGCATTGATAGCATTCGCCCCTTCAACACGCTCCATCCCAGCGCAACCATGACGGTTGCGGGAATCAAGGACTTAGCCAATCGCATAGCCTGTCGCAAGCTGAAGAGGTTTTTGAGATTTGTCGCTGGGTTAAGCCGCGAAAACTTCAATTCAAGCGCATTGGGGTAGATTCGTACTCCGCCGGCCTGCGCGACTCCAGCCACAAGAGCACACCCGAAGCTCGCTGTCAGGATCATGCCAACGGGCAGTAAGGCTGGCTGCAGCATCTTTCGAACTGCCTCAATCCAATCTCGTTCTCCATGGATGTTCCCAACTGCGGCCGAACGCAGGCTTTCGATATAAACCTTGCCCCAGCTCCCGGAAAATCCATGGGACGTTGCACCTAGCATCAGAACGCCTCCCAGCATCGCCACGGCTGAGAGCAATTCACGACTGCGGACGCCGTCACCCTTCTCGCGTGCCTTCTTCTTTCTTTGCGGTGTCGCCTGTTCGGTTGCCTGTCCGCTCATGTTCTTGCGATCAGCCTTCCTGCCGCATCGAGCAGCGCAGTAAAGCGACCTTCGATCCACGCGGGCCACAACGCCAGGC
>Ga0268266_10005840_pt1 | contig 11386 bp, 9 predicted proteins | sample KBSS13metaG_FD_190356 | JGI IMG/M metagenome (GOLD analysis project Ga0268266, IMG submission 190356) | Switchgrass rhizosphere microbial communities from Kellogg Biological Station, Michigan, USA - KBS S1-3 metaG (SPAdes) (version 2) | ecosystem: Host-associated > Plants > Roots > Rhizosphere >... | reverse complement strand
CGCTGCCGATTCACCGCGCACCTCCTGCATTCGACGAACAGGCGGGCGGTCAAGACCTGCTGGTCACGGGCATCAAGGTTATCGATCTGCTTGTGCCGTTCGCCAAGGGCGGTAAGGTCGGATTGTTCGGCGGCGCCGGCGTGGGCAAGACCGTCAACATGCTTGAGCTGATCAACAACATCGCCAAGCAGTACAGCGGTCTGTCGGTGTTCGCCGGCGTGGGTGAGCGCACCCGCGAAGGTAACGACTTCTATCACGAGATGATTGAGTCGGGCGTTATCGACAAGGACAACCTCGAGAACTCGAAGGTCGCGATGGTGTACGGTCAGATGAACGAGCCGCCGGGTAACCGCCTGCGCGTCGCGTTGACCGGTCTGACCATGGCCGAATACTTCCGTGACGAGAAGCGCGAAGACGGCGGTGTTGGCCGTGACGTGCTGTTCTTCGTCGACAACATCTATCGTTACACTCTGGCAGGCACCGAGGTGTCGGCGCTGTTGGGTCGTATGCCTTCGGCGGTGGGTTACCAGCCGACGCTGGCTGAAGAGATGGGTGTGCTCCAGGAGCGCATCACCTCCACGAAGACTGGTTCGATCACGTCGATTCAGGCCGTGTACGTTCCTGCGGACGACTTGACCGACCCGTCACCCGCCACGACATTCGCCCACTTGGACGCGACCGTCGTGTTGTCCCGCCAGATTGCATCGCTGGGTATTTACCCTGCGGTGGATCCACTGGACTCCACCAGCCGTCAGCTCGACCCGTTGGTTGTCGGTGAAGAGCACTACAACACCGCTCGCGGTGTGCAGGCCGTGCTCCAGCGCTACAAGGAGCTGCAGGACATTATCGCGATCCTGGGCATGGACGAGCTGTCTGAGGAAGACAAGCTGGTCGTGTTCCGCGCTCGTAAGGTGCAGCGCTTCCTGTCGCAGCCGTTCAACGTTGCGAAGGTGTTCACGGGCCAGGACGGCAAGATCGTCCCGCTCAAGGACACCATCCGCGGGTTCAAGGGCATTCTCAGCGGTGAATTCGATTCGCTGCCCGAGCAGGCCTTCTACATGGTCGGCTCCATTGAAGAAGCCGTCGCGAAAGCGAAGACGCTCCAGTAACGGCATTTAGGAAGACTCACCATGGCAGAAGCACACACCATCCACGTCGACATCGTCAGCGCCGAAGGCGAGATGTTCTCTGGCGATGCCAAGATGGTGTTTGCGCCGGCGTCCCAAGGTGACTTGGGCATCGCCCCGCGTCACGCGCCGTTGCTCACGCTCCTGAAGGCGGGCGAAGTAACGGTGGAGACGCCGGACGACCAACGGCACCACTTCTTTGTCGGAGGTGGTGCGCTGGAGGTCCAGCCGAACAAAGTCACCGTGTTGGCCGACACGGCTATTCGCGCGAAGGACCTCGACGAAGCGAAGGCACAGGAAGCCAAGCAGCGCGCCGAAGAGGCGCTGAAAGATAAGAGCGGCAAAATCGACATCGCCGAGGCGCAGGCGGAATTGCTGCGCGCGGTCGAGCAGCTCAGACTCATCCAGAAGTTGCGCAATCGCCGGAGCTGACCGCGAGCCCCACAGACTCCAACGGTCTGCGCTCCGGAGTGCTCCGGAATCTGCGGAGCGGGTTTTCCTTACTCCTGCTGAGGCGCCTGACACCGGATCGTTTCGCCCGTACCTTTGACCAGCTCGCCACGCTGTTCATCCTGAACCTGCTCGTGTGGGGAGCGCTCGATACGCTCCACGCCGAGACTGGTTCGGAACTGCGGTTGGACGGTCTGTATGACTGGTCGTTCTACCTGCTGCTCGGGTTCCTTGCGGTTGCATTGGTCGGTCGAGCCTACTCGCGCCTGGGCGAAACACGCTCCCTGTTGGTTCCGGTGCTATCGGTTGCACCGTACGTCTTTGTTGTCTTCTGGTTCCTGACTGACCTGGCGCTGGTCGACAACCATCCGGCCGGCGCACTCGTCCTGGCCCAGTTGTATCTGATCTTGCTCAGTGTGCGGGTCATACAGGCGGCGTACACGACCGCACGCGCCCGTGCGGCGCTGGTCGCGATTGTTTTCGTGATCGCCGCGCCGTTTCTCATGCGCAGCCTGGATCTCGATACCCGGCTCTGGCTCACCGACGATGTGGAAGAGCAGCAGGCCGACGACTCGGGCGAAGAAGCGCTCTTATATGACCAACCCGCGAGACTGGTGGCCGCGACGGAGCACCTGGAGCCGCGCGATCCCGCCAACCCGAATGTGTTCTACCTGGGATTCGCGGCTGACGGCGAGCAGGATATCTTCAAGCGCGAGGAGCAGTTTGCGCAGCAGGTGCTGGGCGAGCATTTCGGCTCGGAAGATCGCTCGGTCGACCTGATCAATGACAATGACGACCGGGACTCCTATCCGCTGGCGACCGTGTCGGCCCTGCAGCAGTCGCTCAAGTTGATCGCCTCCCGAATGGATGTGGACCAGGATGTGCTGGTGCTGTTGCTGACATCACATGGATCGCGGGACGGGCTCGCGGTGGTGAACGGGAATTTGCCGTTGTTGCAGTTGAGCCCGAGTGACCTGCAGCGCGCCCTGGATGAGTCCGGCATCAAGTGGCGAGTCGTCATCGTGTCCGCGTGTTATTCGGGAGTTTTCGCTGATGCGTTGAAGGGTGACGATACTCTGGTCATCACGGCTTCCGATGCGGACCACAGCAGCTTCGGCTGCGATGACGACAGAGATCTCACGTACTTCGGCGAGGCCTTTCTAAAAGACTCGGTTCCCACGACGAAGACCATGGAGGACGCCTTCAAGAAGGCGGCTGTCCTGGTTCGCGAGCGCGAGACGAAGGAGGGCAAGACGCCCTCGAATCCGCAGATGTCGATTGGCGCTCACATGCGTGAGAAGTTGAAGGGGATCGAGGCCCAGCCAACCCAGCCAGCGCGACCCCCTGGAAATGTAACCACCGTCTCAAACCACTAAGGCACGACTATGGCAAAGAAAGACTCCCCGCGCCGAGCGGAGACTGCCGCCGCGGCCCCGCTGTCCGTAGTGATCCTTGCCGCCGGTCAAGGCAAACGGATGCGCTCCGATCTGCCGAAAGTGTTGCAACCCGTGGCGGGCCGCCCGCTTCTCAAACATGTGATCGACGCGGCCAAGGCTCTACAGCCAGCTGCGATGTACGTGGTCTATGGACACGGCGGCGATCGCGTACGCGAGGCGTTGAAGGACGAACAGATTTCCTGGGTTTTGCAGGCGGAACGGCTCGGGACGGGGCACGCTGTCATGCAGGCGGCACCGCAGATTCCTGACAATCACATCGTGCTGGTTCTGTACGGGGATGTACCGCTGATCAGCACTGCGACGCTGAATGAACTGTTGACTCTCTCAGGGCCCAAGCAAGTCGGTTTGCTGACGATGATTGTGCCGGACCCCACCGGGTATGGACGAGTCATCCGTAACAAGCGCGGTCTCGTGCAGAAGGTGGTCGAGCAGAAAGACGCGTCCAAGAAGGAGCTGAAGATCCAGGAATGCAACACGGGCGTGTTGGCCGCTCCGGCGATGCTCCTCAAAAAGTGGCTGAAGAAGCTGAAGAACAATAACTCGCAGGGCGAGTACTACCTGACTGACGTCAATGCGATGGCCGTGGCGGACAAAGTGAATGTCAATCCGCTCGTCACCAGCAACAACGTCGAAGTGCTCGGCGTGAATGACAAGGTACAGCTGGCAGAAGTTGAGGCGGCCTATCGGCAGCGAGCGGCCCACGCGCTCATGATCGCCGGTGTGACCGTCGTCGATCCAGCGCGACTCGACGTTCGAGGCTCTGTTACGCACGGCGCGGATGTATTTCTCGACATCAACGTGATTCTCGAGGGCGACGTGAAGCTGGGGAATCGAGTTCGTGTAGGGCCCAATTGCGTCATTCGCAATTGCGAGATCGGGGATGACACCGAGGTGTTCGCGAATTGTGTGCTCGACAGCTCGGTGATCGGCGCCAAGTGCCTGATCGGACCGTTCTCGCGGACGCGGCCCACGTCGAAGCTCGCAAATAGCGTGCACGTGGGTAATTTCGTCGAAGTGAAGAATGCCGAGATGGGGAACGATTCGAAGGCGAACCATCTGGCCTACGTTGGGGACGCCACCGTGGGTGAACGGGTGAACATCGGGGCGGGAACGATCATCGCCAATTACGATGGCGTGAACAAACATCGGACCGTCATTGAGAGTGATGTGCACACGGGGTCCAACAGCGTGCTGGTTGCGCCCATCAAGGTGGGCGCCGGGGCCACAATCGCCGCCGGCTCAACGGTGATCAAGGAAGTTGCCCCAGGCAAACTGACCGTTGCGCGCGCCCGCCAGGTCACCGTCGACAACTGGTCTCGACCAGCGAAGATAAAGAAGTAGATCGCGTCGTTTCTGTGTAAACACGCAGGCTGTTGCTGCTGCCAGCCGCCGCCCGCGTGACTAGACTGTCCCCATCAACAAGGACGTTGGGACAGCAATCATGCGCATCACCCAGGCCGACATTGCGGCCAACATTCCGGCACTTCAACAGGCCATCCGCGCCCTCTCGCGCTACCAGCGCGAGGAGCTCGCCGAGTGGATTCTCAATTCCGGCGACTTCGAAGACGCCATCGCGCAAGCCCGCCTCGGCTGGGGCGTGTCAGCCGAACGTCATACACTCACCGTCGAAGAATTCCTCGCCATCGAAACCGGCGGCGGCGTGCGGCACGAATACATCGGCGGCGAAATGTTTGAAATGCGCCCGCCGATGCCGCGCCACGAAGTCATTGTGGCCAACTTGCTGGGGCTGCTGCGCGAGAAGGCTCTACCGGCGCCCGCCACCTTGATTGCGTCCAATCTGGGATTGCGCCTGCGCGTCGACGAGACCGATCTCTTCTATCGCCCCGACCTGCTGATCGCAGGGGCGTCGGAACTCCCACTTCCTTACGTTACGGACCCCAGAGTAGTTGTCGAAGTGTTCTCGCCCATCACGGAAGATATTGATCGACGCGAGAAAGTCCTCAACTATCGCCGCGTCGCGACACTCGAGGAGTACTTGTTGATCGCACAGCGGTCGCCGCAGGTCATTGTTTTCCGTCGCGACGAAGATTGGAGCCCAATCGAGCTGACAGCTCTGGATGCTGTCGTGGAAGCACGCTCGTTGGAGCTGAGTATGAGCTTGCGGGACATCTACGCGGGCACGGGCCTGCGATGATCATGCGGATCATTTCAAAGTTGAAACGCGGTTGTAGCACTCCTGGGCTAACGTCGCAGCCGTTCCGAAGAGAACGCACAGACAGGTGAGGGCGAATGAGTGCGACCGAAGAACAGCGAGCGGAATGGCTCGGCTCCCAGTTCTGGGATCGACTCGATCGGCTCGAAGAGCTTCATCACCGCATTTCAACGGAACACAAGATAGTGCGGCGAAATCTCCAGCGGGTCACCCCGCAGGAAGCAGACGAGTTGCGGATTGCCTGGCGGCGTTACTGCGAGGTGATCGCGGAGCTCGAAAAGACCACCGCGGATTTCGAGAGCTTTCGGACCTTTAAACGGTGAGTGCGTAGTCAGACATGAGACTCCTGTCTCGCCGGGCGCTCGATGAGCTCGCAGAACTGCAGGATGCCATGCAGGAGCTGGCCGACCATCGGGGGGCGGCTCTGCGTATCTTCATAACCAGTCGCAACACCACGACCCTGGTTGCGCAACGGGAGTTCTGGCTGGAGTTCTCCTGGATCGATCAGGAATACCGCGCCGCCGTCGTGAAGCTCGCGGAATTCTGCTCCCGCTACGGAGATTCCGCGCGCAGCAAGTACGACCTGCTGCAGCGTAGGACGCGCAAGCTCGACTAGGCGCCTTGTCTGACCTGCTCGTGCCTGTCTGACCGCCTCGCCGGTTCTACTTCGCGCCGGCCAGCTTCTTCTCGAGATCCGCCGCCGGCAGAGCGCCGGCGAGTCGGGTGCCATTGGCGAAAAAGAGCGTCGGTGTACTGTTGATATGCAGTGTGTCGCCGAGCTTCTGCAGTGAATCAATGGGATCGCCGCTGCAGGTCTTCGTCGGCGGCAGCTTCTTCTGCTGCATCCACTCGTTCCAGGCCTGTGAGCGATCGGGAGCACACCAGATGGCATGGGCCTTCACCGGCGCCTGTGGATGCAACTGCGCGATGGGATACAGATAGACGTACATCGTGTAGTCATTCACTGACAACAGCGACTTTTCCAACTGCTGGCAATACGGACAGTCCGGATCGGAGAACACCGCGAATACACGACTGCCGTTGCCCTTGACGACCTTGATGGCCTCTTTGACCGGCAGCGTCTTGAAATCGATGCGGCCGCGTTCGTCCATGCTCGCGTTGGTCAGATTTTCCTTGTTCTCGGTATTGAGCATCGAGCCGACCAGCACATAGTTGCCGGTCGGATCCGAGTAGACGATCTGATCGCCCATGAACAGCTCATACAGCCCCGCAATCGGCGCGGGGCGCACATCGAGCACATGAGTGCCCGGGAAGCGGGACTCGATGGTGCGGCGGATGGTGGCAGCCGGCTCCGATGCAGGGGCGGTCGAAGCAGCCGCAGGAGCCGGGGCTGGCGTGGGCGGCGACGCCGCACCCCCGCAGGCAACCCCCCAGGCCGCCCCCAGCAGCGCAACGGTTAACCGGATTCGCGACAGGCTTGAATTTAAATGCATCCAGTCACTGTAGCACGCGCCAAGAGAACATCGCTCTTTAACCAAACTGTCGCAACGGAACGCTAGCCTGCGGGAAACTCCGAGGATTCAGTGCAGTTGTTCCTTGCATTTATCGTCGCCCTCTCGGTTACGGCCGCGCTGATACCCATTCTCGCCAGGTGGGCGCCCGTATTCGGACTCACGGATGCGCCCGGGCCGCGCAAGGTGCATTCAGTTCCCGTCCCCCGAGTCGGCGGCCTGGCCATGGCCGTCGGGGTCCTGGTTCCGGCTCTCGTCAGTGTCTCGCAGGTGCCCGAAATGCGAGGCTTCCTGTTGGGCCTGTTCGTGCTCCTGATGTTCGGCGTCTGGGACGACCGGGTGACGCTCGGCTATCGGACCAAACTCGCCGGCCAGATCATTGCGGTCGGCATCTGCATGTTCGTCGGCAATCTGCACGTCGGCCCCCTTTCGTTCTTTGGCTGGAGCCTGCCGCCGGTCGCCTCGTCCCTGGTCACTTTTGTAGCGCTCGTCGGCGTGACCAACGCCGTCAATCTCGCGGATGGGCTGGATGGGCTCGCCGGCGGCATGGTGTTGCTGTGCCTGTGCGCAATCGCGGTCTTCGCCACGATGAGCGGCAACATGCCGGTCACCTCGATGGCGCTCATCGAGGCCGGAGCCGTGCTCGGCTTCCTGCGATTCAACACCCATCCGGCCCGGATCTTCATGGGCGACGGCGGCAGTCAGATGCTCGGCCTGAGTGTCGGAGTCCTGGGCATGCTCGCGACCCAGGGTGAAGCCTGCCCCCTGAGTGCGGCCCTGCCGCTGTTGCTTCTCGGGCTGCCGATCATGGATACGCTGGCGGTGATGTGGACGCGCGTGCGTGCAGGTCGTTCACCGTTCGCAGCCGACCGGAATCATCTGCACCACCGGTTGCTTGCGCTGGGCCTCGCGCACCGCGAAGCCGTGCTCTTGATATACATGATGCAGGTTTGCCTGATCCTGTTGGCCTACCTGTTGAGGTTCAATGCCGATTCCGACATCGTGCTGACGTTCGTCGGATTCTGCGCCCTGGCGCTCTCGCTGTTGCATTGGGCCACCCGCAGCGGCTGGTCATTGCCGAAGCGGGCCCCTTTACACACTGTGCGCGGCCGGGACGACTACGCGCGCGCACTGTCTCATCCGCGGATACCGAAACTCGCCCTCGCCGTGATGACTGCCTGCCTCGGTGTTTACGCCATCATTGTGGTCGCTTCCGCGCAGCAGGTGAAGTTGGACCTCGGCCTGACATCGGCGGCCATCCTGGTCGCCATGCTGGTGTTCACTGTGTGGAGCCGCGAGCACTCGCTCTGGTTCGATCGCGCCGCCGCCTACATCAGCGTGGTGCTGCTCGTCTACCTCGATCAGACCATGCCGCACAAACCGCCGCTTCTCAACACCGTATCGTGGATCTGTATCGCCATTACCGGTGCGGCGGCCCTGATCCGCTTCTGGACTTCCCCGGGCCGGCGCTTCGAGCTGACCACGCTCGATCTGATCGTTATTTTTATTTCACTGGTCATGCCCAACCTGCCGGGGCTGGTTGAGTTGCCGCCCGACCTGCCCGCCGGTGTCGCAAAGTCGGTGATTCTGCTGTACGTGGTTGAAATGCTTCTGACTGTTGACCTGCGACACCTGCTGCCGCGGGTGTTTCTGGGACTGACTTTCGCCTTCATCGCGGCGCGCGCGCTCGTCGGCGTCAGCATTTGATGTAATGCACTGGTAACACGCAGTGCTTACATTGCCGCGGATCTAAAGGCAAAGTTTCCCGGGGATCCGCATGTTGAGTCGGACGTTGGTCTGTGTTGCCGTCTCGCTGCTGATCGGCGGTTGCGGTGGCGCGGCTTCCCGATTCAAAAGCCACCTGGATAAAGGCCGGGAGTATTACAACAAGGGCGACTTCGCCCACGCCAGCGTTGAATTCCGCAACGCTACGCAGATCGAGCCGAAGAACACCACCGCGATATTGATGTCGGCCCACGCCGCGGAAAAGCTCGGCAAGCCGCGGGCGGCGGCGGGGATGTATCAGTTTGTCATCGAGCAGTCACCTGACAATCTCGATGCCCAGGTGAGCCTGGGTCGTTTGTTTGTCCTCGGTGGCGCACCCGAGGAAGCACTGCGGGTGGTGACGCCTGCGCTGGTCAAACACCCGAACGATGCCGGCCTGTTGACGGTCCGGGCGGCTGCGCGCGCTGAGCAGAATGACGATGTCGGAGCCCGCGCGGATTCCGACCTGGCTCTGAAGAACGATCCGGCCAATGAAGAGGCGCTGGCGCTGCGCGCTGGTTTTTATACCAAGGACCACGACACCGAAGGCGCGATCAAACTCCTGGCCGCCGCAATCGCGCAGCGTCCACAGACGACCGAGCTGCGGGAGGTTCTCGCAGATCTCTATACGAACTCGGGGCAACTGCCGCGCGCCGAGGAGCAACTGGTTGCGTTGGTGAAGCTGCGCCCCAACGACCTGCGCTATCGACGTGCGCTATCCGTGTTCTATGTGCGCGCAAATCGAATCGACGATGCGCGCAAAGCGCTCGAGGCAGCGGTGGCCGCGAGCCCGAAAGAGCCGGAGCCCAAACTGGCGCTCGCAGAGTTCTATGCCAATCAGGGCAAGGCGGCCGAAGGCGAGAAACTGTTGCGCGGCTACGTCGCGCAGGATTCGAGGGATTTCGCGTTGCGCTTCGGGCTCGCCGATTACCTGCGGCGCATGGGCAACCCGAAAGCCGCGCTCGAAATCTACAACGAAGTCGCCGCCAGCGAGGGTAAGGAAGCGAAGGGACTGCTGGCGCGCGATCGCGCGGCGGAGATCGAGTTTGACGCCGGAGCCGACGATCGTGCCCTCGCGCTCGCGAAGGAAGTGCTTGCACTCGATCCGCATGACACTGATGCGAGCATGATCCGCGGTGAAATCGAGCTGAAGCGTCAGGACGCAGCCGCGGCGATCACCGACTTGCGAGGGGTACTGCGCGATCATCCGAACGCGACGCGCGTGCAGGGTCTATTGGCCAAAGCGTATCTGCTGCGTGGTGAGAACTCGCTCGCCGAACAGTCGCTGCGCGCGGCGCTCGATGTTGCCCCGCAGGATCCCCAACTCACCGTCGAGCTGGCTCATCTTCTGTCCGGTACCAACCGCAGCGCAGATGCCATCAAGCTGTTGCAAACGATAGTCCGGCAGATTCCGGACAACGTCCCTCTGCGCGAAGCGCTCACCCATGCCTACCTGGACGCAGGCCAGTTCGATAACGCGCGCACGGCGGCGGCCGATCTGGAAATCCTGCAGCCCAAGGGCGCTCTCGGGCCCTACCTCGCGGGGCAGGCAGATGAAGGGCGGAAAAAGCTCGATGAGGCCGCGGCGGATTTCAAACGAGCCCGCGCTCTGCAACCGCGATTGATGGAGCCGCTGGCGGCCCTGGCCCAATTGCAGATGAGCCGGGGTCAGCAGGCGGATGCCATCGCCCTGGTCAAAGCGGCCATCGAGAAGGATATGGACGCCCGCGACCCTGCGCCCCGCAACTTGTTGGGGCAGCTCCTGGCCGCAAACCACCAACTCCCGGCGGCGATTGCTACGTTCAAAGAGACGATCGCGCTGGCCCCACAGTGGTGGCCGGCCTATCGGAATCTGGGGCTGGCACAGGCGGCCGGCGGCGATGTTCCGGCTGCCATCGCGTCCTATGAATCAGCACGGAAGCTCGCCCCGACCTCGCTGCAGCTGGTCAACGAGTTGTCGGGGTTGTATGTGCGCCAGGGCAACATCGATGCGGCGGTCAACCACTATGAGGCGTTGTACAAACTGACGCCTCACAACACTACGGTTGCGAACAATCTGGCCGTGTTCCTGGTGGACCACCGAACCGACCGCACCAGCCTGGACCGGGCTCGGGATCTCAGCGCCGACTTCGTCACGTCACGGCAACCGGGATTGCTCGACACGTATGGCTGGGTCCGCTACCGCCGCGGCGAATTCACGGCCGCATTGACTCCACTCGAGCATGCCGTGGAGCAGGCGCCCGATAACAAGGAGTTCCGCTATCACCTGGGTCTCGTGCAACTGCAGACCGGTGAGAAGGCGCGGGGACGTACCAACCTCGAGGCTGCGGTCGCGGGAGATACCCCTTATCCATGGGCGAAGGATGCACGCATGGCGCTGGCGGCCATTAAACAAACGGGCTGAAGGGCCCCACTGCAAAACGGCCCGTCGAAGGCCGTGAGTTTTTCCGGGAGAGAATTTTGAAGAATCTATTGTTGGCCCGTCTGCGGCTGCTCTTCGTGTGCCTCGTTGCATACCTGTTGCCGCAGCACGCGGCGCTCGCTGCTGACAGCACCTTGCTGCTCAATGACGTACGCACCATCGCCACCGCCGGCGTCCCCGCCCCGTTGGAATACCAATTCGATATTTCGGATCCAGGCACTTACGTCGTCACGCTGAGCGATCTCGGCGCACTGCAGACACCGGCCGCACCGTTAGCCTCAGTGAAAATGGCTCTGGCTGACACCAAGGCGCTCGTTGGTACGCCTCTGACGGCCCCCGGCACGCTTCAATTCACTGCCGCCACCGCCGGAAGCTACAGCCTGCACGTGGTCGGTGTCCCGGGATCGGTTGCCGGCTCCGGTTCCATCGCAATCAAAGTGACGAATGCCGATGGCACAAAATTGCTCTACGGCTTCTCGGACGCCTTCGGCCCGCCAAAGCAGGTCCCGAGCAATACGACA
>Ga0268266_10005838_pt1 | contig 11389 bp, 11 predicted proteins | sample KBSS13metaG_FD_190356 | JGI IMG/M metagenome (GOLD analysis project Ga0268266, IMG submission 190356) | Switchgrass rhizosphere microbial communities from Kellogg Biological Station, Michigan, USA - KBS S1-3 metaG (SPAdes) (version 2) | ecosystem: Host-associated > Plants > Roots > Rhizosphere... | reverse complement strand
GCGCTTCGCAACCGCTGCGACGTCGCCGCGAAAATCATGCGACTGCCCGGTCGGCTCGTTGCGCAGCGCCGCCGACAGGATGGAAATATTCAGCTCGAGCCCGATCAGATGATATGGCTTGTACATTGCCGCATATCGGCCCGACGCGTCGGTCTTGAGCCCATATTGCTTGAAGCAGTCGGCGGCATAATCGTTTGGCGCTTCCAGCACAACATAGACGCCCCAGCGCAGGTCGCGGAAAACAGGACGGCCGTCGCGTTCGAGCGACGAGACGACCTCTGCGAGGCCGGCTTTCTCCAGCACGCCGCCCTTGTCGCGCGGCCGCATCACATGTGGCAGATCGTCGACGCCGCAGGGAGGAAACAGCAATCCTTCCGAGGGCACGTCGAGTCCACAGGCGTTGGCGATCGCCGCCATTTCAATTGCGGATTTGGTGCCGTCCAGAAACGAGTTGAACATCTGCGGGTTCATGCCGGCCGATTGCGCTTCGCCGGCCGTCAGCCCGTAGTGACCCCAGACACCCTCCGGAGTCACATCGTGATAGGCCGGCAGATATTTGGTGCCCTTGCCGGCAGCCACCACGCGAAAGCCGGTAGCGCGCGCCCAATCCACCATCTCGGCGGTCAGCGCCGGCTGGTCGCCATAGGCCAGCGAATAAACCACGCCGGCCTTGCGCGCTTCTTCAGCCAGTAGCGGACCCGCCAGTACGTCGGCCTCGACATTGACCATGACGACATGCTTGCCCGCCGCGATCGCCGCGCGGGCGTGCCTGATGCCGACCGCCGGATTGCCGGTCGCCTCGACCACGACGTCCATTGCGCCGCCGGCAATGGCGCGCGCGCCGTCGTCGGTGAAAGCCGTTCGCGCGATCCGCTCCGCATCCCAGCCGACGGTGCGGCATGCCTCGCGGGCGCGGTCGCGATCGAGGTCGACGATCACGGACACTTCGAGCCCCGGCGTGTGCGGCACCTGCGACAGGAACATCGAGCCGAACTTTCCTGCGCCGATCAGCGCGACGCGAACCGGTTTGCCGGCCACAAGGCGGGCGTTGAGAAGGCGATGAAGGTTCATGGGAGTGTCCGACGATTGAAGTTGTTTTCGAGCGTACCGGTATCTGTACTCGTCATGGCCGGGCTTGTCCCGGCCATCCACGCTCCTTGCTGCCGCGCATCAGGACGTGGATGCCCGGCACAAGGCCGGGCATGACGACCGACTGATCCGGTGCGGAGAGACTACTCCGCCGCCTGGCGAGGAGCCCGCGCCAATCGAACCAACGCGTCGTCTTCGACCGTCTGGATCGGCGTGAAATCGCGATGGGCGATATATTCCGGCCGTGTCGGGGTGCGGATGTAGTTCGAGACCGCATTCAGCGTCAGATAGACGATCTTGCGCGGATAGGGCGTGATGTTGCCGCTCGATCCGTGCACCAGGTTGCCGTGGAACATCAGCATGCCGCCGGCCTTGCCGGTGGGGGCCACGATGCCGCCTTCCTTCACCAGCCGCGTGACAGTCTCTTCGTCCAGCGTCCACAGCGGATAGGAGGTGGTCTCGAGGTCATGCGAGGCCTTGAGGTCGCCGGCGTGCTGGCTCTTGGGCACGAGCATCAAGGGGCCGTTGATCGGCATCACCTCGTCGAGGAAGATCGCGATGTTCATCGCGCGTGGCTCAGGCATGCCGTCGTCGCGCTTCCAGGTGCCGTAATCCTGGTGCCATTGCCAGACGTCGCCGGTGAAGGCGGCTTTGGCGTTGATCTTGAATTGATGCATGTAGAGCTTTTCGCCAAAGATCTGCTCGATGGGATCGATCATGCGCGGGTGCGCGCCGAGCGCGCCGAACGCCTCGTTATAGAGATGCGCGGCAAAGGCGGTGCGCGGCGCGCCGCTCTTCTCGCGCCACACTTCGGGGCGGTTGGCGTCGTAGATGTTGACGGCCTCGCGCGCGAGGTAATCCACTTCCTCCTGGCTGAACAGTTCGGGCAGAAACAGCCAGCCTTCGCGGTTGAAGAATTCGATCTGCTGTGGCGTCAGTTTCATGGCGTTCTCTCCTGTTGTTTTGGTCGTCGGCGGTTACGCCGCCTTGTCGGTCGCCCTTAGTCTCTCTTCGGTCATTCGTCCGGCCTTTTGCGCATGCGCCAGTGCGGCGGCCTCCGCGGCCTTTGCATTGCCCAAAAAAATCTCCGCGGCGATTGCCACGTGCTCGGCCCAGGCGCTTTCGCGGTAATCGAGTTCGGCAAGCACGGTCGCCATCGAGCGGCGCATGTGCGGCCATTGCGGCGCGATCATTTCCTCGATCGCGGGATTGCCCGCGAGGCGATAGATCGCGCTGTGAAAATCGACGTCGAGCGCGATCAGCCGCGCCAGCGGTGTGTCCTTGCGGACGGTCTGTCCGGCCCGAAGTGCCGCTTCGAGCTGCGCGCGACCTGATGCATCAGTCCTGGCCCGTCCAGCGGCGAGCCGTGCGGCCAGAGCGTCGATGGCTCCGCGCACCTCATAGAGCTGGCGGATGCGTTCGGGGTCGAGCCGGGTGACTTCAAAGCCGCGTTTGCCGCTTTCGGCGACGAGCCCCTGACGGTGCAGCAGATGCAGTGCATGAGACACCGGCTGGCGGGAGACGCCGAGCTTTTCCGCCAACTCGTTCTGCCGGATGCGATGCCCGGGCGGCAGCGAGCGATCAGTGATCGCCTCGAGGATCCGGGCATAGACCTGGTCGATCAGATTTGGGAGCGGATCCAATGGGATCATGCCGGCCGTCCAGTTTGGAATACGGAATTCCGAATTCGAAATCTAGCGGCTTACCCCGGACGGGTCAAGGCCTCTCGGATCGCGGTGTGGGCGGCTGTCCGGCCGGGCGTCCGGACGCGGCTTCAGGCGGACAGTGTTTCCCGCAGGCTATGAACTGTTCACGTCAGCAGGGTTACATCGAACCCCTCGATCTGCTCGGCGTCGGCCACGGCATCGATCGCCGATATCCGCTCGCCGCTGATGGTCAGGCGCACCACGACGCGCAATTGACCGCCAAGGATGACGGCCAGCGCCAGCCCGCCGTCGACCAGCGCGGGTTTGGCGGCGCGCGCGCGCCCCTTGAAGGCTTCGGCCACGGCCGTGGCGCCGCGGATCTCGGCAAGCGAGCCCAGCCGTTGCGCGGCGCTATCGGCGCGCAACACCACCTCTGGATCCAGCACCGCCAGCAGCCCTTCGAAATCGCCATCGCGCGAAGCCTTGAGGAAGGCGTCGACGATGTTTTTCTGCCGGCCGAAATCAGCGTCCGGCGGCGGCGAACCCTGCACCCGGCGGCGCGCGCGGCTGGCCAACTGCCTCGCCGCCGCGGGCGTGCGGCCGACGATCGGAGCGATCTCCTCGAACGGCACCGCGAACATGTCGTGCAGCACGAAGGCAAGACGTTCGGTCGGCGCGAGCGTTTCGAGCACCACCAGCAGCGCAGCGCCGACGGAATCGGCCATCTCGGCGTCGCGCCCATGCGCATCATCTGCGACCGGCTCCGGCACATGCGGTCCCATCGGCTCCTCACGCCGCGATTTGCGCGAGCGCAGAATGTCGAGGCAGATGCGGGCGACCACGGTGGTCAGCCAACCACCGAGATTTTCGACCGCGCCGGAATCTGCGCGGCTGAGCCGCAGCCAGGCCTCCTGAACGGCATCGTCGACCTCGCTGGTCGAACCCAGCATGCGGTAGGCCACCGCCCGTAGACGGGCCCGGTTGGTCTCGAATTGCTCCGCCAAAAACTTTTTCTCGTCCATCGGTCACATTCCCATGTCGCGTTCCGTCATGCCCATGACGAACGAGCGCGCGCCGATGTGACAGCAAATCGGCGCGGCGGCGTCGACACGGAACAACTCATGGAGAGTAGAAATGATGCACGCCCGTATGAACCACCCCGTCATGGTCGTTCCCGACGCCATGAAGCCGCTGCAGACGCTGGGCGAATTGACCAAGAACGGCCTGTCGGAAAAACTGGTCGAACTGGTGCATCTGCGTGCCAGCCAAATCAACGGCTGCAGCGCCTGTTGCGACATGCACCCCAAGATCGCCAAGCGGGCCGGGGAAACGGATGAGCGTCTATTCTCGGTCGCAGCATGGCGCGACACGCCCTATTTCACCGAAGGCGAGCGTGCGGCCCTGGGATTGACGGAAGCGCTGACCCGGATCTGTGACCGGCCCGATCCGGTGCCGGACGACGTCTGGCGAGAGGCCGACAAGCATTTCGACGAGGCAGAACTCGCGGCGCTGATACTGGCAATCGCCAATATCAACGTCTGGAACAGGCTCAATATCGCGGTGCGTCAGCCCGCAGGCGTCTGGAAAGGGTAGCCGCGACAAGATTCCGGTCAATCCCGGGGCCCGGGAGCGTGCTTATTTTGCCTGCGCACGCTAAACAACAAGCTCGGCCATAGTGGCCGGGCTTCCGTTTTTGTTGCTTCATTCTGTTTCCCGATCATGGCTGTAACCCTCGAACGTCTGTCCATGCTGCGCCCGACCATCCGAAAGCGGATTCTCGGCATTGCCCTGGGTCTGATCTTCCTGATGGCGATCACGTCGGCCTTGTCGACGGTGATGACCCGAAAGATCGGCCATCAGCTGGACGAACTCAGTTCAAAATATGTCGAAGCCTATGGGCACCTGGCGCGAATGAACGTCCGGTCGCTGGAGCAGGCCCTGGCACTGCGGCGGATGTTCATCGCCAAGGTGCAAACGCCACCGGACGAGGCCGGCTTTGTCGAACGGCAGAAGCTGTATGACGCCAAGGGGATCGAGGTCGAGGAGGAGGCGAAGGCAGCACGCGCGCTGATCAACGCGATCATCGATGACACTTCCACGGCATCCGACAATGCCCGTCTGGGCCGGCTCGACGACCGGATCGAAAACGTCATCACCGATCTTCGCCGCTATCTGGCCGAAGAATACAAGAAGCTCTTGTCGCTACTCGATGCCGGCAATTTCGTGGAGGCGAGAGCAAGCCTTGCGCGGTCTGATGCGTTTCGCGACGAGTTCACGGAGAAGGTCGAAAACATCCGCAAGGACATGATGGCGCAGGTTCGCAGCGACGCGGAGGTGACGATGCGCGCCCAGAACACTGCCATCGTCATTTCTTCGATCCTGACGGTTCTGGCGTCCGTCCTGGGGCTGTTGTTCGCAATGTTCGTCAGCGTCGGCATAACGCGCCCGGTGCGGCGGCTTCTGGAGGGGACGCGAGCGGTGGAGGCCGGACGGCTTGACGGATCGATCGACGTCACCACCCGTGACGAAATCGGCCAGCTCACGGCCGCGTTCAACAGAATGGTCGAGCAGTTGCGTCACAAGGAGCGCCTGCGCGAGACATTCGGCCGTTACGTCGATCCGCGCGTCGTGGAAGGATTGATAGATCGGCAGTCATCGACAGCCAGCGATGGCGAGCGGCGGGTGATGACGGTGCTGTTCTGCGACATGAAGGGCTTCACCAGCCTGAGCGAGGGCATGACGCCGCAGGGTCTCGTCAAGGTGATGAACCACTATCTCTCGACGATGTCGGGGCCGATCCGCAGCCATCGCGGCATCATCGACAAGTATATCGGCGACGCCATCATGGCCTATTGGGGGCCTCCCTTCACCGAGGATAGCGAGCAGGCGCGGCTCGCTTGTCTTGCGGCCGTCGAAATGGCGGACCGCGGTGCGTCGCTGCGCACCGAGCTGCCGGAATTGATCGGCGTACGCACTGTGCCGAGCGATTGCGAAGTCCGTATCGGCATTGCGACCGGTGAAGTACTGGTCGGCAGCATCGGCTCGGAATTCATGATGAGCTACACGGTGATGGGTGACGCGGTTAATCTCGCGTCGCGGCTGGAGAACGCCAACAAGATCTATGGCAGCCATTCGCTGGCTTCGGAGGCGGCGATCATGGCTGCTGGCGATGCCGTGGAGTCGCGCGAGATCGATCGGCTGATCGTCGTCGGCCAAAGCCATCCCGAAACGGTGTTCGAGATCATCGGTCGCGTGGGCGAGTTGACCGAAAAGCAACTTGAACTGCTGGCGCGGTACGCCGAGGGCCTCGCGGCCTATCGGGAGCGCCGCTGGGATGACGCGCGGCGGGCCTTCCGGGCGGCACTGGAAGCCATCCCCGGCGACGGTCCATCGCTTACGATGGCCCAACGCGTCGACAATTTTCAGGCCAGTCCGCCGCCTGCTGATTGGGATGGCGCGTGGCGCCTCGATCAGAAGTAACGCGCTTCGGCGCGCTCAGGTGTGCAGAAAATCCAGCACCACGTCGCAAAATTGCTGCGGCGCCTGTTCAAACATCCAGTGGCGCGTGCCCGGTATGACGGCGGTTCTTGCGCCGGGAATATGCTCGGCCAGCACGCGCCAGTTCACCGCTAACCCGCCTTTGGTATCACCGCCGCCGATCAGCAGCGTCGGTGTCTTGATCGACTGGGCTTCGCTCTTCAGATACGGCTTGCGGTTCTCCCCGACCTGACCGAGCAGCGTATAGACGTTGTCGCGCAATTGCTGCCGCGGTGCGGCAGGCCAGCGTGCCCATGTGCCTTCACCGTCGACGCCATCGACGAAGAGTGCGAGTGCGCCGTCGATGTCGCCGTTTCGCACCATCCTGGCTGCGAGCGGAACGCGCGGACCCAGCGGTACCGGGCCGGGTGGTAGGTTTGATGGTTGCAGTGCGGGTTCGAGTTCGCCGCCCGGTTCGGCAAGAATCGCCTTGCGCAACAGGTCCGGCCGCGCCTGTGCGACGCGGAATCCAATATGGCCGCCGCGGGAATGGCCCATCAGATCGACCGGCCCGGCGTTCAGTTTTTCGATGAAGCCGATGACGTCGTCGATGTGCTGCGCGATCAGATAGTCGTTGCCGATACCATCCCAGTGCTCCGGAAAGAACCGCCGCAGACTCAACGAAATGATACGGTGCCTTTTTGACAGCGGTCCGAGTACGGCGTTCCAGGTACGGAAGTCGCCAAGTGTGCCGTGCACGAGGATCAGCGGTGGTCCGTTGTCGGTGCCTCGGCCGATATCGAGATAGGCCATGTCGTGCCCGTTGACGTTGATCGTCTGCATGGCGGTCAATCCTCGGCGAGATAAGCCAAAACAATCTCAGTGTACCTCTGCGGCGCCTGCTCGAACATCGGATGGGTGGCGCCCGGGATCATCTCGATCCGCGCATCCCTGACGTTGGTGGCCAGTGCACGTAACACCTTCGGCAACGTGCCCTTGGTGTTGGCGCCACCGATGAACAAGGTCGGTGTCTTGATCGCTTCGGCATCCGCCTTGGAGAATGGCGGTCGCTGGTCGCGCATCTGGCCGATCAGCGTTGTGGCGTTGTCGCGCAGCAGTTGCTTCGGCGTCGCCGGAAGGCGCTTCCAGGCGCCGGGGCCTTCCAGCGCCTCCATGAATATCTGCAGGCCACCATCGATATCGCCCCTGGCGATCACCTCGGCGGAAGCCGCGATCCGCGCCGCCAGTGGCGAGGGGCCGGGCTGGTAGGCGGGATCGAGCGTGGCATCTAGTTCCCCGCCGGGTTCGGCCAGGATCAGCTTGCGCAACAAATCTGGCCGGCGCTGCGCGACCCGAAAGCAGATGTGCCCGCCACGCGAATGGCCCATCAGGTCGACCGGCCCGATATTCAACTTCTCGATAAAGCCGATTACGTCGTCGACATGCTGAGCGATCGAATAGGTATCGCCGACGCCATCCCAATGGTCCGGGAAGAAATGCCGCAACGATGGCGCGATGACGCGGTGCTTGCGGGTCAGAGGGCCCAGCACCGACGACCAGATCCTGAAGTCACACAGCGAGCCGTGGACGCAGACCAGCGGCGGGCGATTGCCGGCTTGGCCAATGTCGAGGTAGGCCATGTCATAGCCGTTGACGTTCAAGGTTTGCATGGGATCTCGTGAAGCGGGATGGGAGCAAAGGCCATTGAATGGCGCGGGCGAGAACCCCAGATCATCGGAAGTTGTTCAAGCCGTCAAGTTTCCTCGGGTTTCGGGTGGATAGCAATAATCTCCAAGCCTAGATTTAGGCTCGAGAGCAAACTGGGTGGCATTGAACAGGAGACTATGGAGCCAGCCATGACCGGGCACCATTTTACGATATTCGACACCGCGATTGGCCGCTGCGGCATCGTCTGGGGCGAGCGTGGCATCACCTCGGTGCAATTGCCGATGGGCGATGAAAAGAAGACCCGCACCCGCCTGCAACAGCGCCATGACGACCTCGTCGAGGTAGAGCCGCCCGCAAAGGTGCAGGCAGCGATCGCTGGAATTGTCGAACTGCTCGAGGGCAAACCGAACGACCTCGCAGATGTCGTTCTCGACCTCGACGGCGTTCCCGAATTCAACCGCGGCGTCTATGACATCGCGCGCACGATTCCGCCGGGCAAGACCATGACTTATGGCGATATCGCCAAGAAGCTCGGCGGTGTTGAGCTGTCACGCGACGTCGGCCAGGCGCTGGGTCGCAACCCCTGTCCGATCGTAGTGCCGTGCCACCGTGTGCTGGCGGCGGGCAACAAGCCCGGCGGTTTCTCCGCCAATGGCGGCGTTGTCACGAAATTGAAGATGCTGGCGATCGAGGGCGCGGCGGTGAACCACACACCGAGCCTGTTCGACTGAGCAGAAGCGGCACTTCGAGTCTATACCGCCTCGCAGGAAAAACCGTTGCCTGCGCGTCGAATCTTCCCGGTCGATGGGGAAGGGAAATGCGCGGTGCAGCACAGCGTATCGGTGTCGCAGTAGCGCTCCATGAAATTGCGCCGCGTCGTAGCCGCCAACGCCTGATCGACGTCGAACTTGGCGGACAGTTCCGGATAGCGCGTCTGCAGCGGCGTATGCATCAGGTCGCCGGAGAACACGGCGTCGTCCTTGCCGCGGCCGAAGGTGAAGGCGACATGGCCCGGCGTATGACCCGGCGTCGGCAGGATGCGCGCGTGGTCACCGATCTGATAGTCGTGGCGGACGATCTCGGCCTGCTTCGCCTCGACGACCGGCAGCACGCTGTCGGCAAACGGCGGCACCGGTGTTTTCGCGTGGGTCTCGGTCCAGTAGTCGAACTCGCCCTTGTCGAACACGTAGCGTGCCTTCGGAAACGTCGGCACCCAGCGGCCGTTGTCGAGCCGCGTGTTCCAGCCGACATGGTCGACATGCAGATGCGTGCACATGACGTAGTCGATGTCGCCGACCGAAATCCCGGCGGCGGCCAATGCGCGCGCGTAGGTGTCGTCGGTTTTCATGTTCCATTTCGGCCGTTGCGGCCGCGGCTTGTCGTTGCCGATGCAGCTATCGATCAGGATGGTATGATGCGGCGTCTTCACGACATAGGACTGGAAGCACAGGATCAGCACGTCGTTGTCGTCGAGCGCGCCGGCCTTTTGCATCCAGGCTCGGTTCTCCGCCAGCACTTCCGGCGTCAGGCCGGGCAGCATTTCCAGGGCCGGCAGGAAGGTGGTTTCCTGTTCGATGATGCGGTGGATGGTGAGGTCGCCGACGGTGAATTTCAGGCTCATGCTATTTCCCCGCTTGGTTAGCGTGTGTTGTTGTCCCTGACATAGGGAATGATTAAGTTGGCCAAAATATCGAGTGCCGCCTGGCCCTGACGTCCGCTGCCATAGAGCCCGGATGTGGTCATCATCACAAGGTCGAGTTCAGGCACGATGAAGATGCGCTGGCCACCGAGGCCCTGGGCCGCGATCCACTTCACGTCCTTGTCGCCGGACAAGGTGCGGCCCATCCACCATTGCTGTCCGTAATAGAACAGGCCACCAAAATAGCCGAGTGCCTGAAAGCGCGGTGTGATCGATTGCTCGATCCATTTGGCCGAGACTACCTGCTTGCCGTTCCAGTCGCCCTTGTTGAGCACGAGCTGGCCGATCTTTGCGGCGTCGCGCGGGCGGAGCCGGAGGCCGGCGGCTGGTGCAATCTTTTCGTTCCTGTATTTCATCCATTGCGAGTCGGTGATGCCGAGCGGCTCGAACAGCATTTCGCGCGCGAACGCATCGAGCGATTTGCCCGTTACGCGTTCAATGATGTTGCCGAGCAAGTCCGTTCCGCCGCCATTGTAGGTCCACACCGTGTCCGGCGGCGCCGCGATCGGCTTCGACAGGACGTAGCCGATGGGATCGGCTTCGTTGCCCAGATGCGGCTCGTCATTCTTGGGGTCCTTCCAGCCGCGGTTCTCGTCCCATTGAATGCCCGACGACATGGTCAGAAGATGGCGCAGGGTGATGTTGTCCCAGCCTGCCGACTTTTTCGCGGAATAATCCGGAAAGAATTTAACGACGGGTTCGTCGATGCTCTTGATCAGCTTGCGATCGATGGCGATGCCGACCAGCAGGGAGACCACGCTCTTTGAGGCCGATCGCATATCGTGCCTGGTCGTCGCATCGAAATCATGCTGTCCGGCATCCAGGCCCCAGGGCTCGTCGTAACCTCGGAAATATTGCTCAAACACGAGCTTGCCGTGACGAACGATGACCACGGCGTGAACGTTGGCTTCGGTTTCCTTCAAGCGATCGGCGATACGGCACAGCCGTGTGCCGTCAAGGCCGACGCTTTCGGGAGCATCGATGGTCCAGCCATCGCCAAGGGCGGCGGGAATCCCACAGGACGGATTTGCCTGACTCAGCGCCGGCGTAGTCGACGCCGCGAGCACGAAAACGGCGGCGAGGCCGAGGTGCCGGAACAGTCTGCCACGCTGTCGCATGCGCCGTCTCCAGCCCTCAATATCACGCCGGGGGCGGTACCGAGATCTTCACCGACGGCCGTTCCATCATCTTCTGATAGAAAGCCTCGAGCTTCGGATAGGCCTTGCGCCAGCCGCAATCGGCAAAACGGAAATCGGCATAGCCGAGCACGCAGACCAGGCCGATCTGGGCGATGTTGAACGGCCCGGACAATACGTCGGGCTTGTTCTCGAAGCGCGCCATGCCGGTCCATGCGCGATTCCAGTGATCGTCGGACCATGCCTTCCATCGCAGCGGCTCCGGCCGCACCATGCCTTCGTAGCGGCACAGCAGCATGGAATCGAGCATGCCCTGCAGCAGGGAGTGGTCGCTCTTGACCCGCCATCTTTCAGGGCCGGACTTGGGGATCAGCTTGCCGCCGCCGGCGAGTTCGTCGAGATACTCGACGATGACGTAGGAATCGAGGATGACGTCGCCATTGTCGAGGATCAGAACCGGCAGCTTCTTCAGCGGCGTGATCTTCGAATATTCCTCGTTGGCCTGACCCGGCGCGACGGTCGCGGGGGTGAATTCGATCTTGTCGATGAGCCCGGTCTCGATCGCGGCGATGCGGACCTTTCGGGCGAACGGCGAGGCGGGGGAGAAGGTGAGTTTCATTTTATTATTCCTTCGATGTTTCCTCCGTCATGCCCGGGCTTGTCCCGGGCGTCCA
>Ga0268266_10005836_pt1 | contig 11391 bp, 12 predicted proteins | sample KBSS13metaG_FD_190356 | JGI IMG/M metagenome (GOLD analysis project Ga0268266, IMG submission 190356) | Switchgrass rhizosphere microbial communities from Kellogg Biological Station, Michigan, USA - KBS S1-3 metaG (SPAdes) (version 2) | ecosystem: Host-associated > Plants > Roots > Rhizosphere... | reverse complement strand
CATCTACCTCCACTCGCTCGCCTCGCTCGCCGTCGACACATTCGGCATTTCGCAGGCCGACCGGCTGCTGCTGCTGCCGCCCATGTTTCACGCCAATTGCTGGGGTCTGCCTTATTCCGGCTGGCTCGGCGGCTCCGACCTGCTGCTGCCGGGCAGCAATCTCGGCATGGCGGCGATCCGCCGGATGATCGAGAGCCACCGGCCGACCTATACCGCCCTGGTCCCCACCATCCTCGGCGACCTGCTCGCGGATCATCAGCGCGCGCCGATCGACATGGCGAGCTTCCGCATGATCGTCTCGGGTGGCGCAGCCGTGGCGCCGGCGCTGATCCAGCGCGCCCGCGCGGCCTGGGGTGTGCCGGTGCTGCAGGGCTGGGGGATGACCGAAACCAGCCCGATGTGCGTCCTCGCCCACCCGCCCCGCGGTGTCGAGGGGGCCGAGGCCGAGCTTCCCTGGCGCAGCAAGAGCGGCCGGCCCGTGCCGGGCATGTCGGTGCGGCTGGTCGACGAGGCCGGCGCCGCTCTGCCCAATGACGGCGTCGCCGTCGGTGAGCTGCAGCTGCGCGGCGCCTGGGTGACGGGCAGCTATCATGACGATGCCGCGCCCGACAGCTTCACCGCCGACGGCTGGCTGCGCACCGGCGACCTCGGGACAGTCGATGCGCGCGGCTATGTGCAGGTCACCGACCGCACCAAGGACGTTATCAAGTCCGGCGGCGAGTGGATCAGCTCGACCGGGCTGGAGGCGGCGCTGCTCAACCACCCCGCCGTCACTCAGGCGGCGGTGATCGGGATCCCGCACGAAAAATGGGGCGAGCAGCCGCTCGCTTTGATCGTCGCCGACGGGCCGGTCACGCCCGCGGCTCTGCGCGACTTCCTCGAAGAATCCGTCCCGCGCTTCTGGCTGCCGCGCCGGTGGGTGTTTCCGGCCGCGTTGCCCCTGACCAGCGTCGGCAAGATCGACAAGAGAGCGATTCGCGACGCCGTCCAGCGCGGCGACTATGCGCCCGTGGCGGCCTGATCGCGGGGAATGAGTCCGTCGAGCAGCAAGGTGACCATCTTGTCCGCAATCACCTCCGGCCGGTCCGGCCCGCGCTCCGAATACCAGTGGGCGGTCCAGTTGAGCGCGCCAAACAAGGTGAAGGCCGCGAGCCTGGTGTCGGCGGCGGCGATCGAGCCATCGTCGATCCCCTCCTGGATCAGCTCGCGCAGCGTGTGATCGACCCGCCGCTTCAGCGTCAGCAGCTCGTCGGCGCTTTCGGATGAGAGCAATTTGGACTCGGTCCGTGTCGTGCAGCGCCCGAAGTCGCTGAGGCTGAACTCGGCATAACGGAGCAGATAGGCGCGAAGTCGCTGGCTGCCGGTGCCAGGCTCGAGATGGGCGAGGTCGGTCGCGGCCTGCAATTCGTCCAGCCCCCGGCGGACGCATTCGAGCAGGACATTCTCCTTATTGCCCAGATAATAATAGATGACCGGCTTGGTGACGCCAAGGCTCGCCGCCACCTCGTCGAGCGACGTGGCGTGAAAGCCTTTCTCGTTGAACATCTGGACGGCCGCGAGGAGGACGGCTTCGCGCTTCTTCGCCGCTGGGTCTCGCGATCCTCAGTCTTGACGAAAGGAGATTGCACCTCGCCTTTGGCGTTCAACTTCACAGTCGTCCTTCCTGTTCACGCAGCGTGCTTGCCGCCGAATAGTTCACCACGCGCCCGAGGACCAGCATCAGCAGCGCCGAGACCGCAAAAACCGCGACCGCCAGCAGGAATGCCGGGCGGTAGGAGTGGAAATGGTCGGCGATCATGCCGAACACTATTCCGCCCACCGCCACCAGCAGGGAAACCCCCATCGAAAGCACCGCATAGGCCTTGGCATAGGATCTGCGCCCGAAGACGTGCAGCAGATAGAAAGCGAAGAAGCTGCCCTCGGCGCCCTGTGCCAGGCCGAGCACGCCGGCTGCCGCCGCGACGATGGCGAGCGCCGCGCCGGGCCCGCACAAGGCGAAGGCGAGCGCCGCCGCCGCCGCGCCGAGGAAATAGAGAAAGCCCACGAAATAGGGGTTGATCGTGTCGAGCAGATAGCCCGCGGCCAGCCGCCCGACCGCCACCGACGCCGCGAAAACGCTCGCCACGAGGCCGACCTGGGCGGGGTCGAACTCCATCCCGGCGAGCGCGACGAAGACATGATTGAGCACGCCGCCGATCGGCAAGGCGGCGCCGGCGATCGCCGCGAACAGGATCCAGAAGGCGCGGGTCCGGATGACTTCGGCAAAGGCCGGCTCCGATGCGTCTTCCACGGCGGCGGCCAGCGGACCGGTGGCAGGCCCGATCAATTCGGGCGGACGGTCGCGCATCAGCAGCACAACCACGACGAGGCCTGGCAGCGCCGCGATCCCCGCAAGCACCACGAACCCCATCCGCCAGCCCCAGGTCGCGATGATGGAGGTCAACAAGGGCAGCACGATGATCCCGATGGCGGAGACGCCGGTCAGCATGATCGACAGCGGCAGGCCGGGCCGCTCCCGGAACCAGGCGCTGACGCATTTGGCGAAGGCCACGCTATGCGTGCCGAGCGCCGCAACGCCGACGAGCACTGACAAAGCGAGGTAAACAACCGGGCTGGCCGGCACCATCGCCATCAGCAGCAGCGAAACAGGAAAGCCGAGAAAGCCTAGAATCGCGACTCGGCGCGGTCCGAAGCGGTCGATCAGGACGCCGTTGAGCGGCAGCAGCAGGGCCACGACCAGGCTGACGACCGGGCCGAGCGACAGCAAGGCGATGGGCCAGCCGAACTCCCGCTGCATGGGCAGGATGAAAAGCCCCGCCGCCGTGATCAGCAGCGAGACGCCGCAGCCTGAGCCGATGAAGGCGGCCAGCACGATGGGCCAGCCCGCGCCCCATTCGGATCGATGCTGTCCTGCTCCCAAACGCCCCACTCCAACTTGACCGACAACTGGTAACAGTTATACTGGACGTAAGGTTATTTACCTTCAAGGATAATTTCCAGGCGAGAGGGTGGTATGGCGAAGCAGGCGCGCCGGCGGATCAGCGAGAGCGTGCGCGCGGGCAACACGCCGATCGGCATTTTCGTGACCTCCGTCGATCCGGCCGCCAGCACCATCATGGGCGCGGCTGGATTCGATTTCGTGATCCTCGATTGCGAGCATGGGCCGATGGACAAGGTCACCGCGCTCCAGCACATCCGCGCCGCCGGTGCCTGGCCGATGCTGACCTTCATCCGCACGCTGGAGGCGACGCCGCAGTCGATCCAGGCCTATTTCGACATCGGCGCCAACGGCGTGATGGTCCCCAAGATCGAGACCGCCGAGCAGGCCCGGCGCGCGGTGGCCGCCTCACGCTACCAGCCCGGCGGCCGCGGCATGTGCCCGGGCTGCGAATCGGCGCTCTATTCGAGCGACACCTGGCTCGCGCATGTCGCCGAGGCCAATGACGGCAATATCATCATCCCCCTCATCGAGACGCGCGCCGGCATGGCGAACCTGAAAGAGATCGTGGCGGTCGAAGGGGTCGAGCTGGTCATGTTCGGCCCGGGCGACCTCAGCCAGGATCTGGGGCTGGATCTCTTCACGCAGAAGGAACAGCTTTACGGCCTCTGGGCGGACTTCGCGAAAACGGTCCATGATGCGGGCAAGCTGGCGATGGTGCCCGCCGGCTTCGACTTCGAGGGCGCCGACGTGCTGGTCAACAGCATGGACCTGAAGCTGCTGCGCACCGCCGCCGACCAGATTGTCGCGCGGCACCGCGCAACGCCGGCCGCCTGAGGCAAAGCGATGGCAGAGACGCCCCGCCGGCTCCGCTTCGCGCTCTTCACCCGTTTCGCGCCGGGCGGGCCGCCGGGAGCGATGTGGCATGGTCCGGCGGCGCGCGATTTCGACCATCTGTCGCTCGATCATTGGGCCGGCCTCCCGGACGCGCGCGAGCTGGTCAACGAGGAGAAAGGTGTGTTCTTCATTCAGATCGAGACGGAGGCCTTCGCGCCGCACCTGCTGGACTTCGTTGTCTCGGCGGCCGCCAATGGCTGAGGCGCGCTCCGCGGGTGCCCGGCTGCGCGCGTTGATGGCGCGCGACCGCTGCGTGGTGATGTCCGGCTGCCACGACGCGCTCTCGGCAAGGGTCGCGGAGTCGGTGGGCTTCGAAGCATTGGCGGTGAGCGGGTTCAGCGTCGAGGCCGCCTTGCTCGGCCGCCCCGACCTAGGCCTGATGACGATGACCGAGCTGGTCGATCATTGTGCGCGGATCACCTCGACCGTCAACATCCCCGTGATCTCCGACGCCGACACCGGCTTCGGCGGCATCCACAACATCGCCCGCACGATCCGTGAGATGGAGCGCGCCGGCATCGCCGGGGTCCATATCGAGGACCAGTTGCTGCCCAAACGCTGCCCCGCGCTCGACGGGCGCGTGCTCGCCTCCGACGAGGAGGCCGTGGCCCGCATTCGCGCCGCCTGCGCCGCGCGCAGCGATCCGGACTTCCTGATCATCGCGCGCTGCGACGGCGACGCGGTCTCGTTCGACGAATCCGTCCGGCGGTCGCGGCTCTATCTGGAAGCCGGCGCCGACGCGGTGCTGCCGATGATGGTCGAGGTGAACGGCGTCCGCGCGGAGACGATTCCCGCCGCCGAGCGCATGCGCCTCTATCGCGACCTGGTCGCCCGCATCGGGGGGCCGGCCATGGGCCTCAACGTGCCCGAGGGCTTTCACGTCGACGACATGGTGGAGGCCGGCTTCCGCATCTTCGCGACACCGGCACTCGCTCTGGTCGCCGCTGCCAATGCGATGCGCGAGGCGCTGACCGAGATCCGCGAGAACGGGACCGGCCAGGCCTATTTCCAACGCAACCCGAAAATCCTCAACTCGGGCAGGAGCATCATGGAGCTCATGCATCTGGACGAAATGATCGCCTTCGAAACCGAGATGGCCAGACCGCAGGGGTAGGATGAAAGATGGGCGGAGCTCAGCCAGACCTGCGCACCAACGCAGCGAAACCGGACGAGATTCCGGTCTGGACGATCGGCGACATCCGCATCACCCGCCCGGCCGAGATGGTGAGCAGCCGGACTGCCGGCAGCAGGATCTTCCCGGCCTCCACGGCTGACGAGGTCCGAGCCAGTCCATGGCTGTTTCCCGATTATCGCGAGCCTGACGAGAGGCTGCGCCCCAGCATCCCCGCCTTGCCGATCGAGGCATCCGGTTTCCGGCTGAGTGTGAAGACCTGCGTTGTTCAGGAAAACGATCCCAACCGAGGAAGGCAAGAATGACCTTTTCGATCGAAAGCCCCCTGCCCGGCCGCAGCTTCGGCTGCACCGTCCGTGGCCTGACGCTCGCCAATCTCGACGAGCCCGACACGCAGGCCGAATTGCGGCGGCGCTACATTGTCGACGGCATTCTGGTGTTCCGCGACAGCAAGGTGACCGACGCATTCCATCTCGCGCTGAGCCGGCTGTTCGGCGAGCTGGCCATCCACCCGCTTGCCGCGCAGATCGGCGTGCCCGGCATGCCGGAGCTGATCCGGCTGCGCTACGAGCGCGAGGAGGAGACCGTCTACGACGTGGATGGCCGGCAGCTCGGCGCCTACGTCCCCTGGCATTTCGACGGAGTCTTCGTGCAGCGGATCAATCGCGGCGGCGTCCTGCGCCTCGCGCTCAAGCCCGAGAGCGGCGGCGCGACGGGCTTCATGGACGGAATCGACGCCTGGGACCGCCTGCCGCAGGGCCTGCGGGAGCGGGTCGAGGGCCGCGAGGCCATCTACCAGCTCGATTCCCATTATCCGTTCCTGCCGCGCAACCGCATCCGGATCGTCACGCAGGGCGCCAAGCGCGACGACATCATGCGCCGCCGCGACGCCGGCGAGTTCCCGCCGGTGGTCCACCCCATGGTCATCACGCAGGCGGAGACGGGGAGGAAGGTGCTCCATTTCTCGCCCATGTACGCGCAGGGCGTGGTCGGCATGACGGAGGAGGAGGGCCGGGATTTGCTGCTGGCCATCGCCGAGCATATCACCGACGAGGCGAACGCTTATTTCCACGATTGGGAGACCACGGACGAGCTCGTCCTGTGGGACAATTGGCGCTTCCTGCACAAGGCGAGCGGCGTCGCGCCCAGCGCCACCCGTGCCGTCGTCCGCACGACCATCAGCGGCGATTATGGCCTGGGCAGGCTGGCGCACCCATAAGCAGTCACGCGCGCCTCATCAGCCTTCCGATCGCCTCGAGCCTTCCTTTGGCGGCGATGCTGAGGCAATGGCGGAACGGCACTGATGAGGTGATAGATGGCAGGGCGGACGAAGGCATCCCTATGGCGCACGCGCGAGGAACTGGCCCGCGACCGCTCCGCCAAACGTGACGAAATCCTGCGCGTCGCGATCAACCTGTTCGTCGAGCGCGGCTTCGCTAATACCTCGCTTGAGGATGTGGCGGACCGGCTGGGCGCTACCAAGCCGACCATCTACAATTACTTCAAGGCCAAGGACGATATTCTGTTCCAGGGCATCGAGCTGGGCCTGGCCGCGATCAAGGATTCGCTCGACACCGCCGATCCCTCCGCCTCGGGCATGGAGCGGCTGCGCCACTATCTGCAGCAATATGCCCTGGTTGCGGTCAGCCCTTATGGCCGCTGCGTCAACGGCGCGGCCGACCACGATCTCTCCCCGGACAATCGCGCCGCCTTCCGCGCCCATCGCCGCGACATCGACCATGGCGTGCGCGACATGATCCAGGCCGGCATCGACGACAGGTCGATCAAGCCGGTGGATGTCCGCCTCGCCTCTTTCGCGGTCACCAGCGCGCTGACGGGCATGTCCAAATGGTTCGATCCGCAGGGGCCGATGGATGCGCAGGAGGTCGCGCTCAAGATGGTCGAGATCCTGCTGACCGGGCTCGAGCCGCACCCGGCACACGGAAATGCTTGACGCCGCCGGCGCCGATGAAGCGGTAGTCGGGGTCACGCCCGCCCCGGCCTCCATGCCAGCAAAGTGAGCGCAACGATGAGCGAGTTCGGCATCACCTTCAGCGGCGACACGGACGAGGACTGGAACGATTATGTCCGGATCGCCGACGGCGTCGGCTTCGCCTGTCTCGGCATGGGAGATTCCCAGTCCGTCTACACCGACGTCTATGTGCGGCTCGCCGTCGCCGCGATGCGGACCAGCGCCATGCGGATCGGCACCTGGGTGACCAATCCGGTCACGCGCCATCCGGCGGTGACCTATTCGGCCATTTCCAGCATCGACGCCATGTCGGGAGGCCGCGCCTATCTCGGCATCGGCACCGGGTTCAGCGCCGTCGCCAATCTCGGCCTGCCGCCGGCGAAGCTGGCCGACCTCGAGGAATATGTCGCGGCGATCAACGCGCTGCAGGACAAAGGCGAGGCGCAGTGGCGGGGCGCCACCATCCGCGTGCGCAAGCATGTGCGCCGCATCCCCGTCTATATCGGCGCCTCGGGGCCGAAGGCGCTGGAGCTGGCGGGCCGGATCGGCGACGGCGCCTTCATTCTCAACGGCGTCACGAGGGACATTGTCGAAGACAGCAAGAGCCATCTCGCGGCCGGCGCCGCGGCGTCCGGGCGCCGGCTGGAGGACATCGACGCCTGGTGGGTAGTGGCGGCCAATCTCGCCGAGGATGACGACACCGCGACGAGCGAGATGCTGGGCACCCTAGCCTCCTTCGCCGGCACGGCGTTCGGCGACGGCAAGCGCGTGCCGCCCGAATATGCGGACAAGCTCGCGGCGCTGCGCGCGCAATATGACATGATGAACCATGGCGCGCATGGGCCGAGCCGGCAGGCGGAGCTGGTCAGGGAGCTTGGGCTGACCCCCTATTTCGAGAACCGCTTTGCCTTGTGCGGCGCGCCAGACAAGTTCGTCCGTATGGCGAAGGCGGCGCAAGACGCCGGGGCTGCGAAATTATGGCTCACCATGCGCACGGCCGAGAAGCGCCGCTTCCTGAGGCTCTGGCGGGACCAGGTCGCCGGCCGGCTGGGCGTGACCGTCTAGGTTTTCCGGGTCGCCGACCATCATTTCCTGGATGACTATTGAATTGGCGCCCGCTCAATCCTCCGCCGGCGCCGGCTCCTTCCGGATCGGCTCGGCCAGCTTCGTCTTCTGGATTTTGGAGCTCGCCGTCGTCGGCCATTCGGTCACAATCGGCTATGTCAGTGCCCGGTTGGGGCCGCCCCGGACCTAGGGTTCGAGCTGTGCTACAGCTTCTGACGACATCACGGGCGGGCGGCGGCCGCAGACCCCTCCTGACCGGGGACACAAAAGCGCAGCGGTCCAAGCCGGTTACGGCTTGCCTGCCCCCCTCGACGGACCCTAGACTTAGGCCCGGGGGTGAGTGACGTTCGATGACGGCCGCGCAATCTGGACTGGACAGTGATGCGGCGGCCCGCTCGCTCGACGACGCGCACCGCCAATTGCTCGGCGACGGCTCGATCCAGTTCGAGTTGCCGACCGGCGCCTCCGGTCAACAAGGCGCGCCCCAGACACCGCCGCCATCCCACACCCCGCCACCCAGCCAAAGCGCGCCGCCGCCGAACGCCCCGATCGACCAGTCCTCAGGACCGCCCGTGCAGGCGAGCGGGCCGGAGCCCATTTCCGGAAGCAGCGGCCTCGAAGGGGTGATGCAGGTCTTCCTCTGGGTCGCCGCCGGCGTCGCCCTCGCTATCCTGCTCTACTGGCTCTTCACCTTCTTCCGCGACCGCAGTTTCGGGGGCGGCGAGGGCAAGGCGCGGAAAGGCCGCGAAACGGCCGAGCGCGAGGCCTGGCGCCCGGCGGAGGGCGAGGCGGTGCAACTGCTCGACGAGGCAGACGTCCTGGCCAACCAGGGCCGGTTCGACGAGGCCGCCCGCCTGCTCCTCCACCGCTCGATCGGCGAGATCGACGCGCACCGGCCGGATCTCGTCCGCCCGGCCCTCACCAGCCGCGACATCGCCCGCCACCCGCTCCTGCCGAGCGGCCCGGCGAGCGCCTTCGCGCGGATCGCCGCTTTGGTCGAGCGCAGCCTGTTCGCGCGGCGCCCGCTCGGCGCCGAGGACTGGCAGGATTGCCGCGCCGCCTATCGCGACTTCGCCTTCGCCGAGGGCTGGCGGGGATGACAGAGCGCAACCCCTTCAACCCGAAGCTGGTCTACGGCCTGATCCTGGTCGGCATCGCCGCCTTCGCCGCGATCGTCTGGGTGATGGCCTTTGGCGGCCCCGGCGGCCGCCCGTCGCAGCAGCGCGAGCTGAGCCGGGCGCAGATGATGTCGCCGGCGGCCGTGGGCTTCAAGGGCCTGGTCGCCATGGTCGGCCAGGTCCGCCAGGCCTATACGATCAGCAGCGCCAACGAGCTCGACTATGACGATCTGCTGGTCCTCGCCATCGACGAGAACAGCCGCCGCGAGGACATCAGCTACGTGCGCAACCAGCGCGCGGCACGGGCGACCCTGATCATCCTGCCCAAATGGCGGACCGTCGCCAATCTGCGCGGCGGCCAGTGGGTCACCGCGGTCGGGCCCGGGGCCGGCGACCGGCTTGCCCAGCAGCTCGGCTACCGGCTCCGCGTGGCCGGCAGGATCCCGCCTGGCACGCAGGCGACGGGCACCAACTTTCTGACCGGCACCGACGTGCCGGCGCCCGAGCTTCCCCAGGTGATCGAGGGCGAGGGCCTGGTCCCCTTGCTGACCCTGCCCAATGGCGGCGTCATCCTCGCCCAGATCGAAGGCCGCCCGCATTACATCCTCGCCGACCCGGACCTGCTCAACAATCACGGCATCCGCGATCCCGCCCGGGCCCGCGCGGCGCTCGTCCTGCTGGACGCGCTGAACGCGACCGAGGCCGACAGCATCAATTTCGCGACCTTCACCGACGTCGCCACCGCGGCCGACCGGGCGCAAGGCGGGCTGCTCCGGCTGGTGCTGGAGCCGCCTTTCCTCGCCATGACCCTGGCCTTGCTCGTTGCTGCCTTGCTGGCCGGCTTCCACGGCGCGATCCGCTTCGGCCAGCCGCGCCGTGAGGAGCGCAGCATCGCCCTCGGCAAGGCCGCGCTGGTCGAGAACAGCGCCGGCCTGATCCGGCTGGCGCGGCGCGAGGTGCATATGAGCACGGCCTATGCCGAGCTGATCCAGCAGGAGACCGCGCGCGCGGTCGGCGCGCCGCCCGAGCTCTCCGGCGAGGCGCTGGACGATTATCTCGACCGCATGACCCGCAGCGGCCCGACCTTTTCGGAGCTCGCGACCGCTTTGGTGAAGACCCGCGACCGCCATGCCATGGCCGCAGCGGCGCGGGCATTGTTTCAATGGAAGAAGGACATCATCCGGTGAACGCGACAGACGTGAAAGAGCTTGCCGACGGGATCCGGCGCGACGTGGGCCGGGCGATCGTCGGCCAGGACGATGCGGTCGAGCTGATGCTCATCGCCCTGCTCGCCTCCGGCCATATCCTGTTGGAAGGCCCGCCGGGCACGGCCAAGACCTTCCTCGCCCAATGCTTCGCCAGGGTGCTCGGGCTAGATTTCGGCCGCATCCAGTTCACCCCGGACCTGATGCCGGGCGACATTCTTGGCTCCAACCTTTTCAACTTCCAGACCAGCCAGTTCACCCTCACCCGCGGCCCGGTCTTCTGCGAGCTGCTGCTCGCCGACGAGATCAACCGCACTCCGCCCAAGACACAGGCCGCCTTGCTGGAGGCGATGCAGGAGCGCTCGGTCACGATCGACGGCGAGACTCACAAATTGCCCGCGCACTTCATGGTGATCGCGACCCAGAACCCGATCGAGCAGCAGGGCGTCTATCCGCTGCCGGAAGCGCAGCTCGACCGCTTCCTGTTCAAGCACCGCGTCTCCTATCCTTCCGTCGAGGAAGAGATGAAGATCGTCGCCGCCCATGGCGCCCGCTTCGGCGCGCCGCGCCCGGAGGAATGGGGGATCACCGCCACCGTGCCGACCGAGCGCGTTGCCGAGGCGGTCGCCTTCGTCGCGCAGATTCCGATGGTGGACGAGGTGGTCAATTATGTCGTCGGCCTGGTCCGCGCGACCCGCGAGGCGCCCGACCTGGAGGCCGGCGCCTCCCCGCGCGCCGCCGCCATGCTGGCCGGCGCCGCCCGCGCCCGCGCCGCGCTCGACGGCCGCGACTATGTGCTGCCCGACGACGTCAAGGCGCTGGCTTTGCCGGTGCTCCGCCATCGCGTCATCCTCTCCGCCGCCTCGGAGATCGAGGGGCGCCCGGTCGAGGGCGTGATCAACCGGCTGATCGACGAGATCGGGGCGCCGCGTTGATCTATCCGACGCGCAATCTGATCCTCGCCGCCGGTGCCGTCGCGCCGGCCGCTTTGCTGGTCGGCGTCTATGCGCCCGGCTGGTGGACGGCGGGGCTCGGCTTGCTCGTCTTGCTCTTTCTGTTTGCCT
>Ga0268266_10005831_pt1 | contig 11396 bp, 8 predicted proteins | sample KBSS13metaG_FD_190356 | JGI IMG/M metagenome (GOLD analysis project Ga0268266, IMG submission 190356) | Switchgrass rhizosphere microbial communities from Kellogg Biological Station, Michigan, USA - KBS S1-3 metaG (SPAdes) (version 2) | ecosystem: Host-associated > Plants > Roots > Rhizosphere >... | reverse complement strand
TCAGCCTTGGGCTCTCATTCAGCGCGTTTTACTTGTTCCCCGACAGCTTCTGCGCTGCAATCGATCCGGCCGCCCCATCTTTGTCCGAATCCTTCAGCTTCGCCCACAACGCCTTCGCCTGGGCCTGTTTGCCCGTCGCGTCATACAGATCTGCCAGATCCAGCTGCGCCACCCCGGCCGTCACGGTTTCAGATGGCTTCGAAATACTCTCGTTGTAGAGATCGATGGCCTGCTGATCGCGTCCGGTCTGGTGATAGATCGATGCCAGCGCCACCTTTGCCAGGTTCGCGAGGTTCCGATTCCAAGAGCCGGCCACCTTCTTCAGGTCGCCCTCTGCCGCTGCCGTCTGACCCAGTTCCTGCTCGGTCACACCCTGGAAGTACCGAGCCTTCGAACCCTCTGTCAGCCACCCGTACTTATCCGCAACCGCCTTGAACTGTTGATTCGCCGCCTTCGCACGATCGGACACGGTCGCGTAAGTTCCAGATTCAGCGGGGACGTTCGGCAATGCAAGCGGTGCCGTGTAAATATCCAGTGCCTGCCCAAGGGCCTGCTCCGCCGCGCTCTCCTGCATGTTCCAGAAAACCAAAAACCCAATTCCCACAACCAGGACCACTCCGGCACCGATTGCCCACCGAACCACATTGGTGCGATGTCCGCTGAGCCAGGTAACGCTGGTTTTTGTGGCCTGGGCAAATTTGTCGCCCTTCAAAGTATTCAAGGCTTGGCGTGTTTGTGTATCCACTTGTTTCTTTGTCCTTCTCTACGATCAACTTGCAGGCGGGTCCTTACAGGCGCGGCACAGCCATTGCAACCCTACCAGTCTACCAGTGGGTTTAGAACACAGTCCACCAATCGTGACCGGTATCCTTGCCCCTCGAACCACCCAGAAGATAGGCTAATTCCATGTACGAAGACTTCCACGTCACCGACCGCTGGACCGGCGAAGACCTCCATTGCCAGTGGAAAGCCAATATCGTGGCCATTGCCACCCGTCACGCTGACGCCGTGGACGTCCGCTTCGATGTCAATGGCCGCCCCATGGCCATCGCCCTTCCGTGTACCGCGTGGGTCGAGCAAAAGAGGCGTTCCGGCAAAGTCATTACCGACCGCATCGCCGTACAGATCGCCGGTCGTCATCTTAAGCAGTTGATTGAGGAAGGCTACGACGCCGCCCGCGAGATGTACACCGCGTCCCTCGACGAGACGCTCGCTCACCTGGACGCTATCGTTGCGGAAGGCAAGCAGCTTGGCGGCCTCCCCTCTTTGCCCGTGGGCATAGAGTCCATGGGCTGAAGCCGCGTCGCAACCTCCTCCCACAAATCGCACTGCCTTACGAGGGAAGCAACGGGATCCCGAACTCACACCTCAGTTGCGCCGCGAACCAAGCAATCCGTACTTGAAGCCTGTTACTCACTAACCCCTACTCACTAATCCCTGTTCCCTCGTCCCGTCGTCCCCTGCCTCACTCATGCCTCAACGCCTGCATCGGCTGCACCCCAGCGGCTCTCCGCGCCGGTATCCAGGTCGCCAGAAGAGCCACTGCGATCAGCACCGCCATTCCAGCCATAATCGTCACCGGATCATTCGGCCCTACCCCGTAAAGCATCGATCGCACCAGCCTCGTGCACGCCAGCGCTCCCCCGACTCCCACGGCAATCCCGGCAAGCGTCAGCCACGTGCTCTCGCGCAGAACCATCCTCCGCACCTGTGCTGGTTGCGCCCCCAGCGCGAGCCGGATCCCGATCTCATTCATCCGCTGTGCCACTGAATACGCCATGATGCCGTAGATCCCCACGCATGCCAGCGCAAGCGCCAGCACTCCAAAACCGGAAGTGAGCGCCGCCAGGGCTCTCTCGATCTGCAGAGATGCATTGATTTGCTCGCGCTGAGTTCTCAGGTCCGTAACCGGCAGATCCCGATCGATTCCCTGCACCGTATTCCTCAACATCGGCGCCAAAGCAGCTGTGCTCAGAGAGGTGCGCAGCTGATAGGTCATCCCGTGCACCTCTTTCTGCTGCACATACGGCAGAAAGAACTGCGCCGGCGGACCCTCGCGGAGCGTGTAGTAGTAAGTATCCGCACATATCCCCACGATCCTGATCAAATCGTTCTTATCTCGATCGGCCCGGAACATCTTTCCGATCGGGTTCACGCCCGGGAACCGCTTCTTCGCCAGCGCCTCATTGATCACCGCCACCTTGGGTGATGTGGCAGTATCTTGCGAGGTGAAGCCCCGCCCCCCGATGATCCGGATTTGCAGCGTCGAGAAGAAATTGTTCCCCACAACGTTGAAGTCTTCTGCCGTGCGTTTGCTCTTATCGAATTTCTCTCCTTCAGGCAGAAAATCCGAATTGCTCATAGAGTCCGCGATGTAAGCCGTCCCGGATGGAGTTGCATATTGCACCCCTGGCAGAGCGGCCATCCGCTTTTCCAACTCCTCATGAAGCGCAACATCCTTCCCCCCCGGATATCGCGCATTTGGTGGATCAACATCGAACAGAACCAGATGGTCTGTGTTGAATCCCACATCTTGCGAACTCAAAGCGGTCAGCGTTCGAATGAAGAGCCCCGCGCCAACCACCAGCAATGTAGACAGCGCAACTTGCAGTCCTACCAGCGCCTTACCGCTTGCGCCTCTCCGGCGTCGCGTTGTCGTCTGCGCCGATTCCTTCAGGCTGCTGGAAACCTCCGTCTTCGCCGCAAACCACGCTGGCGCCAATCCAAACAGAACTCCCGTCGAAAGAATGATCGCCGTGGTGCACGCGAACACAGACCAGTCGAACGAAACCTGAATGCTGAAGTTCTCCCATGGGTTCGTCAGCAGACCCGGCAGAGCATTGCGGCACAGATAACCAAGCAGCAACCCTCCGCAGCCACCAAGCGCGGCCAGCAGCAGGCTCTCCGTCAATAACTGCCGTGCGACTCGCGCTCGACCCGCTCCCAGGGCCATCCGCACGCTCATTTCGCGCTGCCGCTGTGCTCCCCTCGCCAGCAGAAGATTTGCGATGTTCGCGCACGCCAGCAGCAGTACCAGTCCTGTCATAGCCAGCAAAACATAGAGAGGCTTTCGAAACAACCGGTCAGCCCAGCGCAATCCGCGGCTTCCCTCGACAAGCTGCAGAACAGGAATCGTATCGCCGTCCTTCACCGTGCACAGTGACCGCACGGCCGCCTCCAATTGCACACGCAGACCTTGCTGGGCTTTGCTCTCCTCTACTCCTGGTTTCACGCGGCCAACAATATTGACCCACCAGAAATCCGCATTGGCGAGGTCCGACCCCTTGTCCCGGTGCAAACTCAACAACGGCTCCAGGCCGATGGGCACAAACAGATCCGGTGACTGCAGCACGTTCTTCGCACCAGTAAACCTCGGCGGATTCACACCCACAATCGTCAGCTTCGCCTGGTTCAGCGTGATGGTCTGCCCAATCGCATCCGGCGATCGCCCGAACTCCCGGCTCCACAATACATCACTGATCACCACCACATTTCCTGAGCCCGACACAACATCATCAGAAGGTTGAATCGCTCGTCCAATCTGCGGACGAACCTCCAGAGTCTCGTAGTAGTTCCCGGTCACCTCAGCGACTGCGACTCTGCGCGCTGTTCCGCGCACCGTGGCATTCATTCCGTCTTCCTTGAAACCGGCGAGGCTCTGCATTCCCGAGGGATGCAGGCTCATCTCGCGATAAACCGGAAACGGAAAAACGCTGCTCGTCTGTCCTCCCCCAGGGCTATTGTCAAAGTCTCCCCACATCGAATGCGCGACAACCTTGTCATCTCCCGTCCAGCGCAAGAGCTTCAACTCATCAGCGCGCGGAATCTGCAACCGGTCGTAAAGCAGCACCTTCGCCAGTGAAAATATCGCCGTATTTGCTCCGATGGCCAGAGCCAGTGACACCGCGGCGATCGCCGTGAACCCCGGACTCTTTCGCAGCATGCGCGCCGCGTAACGCAAATCCGCTCTCACCTCATCCACCCACCGCAGTCCCATGGATGCCCGCATCCCTTCCTTGTGTGTCAGTGCCGTACCCAGCGCAATCCGAGCCTGCCGCGCGGCCTCCTCCGGCGATTTGCCTGCACCGATCAGGTCGGCAGTCACCGCCTCAAGATGAAACTCGAGCTCCGCAGCCATTTCCCGCTCCACTCGTCTTCGCTGCGTGATCGCCCGCAACCACGAACGGAGCTCCGCGCTCCTACGGCTCAACCAGCTCTGCCCCTTCATAAGCTCTCCGGTGTTGTACGAAGAATGCCCGCGATGATCCCCGCCATTCGATTCCACTTCTCCGTCTCGGCCTCCAGCCTTTTCCGCCCCGCCGTTGTCAGCCGGTAGTACTTAGCGCGGCGGTTGTTCTCGCTGTCTCCCCACTCACTCGCGATTGCGCCCTGGTGCTCCAGCCGATAGAGGGCGGGATACAAAGAACCCTGCTGAATCACCAGTTCCTCGCCCGAGATCTGCTGGATCCGCAGCAACACCCCATACCCGTGCAGCGGCCCTAGTGACACCGCTTTCAAAATCAGCAGGTCCAGCGTCCCCTGCAGCAAATCCGCCTGCTTGTCATCTGGCTTCGCAACCACGTCGCTCTCCTTGGCAATCTAGGAAAGAGCCTAAATGGCTTCTCCTAGACCGTCAAGGAGTGCGTGACAAGCTGCAAATCTTGTTGGGATGACCTCTACGATCGTGCGTGATGGCGCATCTTATGTTTGGCTGCACCAATCTGCAAGGAAAACTGTAGTCGTTTGCTGGGTTTGCGGTGTATTCTCGCTTGCTGCAGAAGGGCCCGCTTCAAACCCATCCCCCAAAACGACGTCTTCCCCAAATCAGCATTGCGGTTGCATTCACATAAGGAGGAACAAAAATATGGGTCATGGATTGATTGCCTGGATCATCATCGGGGTGCTCGCAGGCTGGCTTACCGGAAAACTTATGAAAGGATCCGGCTTCGGATTCTTTATGGACATGATTGTCGGCTTAGTCGGTGCGCTCGTGGGCGGCTTTATCTCTAGCCATCTCGGTTTCGGCGGCGTCGGCGAGCACGGCCTCATCATCAGCATCGTCATCGCAGTGATCGGAGCGGTCATCCTGACCGTCATCCTGCGCCTCATCACCGGCAACCGATCAGCAAACCTCTAGCATTTTGTTCTTCTCTTCAGTCCCGAGCCCGTTCATCGCGGCTTCATCGCGATGAGCGGGTTCGGCTGGGTGCCCTAGCCACGCTCTGCTCGGGCGGGACGATCATCCACAGGCAGCCCAAGATAGAAAGCTGTTCCCCGTTCATCGCAGGTTCATCGCGATGAGCGGGAGTCATTCACCGGCTCTCCTTCCCGTTCTGCTCCTTCAACCAGTGGTACAGCGGAGCGAAGTAGTCAAGCATTGGCTGCGCATCCAGATGATCCGTCCCCGTCATCTCCTTCAGCGTCTCCTGCCACGGCTTCGACTGCCCCGCCTCCAGCATCTTTGCCAGCTTCTCCCCCGCGGCCTTTGATCCATAGAAGCTGCACCGGTTCAGTGGACCCTTGTATCCGCTCGCATCGCACATCGCCTTGTAGAACTGGAACTGGTAGATCCGCGCCAGAAAATACCGTGCATAAGGCACGTTCGTCGGAACGTGGTTCTTCGCCCCTGCATCGAAGTCCGCCTCTGTCCGCTCCACCGGCGGCGCCACACCCTGGTACTTCTCCCGCAGCGCCCACCACGCTTTGTTGTAATCTCCCGGCTTCACCTCGCCGGAAAATACCGCCCACCGCCACTTGTCCAGCGCCAGCCCGAACGGCAGAAACGCAACCTTGTCCAGCGCCGTCCGCAGTTGCAGCGGAATATCCGCCTCTGCGGGAGGCTCCGCATCTGCGAGCCCCAGCTTCTTCAGATACGCCGGCGTGATCGACAGCGCAATCGCATCTCCGATCGCCTCGTGGAACCCATCATTTGCGCCATTCCGGAATAGAAACGGCTGCTTGTTATATGCACGCTGGTAAAAATTGTGCCCCAGCTCGTGGTGCACCGTCGTGAAATAATCCGCGTTCACCTCGATGCACATCTTTACGCGCAAATCATCGACATAGTCCACGTCCCACGCCGAAGCGTGGCACACCACCTCGCGATCCCGTGGATGCACAAAAAGCGAGCGCTCCCAGAACGTCGACGGCAGCGGCGCAAATCCCAGCGACTTGAAGAAGTCCTCGCCGTAGTGCACCATGTCTCGCCCCGCCGCCAGGCTTGCCGCGTACCCCGCATCCGACGTCAGGTCCTCGCCCTCTTTGAACGCCGGCGCCGCGGTCGCATCCTTCTCCGCAATCTGCTTCTTCAATGCGGACTCAAGATCCACCGGCTTGAACTGCGCCAGCTTCGGGTCGGTCGGCGCAACGATGTCGTAGATATTTCCCCACTCCTGCGCCCACATGTTGCCAAGCAGTTGCGCCGGAATCATCCCGTCCGCGCGCTCCGCTGCTTTACCGTACTTCGCAATCAACCGGCCGCGCACATACTTGTGCAGCTCACGATAAAGAGGCTCGAGCTGGGTCCATGCACGATCCACCTCAGCAGAAAACTCCGCCGGAGTCATGTCGTAGCCCGCGCGCCACAGCTCGCCCGTATCGTGATAGCCCAGTTGCTTTGCGCCCATATTCTGCAGCTCGATAAAGCGTGCGTACTTCTCGCGCATCGGTGCGCCTACCGCATGCCATCCCACCCACAGCCGCGTCAGCTCTTCGGGATCAGTCGAGTGCGCCATGATGTTCGAGATCGCATCGATCCCCAGGCACTTCCCGTCTTTTGCGCAATACTTGCCCTTCCCGTACATCCCCGTAAGCTGCGCCGCAAGCTGCGTCTGCTCCTCCAGCAGGTTCGGCTCCTTTGGCGCAGCCGGAGTGTTCAGCTGCAGCAGCTTCATCTCTCGCCGCAGCTCCGGCGTCAGCTTCACCTTGTCCCACCGGTGACTCTCCGCCGCCAGCTCCAGCATCCGCGCCGTGTACTGCCCGTTGATCAGCGCCGTCGTCGCCTCGGTGTCTTCCGTGATGAAGGTCTTCGCCGTCCACTCGGCACGCGAGTCCCGCGTCGACAGTCTCAGCAGCTCCGCATTCGCCGCATCTACAAACGCCTTCGCTCCTGCCTCGGTCGCAGGTTGTTTCCCCGCCGATGCCTGCCCAAAACCTGCCGCACTCGCAGCCACGCATAACCCAATCAGACACGCAACATATCCACGCATGACCGGCAGTATAGTGGTTCTGCCCAACCCCAGGCAGTGACCCCGTCCCGCTCATCCTCGCTCCCCTGCATCTCGCCCCAAATATCCGATTCTCATTTGCCTCCATATGAGAAACTTCCCCAAAGGCGCGCGAATCCCCACCGCGCCGGCGCCGCATTCGCATTGCCCGCGAGGTAACTTTGAGCCTGCTTCGAGATCTGCAATTTTCTATTCGCCAGCTGCGCCGCGCCAAGGTCTTCGCCGCCGTCGCCATCCTCACCCTCGCTCTCGGCATCGGATGCAACACCGCCATCTTCAGCGTCTTCTACTCCGTCCTCCTTCGCCCGCTTGCTTTTCGCGACGCCGACCGCATCGTCATGGTGAACGAGCGCGCCAAGCAATTCCCCACGCTCTCCGTCTCCTGGCAGAACCTACGCGACTGGAAAACGCAGAGCACGTCTTTCGAAGAGTTTGGCGCGGCCCGCGTCTTCACCATGGCACTCACCGGCAACGAAGAGCCCGAGCAGGTTCCCAGCGAGATGATCAGCGGAAACCTGCTTCATCTTCTCGGTGTTAACGTCGCCGCCGGACGCGGAATCTCGCCCTCCGACGACCAGCCTTCCTCATCCGCAGTCGCGCTCCTCGGCTACGGCCTCTGGCAGCGAAAGTACTCCGGCTCACCCGACATCCTCGGCAAACCCATTACCCTCGATCGCCAGTCCTACACCGTCATCGGCATTCTTCCCAAGGGATACGAACTCCTTAATCAATCGCCCGACATCGTCATCGCGATGGGTCCCTGGGCTGCCAAACTCCCCGACGACCGCTCCTGGCACCCCGGCATCTTCGCCATTGCGCGCCTTAAGCCAAGCGTCCCACTCGCCAACGCACGCGCCGAGATGAGCACCATCGCCCGCCGCCTCTACGAGAAGTACCCCAACGACAACATCGCACTCGACGCAGTCGTCAATCCAATGCACGAGCAGCTTGTCAGCCAGTCTCGTCCCGCGCTTCTCACCTTGCTCGGCGCCGTCATTTTCGTCCTGCTCATCGCCTGCGGCAACATCGCCAACCTCATGCTTACTCGCGCCACCGCGCGACGCCGCGAGCTCTCCATCCGCATCTCTCTCGGCGCGTCTGACTGGCAGATCATCCGCCAGCTCATCATCGAAGGTCTTCTGCTTTCGCTCATGGGCGCTGTCGCCGGAGTCGCCCTGGCCTACGCGCTTCTGCCCTCGCTCATCCGCCTCGCCGGAACATCTCTTCCGCCCAACGCCGACGTCCGCATCGACATGCACGTCCTGCTCTTTACCGCGCTGCTCTCCATCTGCGCTGGAGTCTTCTTCGGAGTCGCACCCGCAGGACACGTCCGCATCTCCGACCTTCGCGCAATCTTGAACGAATCTGAACGCGCCGGTGTCGGCAAACAGGCTCGCACCCTCCGCAACATCCTCGTCGTATCCGAAATCTCTCTCGCCCTTCTCCTTCTCATGGGCGCAGGACTCTTCGTACGCAGCCTCAATCGTCTCTCTGCCGTGAGCCTCGGCTTCTCCGACGATCACATCCTGGTCGCCGATCTCCAGGTCCCTCCGCCATCCGCCGCTGCCGCTGACGCCCACCGCAACATGGACTTCTACGACAACACCCTTCGTGAACTCCACTCTCTCCCCGGCGTTCGCAACGTCGCATCGGCCTCAACTCTCCCCGTCAGCGGACAAGGCGCAGTCATACACTTCAACATTCAGGGCCGCCCACCTCGCAACGGCTCCGAATACATCATGGCCAATTACCGCACCATCAGCTCTGAATACTTCCAGACCCTCCGCATCCCTCTGCTTCAGGGCCGCTGGATCGAGAGCACCGATCGCGAGAACACCCCGCCCATCGTCGTCATCAACGAGGCCATGGTCAAGACCTACTTCCCCAACGAAAATCCCATCGGCAAGAAGATGCAGATCGGCGCGACTCCCGAGAATTCCGTTCCATGGATGCTCATCGTTGGCGTCGTCGGCAACGTCAAGCAGTCGCTCGTCGCCGACATGCCCACTGAGTTCTACGTCCCCTATCGCCAGGCCAACGAAGTCCTCCCCGTCCGCACCATGTCTGTCGTTCTCCGCACCGAGGTCGATCCGCGCGCGCTCATCCCCGATCTCCGCGCCACCGTGCACCGCGTGAATCCCAACCAGCCCGTCGTCAAGATTCGCACCATGGAAGACAACGTTGCGCAGAACTTCTCGCAGCCGCGCTTCCGCACTCTGCTCCTCGTCGTCTTTGCAGGAATCGCGCTGCTCATCGCCGCCGTCGGCGTCTACGGAGTCATGGCCTACGCCACCGTTCAGCGCGCCGGAGAGATGGCCATCCGCATGGCTCTCGGGTGCAGCGTCGAGAAGGTCTTCATGCTCGTCGTCACCGACGGACTCCGCCTGACTCTCATCGGTGTCGTCATCGGAACCGCCTTCGGCCTCGCTCTCAGCCGCTGGCTCAAGTCGCTCCTCTTCGGAGTCTCCGCCACCGACGCACTCACTCTAACCGGCTCCATCCTCGTAGTCCTCATCGCCGGCCTTGCGGCGACTCTGATCCCCGCCCGCCGCGCCTCCAGAATAGAAATCGCCACCATGATGCGCGAAAACTAACGATGCTGCATCTCAGTCATTCGGTCAACCTGATCGAGAGCGCTTTCCTGAACGCATTGGCTTCCTCTCCTACGAAGCTGTCATCCTGAGCGCACGGGGCCGCACGCGTAGTCTTCAGCTTGGGGTGGTAAGCGAAGGATCTGCTTCTCACAGGATGAGCAGTACTCACTACTTGGTCTTCGAATCCTGCCCAAGTGAATCGAGCAGTTTTTGCGCTGGCTTCGATCCGCTTCGAACGGCCTCATGCAGCCAGTATTCTGCAACGCTGCGGTCCTTTGGCACGCCGTTTGCGCCATTCAGCGCATAACGTCCAAGCACAAACCGCGGAGCCGAATCGCGATGATCGCGCACGTCGCGGTAGATTGCGAGGACATGTTGATAGGTCGTTTCATCGCTCAACGCCAACTTCTCGAGGTTGAACGCTTCGCGAATTTGTACGTCGGGATCGTCCTGATCCATTGCTTTGAGGTTTGAGGCTGACGGGTTTTGAAGCGGATCATCTTGCGTGTAATAGGCACCGTATCGGACGCGAGTCTCGAGCAGTTGTTGATAAGCAGCTTCTGACGCCGTCTTCTGCCGTTGAGTCATTCCTTTTGTCATCGCATCACGCAAATGACCCTCGAGAGCGCCGATACGAGCCCACGCAAGAGCGTCATATCCGGTGTAGTCGCGCGCTCTCGCACCATTTAACGCTTCTATGTAAAAATGCTGCGCCAGATCAATGTTGTACGCTGCCGCACGTCTGCAGTACCGGAGCCACATGCTCTCGTCTGGAGGAAGATCTTCCTGGCCGATCTTGTACTCGACTGCGATTTGATATTCCTTTTGTCCTAGCAGTTCTTGAGTGATCATTCGCGCCCATTGAAGGTTCTTAGCACGACTTTCGGCATCCTCGCCGGCACTGTAAATGCCGTCGATAACAAAATTGCCTAGCTCCAGTTTTGCGCCGCGCTCCTCACCCTGCCTCATGATTAGCAGGAGCAGATAATATTTGGTCGCCTTTGCATAGTAGTTAGCAGACTTGGCCTTGTCCGTTTGAGCGGCAGCCTTGTACGCTTCGCCGAGTTCGAAGATGTCGAGAGGTCTTCCCGCAGCGAGATACCATCGCTCGACGGCGTCTAAATTCGCTGGAAAGTAGCCGTGAGCATGGAACATCGCCACCATGGCCTTCCGCTCAGCACTCGTTGCGCCTATCTGAAACATCTGCTCGGCTTTTGCATAGTCTTCGGGAACGCCAAGACCTTGCATGCGCGCCAGACCGAGTTCCCAGGCAGCATCCTTGTTTCCTTTGGCAAAGAGTTCCAAATTAATCTTGGCGATGTCGATATCGCTCAATGGCTCGTGCAGCCTTGCCCAAAGCGTCATCTTAGCCGGCGAAACACCGTAAATAGTTTTCACGAATGGCGCCTGAGACATAGACACATTCGCAAATGCCGAACACAGTATCCCTGCGCAAATGCAGGCGGCAATCCGGAGCCCTCGCGTCATACCTAGAAATGTAACAAGGAGGCCTTGTCTAAGTTACTTCCCCGCCCCCGGCCGGACCCTCACAAACAGATCGGAAGAGCGTCGTGTA
>Ga0268266_10005828_pt1 | contig 11402 bp, 6 predicted proteins | sample KBSS13metaG_FD_190356 | JGI IMG/M metagenome (GOLD analysis project Ga0268266, IMG submission 190356) | Switchgrass rhizosphere microbial communities from Kellogg Biological Station, Michigan, USA - KBS S1-3 metaG (SPAdes) (version 2) | ecosystem: Host-associated > Plants > Roots > Rhizosphere >... | reverse complement strand
ACCGTAAACTATTTTTGGCACGTCGTCGTGCAGAACAACAATTACAAAATGATCCTTCATTCTATGTGACTACGCTTTGTTCGACAGTGATCAGCTATAAAGGCTTGATGATGCCGGCTGCAATTGCTGAGTTCTATACAGATTTGGCAGACGAACGTTTAAAATCACATATCGTGGTGTTCCACCAACGATTCTCGACCAACACTTTACCGCGTTGGCCTTTGGCGCAGCCATTCCGTTACCTTGCGCATAATGGTGAAATCAACACTATTACAGCAAACCGTAACTGGGCATTGGCACGTACGCCTAAATTTGAAAACCCATTGTTACCAGGCCTAACTGAGCTTAACCCAATTGTGAACCGTACTGGTTCAGACTCTTCAAGCTTAGATAACATGCTTGAAATCTTGGTTGGTGGCGGTATGGATTTATTCCGTGCATTGCGTATGCTCGTGCCACCAGCGTGGCAGAACGTTGAAACTTTGGATGCAGACTTACGTGCATTCTATGAGTTCAACTCTAAGCATATGGAAGCTTGGGATGGTCCAGCAGGTTTAGTAATTCAAGATGGTCGTCATGCTATTTGTATGCTTGACCGTAATGGTTTACGCCCTGCACGTTGGGTTATTACCAAAAATGATTACATTACCTTGGCATCTGAAATTGGTGTGTGGGGTTATGAACCTGAAGATGTTATTTCTAAAGGTCGCGTAGGCCCTGGTCAAATTTTAGTAGTTGATACTTTAACAGGTAAAGTACTTGATACTAAAGATGTTAGTACTCATTTGAAAAACATGCGCCCGTACCGTGAGTGGTTACGTGATCATGCAATTCGCCTCAATGCTAACCCTGAACTTGAAGAACAATTAGTTGATCAAGGTTTAACTGGTGATGCTTTAAAAGCAGCTCAAAAAATGTTTATGGTGACATTTGAAGAGCGCGATCAGTTATTGCGTCCTATTGCTGAAAGTGGTCAGGAAGCTGTAGGTTCTATGGGTGATGATACGCCAATGGCTGTATTGTCTCGTCAAGTACGCCATGTGACTGATTATTTCCGTCAACAATTTGCGCAAGTAACAAACCCGCCAATTGATCCACTACGTGAATCGATTGTAATGTCGCTCGAAACCTGTTTAGGCCGTGAGCAGAATGTATTTGAGCAAGGTCCAGAGCACGCAGATCGAATCATTATTTCGAGCCCTGTTCTGTCTAACTCAAAAATGCAGCAAATCCGTAGTATTGATCGTGCAGGCTATGCGTCTGTTGACATCAATTTGAACTATGCTGAAGAAGAAGGATTGCAAGCTGCGATTACACGTATCTGTGAAGAAGCGGCGCAAGCGGTTCGTGACGGTAAAACTTTAATTGTTTTAACTGATAAAAATATTCGCCAAGGTTTCTTGCCTGCAAACGCAGCGCTTGCAACAGGTGCAGTACATCATTACCTCATTAAAACTGGTTTACGTACTGATGCAAACATCATGGTTGAAACTGGTTTTGCACGTGATCCGCACCAATTTGCGGTATTACTAGGTTTCGGTGCAACTGCTGTTTACCCATACCTTGCATATGACGTAATTAATGATTTGATTGCGAAAGGTGAGCTTTTAGGTGATCCAATCCATGCTCAAGCAAACTTCCGTAAAGGTATTGAGAAAGGCTTATTAAAAGTTCTTTCAAAAATGGGTATCTCTACCGTTGCTTCGTATCGTGGTGGTCAGCTTTTTGAAGCAGTGGGTTTATCATCTGAAGTTGTAGATCAGTGCTTCTTGGGTGTTCCAAGTCGTATTCAGGGTGCAACATTTGCTGATCTTGAAAAAGACCAGAAAAAATTAGCTGCTACAGCATGGTCAAATCGTAAACCAATTGATCAAGGTGGCCTGCTTAAATTCGTATTTGATAAAGAGTATCACGCGTTCAACCCAGATGTGATTAACTCATTACACAAAGCGGTTCGCTCAGGTAAATACGAACACTTTAAAGAATATGCTGAGCTGGTGAATAACCGTCCAGTAGCGACTATCCGTGACTTATTTAAGTTAAAAACAACGAACTCGATTCCAGTTGAGCAAGTTGAATCAGTTGAAGAGATCTTGCCTCGTTTTGACTCTGCAGGGATGTCTTTAGGTGCTCTTTCTCCAGAAGCGCATGAAGCAATTGCAATTGCGATGAACACGATTGGTGGTCGTTCAAACTCTGGTGAGGGTGGTGAAGATCCTGTTCGCTACGGCACAATTCGTAACTCGAAAATCAAACAGATCGCATCTGGTCGTTTTGGTGTAACGCCTGCATATCTAACTTCTGCTGAAGTATTGCAAATTAAAGTTGCTCAAGGTGCAAAACCAGGTGAAGGCGGTCAGTTACCGGGCGGTAAAGTAAATGGTTTAATTGCACGTTTACGTTACTCAGTGCCGGGTGTAACACTGATTTCACCTCCACCGCACCACGATATTTACTCAATTGAAGATTTGTCTCAGTTAATTTTTGACTTGAAACAAGTTAACCCGCAAGCAATGGTATCTGTGAAGTTGGTATCTGAACCGGGTGTAGGAACAATTGCAGCTGGTGTTGCGAAGGCATATGCAGACTTCATTACTATTTCTGGTTATGACGGTGGTACAGCTGCATCTCCACTTTCATCAATTCACCATGCGGGTTCTCCATGGGAGTTAGGTTTAAGTGAAGCGCATCAAGCTCTTCGTGTAAATGACTTACGTGGCAAAGTACGTGTACAAACAGATGGTGGCTTAAAAACTGGTCTTGATGTGATCAAGGCAGCAATTTTAGGTGCTGAGAGCTTTGGTTTCGGTTCAACCCCAATGATTGCGTTAGGTTGTAAATATCTACGTATTTGCCACTTAAACAACTGTGCGACTGGTGTTGCAACTCAACAAGATCACTTACGTCAAGAGCACTACATTGGCGAACCAGAAATGCTCATCAATTTCTTCCACTTTATTGCGGAAGAAACACGTGAATGGTTGGCAGCATTAGGTGTGTCTTCATTGAAAGACTTAATCGGTCGTGTTGATTTACTCGAAGTATTACCGGGTGAAACTGAAAAACATGCTCACCTAGATTTAAGTGCATTGTTAACTTCTCATCCATCTGCTGACGGTAAAGCACAGTATTGTGAAGTACAGGGGAATGCACCATTTGATAAAGGTGTGTTAGCTGAGAAAATGGTTGCTGAAATGCTTCCTGCAATTGAATCAAGCGCAGGTGGTCAGTTCAACTTCAATGTTGTGAACTGTGACCGCTCTATCGGTGCTCGTGTGTCAGGTGAAATTGCTCGTCGCTATGGCAATTTAGGTATGGAAGTACATCCAGTAGTGATGAACTTAACTGGTACAGCTGGTCAGTCACTTGGTGTCTGGAATGCTGGTGGTTTACACATTCGTCTTGAGGGTGATGCAAACGACTATGTGGGTAAAGGTATGGCAGGTGGTCGTATCTCAATTTTCCCACCAAAAGGTTCACCTTTCCAAACTCAAAACACAGCAATTATTGGTAATACCTGTTTGTATGGCGCAACTGGCGGTAAGCTTTTTGCAGCGGGTACAGCGGGTGAGCGTTTTGCAGTTCGTAACTCTGGCGCATTTGCTGTAATTGAAGGTGCTGGCGATCACTGCTGTGAATATATGACAGGTGGTGTTGTGACTGTACTTGGTAAAGTAGGCCATAACTTTGGCGCGGGCATGACCGGTGGTTTTGCTTATGTACTTGACCTTGACAATGACTTCGTAGATTACTACAACCACGAATTGATTGATTTAAATCGTATTTCAACAGAATCTATGGAAGATCATAAAGAGTTCTTGTTGCGTATTATCGATGAGCATATTAAAGAAACAGGTAGTGCCTGGGCTTATAAAATCCGCAATGAGTTCGATTTCTACAGCCGTAAATTCTGGCTTGTGAAACCAAAGGCTGCTAATTTACAAACGCTTTTGAAAACAACACAAGCTGATCCACAATAATTCCACGACTGCAACGACATAGGCAGGTGCGGACAACAGTGAAAACCGCGCCTACCCACGGAGAGAGACATGGCAGAACGCCTAAATAATGACTTTCAATTTCTGGATGTAGCACGCCAAGATCCAGAGAAAAAAGATATTACTGTCCGCAAAGCAGAATTTGTGGAAATTTATAAGCCTTTTACATCGGAAACTGTTACTAATCAGACTCACCGTTGTTTAGGTTGTGGTAACCCATATTGCGAATGGAAATGTCCTGTACATAACTACATTCCAAACTGGTTAAAACTCATCGCTGAAGGCCAAATTTTCCAAGCTGCTGAGCTTTGTCATCAAACGAATACACTACCTGAGGTATGTGGTCGCGTATGTCCACAAGACCGTTTGTGTGAAGGTGCTTGTACCTTAAATGATGGTTTTGGTGCAGTAACGATTGGTAATGCTGAAAAATATATCAATGATACAGCCTTTGCTTTGGGCTGGCGTCCAGATATGTCAGGCGTAAAATGGACTGACAAAAAAGTTGCCATTATTGGTGCTGGCCCTGCTGGTTTAGGCTGTGCAGATATTCTAGCTCGCGGTGGTGTTAAACCAGTTGTATTCGACAAGCGTCCTGAAATTGGTGGCTTACTTACATTTGGTATTCCAGAATTTAAAATGGAAAAAGATGTGATGAAACGCCGCCGTGAAATTTTCACAGGTATGGGCATCGAATTCCGTTTGAATACTGAAATTGGTACAGATGTAACCATTGATGAATTACTTGCAGAATATGATGCGGTGTTCATGGGTATGGGAACTTATACCTACATGAAGGGTGGTTTCCCGGGTGAAGATCTTAATGGCGTTTATGATGCTCTTGATTTCCTAATCTCTAACGTGAACCGCTGCCAAGGTTGGGAAAAAGACCCAAGTGAGTACATCAGCTTAGATGGTAAAAAGGTGATTGTACTTGGTGGTGGTGATACAGCGATGGACTGTAACCGTACTTCATTACGTCAAGGCGCTCATGATGTAACGTGTGCATACCGTCGTGATGAAAGCAACATGCCGGGTTCTGCACGTGAAGTAAAAAATGCCTATGAAGAGGGTGTGAAATTCCTATTCAATCGTCAACCGATCGAAATCGTTGGTGAAAATGGCAAAGTGACAGGCGTAAAAGTGGTAACGACACAAATGGGTGAACCAGATAGTCGTGGCCGTCGTAGTCCTGAACCAGTTCCAGGTTCTGAAGAAGTATTACCAGCCGATGCTGTTTTACTTGCATTCGGTTTCCGCCCAAGCCCAGCGGATTGGTTTGGTAACGCGAATATTAATCTTGATGGTTCAGGTCGTGTTGTCGCAGCTGAAAAACAAGAATTCAAATTCCAGACATCAAACCCGAAAATCTTTGCTGGTGGTGATATGGTGCGTGGCTCAGACCTTGTCGTGACTGCAATCTGGGAAGGCCGTCAAGCTGCTGAAGGCATTTTGGATTACCTTGGTGTTTAATAAATTAATTTGTTAAAACACTCAAAAAAGCCTACATCAAGTAGGCTTTTTTATTGTCTACCATTAGTCACTTTGATGTTTTTGGCAAATATAATAAGCTTTTTTGCCCTTTTTAGCTTTTTAAGCTCGCGACATACTCAAAACTTCCTTCTTCAATACAATAGGTGTTGAGTATGAACATCGCAGATATGACGGCAGAAAAATCATATTTAAATCGTCGAAAAGCGTTGGGTATTACAGTCCGTCGTCTTGAATTTAATCCAAAGGCGATCAAGCGGCACTATTTTGCAAATTCACCGCTCATGTCTCATTTTTTAACTGCACTCTCATCAACGTTTCCAGTAGGTGAGCAATTCTTTGTGAATAGCGTACGTAATGTGCGTGATAAAGTTTCAGACCCTCAATTACAAGCACAAATTGCGGCTTTCATTGGACAAGAGGCTATGCATTCCAAAGCGCATGGTGAGTTTAATGAAGCTTGGCGCCGTGATGATTATAATCTGGACAGTTTTCAAAATTGGTTGAATGAGCGGGATAAATATTTAAGAACGATTCCACCTAAGCTGCAATTAGCTCTTACCTGTGCTTTTGAACATTTTACAGCTCTCCTTGGAGCATATGTTTTACAACATCCAGAATTGTTAAAAACGTTAGATCAAGATGCGTTAAAACTTTGGGTATGGCATGCGATTGAAGAAATTGAGCATCGTTCAGTCGCTTTCGATGTCTATCAACATGTATATGGAGATGACCATATTCGTCGTTTACTCATGCGTAGCGTCACTACTGGGTTTGCGAGTCTGGCTTTTTATGGGACAACTCGTTTATTTTGGCAAGATAAATGGAATAGCTTACCTAAAATCGGAGGTAATTTATTTGGGGCATATTTGCTGATAAAGATGCTTGTCCAATTAATGCCTGAATACTTTGCATATTACAAAAAAGATTTTCATCCTAGTCAAAAAGATTACGACAAGATGGTTGATTACTGGAAAAGTTCTTTAGCAGAAGAATATCAAATGGCAAGTTTTCAACAAGAAAAAGATCAAAGATTAAGTTAATAGAAAACCGGATTTAAAAATTCGGTTTTTAAAAATCAATAAAATAAAAGCAACACAATAATGCCAAATTCATCATACAATCGGATAAAGAGGTCAAAAATATAAAGAAAAACTTGAGGATAATGTGACGATGAAAACATTGAAACAATTAGCGATCGCAACAACACTTGCCAGCACCTTACTGTTTTCGGGATGTGGCTATAACACTCTACAAGTAAAAGATGAGGCTGTAACAGCAGCGTGGTCTGAAGTACAAAACCAATATCAACGTCGTTCAGATTTGGTGCCAAACCTTGTCAATGTAGTAAAAGGTTATGCTAAACATGAAGAGCAAGTATTAACTGAAGTGACACAGGCACGCTCGAATGTTGCAGGTTTAAAAGTTGATAAAGAAGTTCTAGAAGACCCAGCTTTACTTGAAAAATATCAACAGGCTCAAAGTCAATTAACAGGGGCATTGTCTCGATTGATTGCTGTGTCTGAAAACTACCCAGATTTGAAAGCCAATACTCAATTCCAAGAATTACAAGTTCAGCTTGAGGGCACAGAAAACCGTATCGCAGTTGCACGTAATCGTTATATTACAACAGTGCAAGATTACAACGGATATGTACGCCAGTTCCCGCAAGCAGTGACCGCAAAAGTAATTGGTATGCATCCTAAAGCCAATTTCTCTGCAGAAGCTTCTGCACAACAGGCTCCAAAAGTTTCTTTTGATTAATTTAATAAATCAAAGGAGTGCTGTATGAGAAATATTATATTGCTTCAGTCCAAGCAAATTAAGGTCTTTATTGCGACCTTAATTTTGCTCTGTTGTGGTGTTCTTTTTCAGAATACGGCATGGAGTGAAAGTAATATTGCAACTGCTACTGATGAGACCGATGCAGTAGTAGCGGGCAAAATCATTCAAAAACAGCAAAATCAAGCCACTGCGTCTAAATCGAGTGAACAAGCTGCTTCAAGTGTTGCTGCCTCGCCTAAAGTCTCTAACGATATGGCAGACGGTGAGTCAATTCGTGGTTTGCCAACTTTAAATCAGCCTGTTATTGATCAAGCTAATATTTTAAGTGCGGCTGAGAAACAGCAGCTCGACCAAAAAATTCTAAGTTTATACCAACAAGGCAAAGCGCAAATTGGTGTCGTTATTGTCCCAACTACGGGTCAAGAAGATATTTTTGATTATGCATTACGAGTGGGGGAGCAGTGGCAATTAGGTTCAGCTAAACGTGACAATGGATTACTCATTGCAGTTGCGGTAAATGACCGCCGTATACAAATTTTAACTGGATACGGCTTAGAAGGCGTATTGCCTGATATTGTGGCAAGTCGGATTATTCGAAACCAAATTACACCTTATTTTAAACAAGCCCAATATGCACAAGGTTTAAATGCAGGTCTTGATGAAATTGGAAGGATTCTAAATCTTGACCCAGAAGTCGCTCAGCAAGCTGCTCAAGATTTAAAAGAACGCCAACATCAAGCTGCGGAAGAGCAACAAGCCAAACAAACAACGCTGACAATGGCTTTATTTATTCTTGTTGCTGGAATTGTGGGTTCATTTATTGTAGGACGACCTCTTAGTGCATCTACTGCAGGTGTTGCTGCCGCGGTAGCAGGTTTTGTAAATGGCGCAAGTCTAGTGACTAGCTTATTACTTGGTTTTGGAATCTTCTTTTTACTCATTACTTCTATTGCCCAACTTATTTTACAGGCCATTCTGAGTGGTTCTGGCGGCGGTGGCCGTGGAGGAGGCTTCGGTGGTGGTGGCGGAGGCTATGGTGGTGGTGGAGGTCGTTTTGGCGGTGGAGGTGCTTCAGGCTCATGGTAACAACATCAGAAACAACACAAATAATTACTCAGCCAAAAATTGAGGAATCTGTAGAGCCAAGTCTAAAACGTTGGTTTAAGCATTTATGTTATTTCCCAGCCAGTAGTCGTTATTTTTCAAAACAAGATAAGCAAATTATTGCCGATGCAGTACAACAGGCAGAACATGGACATGTTGGCGAGATACAGGTTGTAATTGAAGGCCATATTCCATGTTCACAAGCCTATAGACAAAACACGCGTTTAAGAGCACAGCAGCTATTTGCAGAGTTAGGCGTTTGGGATACTGCATTAAATAGCGGCGTATTGTTATACCTAAATTTATGTGAACGTACTGTAGAAGTTATATTTGACCGTGGTATTAGAAATGCGACTAACGATCAGGTCTGGCAGCAGATTTGTGAGTCTATCGTTCAACAACTTAAACAAAAACAATATCAACAAGCTGTCGTGATGGGGGTGCAGCAAATTGGAGAGGTATTGTCACATTTTTATGATGAAAACATGCCAGATCAATCCAATGAATTGGGAAATGCTCCAATTATTATTAATTAAGTTATTTTCTAAAAGTTCTATATCTCATAATTTTTAAATTTTTATTTCTCAAGGTGGTTGACAAAAAATGTCACCTATTTATTTATTTTTAAAGAGAATTTTTTCACAAAAGCAAATAGAAAGTTTGATGGATTTTATTTAATTTTTTTTATGTGTGATGTGTTGTGGTAAAAAGTCATGTGACGATTTTTGTCAGTTATTTACAGTGATTTTATATTCAAAAAGTTGGAAAATTAATATAAGTTTTTGTTTTATAAATAAAATAAAAGTTGGCATGGATGCTGCAATATAGTTGATAGCTGAAAAAGCTTATATAAAAACATACATACAATCTTTGGGGAAAAAGGCTATGAATGCACAAAAAGGTTTTACATTAATTGAACTTATGATCGTTGTTGCGATTATCGGGATTTTGGCGGCAATTGCGATTCCTGCTTATCAAAATTATGTAGCTCGTTCTCAGGCTACAGCTGGATATTCTGAAATCAGTAATATGCGCACAGGTTATGACACAGAATTAAATGATGGTACGGCGATTGCTTCTCTTTCTCAAGTTGGTTTTACTGCAACATCATCTGGCGCATGTTCAGCCATAGGGGTTACGAATTTTGGTAATGATGGTGCAGCTACGAACGCTATTACTTGTACTTTAAAAGGAAATCCAAAAATCGCAGGAAAAATTATTTCACTTTCGCGTTCATCTGCGGGTGCATGGACTTGTAGTACAGATATTGCTACTACTGACAAATTCTTACCAAAAGGATGTACAGGTGGTGGAACACCAGCTGTTGGCGCAATTACTACCTTATAATGTTTATACCATATAATAAAAATGCACCTTAAATTAGGTGCATTTTTATTATATAAATCGAAATTTATTATTCAATGACAATTTTTAAATAGCTTGAATGTCTTATATGTTGTCAAAATTTTTTTTTCTATTTGCATGTATAATTCTCACAAGTTTTGGTCTCTAACCTGTCACTATGCAAGTATTCTTCCTATTCCTCGCTGCAATCCTGTTAGGTTTTGCATGGTTGTCTCCATTCCACTATAGTCCTTGGGTCATGTTTTCGAGTGAAGTGAGTACTTTTGGGGCTGGATTATGCGTATTAGCCGCCCTAATTCAGCAAAATATAAAAATTCCCAGAGCACAGCTATTGTTGCTGCCATTTACTTTAATTCCAATAGTGCAGTGGGGTTTGGGTTTGGTTTTTGATCTGAGCACAGCCTTGTTAAGTTCATTTTACTTGCTAGGTTTTTGGTTTATGGTCTTGGGTGGTTACAATCTGTCATTAGATCAACAAAAGCGTGATCAAATCTTTTCGGGTTTTAGTTTACTCGTAATTATAGTATCCCTTGGCACTAGTTTTATTGCAATTTGCCAATGGTTAAATATAGAGTCTCATTTTGTCCATATGCTTCACCTGATTGGTAACCGTCCTTATGGGAACTTCGGTCAGCCCAACAATATGGCAACTTTCTTAATTGTCGGGTTGCTAGGTTGTTTGTACTTATATGAAAAGAATAAGGCTACGGTCTGGTTACTTCTACCTTCAGCACTAATTATTTTGTTCACGGTTGCATTGAGTCAATCACGTACCTCATGGATTGTTTTCCCATTTTTATTCATCTATTGGCTGATTAAGCAATTTAAACAGCAAAAACGTTTTGGAGTTATTCAAAGTCTTTTGTGGTGTTTAGGTTTTTTTGTAGTTGCAGGGGGGATTCTACCCTTTGTAACAAATCTAATTGAGGCATGGTCAAGTACAAATGTAACCGAAGCAAGCACTTTGGTGGAACGAGCAAGCTCTGGGTATTTACGTTTTAATATCTGGTCGCAAATGTTACTTGCTGTGCAGCAGCATCCTTGGTGGGGATATGGCTGGAATCAAACCAGTGTGGCACAAATTACTGTTTATCATGCTTTTCCCACAGGAGAGTGGACGACTAGTGCCCATAATGTATTACTTGATTTAATTATCTGGAATGGCATTCCGTTAGCTACTGTAATCATTGCTTACTTTACGTGTTGGTTCCTTTGGTTGAATCAACAAGCTAAAAATACCATCTCGATTGTAGCGATTATGATGGTATGTACTGTGCTTATTCATGCCATGTTAGAGTTCCCACAGCGCTATGCTTATTTCTTACTTACTTGTGGGTTTTTACTTGGTGTTGTGCAAGCACAGAGCCCAGTGCTCAAAGGAATTGTGCTTAATAAACAACTTCTCCGTTTAATATGGGTTGTAAGTTTACTACTGATTATTGCGATTTTACGTGATTACAATGTGTATGTTCTAAATAGTAATTTGCTTTTCAATAATAAGCGTCCAAATGCTGAATTTATGGGAAGCAGTAAGATTTTTGTTTTAACGCAGTTTGAAGAGCGTTTAAAATGGATTGAACTTAATTCTGAAACTGCATTACCCGAAGCTGACTTAGTTCATTGGGAAAATTTCGTAAAGAATAAACCTACTCCCTATAA
>Ga0268266_10005827_pt1 | contig 11402 bp, 10 predicted proteins | sample KBSS13metaG_FD_190356 | JGI IMG/M metagenome (GOLD analysis project Ga0268266, IMG submission 190356) | Switchgrass rhizosphere microbial communities from Kellogg Biological Station, Michigan, USA - KBS S1-3 metaG (SPAdes) (version 2) | ecosystem: Host-associated > Plants > Roots > Rhizosphere... | reverse complement strand
CGCGACGGTGTCGACAGTCGTCGTGCCGACCTCGGGCGCGAGCTCGGTGGCCTCGAGCGCCAGATCCACGGCCTTGTCGGAGCTGCCGAGGTACCACATGCCACGCGCGAACTCGAGCTTGCGCTCTGCGGCGATCGGGCGGGGCAGGGCGCGGTCGTCGCCGAGCAACGCCCACGTGCGCACCGAATCCAGGTACAGCGCGGTCGCGTCGCGCGAGCGGCCGGCGATGCGCATCACGTCGCCGGCGATCCGCTCGAGCTTGGCGCGGCGGTATTGATCGGCCGAGCTGTCGCCGAGCATCGCGAGCCCGGCGGTCGCCGTGTGACTGGCGGGACCGAGCCGGCTGGTCTTGAAGTACAGCACCGTGAGCGCCTCGTAGGCATCGACCGACGGTGCGTGATCGAGCGAGCCGGTGAGCGCGACCTCGGCCTCGTGGATGCGGCCCTGGCCGAGCAGGCCGCGGCCGAGCGCCGACTCGGCGAGCGCGAGCGCCTGCGCCCATGCGGCCGGAGCGTGCCCGCGGTCGCGCTCTCGTGCGGCCAGCTCGCCGAGCGCGTGCCATTCGCTCCAGGCCGCGCCGGGCCGGCCGCCGACGGCGAGCCGGCCGACGTGCTCGGCGATCAGCCGGCCGAGCCGCGCGGCGGTCACGGCATCGACGGCGCCTGCAGCGATCGCGGCGCGGTCGAGCGCGATCGGTTGCTCGATCCGGCCGAGCGCGGCGGCAGCCGAGGCGGCGGCGGCGAGCAGCTGCGCGTCGTGCGGGAACCGCGCGAGCCCGAGCCGGCACGCGGCAAACGCGGCCGCGGGATCCGGAATCTGTCCGTGCTCGTCGGAGCGCAGCATGCGCGCGAGCGCGACGTAGCCGGCCGCGGTCGGCGCGCGCACCAGTTGCTCGGCGACGTCCTTCAGCGTGCCGTCCTCGCCGAGCCCGGCGAGCTTGGCCAGATGCGGCGCGATCTGATCGATCCGGCCGGCGCGCGCGTACGCCGCGGCGATGCGTCGCGCGGTGAGCGACACCTCGTGCAGCGCACCGGCGAGCTCGGGCGCGTGGCCGTTCGCGAGCTGATCGCTCATCGCCTTCTGGCGCTGCTCGAGCACGGCGACGTAGCGATCGACGAGCCACGGCAGCGGCAGCACGAGCACGGCGGGCTGGAGCAGGGCGGACGGCCGCTCGTGCGCGGCATCGATGGCGCTGCTCGCCGCGACGCTGCCGGCGAACTCGAGGATCTCGTCGATCTCGCCGAGCGCCGCGTCGCGCTGTGCCGGTTCGACCTCGGCGAGGATCGCGAGGATCGCGAGCGTCGGCTCGAGCGCGCCCGATCGCGCGAACGTGTCGCGCAGCCGGTGCAGCAACGGCGCGTACGCGGCGAGCCCGCGGCCGACCGCGTCCGGATCGTCCTGCCACAAGCTCGCGAGCTCGGACGCCAGCCCTTCGGCCGCGATCGGCTCGTCCTCTTCGAGCGCGTCGTCGAGCCGATGCGCGAGCGCATCCGCGATCGCGGCGCGGGCCGCATCGCGCGCGGGCCCCGCCGGCATCAGCCACAGCGCGTCGGTGGCGTCCTGGCGGTCGCTATCGTCGCGGAGCTGGAGCGGCGCGTCGGGAAACTTCGCGAGCTCGGCGAGCTTCGGCGTGCACGCCGTGAGGGCCACGAGCAAGGCGAAGCAGGTCCTCACATCGAACAAGGTAGCATCGTCGTGTCGTTATGATCGTGTATGGTGCCCGACGTGACCACCCCTGCTCCTGCTACCGGTATCGTCGTCCAGAAGTACGGCGGCTCGTCGGTCGCCGACGCCGACAAGATCAAGCTCGTCGCGCAGCGCATCGCGCGTACCAAGGCGGCGGGCAAGAAGGTGGTGGTCGTGGTCTCGGCGATGGGCAAGACCACGAACCAGCTGATCGAGAAGGCGAAGTCGATCGCCGCGTCGCCGTCGCGTCGCGAGCTCGACATGCTGCTGACGTGCGGCGAGCGCGAGGCGATGGCGCTCTTGTCGATGGCGTGCGCAGAGTGCGGCCTCGAAGCCATCTCGTTCACCGGCTCGCAGGCCGGCATCCTGACCAACGATCGCCACTCGGGAGCGCGCATCGTCGAAGTTCGCCCGTTCCGGATCGAAGACGAGCTCGATCGCGGCAAGGTCGTGATCGTCGCCGGGTTCCAGGGCGTGTCGTACAAGCGCGAGATCACGACGCTCGGCCGCGGCGGCTCGGATACGACCGCGGTCGCGCTCGCCGGCGCGCTGCGCGCCGATTACTGCGAGATCTGCAGCGACGTCGACGGCGTGTACACCGCCGACCCGCGCGTCGTGCCGACGGCGGAGCTGCTGTCGTCGATCAGCCACGACGAGATGCTCGAGCTCGCCGCGCAGGGCGCCAAGGTCTTGCACGACGCCTCGGTCGAGTTCGCGCGCAAGAGCGGCATCGCCCTGTACGCGCGCGCGACCAACAAGGACGGCGGCGGCACGCGCATCGACTTCTCGCCCGAGCGCGAGCGCCAGGTCGCCGCGGTCACCGGCCAGAACGCGCTGATCCGCGTCAAAGTCCAGGGCGGCGCCGCGGTCGAGCAGTGCCTCCAGATCATCGAGGCGGCGTCGATCCCGCTCACGCACCTCGACCTCGAGGGCAAGGAGCTGCGCTGCTGGTTCACGATCGCCGACGTGCCCGACTGGGGCGAGGTCCAGAAGCGGCTCGACAACGTGCTCGGCGATCAGCTCGAGCTCGGCGAAGAAGGCTGCGTGACGATCGTCGGTCACGGCATCGGCTCGAACCCGGCCGTGATCAACAAGGCGCGCGCGAGCGCGGTCGGCGCCGGCGTGCCGCTCAACGCCGTGAGCGTCTCGCCGCTGCGCGTGACGCTGTGGTGCGATCGCCCGCACGTCGACGTGCTCGTCAAGGCGTTGCACAAGACGTTCATCGAAAGCTAGAACCGTCGGGCTTGGCCCGCACGTTTCGTCCACCGCCGCTGCGCGCGATTCGCCGCTTCGTTCCGCATCTCGGCCGGCTCGGCCGCGCCGAGCGCTGGCGGCGCACCAAGCATCGCCCGCGCGTGTGGGCGCATCGCGGCGACTCGGCGCACGAGCCGGAGAACACGCTCGCCGCGTTCGACAAGGCGCGCGCCGCCGGTGCCGACGGCATCGAGCTCGACGTCCGGCTCGATGGCGACGGCACGGTCGTCGTGTTTCACGACGACGCGCTCGAGCGGCTCGCCGGCCGGCCGGGCAAGATGGCGGATCTGTCGGCGCGCGAGCGCATGGCGCTGCGCGTCGGCGGCGAGCCGGTGCCAACGCTCGAAGAAGTGCTCGGCGAGCTCGGCGACCTCGACTGCAACGTCGAGATCAAGACCGAGCGGCCGGCGCGCACCGGTCCGCTCGTCGCCGCGGCTGCCGAGGTCATCCGCAACAGCGGCCGCGCCGATCAGGTGCTGGTGTCGTCGTTCGATCCGGTCGCGCTCGTCCAGATGCACCACCAGCTGCCCGACATCGCGTGCGCGTACCTGTTCCACAAGGACCAGCCGCTGCCGTTCCGCAAGGGCTGGGTCGGCAACTGGACCGGCGCGTCGGCGCTGCACCCGCAGAGCGTGCTGTGCACGCCCGAGCGCGTCGCCGCGTGGCACACGTCGGGCTTCCCGGTGAACGCGTGGACCGTCGACGACGAGGCCGAGCTGCGCCGGCTCGACGCGCTCGGCATCGACGGCGTGTTCTGCAACGATCCCGGCCACGCACTCGCGGTGTTCGGCGCGAAATAGCGAATCGCGTGGGGCGGGGCGACGAGAGCCGCGCGGTGGGGCTGGCGAACGCAGCGAGACGCCGCCACAAGGCCAGCGCAGTGCTCGCGCGAGCGCCCCGGGGTCGGCTGAATTGATTGATCGGGTAAGAAGAAGAACGGCGCGAGCGCCGGGAGAGCGCGCGGCCTCCCGATCGATCGCGCATCGTTCTTCTCTTCCCACCCCACGAAATCAATCGGACCCGGAGCGCTCGCGCGAGCACTGCGCTGTGGGCCTTGTGGGCGGCGGCTGGCTGGTTTCGCAGTGGCCTTGGACGTGCTCGAGCGCCGTCCACACGTCCACAGCGCCGCCGCGCGGTCTCTCTACCAATCGCCCAGTACGCGGCGTCAGTCCGTGATCGCGAACTTCAGCGACAGCTTCGCGTCGCCGCGCCACAGCTCGGCATCGACAGCCGTCGCCGTGCGCAGCGAGTCCCACAGCGTCTGGAGCTGATCGGGGCGCGCGAGCGGCTTGCCGTTGACGGCGAGCAGCACGTCGCCGGGCACGAGATCGACGTCGACGAGCGGACCGGTGCGATCGAGCAGCTGGACGAGCTGCCAGCCGATGAAGCGGCTGCCATCCATGCGCGGCGTGACCTCGAGCTGGCGCAAGAACGCGCCGGGCCCGCCGTCGAGCACTGCGATCAAGCGCGCGCGCGTGATCGTGCCGGTGCGCAGGCCCTTGCCGGGCGGCGCGACGGGCCGCTGCTCGGACTCCGGCGACGCGGCTTGGGGCGGGGCGCTGGCCTTCTGCGTTGGTCCGAGATCCTCGTCGAACGACGGCCGCGGGTCGACCTTCGGGCCGCACGCCAACAAGGTCAGGCACAGGAGCCAGCGCATGATCCAAAGCTGAAGCCAGCCGTGGGGCAGGGCAACTAAATGAAGCGCAGGATCTGGGCGAACACGGCGTCTTCGGACGCCTCGCCGTCGACGATCTCGATGCGCTCGCCGGCTGCGCGGAGCTCCGCGATCGTCGCGCGATAGCCGGCGTCGACCTCGCGCTGCATCTCGAGATCCTCGAACAGCTCCTCGCGGCGCTTGGCGTCGGCGCGGCGCTTCGCCGCGACTTCGGGCCGGACCTGCAAGAAGATCGTGATCTCGGGCCGGCGCGCACGTGCGTTGAGCACCGCGATCCAGTCGCGGTCGGCTCCGGTGCCCTGATACGCGAGCGACGAGTGGTACCAGCGATCCGACACGACGATCGCGCCGTCGGCGATCGCGGGCTCGACCTCGCGCTGGAGGTGATCGAGTCGATCGGCCGCGAACAACAGGCCGAACGTGCCCTGCGAGAGCTTCTGGCCGGCGATCGCGTGGCCGCCGGTCAGCATCTCGCGAATGAGCAGGCCCACCGGGCCATCGCTCGGCTCGCGGGTCAGGTGAGCGCTGCGGCCGTCCGCGTTCAGATGGTCGACGAGCCGGCGCGCCTGCGTGGTCGTGCCGGCACCATCCAGACCTTCCAGAACGATCAGCCGCCCGGTGCTCACGCGCGCCGTTTTACCATGGCCACGCCGAACAGACCGAGCGCGGCGAGCAGCGCGAACGCCGCCGCGTAGAGCAGCCACACCGGGCGATGCGATGGCTCGGCGTGTGCGGCGGCGGTCTCGGCCGGCGCGTAGTCGGGGCGCAGCGCGACCGCGCGGCGGAACTCGGCGCCGCCGTCCTTGCCCTGCGCCTCGAGCGACTTGCCGAGCGTGTAGTAGTGACCGGCGAGCGCGTCCTTGGCGCTCGCGCCGTTCGGATCGAGGCCGTTCGCCTTCGAATACGTCGCGGCCGCGTCGGCCCACTTGCTCGACGCCTCGAGCTGCTTGCCGAGCTTGAAGTAGATCGCGGCCATCTGGACCTTCTCGGGCCGATCCGGATCGATCGCGAGCAGACGATCGATCGCGGTGCCCGCGCCGACGAGGTTGCCGGAGTCGGCGAGCGCCTTCGCCGCGGTCCATTCCTTGGCTTCGTTATCGGCGTGGCGCTTGTCGAAGAAGTCGAAGAGGCGCTGCGTCAGCTCCTCGAGGTTGATCTTGACCTCTTTCTTCGGGTGCTTGTCGTCGTCGCGGTCGTCGAGCGTCGGATCGACGATCGGCAGATCCTCGCCGAGCAGCTCGTTGGCGGCCTTGCGCAGCTCGTTGTCGGCGAGCTCGCGATAGGTCAGCCACAGCGGCTTTTCTTTTTTCGTGAGCTTGCCGCCGGGTAGCAGCAGCTTCTTCTTCGGCGCCGGCGGCGGCGGCGCGCCGGTGATGTACGCCATCCACGCGTGGCGCGCGGCGTCTCGCACGCGCGGCGAGTCGGCGTCGACCTTCGACCACACCGCATGGACGGCTTCGCGGTGGTGCGTCGCCTCGAACGTCTGGAGGATCGCGATCTCGAGCGCCTCGTCGCCGGTCGCGGCGCCGAGCGCCTTGTGCGGCTCCTGGCGATCGAGCCGCTCGAGCTGGTACGTCGCGTAGCGCTTGCGATCGTAGTTCCGCGATTGCGACTCGTAGGTCAGCGCGGGCAGCGAGTACGGCTCCATCTTGCGCAGGTAGCGCCCGATCTCGTCGCGGTAGATGATCGTCTCGTCGCCGAACGCGGTGTCGAACATCAGCTGCGCCGCGTGGATCGACTTGGTCGTCTCGAGCGCGCGAATCGCGACGTCGTCGGCGATGACCTCGCCCAGGCCGGGCGTGCTCGCATCGAGGCCTTCGAGCCCGGCGAGCCAGTCGAGGTCGTCGTCGGCCTTCTCTTCCTTGCTCGACTTGCGCTCGGGCACGATGAAGCGGCCGTTCTTGTCGGGGACCTGCGCTTTGATCGCGTCGAGGACCTTCTTGCGATCGTCGAGGCTCGCATCGTGCTTGCGCGCCAGGAACGCGCCGAGCCCGTTCACGACCTTCGGCGCCAGCTTGTCGAGCTGGTCGATCGCGGCCTTGCGGCCGGCTGGATCCTTCGCGATCGAGTCGAGCAGCTTCTGCGCGGCCGGATCATCGGGCTCGTCGGAGCCGGCGATCTTGCTCGGCACGTCGGGCGCCTTCGGCGCCGGCGTGGGTGCCGGGCCCGCGATCGCGACGGCCCCGATCGCGAGTGCCCCGAACGCGACGGACGCAAAACGCATCACGGCTGACTTAGCCAAACGGCGCCCCACGCGCAAGTAACGCGGGCGGTTGGCTGTTTAGTGCAAGCGATCGGGGTCGATGCGCTCGCCCGGATCGAGGAACTCGATGAACCGAAGCCCGATGGCCCGCGTGCTCGCCGCGTCGGCTTCGTCGGGCCCTCCGAAGTTCAAGTAGTGGTGGTGCTTCACCTCGGCGCGCGCGACGATCTCGTCCATCAAGTCGCCTTCGCGCGTCGCCTGGAAGTGCACCGTGACCACGGTGCCCAGCGGCGGGGCGTAGGTCATCTCGACGAGGATGCCGCCGGTGGAGATGTTGCGGGCGATCGCGGTGGAATCGCCGTACAGCTCGCTGCCGATCACCACCAGGAAGGCCTTATCGAAGCGCGTATGGATGCGCTTCTCGAAGACCGGCAGCGACGGCATTGGTCTGTGATCGTCGAGAACATGGGACAGGTCGAAGGCGCGACGCTTCACCCAATAATGATGAGGCGTGTGCCCAGATGAGGTCAAATATCCTACATGTCGGCTCACGGCAAAGCTGGCTGTCTCGGAACCGAACGATTAGATTCCGGGCGTGCGACGGCTGGCCCTCTCGATCACGATCGCGCTGTGCGCGACGGCGTCGGCCGACTCCGTGCGCAGTGACCCCGCGTTTCTCGGCATCGGCATGATGTCGCCGCCGAACATCGGCGGCTGCTTCATCACCGAGGTCACGGCGAACAGCCCGGCGGCCGACATCGGCATTCAGAAGGGCGACGAGATCGCGAGCGTGGATGGCGCGACGCTCGATCCGGGCCGTGCGTGCGACGAGCTCAACGCCGCGATCGTCGGCCATCAGCCCGACGATTCCGTCGAGCTCACGATCGTCCGCAACGGCGAGCCGCGCGTGGTGCACCCCGTGCTCGCGACGCGGTCGCAGGTGCTCGAGCGCCGCGTCGGCCAGCGCCTCGGCGTCGGCGCGGTCGTCGAAGATCCAGATGGCCGGCACTGGGAGCTCGGCGAGCGCCGCGGTCACGCGTTGATCGTCGGCGCGTTCGACGAGCGGTGCGCGGGCTGCGTCGCGCTCGTCGATCGCGTGGCGGAGCGGCTCGCGCGTCGTGCGCCGAGCGCCGAAGCGCTCGCGGTGACCTCGGATCCGGATCCGGATCTCGAAACGCGCGCGCGCACCGTGCGCTCGATGCGCGGCTCGGTGCCGATGGCGCTCGCCGATCCGGACACGTTCGACTCGCTGACGACCGCGGAGACCAACCGCGTGTTCTTCACGGTGATGGATTGCCGCGGCGTCGTGAAGCTGATCGCGCCGATCGCGCCCGACGCCGATGACATCGACGCGGCGATCGACGACGTGCTCGCCGGCGCCGAGCAAGCCGAGCACGCGCGCGGCCGGCGATGACCGCGGTGATCCGGCCGCACGACGGCAAGCACCCCGAGCTCGGTCGCGGCGTGTTCGTCGCCGAGACCGCCGCGGTGATCGGCGACGTCGTGATCGGCGACGAATCGTCGATCTGGTACGGCACGGTCTTGCGCGGCGACGTGATGCCGATCCGCGTCGGCGCGCGCACGTCGATCCAGGACAACACCGTCGTGCACGTGACCTCGGGCTTCTCGGGCACGACGATCGGCAGCGATTGCACGATCGGCCACGCCGCGATCATTCACGCGTGCACGATCGAAGACGGCTGTCTGATCGGGATGGGATCGATCGTGCTCGATGGCGCGCGCATCGGTCGCGGCAGTCTCGTGGGTGCAGGTGCGCTGGTGACGCCGGGCACCGACATCCCGCCCGGAAGCCTCGTGCTCGGCTCGCCAGCGCGCGTGAAACGCGCGATCGATGACAAGGAACGGGAGCAGATCGCGTTCGGGGCCACGCACTACGTCGAGCTTGCCCGCCGCTACCTTGCAGAGCAGCGCTGATCTTCGCTACCTTGATCCACGGTGAGACTGCTGGTGCTCGTGCTCTTGCTGGCGCTCGCATCGAGCCGGACCAGCTTCGCGGGCGACGTCGACGATCTCGTCAACACGCTCAAGAACGACAGCTCGGACAAGAACCGGCTGTCGGCAGCGCTGAACTTGGTCCGCCTCGGTGACGGCAGTCCGAACGTGCTGCTCGCGCTTTCCAAGGCGCTGCTCAACGACAGCGACAAGAACGTGCGCGGCGCGTGCGCGGTCGCGCTCGGCAAGCTCGTGACGTCGAGCACGAAGTCGTCGATCAAGGGCCTGGTGGTGTCGAACCTCAAGCAGGCGGTCGCCAACGACGACAGCGACGTCGTCAAGCAACAGGCGCAGAAGGCCCTGACCGCGATCACCGGCCAGGCCGGCACCGCGCCGACTGCGCCGACGATCAGTAGCGGCGGTGGCAAGGGCGGCATCTACGTGAATATCGGACCGATGTCGAGCAAGGCCGGCGGGTCGAACGACGCGAAGCTCCGCGCGCTCATGGTCAAGGTCGCGAACCAGACCCTCGCCAAGGTTGCCGCGAAGATGCAGACGACGTGGCCGGGCGGGGTGCCCACCAAGTCCGTGCTCGCCCAGAAAAGTGTCTCCGGGTTCTATGTCGACGGTACACTTAACAGCCTGACGTCCTCGGTCTCCGGCGGGTCGGCCACGATCACGTGCAAGGTGAGCATGTTGCTCGCCGACTTCCCCGACAAAAACATGTTCGGCTTTCTCAACGGCGGCGCCTCGGTGCAGGGCGCCGCGTCGCCATCCGAGCAGGCGCTTGCCGGTGAGGATTGCGTGTCGGCCGTGATCGAAGACTTGATCGCGAAGAAGATTGTTCCGACGATCTGCTCGAAGGCGAGTTGTCCGTGATGGCGCCGAACAAGGGCTACAAGCGCAGCTGGAAGAACCTCTTGCTCAACAAGAGGTACCAGCTGCGTTTCACGCTGTTCATGGTGGGCATCTCGGCGGTGCTCATGCTCGGCCTCGGCGTGTGGGTGATGCGCGAGGCCAACGACGCGACCGCGGTCGCGAAGAACCACGTCGTCGGCGAGCCGTGCACGCGGATTCCGATCCTCGCCGAGCCCGCCGACAACACGCCGGCGCCGACCAGCCTCGACGACGACTCGGGCTCGGCTGCGGCCACCGGGTCGGCCGCAGCGATGCCGTCGTCGACCGATCCGAAGGACGTCGCCCGCCACAACGCGATGGCCGATGTGGTCGACGTCGCGAACCTGTGGTGCACGAACGCCGCGTGCAAGCCCGAGCGCGCGATGCCGCTCACGATCAAGGTCGACAAGTGCGACGCGTGGGTCAAGGACAAGCTCACCGACCCCGTGATGGTCGACGCGCTCAAGACCGCGCTCATCCCGGTCGTGAAGTGCGACGGCGGCAGCTCGTTCAGCGTCAGCGACGCGGCGCCACCCGAGCATCACGTCAAGGTCCAGATCGACGAGAGCTCGATGAAGCTCACGCCCGAGCTGCCGAAGATTCCGGCGGACTACACCGACTCGATCGTCAAGCACTGGGAATGCAACGTGCGCCACGCGGCGCAGCTCGAGGACACCGAAGCCAAGCGGATGTTCATCCTCTACATCTTGATCGGCACCGGCGTGCTGCTCGCGCTCGGCCTGGCGATCTACGGCATCAAGATGACGCACCGAGTGGCAGGCCCGCTGTTCAAGATCAGCCTGTACCTCCACAAGATGAAGGAAGGCCGCTTCGACAAGGTCTGGAACCTGCGCAAGGGCGACCAGCTCGTCGAGTTCTACGATCACTTCAAGCGCGCACACGCGGGCGTCGTCAAGCTCGAGCAAGACGACATCGACCAGATCAAGACCGTGATCGCCGCAGCCAAGGAGGGTGGCTGCGGCGATCACGAGGTAGTACGGGAGCTCGAGGCCGTGCTTGTGCGCAAGGAGAAGTCGCTTGCCGAATAGCAAGGGCGACGTGCCCAACGCCCAGGTCGTCAAGGACGGTAAGCTCGGCGGCGACGTGCCGGCGCCGACGCCGTACAAGCGCAAGCTGTCGAACTACCTGCTCGACCGCTCGCTCCAGCTCCGCTACGTCCTGCTCGTGACGATCTTGTCGGCGGTGATCGCCGGCTCGCTCGGCTATCTGATCAACGATCAACGCCACAGCGCGTCGTCGAAGATCGAGGACGACCTCGTCGAGCTCACGGCCAGCGATCCGAGCCTCGCCGAGTTCCAGCACGAGGTCGCCGACGACATGTCCGCGCAGGATCGCGCGCTGATCTACAAGATGATCGGCATCGGCATCGGCCTGGTGATCATCTTGTCGGGCTACCTCGTGATCATGACGCACAAGGTCGCCGGCCCGCTCTACAAGACGACGATCTACTTCGACCGGATGGCGGAGGGCCGGCTCGGCAACGTGTCGGCGCTGCGCCGCGGCGACATGCTCCAGGACTTCTTCACGACATTCCGAGATGCCCACGACGCGGTCCGCGCGCGGTTCGCGACGGATCTGTCCGTGATGGAAAACGCCGCGGGCGTGCTGCGCGCCAAGCTCGGCCCCGACAAGCTCGCCGCCTTCGACGCGCACCTCGCGAAGCGCAAGGCCGCGCTGCATCGCCAGGAGTGGACGGCGAGCTCGCCGCTCGTG
>Ga0268266_10005824_pt1 | contig 11404 bp, 11 predicted proteins | sample KBSS13metaG_FD_190356 | JGI IMG/M metagenome (GOLD analysis project Ga0268266, IMG submission 190356) | Switchgrass rhizosphere microbial communities from Kellogg Biological Station, Michigan, USA - KBS S1-3 metaG (SPAdes) (version 2) | ecosystem: Host-associated > Plants > Roots > Rhizosphere... | reverse complement strand
AGACCCCGGCGAAACGACGGATCTGTTCAAGGGGACCCTCGAAACTTCAATGGCCAGCTACGACGCGCTACCGCTCATCGGCCTCGCCGCGATGAAAGCCTCCGGCCAACAGGGCACGCCCGAAGCCCCGACCGGCAAGGCCAAACAGATTGATACCGTCGCCTTCTTCAACTACGCCGGCGAACTACACGGTAAGCCGACGACGGTACTTGAGATGAAGGCATACCAAACCGCGTGGGCGGCCCGGCGCGTGGAGAAGATTCTCCTGCAGGCGTGGAACGAGGCGGAGAAGAAGTAACTGAGGGAAGGGCACACCAAAATCAGTTTCACTCGCCAGTCGGAATCTTGTAAAATCTAAGCCATCTTTTTCTGGGGAAGGCTTAGGCATGTCTGAATCGTTTCCGACTTTTTCGTGCAGCGGCTGCGGCAAATCGTTCAAGTGGAAGCTGGAACTGGCCGGCAAGAAGATCAAGTGTAAGTGCGGCTCGGTGACAACCGTACCGACGGACGTTGCGCCGCCGGAGCCGGTCGAGGACATGTACGATTTGGCGCCGGACGATGAGCCGCCAAAGCGGGTTCACAAGGTGACCGTTCCGGCGGGTGGGGCGGTGGCGGCGGCTGGGGCAGGCGCGGCGGCGGCGCCCGTGCTGGGGTACAAGTCTGGCCCTACCAAGCGCGAGAAGGAACGCTTCTCCACCGAAACATTCATCGACATGAAGCGCGACGCGTACGCGCCCATGGTGCTGATGATGATCGGGCTGGCGCTGTCGGTGATTTATTACGCGATCCACTATCACCTGGGCGGCACGGGCATCATCTTCGCCACGCTCGGCGTGAGCGCGATGACGCTGGTGAAGGCGGTGCTGCTGATCGGGTTCGCGCTGGTCATCGCCGGGCCGGTAGGCGTTGGCTTTGGCGGCGTGTGGACGGCGGCGCTCAAGCTGGCGGCGATTGCGGTCTTTTGCGACGGCGTGACGACGTGGGTCGACGCGGGCGTTGCCAAAATGGGCGCGGGCGGAATGCAGTCCATTATCAGCTTTCCGGTGGCGCTGGGCATCTACTGGATGCTGCTGATTTACCTCTTCAGCATGGATCCGGGCGATTCGTGGCTGGTGGTGATGCTGCTGACGGTGTTCGATACCTTCGTGCGGTGGGGCGTGTTGCTGCTGCTGCTCAATGCGGTGCTGAGCCTGAGCGGCGCGGCCGTGCCGGCGTCGACTAAGCTTGCCGGCGCGGCGCCGGAGCCGGCCGCGGAGATGGCGACGCGCATTCAGGAACTGGAAGAAGACGGGTCGCTGCGCGAAGCTCACGAGTACTACACCACGCAAAACCACGTCGGCCAGCTTCGCGAGCAGTGCGAAGCGTGGTACGCCGCAGGGGCGAAGCACGTGTGGTACGTGGTCAGCAGCGACATCAATGGACGGCTGACCGTACTGCAGATTTACGTTGAACTCCCCGCTGAAAAAGCCCAGCGGGAGGCGATCTTCAAAATCCTGAACGATTACAACGTGGCCTACTTCAAAGTTCGGAATTCACCGTACGTGCCTGAGCCGGAAAAGGACACCGGATTGCCCTACCTGCCGGTGGGCGTGCCGATGTCGGGATTCTAATTTTGTCTCGTGAAATTTAGGAAAGAAGTTGTGCGGGTTGAAGCCGACGCGCAGGGGGAGCTAGCGGACTTCGACGATGATCATCGTCAGGTCGTCTTTGGGCGCCAGGCTTCCGGAACTCGCATCCAGGCGCTCGGCGAAGTCGATCAGGAGTTGCTCGCTCGACATCTCGCGCCTAGCGATCAGTTCCTGTCGCCAGCGTTCGGGATCGATGGATTGATCGGCGCTGAACGCGACTTCAACCCCGTCGGAGTAGATAAAGAGTCGGTCGCCTTGCCGGAGTTGGACGGCCTGCTGCTCATACGGCTCGCCGGCGAAGACGCCGAGCAGGCCGCCGTCGGCTTCTAGCGCGAGGACGGAACCGTCGGAGCGCATCAGCATCGGATGCGGATGCCCGCCGCGGGCGAAGCTGACGATGAGGTTTGTCGTGTCGATCATGCCGTAGATCGCCGTGGCGAACGTGGCGGCCGACAGGTTTTGCTCGATCATCGACTCGTTCAGGCGACTCATCGTTTCGCTCGGCGTGAGCAGGCGGTAGCCATCGGGCGTGATCTGCTTGGTGACGAGCGCGTTCTTGATGAACATCGTGAGCAGGGCTGCCGGCATGCCGTGGCCCACCGCGTCGGCCATGTAAAAGCCGACGGACTTTTCATCGAGCCGCATGACGTCGTATAGGTCGCCGCTCACATACCCCGCGGGGCGGAAGAGTGTGTGAAAGTGTATCGGCCCGACCTGCGGCAGCGTCTTGGGCAGGAAATCCTGCTGCAAGCGGGCCGCCAGTCGCAGTTCTTCATCGATGCGGGCGATGCTGTAGTTCAGCGTCTCGTCGCGACGGCGAAGAAAATTCACTTCCTGGCTTAGTTCGGTGAGCTGCGCCTGCAGCGACTCCACCTGCCGCAACAGGTCGGCCGGCGAGAGGAGGGAATGGTCGTTCAAAACGCTGGTGGTCATAGAGCCGGCTCTTTACTACAAGTCGGCTCATAAAATTGAGGACTTTACGGGTTGGATCGCCGGTAACGTCCATGACGTATTCGCTATCGGACGTTCCCCGCCCGCACAACCGGACCAGACGGAACGACGCGGACGGCTTGTCATCGGCGAGGCTCAGGGGCGAGGCTCCCGGGCGTCGGCGGGAATCGCCAGCGTCTGCCCGACCTGCACGCCGGTCTGTTGGATCATGCCGGCGTTGAGCTCGATCGCGTACTTGGCCGGGCCGTTGCTGGGCGTGAGCGACAGGTCGTACGGCCGCATCGTGGTGGCGGTAATGATCTGGCCGCTGGCGCGGAGGAACAGAATGTCGAGCGGAATCCGCGTGTTCTTCATGTAGAAGTCGTGATCGGCTTCGTCAGGGAAGACAAAGATCATGCCGTTGGAAGCGGGCATGGAGTCGCGCTGCATTAGGCCGTGTTCGCGCGTGGCTTCGGTGTCGGCGACTTCGAGCGTGAACTGCTTGCTGCCGATCTGCATGGTCACCGTGCGAAGGCCGCTCTGCGGCGCGCTGTTGCCGCAACCGGCGATGAGAAGGAGGGAAACGATCCATACTGCAAAGAGACGACGGCTCACCGGTGCTCGCGATCGCGGCGTTGCCGCAGTTGGGTGGTCAGGCGCAGGTCGATCAGCGCCAGACATGTCACCGCGCCTAAGAGCAGCATAACGGCCACCCACGTGACAAGGAACCAGATCGTCGGCCGATCCCAATCCACCACGGCGCCGCCGATGTAGAAGAGCATCGCGAGCAGAAGGAGCAAAAACCCACCGATGCGGCGAAGGCGGATGCGTTTTAGATTGAGCGCCGTCTCTTCCACGCCCGCGAGTTTTTCAGCCGCGCGGGAATTGAAAAGGTAGTACCACCCCGCGGCGGCGACGAGAAGGGAGAAGATTGCAGTGAAGTTCTGCATGGATCTAACCGTCAGCAAAAGTCATCGCGATCATCGCGCGTTGCCCGGCATGATGCCCGCCGCCGCGAGCATCGGCACGGCCAGTTCCATCGGCAGTCCGACGATGTTCGTTAAGCTGCCGCCCATGTTGGTGACGAACGGGTCGTGGTCCTGGATTCCGTATCCGCCGGCCTTGCCGCGCCAATCGCCCGAGGCGACGTACATGTCGATCTCCCGCGGCGAGAGCGGCCGCATGGCGACGGTCGACGTCGTGTGCGCGACCTTCAGGCGTTGTTTTGATTTCTGCATCACGCAGATGGCAGTAGTCACGTGATGCGTGGAGCCTGCCAAATGGCCAAGCATCCAGCGGGCGTGCTCAGAATCTTCCGGCTTGCCCAGCACGGCATCGCCGACCGCAACCACCGTATCAGCGGCGAGGACGACGTCGTCGAGATGCGCGCGGGCCACGATCTCGGCTTTCTCGCGGGCGAGGTACTCGGCGACTTCTTCAGGCGTGATGGCTTCAGGATAAGTTTCTTCGTCGATGTCAGCCGGCACGGCGTCGAAGGAAAAGCCGGCCTCGGTCAACAACTCGATCCTGCGCGGCGACCGGCTGGCGAGAATGAACCGCAGTCCGTGCATAGGCGAATTGTAGGCCGAAAGGTCGGCTATTTGAACCGAACCGCTAAATCGCCCACCACCGGCGGGCGGCCATTAGTGAGGGGGGCTTCGTATCGAACGTGCAGCGATTCAGGCAGCACGCGAATCACTTTGCCGGTTGTGAGGGCTTTCTGGTTGCCGTCGAGGAACGTGACGATGTCGCCTTCCTTAATGTCGGCGGTCGGAATGTTGCCGATCGACGCGGTGTTCTTGTCGGGCTGCACTTCATCAACCTGGCCGACGAGTGCGGTCGGGTCCATGCGCTGCAGGTCGTTGCGAACGCGTGCGAGCGTGCCGCTGTCCGCCGTGACGATGGGCTGTTCCTTAGGCGCGGTGGTGCAACCCGCGACCAAACCTGCGAGGATCAAACCGATTGCCGTGCCGCGTAAACCCATTGCGATCTCCTTGACTGACGACAGCATAACGCAAACCGATCGTAACCTGTCAATCGATCGGTCCCTGCAACAGTGCGGTAACGTACGCCAGAAGTTGATGTTAGAAAAGTATCACTGCGTCGAAATTTCGTGAATTCCGATGGATTGGTTATCAGACGGGGTTAGAATTCAATTCCAATCTGCAATGAAGGAGCGCTCATGACCGTGGCCGCCGCTGATCCGAAGAACAATCCGCCGGGCTCTGCATCGCCGGTGTTGAATCCACACGTTATCGCATGGATTAACGAATGCGCAGCACTGCTCAAGCCCGATCGCATCCAGTACTGCAATGGTACAAAGGCCGAGCGCGATGCGCTGTACGCAAAGGGCGAAGCCGAAGGCGTCTTCGTCAAGCTGAACCAGCAGAAGTGGCCCGGCTGCTACTACCACCGCAGCAACAGCAACGACGTGGCCCGCACCGAACATCTCACGTTCATCTGCACGCCCAGCCAGGATGTGGCCGGCCCGACCAACAACTGGTTGAACGATAAGGAAGCGTACAAGAAGCTCCGCCCCCTCTACGACGGCTGCATGAAAGGCCGCACGATGTACGTCGTGCCGTTCGTGATGGGGCCGATCGGATCGAAGCTGGCGAAGGTGGGCGTGCAACTGACCGACTCGATTTACGTCGCCGTTTCCATGGGCATCGTCACCCGCATGGGCGACGTCGCGTGGAAACAACTCGGCGACAGCGACGAGTTCACTCGCTGCCTGCACAGCGTCGGCGACGTGAATCCCGATCGCCGGTACGTCTGCCACTTCCCGCTCGATAACACGATCTGGAGCTTCGGCTCCGGTTACGGCGGCAACGCGTTGCTGGGGAAAAAATGCCTCGCGCTCCGCATCGCCAGCTACCTCGGCCGGCAGCAGGAGTGGATGGCCGAGCACATGCTGCTCATGGGCGTGCAGGACCCGAAAGGCGAAAAGACCTTCGTGGCCGCAGCATTTCCGTCCGCGTGCGGCAAGACGAATTTCGCCATGCTCGTTCCGCCGAAAAAATACCGCGACGAGGGATGGAAAGTCACCACGCTCGGCGATGACATTGTGTGGATGTGGGTGGAGCAACCCAGCGGCAAGCTGCGGGCGATCAACCCCGAGGCCGGCTACTTCGGCGTGGTGCCGGGCACGAACAGCAAGAGCAATCCCAACGCACTGGCCGCGACGAGCAAAGACGCGATCTTCACCAACGTTGCCCTTGTGCCGCTGGCGGACGGAACGTTCGACGTGTGGTGGGAAGACAGCGATTGGCCGGCGCCCGCAAACGCGATCGACTGGCAGGGCAAGCCGTGGACGCCCGCGAGTGGCACGAAGGCGGCCCATCCGAACAGCCGCTTCACCGCGCCGATGATCAACAATCCCGTGCTCGACGACCGGGCCGACGATCCGAAAGGCGTGCCGATTTCAGCGATCATCTTCGGCGGCCGGCGCACGAAAACTATTCCGCTGGTCTTCCAGGCGTTCAACTGGATGCACGGCGTGTACGTGGGCGCGACGATCGGCTCAGAAACCACCGCGGCCGCCACGGGCGCGGTCGGCGTGGTGCGGCGTGATCCGATGGCAATGCTCCCGTTCATTGGCTACAACATTCGCGACTACCTCGTGCACTGGTTCCAGATGCGCAAAAAGATGTTCGATTGCCCGCGCATTTTCCACGTCAACTGGTTCCGCAAGAACGACAAGGGCCAATTCATGTGGCCGGGCTTTGGCGAAAACATGCGCGTGCTGAAGTGGATCATCGACCGCTGCAAGGGCCGGGCTTATGCACGCGAAACACCCATCGGCTGGATGCCGCGCGGCGAAGACATCGACCTCGAAGGGCTCAACGTGACGGCGGAGGATTTGAAGATCCTGGAGACCGTGGACCAGGAAGAATTCAAAGCGGAAATCGTGAGCCAGGAAGAACTGTTCCTTAAGCTTGCGGGTGATTTACCCAAGGAAATGATCTTCCAACGGGAATTGCTGATCAGCCGCCTGTAGAGTCGTATCAACGAGAGTCGTTGCCCGGCGGTACTCCAATGGGTGACGATGATGCGTCCAGAACCGCTATATTGGCGTCGATTCCGGCATTTGGTTCACCTTCGCTGTTGTAACCGGGCAATCTGTCAGCACTTACCACTTACCCGCAATAATCGCGTGTTACAGGCGTTATGAAGACGACGGTCGGACCCAACTCGATGCGTTTGCAGAGCGAAAGCGACATGTCGCCGCCTCCGCCGGTGACCGACGAGCAGTTGGTCGATCGCCTGAAAGACGGCGATACGGCAGCGGGGCGTGAATTGGTGGAACGGCACTGCCAGGCGTTGTTGCGGTACTTGCACCGTCTTGCAGGCAATGAGCACACGGCCGAGGAACTGCATCAGCAGGCCTGGGTGAGCGTGCTGGAAAATATCGAAAAGTTCTCGCGGGCATCGGCTCCCGGGGGATTTAAGAGCTGGTTGTTCCGAATCGCCACGAATAAGGCGAACGACACCTGGCGCTCCAAGGGCCGGGAAAAGGCGGCCAAGGAAGGGCTGAAGCTGGTGACCGACGAAGAACTTCCCGCGGCCGATCATCGGCTGGAGAGTTCGGAGAACGAAGCGAAATTGAAGCGGGCGATCGAGCAGTTGCCCGATAACCAGAAGCAGGTCGTGTTGCTCCGCTATTACAGCAACATGAAGTTTGTCGATATCGCAGAGATGCTCGGCTGCCCGCTGAACACCGCCTTAGGCAGAATGCATAAGGCGATGCAGAAGTTGAAACAGTTGATGGAATCGGACGTTCGAGGTGGGACATGAAGTCATTACTCCACACGCTGCACGACAACGAGTCGATCCTGCTGCTCTACCTGTTTGATGAGCTGCCGGCCGACGATCGCGCCGAGGTGGAGGCGATGCTGGCCGGCGACGCGAATCTACGGGCGGAGTTGGAACTGCTGAGTACTGCGAACGAGCAGATCAACAGCGCGCTCGAGCAAGCCGACGCGGCGGGTGCGAGCAGCATTTCATCTGCAATGGCACAGCGGCAGGCGAGCAGGGCGATCGATCAGTGGAACGCGCGTCGCATGCTGACGAAGGCGCGAGAAACGTCGATGACGATCAAGCCGCGCAACCGCAAGTGGCTGGCGTATTCGTCGGGCATTGCGGCGGCGATTCTGGTGGCGTGCCTGATTTACCGCGGCGTGTCGTCTGATGATGCGGACCGCCTGGCCAGCCGCGGCACGAACACGCCGTATTGGACTCAGCAGGAGCACAGAGTGCTTGACCTGTTCCCGGAGGTGGAACCGGAAGCGGTGGATCCATCCATCGCGATGGCGCAGCCGGCGGACAACACTGACATGCTGCAAAAGTCACTCGACCCCAGCGAAGAAATCCTTAATGACTCGTTGAAGCACGTTGATCTAAGCGCGGCAGAGCGCGAACTGAACGCGGTGGCGCAATTGAGTGATCCTGTCACGATCAACGGCGGACTGAATTTCGAATGAGACGATTTGACCAAGAGACGAACATGACGAACAAGATTATCAAAACCTCGGGCATCCTGCTTTTGACGATGGCGTGCGCCGCACCGCTAGCGGCACGGGCCGACGGACCGGGACCGACGAGCCGGCCGGTGAATCGACCGGACCGGCAGGATCGGCAGGGCGATCGCGACCGCTCCGACCGCCCGATGCGACCCTGGCGGCAGGCCGACAAGCACGGGCCGGTGAGCGCCGAGCAGTGGACACAGATTCTCGCGTTCATGCGCGAGCATTCGCCGCGCCGCACCGAGGAGTACGAAAAGCTGGTGATGCCCGGCGAAGTGAAGGCTGATTTTCTCAAGCAGCTCATCGCCGCCCAGTACGACTACGTGACGAGCCTGAAGTCTGAAGACCCGAAGCTGTACGACCTGCAGATCAGCAAGATCGAAACGCAGGACGCGATCTACGGCATGCTCCGCGACCAGTCGCAAGGCGGCATGGGCGACGACGACAAGAAGGAGTTCCGCACGCTCGTCGCCAAGCTGGTGGACATCAACTTCGGCGAGCGCGAACGGCGGATCGACAAAGCCCGAGAATCGCTCGCCAAGGCGCAGACCTCGCTGGAGGCCGATCGCAAGCACAAGGATTCGCTGATCGACGACCGCATCGACCAGTTCCTGAAGGAAGGAGCCCGCCCGTTTAAAATGGACGGCCCGACACCGCCGGCGACACGCGGGCCGCATCATCTGGATGACCAGGCTACGACTGAGGCTCGCGGGCTGGACGTGCAATCCAAGGTCGATTGAGCGTTTCAGCGGTCTTCAAAAACAACGGAGCGGTGAACTGAGTGAACGCATCTGACGTTCACTTCGTTCACCGCTCTTTTGTTGGCGCAACAAAAAGGGTTGTCCCCTCCGAGACAACCCTTTCGCGTTCTTTCGAACGCCTATTCAATTTTGCTTAGTAGACAACGGCCATTGCGTCTTCGATCGCTTCGATCACCTGACGCACATGGAACGGCTTGCGGAGGAACCCGTCGAACGGACCGGCGAGCAGGCCCTTGGATTCTTCTTCCGTCATTCGGCCGCTCATCGCGATCACCTTCGTGAGCTGCAGGTCGGAGTTGTTCTTCACCTGCTTGGCGACCTCGCGGCCGTCCACGTCGCTCAGGTGCATATCGAGCAGGATGACGTGCGGGCGGAACTTCTCAGCCGTGATGCCGGCGGCAAACCCGCCCTTGGCGACTTCGACTTCGTACTTGGCTTCGTCTTCGAGGATCTTCTCAAGGACTTCAACGATATCGGCTTCGTCATCCACGATAAGGATGCGCGAGCAGCCCGACATCAGGCCGTTCAGCGGCATGCCGTGTTGTTTCATGAAACGGATGAGCTGGTTGAGCGGAATTCGGCGGTCCTTGCTGCCCGGGATGCGGTACCCGTGCAAAGCGCCCGAATCGAACCATTTGCTTACGGTTCGCGGTGCGACATTGCAGATTTTGGCGACTTCGCCGGTGGTCAATACGTCTTTCAACTTGCTGGTGCTCGTGCTCATGTTCATTTTCTCCCGTGCGGCCGTCAGTGGACGGTCCGCGGTTAGCCTCCGTGTCGTTACAGCAGACGAATGCTGGCGACACCCTCTATATCGACGAGTCAGTTGAAAGCTTTAGGTGACATGCGCAGTTTTTGCCGAAGGTGCACGAAACACTGAGAATTCCATTGTTATTAGACGAGACCGATAATGCCATCCAAAATCCATGTGATGTGAATTACTATTTTGCTGCCGGCGACGGCTGTTCGGCATGGGATGACGCAAGAATCCAAGAATTAGCGCCAGAGCTCGCCACAATATGAATGGACTGGCCCGCCGCGGACGGAATTACAAAATCTTGAGCTACTTACTGGATTTGAGCGCCGGCAGACCCGTTTCAGTAACGTTGTCCTGCCAGATCACGCCGCTGCCGATGCTGCCGAAGCCGTATCGGACCGTGCCGGTGTAGAAGACGTTGTTGATGATCTGCACAGTCGACCCGCCGCCACCGTCAGCGTAGGCGTGCACGGCGTAGTTGCCGCCGATCACCCAGTTGCCCGAGAAGATCACGTCGCGCGACGCGTACTGGAGGAAGAACGCGGAGTTGCATTCGGTGTTCGGTTGATCGATCGGCGTGTCGAAGAAATTGCCCACGATGATCACGTGCGTCGCCCCGGCCACCTGCACGCCGTCGGCGTGGGGATCGATCGCGAGGTAGCCCAAGTCGGTGATGTAGTTGCCGTAGATGAAGGTGTTGTTGCCCGCCTTAAACCCGTCACCGCCGATCTGGTGAACGTAGTTATCGATGGCGTTGTACCCGTCGCCGTAAATGCCCGCGGCGTTCGCGTTTTTCAACTCGCAGTGCTGGATGGTGATGTTGGTCGCGCCGTCGCATCGCACGTCGTACGCGGCGCCGTTGGCGTCGAACACGCAGTTGGTAAACGTGATGTTCTTCAGCCCCGACATCGACATCTGCCCTTTGATCAGCAGGTTAGAGTAGCTGCTGTTGCTGACAGGCTTGAACGCGTTCACCGTGGTGAGGATCACGTCCGGATCAACGCCCGTGTTGGTCGCACTCGGCCGCTCGGCGGGCGGTGCGGGGGGCGGATCGGCCAGCGTGGTCGATTGCGCCGTCTGGCTGGCGGCGTACCCTTGCGCGAAATAGGCACTCACGCGGTACACGTAGATGGTGTTCTGCGCCAGGCCCGTGTCCGCAAAGCTGGTGGGCGCTATGTCGGTCACCGGTAAATCGGCCACCTTCACGAAAGCGCCGAAATTCGTCGATCGCTCAACGAAATACCCCGTGGCGGCTGGATCGACCGCTGTCCAAGTCAGATCAATTTCGGTCGTGCTGATCGTCGCGGCCGTGAGCCCCGTCGGCGCGAGCGGCGCCTCCAAGGTGGTTGCCGTCGCGGTAGCGCTGGCAACCGACGAGCCAAACGCCGTCGTTGCTTTCACGCGATAAACGTAGGTGGTGCTGCCGACCAGGCCTCGGTCGCTGTAGCTCGGGCCGCTCACGGTGGCGATCTGCGTAAACGTCACGCCATTGTCCGCCGATCGTTCAACCGCATAACCCGTCGTGATAACGTCGCCGGCCGACCACGTGAGGTCCACTCCGTTCGCGTCGACGGTCGTCGCGATAAGGTTTGTTGCCGGCTGCGGAGGGAATGGCACGGTCGCGAAGACCACCGCACTCGTTGGCGAATTGCCGAGCGCATTGTGGGCCGTCACGCGATACCAGTACGTCGATCCCGGCGTAAGCCCGGTACTGCTGTAGCTGGCCGTAGTGACGTCGGCGATCTGCGTAAACGTACTACCGTCGGCGGAGCGTTCGACGAAGTAACCCGTTGCCACGCTGTC
>Ga0268266_10005822_pt1 | contig 11405 bp, 9 predicted proteins | sample KBSS13metaG_FD_190356 | JGI IMG/M metagenome (GOLD analysis project Ga0268266, IMG submission 190356) | Switchgrass rhizosphere microbial communities from Kellogg Biological Station, Michigan, USA - KBS S1-3 metaG (SPAdes) (version 2) | ecosystem: Host-associated > Plants > Roots > Rhizosphere >... | reverse complement strand
CGTGCCTGCCGGTAGCCGCGTCGCGCCTGCTTGCCGGCGGTGCCCGCAAAACTGTTCAGCGCGTCGGTGATCTGGTCGGTCAGGGCTGCGATATCGTTTTTCACGGCGGTTACATCCTTTTCCAGGCGTTCGTAGGTTGCTTTGTCCGTCAGGTTTTTGGTGGCTTCGTTCATCGACATCGAAAGCTCCCGGGTACCGAATTTGTCTGCCGAACAAACGCCTTGTCGGATGGGAAGTTCCCCAGTCTAGCCTTCCGGCAGCTGCGGCGCGTCGGGCGGCATCAGATGCTCCTTCACGATCAGCGCGACGATCAGGAGCGGCGACGACAGGAACGCGCCCATCGGGCCCCACAGCCAGGTCCAGAAGGCGAGTGTGACGAACACGGCAAGTGCATTCAACGCCAGCCTTCGGCCGACGATGGTCGGCGTCAGGAAGTGACCTTCCATGAAGGTCATCACCGCAAACAGGGCTGGTGCGATCAATCCGCCGCCCAGCGTCGGGAGCGCAATTATGCCGACCACGACCAGGACGGCGAACATCGCCACCGGGCCGATGATCGGAATGAAGTTCAGGATAGCGGCCAGCGCACCGAGGCCGGCGGGGTTCGGCATGCCCGTCACCGCGCAGATCAGGCCGGTCACGATGCCGACGCCGATGTTGATCATCGTCACCATCAGCAAATAATTGCCAAGGTGGTCCTCGATCTCGTTGAGGATCCGCAGCGTCCGCAGTCGTGCCGTGCGCTCGCCGAAATTCATGATCAGCGCCCGGCGGAGCTCGCGCCAACTGGCGATGAACAGGATCAGTGTCGCAATAAACAACAGCGTTTCGGCGAAGGTCGGCGACAGGAATTCCAGCGTCGGCTGCACCCAGTCGAACTTCGGCAGGTGGAGTGTCGACAGCGTATCGGGACCGCCGAGCATGCTCTGCAACTCCTGCCAGCGCGCGAGCGGCCGGTCGAAAATATGCAGCTTCTCCTTCAGCAGCGACCCAAGCTCCGGCAGTTTGCTGCTCCACTCCATGACCGGCGAGGCAAGCAGGCCGATCATGAAGGCGGCGCCTGCGCAGACTGCGGTGACGATCAGGACGGCAGCGACCGCGCGCGGGACGCGGTAGCGTTCGAAGAAGCTCGCGGCGGGCGACAGCATGGTGCCGACGATGAAGGCCATCGTGATCGGAAGAAAGAATGCCTTGGCAAGATAGAGCCCGGCGATGATGCAGATGATCAGCAGGCCGACGAGCGCAATGGCGACCACTTCCGTACGGCGGATGACCGGCGGCAATTCGGCCTTGCTGTCAGGGAGCGGCGCGCCCTCATGGGCGAGCTGGCGTTCACTGGGCAAAGGTTTTGTCGGCGGGGATTTGGCGGCCAGAGGCTTGCCGGACGAAGGCTTGGTAGGAGTGACGCTCACAATGATTTTCCCTCGCCCGAAGCGGCGATGACACGGCACAAGCACGTCGCGAAGCGGACTGGGCTCATAACGCGGCGCGGAGGCGGGGGTTCCATCGCGCGCGGAGGGGCATGCACCATGTCACGCGTGTTGTGAAGCGGTGCCGCACCGCCGCCGCGGAACCGCCGGCCTGTGGCGGCGTTTGTTGGGCAGAGCATCCTGCGATGCACACATCCAACGGGGCAGTCCCATGACAGAGTTTTCTTCCAACCGCCGGCCTTCGTCGCGCGTGGCAAGCGCGCTCGCCCTCGTCAGTGCCGTCCTGCTGACGCCGGTCGCAGTATCGAGCGCTGCGAATGCGCAAACGTTCGGGTACGCGTCTGCCCAATCGGGTGCATATCCCGCCGATGAAGTGCTCGGGTCCGATGAGAGCGCGACGCCCGAGCGGCTTCGCCGTGCCGCCGTCGCCTTCGCTACCATCGAGGCGCCGGGCACCATCGTGATCGATACTGGCAACACCACGCTCTACTACGTGCTCGGCCAGGGCCGCGCCATTCGCTACGGCGTCGGCGTCGGCCGCCAGGGATTCACCTGGTCGGGTGTGCAGACTGTCAGCCGCAAGGCGGAATGGCCGGACTGGCATCCGCCGGCCGAGATGATTGCCCGTCAGCCCTATCTGCCGCGCTTCATGGCCGGTGGCCCCGGCAATCCGCTGGGCGCACGGGCGATGTATCTCGGCAGCAGCCAGTACCGCATTCACGGCACCAACGATCCCTCGACGATCGGCAAGTTCGTCTCATCGGGCTGCATCCGCCTGACCAATGAGGACGTCACCGATCTGTTCAGCCGGGTCGATGTCGGCGCCAAGGTCGTGGTGCTGCCGAAGAACGCGCCGATCATGGCGCGCGGAGGCGATAGCAGGACGGTCATTTCAGTTCGTCCGGCCACGCAACCGCGCCCGGTTGCGACGGCGACCTCGGGCCGGCAGGCGATGAACCTGACGGCGCCGCGGGTGAACTGATCGATGCGCCGTGTTGCGTGAGAGGAGAAAGCCGATGCGATCGGGAAAACTGGCAGCCTGGGGAGCCGCCGCGCTGATGTGCGCTTCCGCGCTGGCGCCTGCTGCGCAGGCCCAGGATTTCTTCTCGCAATTGTTCGGCGGGATATCCCGCCCCCGCCCGCAGCAGCCGTATATCCAGATGCCGTTCTCGGACGACGACGGGCAGGTCCGCGCGCCGCGCGGCGAGGGACGTGTTCGTTATAGTGGAGGCGGTGGCCAGGCGTTTTGCGTGCGGACCTGCGACGGGCGTTATTTCCCGGCCACGGCGTCCGACAATGCAAGCCGGGCGGCATCCTGCAGCAGCATGTGCCCGGCAAGCGAGACCAAAGTGTTCTATGGTAGCAGCATCGACAGCGCGACCGCCGACAACGGCAAGTCTTATTCGGACCTGCCGAATGCGTTCCGCTACCGCAGCGAGCTCGTCAGCGGCTGCACGTGCAATGGCAAGGATCAAGTCGGTCTGGCGCCGGTCAAGATTGAGAATGATCCGACGCTGCGCAAGGGCGATATCGTCGCCGGCGAGAACGGCCTTCTGGTCGCGGGCCGCAGCGCCGACAAGCGCGGCGCCGAGATGAATTTCTCGCCCGCCTCCGAGAAGGTCCGCGCCAAATATGCGCGCGTTCCTGTGGTGGCGAGGGAGTAGAGATGAAGGCGTGAGGTGGGGACAGGAATCGTCTTGCCCGATCTCCCTCGCCCCGCATTTGCGGGGAGAGGGGTAGGGGCGAGGTTATTAAGCCGCGCGGATCTTGCCGAGGAACTGGGTGACCTGATTGCCCAGCTGCTGGCTCTGCGTTTCCAGCGTCTGGGAAGCCTGCTTCACATTCTCGGCGGCCGCGGCGGCAGCGTCCGCATCGGCCTTCACGCCGGTGATGTTGTCGGACACGTTCTTGGTGCCCTGGGCGGCAAACTGCGTCGAGCGCGTGATCTCCTGGGTGGCGGCACCTTGCTGCTGCACGGCGGCGGCAATCGCGGTCGCGACCTCGTTGACCTCGCCGATGATGCTGCCGATGCCCTTGATGGCGTCGATGGCCTCGCCGGCGACCCGCTGGATGTCGGAGATCTGCTCGGAGATTTCCTCGGTCGCCTTCGCCGTCTGGCTCGCCAGCGACTTGACCTCGGAGGCGACCACCGCGAAGCCGCGGCCGGCCTCGCCGGCGCGCGCGGCCTCGATCGTGGCGTTGAGCGCAAGCAGGTTGGTCTGGGCGGCGATGGTGTTGATCAGGCCAACGACTTCGCCGATCCGTCCCGCCGATTGGGCGAGCCCCTGCACGGTGCCGTCGGTGTTGCGCGCCTGGCCGACCGCGCGGCTGGCGATGCTTGCCGCGTGCGCCGCCTGCTGGCTGATGTCGTTGATCGAGGCGCTGAGCTCTTCGGAAGCCGCAGCCACCGTCTCGACGCTCATCGAGGCCTCGCTGGAGGCCTTCCCGGCGACCTCGACGCGTTCGTTGGTCTGGCGCGAAATCGTCGACAGGCCGGTGGAGGTGGTGCGCATCTGGCCGGAGGCATCGCCGAGCTGGTCTAGTGTCTGGCGCACCAGGCCCTCGAACTCGCCGACATAGCTCTCGATCGCCTGCTGCCGCGCCGTGGCGCCGGCGTTACGCTCGCGCTCCTGCGCCTCGATCCGGACCTTGTCGGCGGCCTGCTGCTTGAAGGTCTCCAGTGCGCGGGCCAGCGCGCCGATTTCGTCATGGCGCGCAGCATAGCCGGTATCGACCTGAAGGTCGCCGGCGGCGACCTTCAGCATGCCGTCGCGCATGTTGTGCAGCGGCGTGATGACGCGGCGGCCGACGATCACCTGGGCGCCAAGGGCGAGTCCCAGAGCGCCGAACAGCAGCGCGAGTTGCGTCACCAGTGAGCGGCGAGCGGCCGAGTACAGGTAGGCCGCGTGATCCTTGGCGGCGTCGAGCGCGCCTTCGGCCACGGCGACGGCGGCCCCGAGGCGACCGACGGTGACCGGAGTCCACTGGTTGGCTGTCATTTCCGGCTTCTCGCCGGATGCGACCTGGTTCAGCAGCCGTTCGCGCAGGCTGAGATAGGACGGTTCGAAATAGGCGGTCTTGGTCGCGGCCATGGCGCTGGAAATCGCCGGCGGCAATTGCATTCCCGCTGCCGTCAGTTCGAGCGCGCTCCATGCAGCGTCGGCGCCGCCGTTGAATTTCGTGAAGGCGACCCTGGTCTCGGGCGCAACCTTGCCGGCGCCGAGGGCGTTCGAGACGATCAGCGAGGCTTCACCGCCAGTGTTGCGAACCAACCAGGCAATTTGCTTGATCGCCAGCAACTGGTCGATCGTCGCGTCCTGATGGTTGACGGCGGCAGCAAGCGTACCCGACAGCTTGTCGAGCGTCGCGAGCATCGCGGCCGTCGTTTCCATATACTCCTTTGCAAGCGTGGGCTTGCGGTCCGCCTTCGGCTTGCCCATCGCTTCCCAGAATTCCTTCTGCAGCGCGGTCAGCGTCTTGAGCAGCCGATCGAACTCCGGCACCAGCGTCGCCTGCTGCGCGAATTCGATGCCGCCGAGCAGGCCGAGCGCATTGTTCATCGCCGGCATTTCGGTATCGCGGATGTTGCGCAGATATTTCTCGATATCGGCATCCATCGGCGCATCGCCATTCAGCAGCCGGTTGGTCGTCGAGCGGTCCGTGCGCAGATTGTGCATCGCCTTGAACATGTTGGCGGAAGCATCGGCGATCTGGGCGATGCGGCTCGCGGCCTGCAGGCGTCCCCAGGCATCCCAGGCGTTCAGCGAAAATCCAATAACCAGGCAGAACGACGTGGCGAAAATAACGGCTTTCAGCAGCGCGGATACGGTCAAACGATTCAACATGATGGTGCTTCCCCCAAAACTGCGCGCATTTGGGAGGAAAACGGTAAAGACTTGGAAAGGATGGCTGACAGTACTAATACGGACTTATAACCAGCTGAATTCGCTAACTAATTTTTAAAATCTCTCGCCCGGTTCCGTGCACAGGAACTTTGAGCGCCCCGCGCGGTTCTAGATTCACATGCGATGAAGCCAATCAAGCGTCGCAAGCAAAGGGGGCCTCCGTGTCGGTACTCATCGGTATCCTGATCACCTTTCTCGTCATCATCTTGGTGCTCTACTTGATCAACATGTTGCCGCTGGACGGCCGGGCAAAGCAGATTGCCCGCGTAGTCGTCATCATCATCGGCATCATTTCGCTTCTGAAATATCTGGCGGTGTTCTAACGCTGGGCATTCTGAATAAAAAAAGCCCCGGCATCGGCCGGGGCTTTTTGTTGTCGCAGAAAAACTACTTCAAGGTTCCGAACCAGTCGTCCACGTCCTTGCGGATCTGGTCCTTGGCGAAGCCGTAGCGCTGCTGCAGCTTGCCTTCGAGTTGCTCACGGCGGCCCTCGATGACGTTGAGATCGTCATCAGTCAGCTTGCCCCACTTCTCCTTGGCGGAACCCTTGAACTGCTTCCAGTTGCCTTCAACCCTGTTCCAATCCATCACTGCCTCCTTCCGTGTTGGGATGTCCAACAACGGACGGAGCGCGCAGGTGTTCCTAGTCACCGATGCGGCATCGTAACCGATGCGGCATCGCGACCGCGGGTTACACGGCGGCCTTCGCCTCGCGGCGGCGCGCGGTGAGGATGTATTCGGTATAGCCGTTCGGCTGCTCGCGGCCCTTGAAGACGAGGTCGCAGGCGGCCTGGAACGCGACACCGTCGAACGCAGGTGCCATCGGCTTGTAGAGCGCGTCGCCGGCATTCTGCTTGTCGACCACGACCGCCATGCGCTTCAAGGATTCCATCACCTGGTCCTTGCTGACGACGCCATGCGCCAGCCAGTTCGCCAGATGCTGGCTCGAGATGCGCAAGGTGGCGCGGTCTTCCATCAGGCCGACGTCGTGAATGTCGGGCACCTTGGAGCAGCCGACGCCCTGGTCGATCCAGCGCACGACATAACCGAGGATGCCCTGGCAGTTGTTGTCGATCTCCTGCTTGACGTCGTCGGGCGCCCAGTTGGATTGCGACACCGGAATGGTGAGGATGTCGGAGAGCTTTGCGCGCTGGCCGTCCTTGGCGAGTTCCTGCTGCCGCGCCTGCACGTTGACCTGGTGATAATGCAGCGCGTGCAGCGTAGCTGCGGTCGGTGACGGCACCCACGCCGTGGTCGCACCGGCCTGCGGGTGGCCGATCTTCTGGGTGAGCATGTCGGCCATCTTGTCCGGCGCCGCCCACATGCCCTTGCCGATCTGGGCATGGCCGGGCAGGCCGTCGATCAGGCCCATGTCGACGTTCCAGTCTTCATAGGCCTTGATCCAGGGCTGCGCCTTCATGTCGTTCTTGCGGATCATCGGACCCGCTTCCATCGAGGTATGAATCTCGTCGCCGGTGCGGTCGAGGAAGCCGGTGTTGATGAAGCAGATGCGCTTCGAGGCGTTCTGGATGCAGGCCTTGAGGTTGACAGTGGTGCGGCGCTCCTCGTCCATGATGCCGACCTTCATGGTGTTCTCCGGCAGGCCGAGCAGCTTCTCGACCTCGCCGAACAGTTCGCAGGTCAATGCGACCTCGTCCGGACCGTGCATCTTCGGCTTGACGATATAGACCGAGCCGGTGCGGCTGTTCTTCGTTTTGGAGTCACCCTTGAGGTCGTGGATCGCGAGCAGACCGGCGACGGCGGCATCGAGCAGGCCTTCCGGAATCTCCTCGCCCTTTTCGTCGAGCACGGCGTCGGTGAACATGTGATGGCCGACATTGCGCATCAGAAGCAGGCTGCGGCCGTGCAGCGTGAGCTGCTTGCCGTCGGGCGTCGTGTAGCTGCGGTCGGGGTTGAGCGAACGCTTCAGCGTCTTGCCGCCCTTCTCGAAATCGGCCGACAGCGTGCCATCCATCAGGCCGAGCGTGTTGCGATAGACCTGCACCTTGTCCTCTGCGTCGACAGCGGCGACCGAGTCTTCCATGTCGAGAATGGTCGAGACAGCCGATTCCAGGATCATGTCGGCGACACCTGCCGGATCGTCCTTGCCGATGACGTGGCTGCGGTCGATCTTCACTTCGACATGCATGCCGTTGTTGACCAGCAGGATCGCGGTGGGCTGTGCGGCATCGCCCTGGAAGCCTGCGAACTGGGCGGCGGTTTTCAGCGCGGTGGCATTGCCGCTCTTCAGCTTCACGGCGAGCTGGCCGGCGATGACGCTGTAGGACGTCACGTCGGTATGGCTGCCGGTCGCGAGCGGCACGGCGGCGTCGAGGAAGGCCTTTGCCTTGGCGATCACCTTGTCGCCACGCGCCTTGTTGTAGCCCTTGCCAGTTTCGCTTGGATCGTGTGGAATCGCATCGGTGCCGTAGAAGGCGTCATAGAGCGAGCCCCAGCGCGCATTCGCCGCGTTCAGTGCGTAGCGGGCATTGGTGAGGGGCACGACGAGCTGCGGTCCGCAGATCTTGCCGATTTCCTCGTCGACGTTGGCGGTCTCGACCTTGTGGGTGGCCGGCTCGGGCAGGAGATAGCCGATTTCCTTGAGGAAGGCCGTGTAGGCGTTCATGTCGAACGACTTGCCCTTGTTGGCGCGATGCCAGCCGTCGATCTTGGCCTGCAGTGCATCGCGGAAGGCGAGCAGCTCGCGGTTTTTCGGCCCCAACTTCTTGATGATGGCCGCGACCCCCGCCCAGAACGCATCGGGCGAAATCCCGGTCTTGGGGGCCGCCTCCTTGGCGATGAAGTCGAACAGGACAGGGGCGATCTTCAATCCGTGGGCATCGACACGCTTCATGATGGGCTTTCTCAAAAGAAATGGCGTTTACAGACTGCTTTCAGAGGAAAAGCAGCAAAAAACGCGCCAAAGGGGCGACGTTGGCCGCCCTTTTAGCCCTAAAGCCGGGTCGATGAGAAGGCCCCAAAAAGACGGGGGAAGGGGTCGATTCGGGCCCCGTTTTCGTCGCGCGAAGCGGGGGACCGCTTTGCGCGAAAGCGCCCTCAGATGTTGGCCGCCAGATCGGTCAGTTCGTCGAACAAAATGCCGGTTTCGGCCAGCATCTTTTCCACCGCGTCGGTGGCATCCGCAACCGATCGCGTCGAGGTGTCGATCTTCAATTCGCATGCCGTCGGCGACTGGTAGTCGTTCGTGATTCCGGTGAACGACGGCAGCGAGCCGGCGCGCGCCTTGGCGTAGTGGCCCTTGGGGTCGCGGCTCTCGCACACCTCGGCGGGAGCGGCGACGTGGACTTCACGGAACGCCGTGTCGGCGATGCGCCGCGCTGCGGCGCGATCCGCGATCGAAGGCGAAACGGCGGCGACGATCGCGATGTGACCGTTGCGCGCGAGATGAGTGGCGACTTCCGCGAGGCGACGAATGTTCTCGCTGCGGTCCTGCGGAGAAAAGCCGAGATCGTTGTTGAGACCAGCACGCAACGTATCGCCGTCCAGCAGGATCGGCGAGCCGCCGCGCGAGAACAGCCGGCGCTCGAGCGCGCGAGCGAGTGTCGATTTGCCGGAGCCCGGCAGACCGGTCAGCCAGATCACCGCACCGTTATGGTGATAGCGCGCCGAGCGTTCCTCGGGGCGCAGCGCGGATTCGACCGGGACGATGTCGATCGGGACGGCGCGCTGTCCGGCATCCACCGACAGCACGAGGCCACCGCCGGCGATGCGGCCGTTGACCTCGATCACGAGTCGCCCGGTGCGCGGGTTTTCCTGATAGGGGTCGGCCGCGATCGGCTGCGCCAGCGAAATATCGATTTCGCCGACGTGATTGCGTGCGATCGCCGTGGTCTCTTCATTGGAGAGTTCACCGGGATCGACGGCCTTCTCGATCGCGACCACGCTGGCGCGGGTTTCGCGGGTGCCGAGACGGATCAGGATCTGGTCGCCCTTCGATAGCGGCTTGTCGTGCAGCCAGAAAATGCGGGCGCGAATCCGCCGGGTGTCGCGCGGGGTCGCGCCGGCATGCGCAATGATATCGCCGCGCTCGATGAACAGTTCGCGGTCGAGCGTGATGCCGACCGAACGGCCGGCGCCATGGCTGCCCGCGAGCGGCGTCACCGGCCAGCTCTCGACGGTCTTGATCTTCGCGATCTTGCCTGCCGGCATGATGACGATTTCATCGCCGGCGGAGAGACGGCCGGACTCGATGCGGCCCGCAACGATGCGGCGGTCGTCGAACTTGTAGATCGCCTGCACCGGCAGACGCAGAGCAAGTTGCTCCAGCGGACGTGCTGGTTCGAGCGCATCGAGCGCTTCGACGACGGTCGGCCCGCGGTACCAGCCGATTCGTGATGTGTGTTCGGCGACGCCGTCACCGTCGCGCGCGGAAATCGGTATGATCGCCGTTGGAGTTACGCCGAGGCCGGTCAGATGGGCCGAAATCTCGTCGCTGATCTCCCTGAAGCGGTCGGCGCCGAAATCGACCCGGTCCATTTTGTTGACGACGATGGCGACCTGCTTGATGCCCAGCAGATGCAGCAGATAGCCGTGTCGCCTGGTCTGGTCGCGCACGCCTTCCAGTGCATCGATGATCAGGACCGCGCCGTCAGCCTGCGAGGCGCCGGTGATCATGTTGCGGAGGAATTCGGCGTGGCCCGGCGCGTCGATCAGCACGACGTCGCGCGAGCGGGTACGGAAGCGGATCTGCGTGGTGTCGATGGTGATGCCCTGGTCGCGCTCGGTCTGCAGCGCATCGAGCAGGAACGACCATTCGAACGGCATGCCGCGCCGTGCGCTGACTTCCCTAAGCATCTCCAGCTTGCCCTCGGGAAGGCTGCCCGTCTCATGCAGCAGGCGGCCGACCAGAGTGGATTTGCCGTGATCGACGTGGCCGACGATGACGATGCGGACCTGCGGTCGCGTCGTGCCATTTGGCATCGACGTCGTGCCGTTCGGCATTGCCGAGATGCTTGCGGGGAGGATCATGTTCATAGCGACGCTCACACCAAATGTCCGTCAGAGATAGCCGGCGACACGCAGCCGCTCGAAGGCGTCTTCGGTCTCGTGATCCAGCGCGCGGCCGGCGCGCTCCGGCACCTTGGTGCCGTCGAGTTCGGTCAGGATTTCATCGATGCTTGAAGCCGTGGAAGCTACCGGGTTGGTGATGTCCTGATCGCCCAGCGAGCGGTAGCGCTTGCCGTCCTTTGCGAGATAGAGCGGGATGATCGGAATATTCTCGCGCTTGGTGTAGGCCCAGATGTCAGCCTCGGTCCAATGCAGGATCGGATGGATGCGCAAATGCGCGCCTTGGGGCGGCGAGGCGTTGAACTGGTCCCAGAATTCCGGCGGCTGATCGCGCACGTCCCAGCCGCCTTCGAGCCCACGCGGCGAGAACACGCGCTCCTTGGCGCGCGTGGCTTCCTCATCGCGGCGGATGCCGGCGATCAGGCCGTCGAAACCATATTTGGTCAGCGCCCATTTGAGCCCTTCGGTCTTGCGCGCCGCGGAACGTGCGGCCGGCGGCAGCGTCGGGTCGACAGCGTCGATCGGCGGGCAGGGCTCGACCTTGAGATCGAGATCCCATTCCTTGCTGAAGCGATCGCGGAACGCATACATCTCCGGAAACTTCTTGCCGGTGTCGACGTGCAGCGCCGGGAACGGCGCACGGCCGAAGAAGGCCTTGCGCGCCAGCCAGATCATCACGTTAGAATCCTTGCCCAGCGACCACAGCAGCGCGAGCTTCTTCAGCCGCGCGAAGGCTTCCCGCAGAATGTAGATGCTCTGCGCCTCGAGCTCGTCGAGATGGTCCATCGAAGGCGCCGGCAGCGCTCCGTCAGCCAAAATTTTCGGCACGGATGATGCTTTGGTGAAGGCTGCGGGCCGCAACCCGGGTCCACCGGATTCATTGTCGAGAAGATGCATCTCTGGGCCTTGGACTTGGGAGTTGAAAAATTCTAAAGTTGCGCCGCAATAGAGAAGAAATAATTTTCTCTTTGTGGCCCTTGATCGAGACATAAATAGAAAATAATTTCAGTCAACCCCCAAGTTGGGGAAAGCGAGTGTCTGA
>Ga0268266_10005817_pt1 | contig 11415 bp, 6 predicted proteins | sample KBSS13metaG_FD_190356 | JGI IMG/M metagenome (GOLD analysis project Ga0268266, IMG submission 190356) | Switchgrass rhizosphere microbial communities from Kellogg Biological Station, Michigan, USA - KBS S1-3 metaG (SPAdes) (version 2) | ecosystem: Host-associated > Plants > Roots > Rhizosphere >... | reverse complement strand
TCTCCCCCCGCGCGCGGGGGGAGAGGGGGCAGGGTGAGGGGGCGGTCCCTCCGCCAGGATCTCCGTATCCAGCCGTCTCCCGACCGACGCAGTTCGCCGGACACGCGTGGATCCGCCGACTTTTTTTGTCACAGCCTGGCCCGACAGGCCTCCTCCGCCCGTTCCAAGCTCCCCCGCCACAACGCCTTAAAGAGAGCTGGAGCCGCGACGGCCGCGGGCATGGAAGCTGCTAAACTCCAAAAAACGGACAGTTGATGCGATGAGGCGGAACCGTCACTCGGTTCGGCGGCGCGAGCCGTCGCACCAACCGCTTTCGAGCGGAAGGGACGCCGAACGCCTCGCCGCCAGCACGAACGAAACATCATGACGTCCGCGCCTTTCCTGCAGCGCCACCTCGGCGACTATCTCCTCGTCGCCCAGTTGTCGGACGATCCGCTCGGCACCGTCTTCCGGGCGTTGTACGCGGTGGACGAGAGACGGTTCGTGCGACTGCGCATCCTGCGATCCGAAGACCTTCTACCCGCTCCGATCGAGAAGGCCATCTCGCGCCACGCCGGCTCGCTCGGCGGCCTCGTTCACGACGCGCTCGTCTCCCGCCCGCAGCTCGACTCCGTCGACGGGATCCCGTTCATGACGTGGGACGAGGCGGCGGGCTGGACTCTCGACACGATGCTGGCGCGCGTCCGCGCATTCGGGATCCGGATACCGGCGGAGTACGCGCTGCTGATCGCCGAACGCGTCGCCACGGCTCTCGAGCACGCGCAGCGCGCCGGCGGAGACGGGCCGGAAGCGCGCCACGGGCTGCTCTGGCCCGGCTTCATCACGATCTCGTACGACGCCGCCGTTCGGGTCGGCGGCTTCGGCGTTGCCGACGGAATTCGTCCGAGCCTCTCGAGAGGGAGGATCTCGGCCGAGATCGCGCCGTACGTCGCGCCCGAGGCGCGCACGGGCCGGTCCGGACCGTCGTCGGACGTGTATTCGCTGGGCGCGATCCTGGTCGAGCTCCTCACCGCGAGGCGCCCGGCTCCCGACGGGCCCTCCGCCGAATTGCGCGCGGCGGATCCGCGGTCCGACGAGCTCCAGCGATTCCTGCAGCGCTGCCTCGCCCCGGAGGCGGAGCGCTTCGCGACGCCCGCCGACGCGCACCGGGCGCTCCAGCAGATCGTCACGGGCAACCCGTTCTCCCTCTACACCGCGAACCTGGCGCTCTTCCTCTATAAGCTGCTGAATCCGGAGAGCCAGAGCGTCGCGCCGTCGTCCGACTGGGAGTCCACCAATCCCGTCGTGATGCACGGCCGGACCCCGGCCGCCCCGCCGGAACCCGTACCCGCGCCCGTGTCCGCGCCTGCAGAGACCGAGACCCCGGCCGTCGCGCCTTCGGCGCGCGTGCCGCCCGAGCCGGTCGTCGAGGCGCGGGGGGAAGTCGTCGAAACCGTCGAGGCCGCCGACCCCTTCGAGGCCCTGGCTCCCGAGGCGCCCGAGGCGACCGCAGAAGTCCAGGACGACGCCCCCTTCGCCGCGGCGGAGTCCGCGGTGGAGCGGCTCTCTCTCTGGAGGGACGCGGGGCCGGCTTCGGCCTCGGCCTCGGCTTCCACGTTCAACTCTCCCCTCGGGGCGGCCGCTCCGATCGAAGTCGTGACGCGCGCGACGAGGCTCCTCGGCGAGGCGCCGGGACGCCGCGCGGCCGCCGGCGCGGAATGGCGCCGTCCCGCGGCAGCGCTGGCCGCGGCGGCCGGGCTGACGGTCGCCGTCTTTCTCGTGGCGAGCCGGATCTCGCTGCCTGCGTCGCGGGAAATGGCTCCCGTCGCGCGGCTCGAGAAACCCGTGGCCGGCGGGCCGGCGGCGCCTGCTGTGGCGATCGCGGCTCCCGCTTCCGCTTCCGCTTCCGCTTCGCTGACCTCGAGCTCCACGACCGCGGCCGAGTCGCTCGCGCCCGCGGAGCCGGCCGCGATGACGGCGAACGTTCCGCGCGCGCAGGCGATCCGTCTCGCGTCCGTGCACAAGGCTCGCGCCGTTGCGCCGGAGCTGCGGCGCCCCGCCGAGGAGCAGCGCCTCCGCGCGGCCCTCGCGCGCATCGAGGCCGACCGCGTCAACGCGCGCGAGGCGGCCGGCGACATCTTCGGAGAAGGACGCCATAGCGAGGAGGAGGGAGAGCGGCTGCTTCGCGCCCAGGAGTACGAGTCGGCCCAGCTCGCGTTCTCGCGCGCCGCGAGCCTCTTCCAGAAGGCGCAGGAGCTGTCCTGGGAAGACAAGGTCCGCCGCTCGAGTCTCTCGGGAACTCCCTAGGCGCCGGACTCCTTCCGCTCGGCCCGCCTTCCTCTTCGCGATACCATCTCCCGCTCGTGCGGAAACACACCCTGGCGCGCGCCCGCCTGAAGCCCGGCGTCACCGAAGACGCGCTCCCCGTACCCCGTCCCTCCGACGCCGCGGGAGCGGGTGCACCCTCCCCGGTCATCACCGGCCGCGCCCTCATCTTCTGGGACCCCGCGAGGCCGGGCAGGAAACGGGATGCGATCGACACCGACCAGATCACGCCGGCGGCGGACTGCGTCTCCGAGAGCCTCGACACGCTCGACGAGCGCTGGAAGGCCGGGTCCTTCCGCTACCTCATGCCCGACTTCCGCCGACGGGTGCACGGCGGCGAGACGTTCCTCATCGCGGGAGACCGCTTCGCGATCGGATCCTCGCGGGAGATGAGCCCGGCGGGGCTCAAGGGCGTCGCCGAGGAGAAGGGGCTCGAGCTCGTCGTCGTCTGCGGCGCCGGCATGGGCGACATCTTCCGGAGGAACGCGCTGAACCTGGGGCTCCACGTCGTGCAGTCGCCGGAGGCGGTCGAGGACGCGCGCGACGGAGATCTCTTCGAGTTCGACCCCGCGACGCGGCGCCTCGTGAACCGGACCCAGGGCAAGGCGTACGACCCGGTGCCCCTCTCGCCGAAGGAGGAGGAGATCCGCTCCGGCGGCGGGATCTTCGCGGTGGGGCGGCGCGAGTTCCGGGACTCGGTCCGCGCCGCGCCCGAGGTCGAGTTCCCCGACCCCGAGACCGCGAGGCGCATGACCGCCACCGAGCAGATCGTGTGGGCGCACCGCGTCGACCGCGACGCCCCGGTGAAGCCGGGCGCGACGCTCCGAGTCTGGGCGGACCTGCTGCCCGCGTCAGACGGCACGGCGCCGTTCGCGATCCACACGTTCAACCAGATCACCGGAGGCGGCGCGATCTTCCCGCGCCAGGCGGCCGTCGCCAACGACCACTTCGTCTTCACGGGCCGGGAGGACGACGCGCGCCAGACGGCGATCGGCAAGGAGTTCGCGCGCCTCCACGGCATCGAGAAACCCTGGTACGCGGACCCGGGCGACGGCATCTTCCACTTCTACTTCCCCGAGCAGGGCCTCGTCCTTCCCGGCCAGTTCATCCCGGGCGCGGACTCGCACAGCCGCGCGTACGGGGCATACGGCGCGGTCGGATTCGGCGTCGGGTCGACGACGCTCGGCTTCGGCTGGGCGAACGGCTACATCTACTTCACGCCGGCGAAGCAGCGCCGGGTCGTGTTCCGCGGACGGCTGCAGCCGTGGGTGTCGGGCAAGGACGTCGTGCTCGAGCTGCTGCGCCGCTGGGGCGCGAAGCAGTCGCAGGGCATGTCCGTCGAGCTCGTCGACGCGGACCGGCAGCTCCCCATCGCCTTCCGCAACACGATCGCGAACATGATGGCGGAGGCGGAGGCGCTCAACGGGATCTTCGCCGAGGACGACATCACCGACGCCTGGTACCGCGAGAAGGGAATCGTCGACCGGCCCTACCCGCGCGTGACGCCGGGGGCCGACGCGGTCTACGAGATCGACGAGACCCTCGAGCTCTCGGACATCACGCCGATGATCGCGAAGCCCTTCTCGCCCGGCAACGCGTTCCCGGCCGAGGAGGTCGCCCGCGAGCGCATCGCGTTCGACAAGGCGATGATCGGCTCCTGCACGAACGGCGGCTACGACGACCTCCTGTCCGCGGCTCTCGTGCTGCGCGCGGCGCGCGCCGCGGGGTTCCAGAAGACGGCGCGCACCTTCACGGTCTTCCCCGGCTCGGGAGGCGTCGCCCACCGGATCGAGGCCTCGGACCCGCGGCTGGGCGGCGAGTCGATCGCGGAGGTCTTCCGCTCCGTGGGCGGCGAGATCCGCCAGTCCTGGTGCGGGCCGTGCTTCGGCCAGGGCCCGGACGCGCTCACGAAGGGCCAGCGCGCGATCACGAGCTTCAACCGCAACTGGCAGAACCGCATGGGTCTCGGCGGCGAGGGCTACCTCGCGAGCCCCGCGGTCGTCGCCGCGTCGGCGCTCGCCGGCTACATGGCCCCGCCGTCGGAGCTGGGCCTGACCTGGGACGCCGAGCGGTTCGGGGTCTAGCTCCCACGGACCCGCATCGCCGCTGCGATTCGCGAGTTACCAGTTACCGGTCGCCCCCTCGAGACTCGCCGCTGTGCCTGCGGCTCGTCGATCTCCCGCTGATGACAATAGGTAGTTAGGGACAGGGCCCTGACCCGGAAAGTGGAGGTGGCCAATGCGCCATTTCTCGAAGCGGGTCGCGGGATCGGGGCTCCTGGTCATGGCGATGACTCTTGGAACTTCCGGGGATACGGCGGGAAGCGGGCGCCCGGCGGCGGCCGCCCCGCCGCGCTTCGTCCGCGCCGCCGAGCCGGATCGCATACCGGGTCAGTACATCGTCCTCCTGGAGGACGACACACTGCCCGGCGACTCCGTGCCCTTCGTCGCCGACGCGCTGACGGCGGAGCACGGCGGCGCCGTGCGCGTCACGTTTCAGAACGCGGTTCGCGGCTTCTCGGCGAACATGACCGAGCCGCAGGCGCTTCGGCTGTCGGAGGACCCGCGCGTGCGCCTGGTGGAGGAGAACGCGCGCGCGTACCTCTCGAGCGAGCAGGTCCTCCCCACCGACAACTCTCTCTGGAACCTCGACCGGGTGGACCAGCGCACCGCGATCGGGTCGGGCGACGACCGCTATCGCTACTGCGAGAAGGCGAGCTCCGTCGTCGTCTACACGCTCGACACCGGGATCAACAAGAAGCACGAGGAGTTCCTGACGGCGAGCGGCGCCTCGCGCGTCCTGAACGGCGTGAAGTTCGCCGCGGACCACTTCGTCTGGCCGGGCGAGGCCGACGACTACGGCACCTACCCGTGCGGCGGCTGGACGGACAACTACGCAGGAGGCCACGGAACGTCGGTCGCTTCGCTCATCGGAGGCAAGACGCTCGGGATGGCCAAGGGCGTCCAACTCGTTCCGCTTCGCGTCTTCACGTGCGCGGGAGTCAACGGGAGCGTCGAGCACCTCTGCTGGGCGCTCGACTGGATCAGGAGCACGTCCAATCCGAACCGCAACCATCGGCCGGCGCTCGTGAACATCAGCCTGCGCGTGGCCACGACCCAGCCATTCGTCTCCGCGCTCGAGAGCGTGATCAACGGGCTCGTGCTGGACTCACCCGGCTGGACCGGGATCACCGTCGTCGCCTCCGCCAACAACCAGAACACGAGCACCGCGTGCTCGACGCCGGCTCGAATGGCCTACCGCAACACCAGCTTCCTCACTCCCGGCCACGTCATCTCGGTTGGCGGGACGAACGAGGCCGACGCCCGCTGGCAGTGCTCCGGCGGCGAGTGCTACTACGAGGCGAAGTGCGGCGGCGGACAGATCGCCGCGGCGTCGAACTACGGACCGGTCGTCGACATCTGGGCGCCGGCGCACAACCTCCAGTCCGCGCACATCCAGTGCGCGAGCTGCCGCCGCACGCTCGTCACCGCGAAGTCCGGAACGTCGTTCTCGGCGGCGATCGTGTCGGGGATCGTCGCGCGGCTGCTCCAGGCGAACCCGTCGCTCACGCCCACGCAGGTCTGGACCCGCCTCCAGACCGACGCGACCGTCGTTTCTCCGGTGATCGATCCGTCCAACGGAAACTCGATGCTCGTCTATCGCGCGGGCAGCGCGAGCTGCAACCCGGAGCTCCCGTAGAGTGGAGTCGCAATCCCGATTGGAGGAGGCAAACATGATCCGGATCGTTCGTTTGGTCGTCGTTACCGTCATCACCCTCTCGGCCTCGGTCGGCTATGGCCAGGAGACTCCGCAGAGGGTGCTCATTCCGGTGCAGACGACGGAGCCGATTCCCGGCGTCAATGGCTCATCCTGGACGACCGATCTCTGGGTCTCCAACGGCGGCGCCTCGATCGTCAACGTCTTCGGCGTGGCGTGGGACTGCTTGCTGCCCGAGTGCGGCCTCTCACCCGCTCCCGTGGATCCGGGGCGCTCGTTCCAGCCCGTGCTGCTGGGCGAGGAGGGCGCGCAGCACGGCCAGATTCTCTACGTCGGTCCCGAAGGCGCCGACCGGCTCGGGTTCGGCCTGCGCTTTCGGGACCTGAGCCGCCAGGCGGAGAACTGGGGCACGGAGATCCCGGTGCCGAGGGAGACCGCATTCCACAGCTCGGCGTTCTCCCTCGTCGACGTGCCGGTCACCGAAGGATTCCGGCAGACGCTCCGCGTCTACGAGATCGACGGGACTCCGCGGGAGGCGTCCGTACGGGTTCGAGTCTTCCGCCTCGATCCTTCCGGAAATCAGCCGGTGGGCGCCGCCGATACGCTCCTCGGAGAGACGACCGTTCCGTTGTCGTTCGCGCCGCTCTTCGGCACGCAGCCTCTTCACCCCGGCTACGCCGAGGTCACGGACCTCTCGACGCTGGCGCCGCTCGGCGACGCAGAGCGGCTGCGGCTGGAGATCGAGCCCGCGACCGATGGGCTCGCCCTCTGGGCCTTCGTGACCGTGATCCACGACGAGACGCAGCACGCCACGGTGATCACGCCGCAGTGAACGAGAAATGCATTAGCCGTAGCTAATGCATCGACGGGGCGGGCGTTCCCGTTCCCGCCCCCGACCAGCGCCGCTCCAGCGCGGGCGCGTAAAGCCCCTTCAGCTCGCGCGTCCACCACGCCCCCGTGCGGCGGCGCTCGTCCGGCGGCGTGAACCGGTACTCGTAGAGCAGCGCGCGGACGGCGCGCGGAGGGCGTCCTCCGAACGGGTCCGACGCGAAGAGGCGGACCACGTCGCGGTCGCCCTCGAGGAGGCGCTCGAGCACGGACATGACCCATTCGTTCTCGCGGTACGAGCCGAGCGCCGCGAACCAGAGCTGCCAGTCGAGCCGCGGCTGGTGCGGCGCGACGAACCCGGGCCGCTTGCGCGGGTCATCCGGCTTCGCGCGAAACGCGTAGGGCTTCCACGTGGTTCCGTCCTCGCTGCCCTCGATGACGATCTCGGGCCGCGTCTTCGTCATCACGGCGAAGAGCCCGTAGCCGTTCGTGCTGCGCAGCGGCGAGGCGAGGCGGTAGAGGGAGGCGAGCGGCGCCGGGATCGCGCGCGCCGCGCCGAGCGAGGCGAGAAAGGGAACCGACGACGCCGCGAGCGTCAGCACGGCGACCGGCACGAGCACGGCGCGGGGCCAGCCGCGATCCGGCGCATCCCGGAGGGCTCGCTCGCGCCAGCGCCGCGGAAAGACCCCGTCGTCGAGGAGAAGGACGGCGAGCGATACCGTCAGCAGGTTGAAGAACGCGTAGTTTCCCGTCAGCGCGATCGCGGCCTGCAACGCGATCGTCGCCGCCGCGCCCAGCCGCCGCAGCCGGGCGGGCGCGAAGTAGAGCAACGGGGCGCCGAGCTCGACCGCGAACATCAGGGCGCACGAAACGGTCTGCACCCATCCCGGCGACCAGTGCACCAACCACGCAGTCCACGGCGGAAGCGGCTGCGTCCAGTAGTGGTATCGAAGCGCCGACAGGTCCCGCCAAGCCGGATCGCCACTGGCGAGCTTGACCACTCCCGAGAGAAGCATCAGGCGGAAGAGCAGCCACACGAGGAGGAATCGCGCGAGCGGCCGCGGAGCGGCGCCGGTCCGGAGCCTCGCGCGGCCCGGCGAGACCAGGAAGACGGCGAGGAGGCCCGCCTCGAGCAGGAGCAGGTCCCACTGGAACTCGAGGAAGATCTGTCCGGCGCCGCAGACCGACAGCCAGCAGAGCCAGGCGGCCGCCGCGGCGAGGCTCGGCAGCCACCCCAATAGCAGCGCGGCCGAGGCCGCGACGCCCGCGGCGCAGATCGCGTGGAGCCCGCCGTTGCCCGGGGCGAGCCAGGACAGAGTGGGAAGCAGCCAGTAACGCTCGGCGCCGGTTCTCGCGCGAACCCACTCGAGGAGATCGCCGGCCGGCAGGATTCCTCTCTCTCCGACGAGGCCGTCGGCCTGGACCCAGAACGAGACGAACGCCGCGAGGTAGCAGAGGCCCAGCAGCCGGACGAAGAGCGCCGCCGCCGCCGCGTACGACGGGCGCTCGACGGTGTTTCCCCACAGGAGGCGCGTGACCCTCGTCGCCGCGGGCCGGTGAGACGCGATCCCGCGGTACGCGACGTCGAGCAGCGGAGCGAGCCCCGGCACCTTCCGATACGCGCGCGCCAGGAAGCCGCGGTCGAGCCGCCGGGAAGAGGCCGCCAGCGCCGCCTCGGCGCCCTCGAGCACTCGGCCGTCCGGCAGCACGAGCTGGAACGCTCGCCGAAACGCCTCGTTCGGAATCTGCGGGTAGCGAACGGCGACTTCCTGGCTCGGGGCGTAGTCGACCGCGCCGCGGCTCATCGCCCGCCAGCGCGCGACCCACATCCGGCAGAAGCCGCAGTCGCCGTCGAAGACGCCCAGCGGCCGATCGGGAGGATTCGCGACGCGCCGCACCGACCGCACGTCTCGAGTCTACGCAACGAGCGTGCTGGAGAAGGTGCCACCGCGAGAGGACACCTCGCGCCCGCCGGGCGTGGCGCGCTGGACGACCGACAAAATAAGTCATTGACCATCAGTCAATTGAACGCTTGGATCCCACCGGGCCGGATCGGGAATCAACCTTGCAAGACAGGCCGACGAATGGAGGAATCGCCCATGAACGCTTCTTGGACACGAACCCTGACGAGACTGGCCACGGCGGCGCTGCTGCTTCTGCCGGTCTCCACCGTCTTCGGTCAGGAGCGCGACGAGTACGGTGAAGAAGCTCAGACCGTCGCCCGCATTTCCCACCTGCAGGGATCCGCGTCGTACGCGCGCGGAGACCAGCCGGATGACTGGCAGCCCGCGGACGTGAACGTGCCGATGACGATCGGCGATCGCGTCTATACCGACCGGCGCACGAGGCTCGAGCTCCAGCTCGAGGGCGGCGGCGCGATCCGGCTCGGCGGCCAGACGGATCTCGTCACGCTGAACCTGACGGATGACACGAAGCAGTTCGCCCTCAAGGCGGGCGTGGCTTCTTTCCAGGTCGCGCGGCTCGACCGCGACGACGTCTTCGAGGTCGACACGCCGAACGCGGCGGTGACCTTCGAGTCGCCGGGCGACTACCGCTTCGACATCGACCAGGACGGCAACACCCGCGTGAGCGTCCGGCGAGGCCAGGCGTCCGTCGCGGCGGGAGGCGGCGAGGTGCCGCTCCGGGCCGGCGACGCCATGCTGCTCGACGGCGGGGATACCCCGCGCTACGACGTCGTCGCGATGCGCACGGCCGACGGATGGGACAGCTGGGTCGACGACCGCGAGGGCCGATACACCCGCGCGCAGTCCTACCAGTACGTCAGCCACGACATCGCGGGCGCCGACGACCTGGACGACTACGGCCGATGGCAGCAGGTTCCGCAGTACGGAATGGCCTGGTCGCCCTCCACGGTCGAGGCCGGGTGGTCTCCCTACCGCGTCGGACACTGGGCGTGGCAGGACCCGTGGGGCTGGACATGGATCTCGTCCGAGCCCTGGGGCTTGGCTCCGTACCACTACGGCCGTTGGGTGACCTACTCCTCGCGCTGGTTCTGGGTCCCGACAGCGGCGGCGGTGGCCCGCGTCGCCTACGCGCCCGCCTGCGTCGCGTTCGTCGGCGGAACGCCGGGCTTCTCGGCGACCGTCGCCGTGGGTGGCCCCGGCTTCGTCGGCTGGTTCCCGCTCGCGCCCCACGAGGCGCTGATCCCGTGGTGGCGGCCGCAGCCGGCCGTCCAGGTCAACGTCACGAACGTGACCTACGTGAATCGCACCTACGTCACCGTGGTCAACCAGAACACGTTCGTGTCCTCGCAGGCGGTGAATCGCAGCATCGTGACGGACCGGACCGTGGTCCAGCAGGTCGCCGCCGCGCCCGTGGTCCGCACGGTGCCGGTGATGCCGACGGTGCAGTCGACACGAGTCTCGCTTCGCCCCCAGACGGCGGTCGCGCGTCCCTCCGCTGTCGTCGCCTCGCGCACGGTCGTCGCCCGCGTGGCGCCTCCGCCGGCCCAGCCGCGCTTCGATCAGAAGCTCGCCGTGATTCGTGAGAACAAGGCGCCCGTTGCGCCGAAGCAGGCCGCGCAGCTCACGGCATCGAGCCCTCGCTCGACCGCGCCCGTGCCGGTCCGGCCGGCGACCTCGGAGTCCGGCCGGGTCACCTTCGCACCGCGGGCCGTCGGCACGACGGCCGGCGGCGCCGCGGCCGGCGTCGCCACCGCGGCTCGTCCCGCGCCCACGCCCCGGCCCGCCACCGCCGCCTCCGCCGGCCGGCAACTCTCCACCCGGGAGCAGCCGGTCGCCACGGCGCCGGTAAACGGACCGCGTCGCGCGGCTCCCGCGGAGCCCGCGAGAGAAGCGCAGGCGCCGCCCTCTCGTCCCGAGGACTCGCGATCCGCTCCGCCGGCACAGCGGCCGGAGGCGGAGACGCGCAGCACGCAACCTCAAGCCCAACCCCAGCCCGTTCCGGCGCGGCCGGAGGCCGAGAGCCGCTCGGCACAGCCGGCGGTGCCGCCCGCGCGTCCGGTCGAGGCTCCGGATTCCCGGATGCTCCGCCCGACACCCGTTCGGCCGCCGGTCGACACGCGCGATGGCGCGCCCGACCGCCCCGAAGTCCAGACTCGCGAGCCCCAGTCTCCTTCGGAGCGGGCGCAGCCGGCCGCGCCCCCGGCGAGGCGGGTCGTCACGCCTCCGGACCGGTCGAACGAGAACCGGTCGAACGAGAATCCTCAGGCGTCCCGTCCTCAGAACGACACGCGGGCGGTGAATCCGCGCCGTTCGGTTCCCACCGCGCGGCCGGATGTCGACGAGCGCAGCCGCCAGGAGTCGCAGGCGCCGCCGCCGCGGAACATCCGGGGCCAGCCCGTCCAGGCGCCGCCGACGGCCCGGGAACAGTCCCAGCCTTCGGAGCGGGTCGCACCCTCGGACCGCAACTCGGCCACGGCCCGCGCGCAACAGCAGTCCGGGCACCGGCCCACTCCGCCGCGTCCGCGTCCGACCCCGAACCGCGACGCCGACAAGCCGGACCGGTAGTCCCGGCATCGCTCCGGATTCAAAGCGCGGGCTTCGGCCCGCGCTTTCTTTTCCGGGCGGAACCTCGGTCGCCGCT
>Ga0268266_10005816_pt1 | contig 11416 bp, 8 predicted proteins | sample KBSS13metaG_FD_190356 | JGI IMG/M metagenome (GOLD analysis project Ga0268266, IMG submission 190356) | Switchgrass rhizosphere microbial communities from Kellogg Biological Station, Michigan, USA - KBS S1-3 metaG (SPAdes) (version 2) | ecosystem: Host-associated > Plants > Roots > Rhizosphere >... | reverse complement strand
TGCACACCGAGACCGGCGCCGGTGTGCTCGAAGCCGCATTGCGCGTGTCCGATGGGCTCGATGCCGCCGACAAGGCGGCGCTGTTCAAGCTCTTCACCAAGGTGCTGGCGCAGAAGCGCGACTGGCTCGCGACCTTCATGGCCAAGTGGTCGAAGGACTGGCCGGGCTGCGGCGGCCACATGCACATGTCGCTGTGGAAGAACGGCAAGCCGGCCTTCTTCGACGAGTCCGCGCCGCATCGCATGAGCGCCCCGATGCGCCGGTTCGTCGGCGGCCAGCAGGCGCTGATGCCCGAGCTGCTCGGCATGGTCGCCCCGACGATCAATTCCTACCGCCGGCTGATCCCGGGCTTCTGGGCGCCGACCGTCTCGGCCTGGGGTGTCGAGAACCGCACCTGCGCATTGCGTGTGATCCCGGGCTCGGCCAAGTCGACGCGCGTCGAATATCGCGTCGCTGCTGCCGACGCGAATCCCTATCTCGCGCTCGCCGCCGCCGTCGGCTCGGGCCTGTGGGGCATCGAGCACGGGATCGATCCCGGCGAGCCGATCAAAGGCAACAGCTACGAGAAGAAGCACCCCGCGAAATCGCAGCTCCCGCGCACGCTGATGGAGGCGGCCGGCCGCCTCAAGGCGTCGAAGGCGGCGCGCGATCTGTTCGGCGACGCCTTCGTCGATCATTATTCTGCAACGCGTGAATGGGAAGAGCGGGAGTTCCGCAAGGCCATCACGGACTGGGAACTCGACCGCTACATGGAAATCATCTGATGTGGGGGCTCATGGCAAAGCTCAATTGTAGTGGATTAGAGCAATGGGCTTGAGCCGCCTCATCGCTTGGACGCGGTGTAGGCAACACTGTCTCATTCGAGCGTTGCACGATGTCCAAGTAGCAACTCAGAAGGAGAAGACTAAGTGGGCTCAATAAAGATCGAGCCGTTGCAGATGAAGACGAAGAGCGTCAATGAGCAAGCGTTCCTCGACTTGGTCAACCGGATTGTGGCAGGCCGGGGCTATGAGAGCCACATCGGGTACTTCGGCAAATACAACACCAGCGATGACGATGCTCCAGGCGTGCTGATAGGTTGGGAGAAATGGTTTGACGTTAGTAAGCACGACCACGATCTTCCCGGCCTGTTTGTCGGCTTGGAGCGCATGAAGGATGAGAGCTCTGATGACGACGCTGACTTTTTGGGCGAGTACTGGCATCCGACCTGGTCGGTTCGAGTGTGGGTGCCCGAAGCTACAGAGCCGGGTGAGGGAACAAGACACACGCGTGACTTGGAGCTAAGCCGCGAGTTCATCACCCTCTTGGAGGCGGTCGAGCTGCTGCCGTGGATGGAAGCGGCGGCGGTCGCCAAATACCCACAGTTCATCATGAGGACCAAGGGCGAGGCCTAACCTATGATGCGCATGAAGACGATACCGAGGAGAGTGCGCGACGCGATTAGACGCGACAGCGTATCGAAGGGATTGCGAGAACGTTGCGATGCGATGGCAGCAGCAGCTGGCTTTTATGCGCAGGAAGCTGGCCCTTATGGCTTCCACATGTGGCTGCGAGAGTTGCCTGACAAGCGCCTGATCTTTGTCAGCAGGCCAGCTCCATTTGGCCACCGGCACGATGAAAGTTGGGTCGGGCACCATGGCAATCCCGACAAGAAATACTGGTCGTTAGGCTCGGGGTTGAGTGAAACGCCATCGTTCGAACAGACCCGTGCCATGCACGAGTTGACGCTGAGCGAGGCTTTTGAACTCGCCGCCCAGCTTGAAAGTGGCGAGATGGTCTTGGAACCACATTCCAATAATATCAGGCACTGATCAAGTTGTGGACGATCAGTTTCCAAATAGATGATCATGATCGTTCGATCAGGTCCCGTTCAGTCTCGGTAAACCTAGAGAAGGCGGCAGATGCACGGCTTCTCGAACATCTGGTAATGACAAACGTTGGCGTGAAGCTCCGTTGAGGAAGTGATGCTGAAGGAAATCATTTGATGGCTCCGTCAACGTCATTGGTGGGCAACTGGAACTATCCGACGTCGATTCGTTTTGGCGCCGGACGCATCAAGGAACTGGCCGATGCCTGCAAGGCGGTAGGCTTCCAGCGCCCGCTGATTGTCACCGACCCCGGCCTCGCCCGGCTGCCGATGATCGCCGAGGCGGTGACCGGCTTGCGGCGCGCCGGGATAGATGTCGGCGTGTTCAGCGAGGTGCGGCCCAATCCGGTGGCGAAGAACGTCGAGGCGGGCCTGCGGACGGTGCGTGCCGGAAAGTGCGATGGCGTGATCGCCTGGGGCGGCGGCTCGGGCATCGACACCGGCAAGGCGATCGCCTTCATGGCGGGTCAGACACGGCCGTTGTGGGATTTCGAGGACATCGGCGACTGGTGGACGCGCGCCAATCCGGCGGGGATCCTGCCGTCAATTGCCGTGCCGACGACGGCGGGAACCGGATCGGAGACCGGCCGCGCGTCGGTGATCACCGACGAGGCGACGCATACCAAGAAGGTCATCTTCCATCCGAAGATGATGCCCGCGATGGTGATCGCCGATCCCGAGCTGACGGTCGGCCTGCCGGCGAAACTCACGGCCGGTACGGGGCTGGACGCATTCATCCATTGCTTCGAGGCTTATTGCGCGCCGGGCTATCACCCCTATGCCGAGGGCATTGCCGTCGAGGGCATGCGGCTGGTGAAGGAGAACCTAGCGCGGGCGGTGAAGAACGGCCACGACCTCGAGGCGCGGGGCCATATGCTTGCGGCTTCGCAGATGGGATCGACCGCCTTCCAGAAGGGCCTGGGCGCGATCCATTCGCTGTCCCATCCGGTCGGCGCGGTCTTCGACACCCATCACGGCCTGACCAACGCGGTGGCGATGCCGTATGTGGTGAAGTTCAATCGCGAGGCGATCGAGGACAAGGTCGTGCGGCTGGCGCGATGGCTCGACCTGGGCACGCCGACGTTCGACGGCTTCATGCAGTGGACGCTCGATTTGCGGCGCGAGGTCGGCATCCCGCACACCCTCGCCGAGCTCGGCGTGAAGATCGAGCATCTCGACAAGCTGTCGGAGATGGCCGCGGCCGATCCGACGGCCGGCGGCAACCCGATCAAGGCCGGCGTGCCGGAGATGCGCAAGATGTACGAAGCCGCGGTGAGCGGGAGGTTGTGATGGTTTTCTTATGCCGGGGGCGCGCCACTCCAGTGGCGCGTTATGTGCTTGAACCAACGAAGATCGCGCCACTTCGGCGAATTCACATTCGCCTTCAGTGGCGCGCCCCCAGCGTATGAGCGTTCCCACCCACGCCCGCGTCGTCATCATCGGCGGCGGCATCATGGGCTGCTCGACCGCCTATCACCTGGCGAAGAACGGCTGGAAGGATGTCGTGCTGCTGGAGCAGGGGCGGCTGAGCGGCGGCACGACCTGGCATGCGGCGGGACTGGTCGGCCAGTTGCGCGGCTTCCAGAACCTGACGCGGCTGATCCAGTACAGCACCAAGCTGTATGCCGGGCTCGAGGCCGAGACCGGGCTGGCGACCGGCTGGAAGCAGTGCGGCTCTCTGTCCGTCGCGCGCACGCCCGAGCGCATGACCTACCTGCGCCGCTCGGCGGCGACGGCCAACAAGCAGGGCGTCGTCTGCGAGGAGTTGACGCCCGCGCAGGCCGGCGAGAAATATCCGATCATGCGCACCGACGACCTCGTCGGCGCGGTGTGGCTGCCCGGCGACGGCAAGGCCAATCCGGCCGACATCACCCAGGCGCTGGCCAAGGGCGCGCGCAACAACGGCGTGCGCATCTTCGAGAAGACGCGGGTCACCGCGATCGACACGAAGGACGGCCACAGGGGACCGAGAGTCGCCGGCGTGCAGACGACGGAAGGGCCGATCGCGGCCGAGATCGTCGTCAACTGCGGCGGGCAATGGGCGCGCCAGGTCGGCCGCATGGTCGGCGTGACCGTGCCGCTCTATTCCTGCGAGCACATGTACATCGTGACCGAGAAGATGGAGGGCGTGCCGCGCGATCTGCCGGTGATGCGCGACCCCGACGGCTACATCTACTTCAAGGAGGAGGTCGGCGGCCTGCTGATGGGCGGCTTCGAGCCCGAGGCCAAACCGTGGAACAAGGACGTCATTCCCGACGACTTCGAGTTCGGCATGCTGCCGGACGACTGGGAGCAGTTCCAGATCCTGATGGACAATGCGCTGATCCGCGTCCCGGCGCTGGAGAAGACCGGCATCAAGACCTTCATGAACGGGCCGGAGAGCTTCACGCCCGACCTGAACTACATCCTGGGCGAGGCGCCGCAGCTCGAAGGCTTCTTCGTCGGCGCGGGCTTCAACTCGATGGGCATCGCGAGCTCGGGCGGCGCGGGCATGGCTTTGGCCGAATGGATCATCGCCGGCGAGCCGACGCTCGATCTCTGGCCGGTCGACATCCGCCGCTTCGCCAACTTCCATGGCAACGATGCCTGGCTGCGCGATCGTGTCGCCGAGACGCTGGGCCTGCACTACAAGATGCCGTGGCCGCAGCGCGAGAACGAGAGCGGCCGGCCGTTCCGCCGCTCGCCGCTCTACGATCGCCTCAAGGCGCGCGGCGCGTGGTTCGGCAACAAGATGGGCTGGGACCGGCCGAACTGGTTCGCCGGCTCCGGCAAGACACCCGACATGCAGTATGGCTGGGGCCGCGGTGCGTGGTTCGATGCCGTCGCGGCCGAGCACAGGGCGACGCGCGAGGGGGTGACCGTCGTCGACGAGACGTCGTTCGGCAAGTTCCTGGTGCAGGGGCGCGACGCGGAGCAGGTGCTGCAGCGGCTTTGCACCAATGACATCGCCGTGCCGATCGGGCGGACGGTTTATACTGGCCTGCTCAATACGCGGGGCACCTACGAGAGCGACCTGACGATCGCGCGTCTCGCGCGCGACAGGTTCATGGTGATCACCGGCTCCGCGCAAGTGACGCGCGATGCCGACTGGATCAACCGCAACGTCGCGGAAGACGCGCATTTCACGCTGACCGATGTGACCGGCGCCTGGACCGTGCTGTCGGTCATGGGCCCGAACAGTCGCGCGCTGCTGCAGAAAGTCAGCAAGGCCGACTTCTCCAACGAAGCCTTTCCGTTCGCGACGATCCGTGAGATCGGCGTCGGCTATGCGACCGTGCTGGCCTCGCGGAGAACCTACATGGGCGAGCTGGGCTGGGAGCTCTACGTGCCCGTCGAGTTCGCGGCCACGGTGTTCGAGACGCTGCATGCCGCCGGCGAGGCGGTCGGCCTGCGCGACGCCGGCTACTATGCCGTCGAATCGCTTCGGCTGGAGAAGGCCTATCGCGCCTGGGGCCGCGAGCTGACGCCCGATGACACGCCATGGCAGGCCGGGCTCGGTTGGGCCGTGAAGCTCGGCAAGCCGGGCGGCTTCATCGGCCGCGACGCGCTGGTCGATGCACGGGCCAAGCCGCTCGCGCGCCGGCTGGTCTCCGTCGTGATAGAGGATCGCGAGCCGTTGCTGTGGGGCGGCGAGGCACTGCTGCGCGACGGCCGGCCGGTCGGCGATCTCACCTCGGCCGGCTACGGCCACACGGTCGGCGCATCGGTCGGTCTCGGCTACGTGACCCGTGCAGATGGTGAGGCCGTCGATGCCACCTGGCTGGAGTCGGGCAAATTCGAGATCGACCTCGCCGGCGTGCGGCTCGCTGCCAAGGTCGGCTTGAAGGCCCCGTACGACCCCGCCGGTGCGCGAATCAGAGGCTAGCGAGGCTGCACGTCGGGCCGACAAGGCGAGAGCTTCTGCCGCGATCATCGTCATCGGACCGCGGGCCTCCAGGCCCGCTCATGCTCCAATCGCGCGCATCGAGAAGGCCTATGAGCATGAGCGGGCCTGGAGACCCGCGGTCCAATGATCTTGATCCGGCGACGCTACGATCCGGCCGGGGCGCGCACCAGCGGCTGAGCTTCCTTGAGCCGCGTGTCGGCGAGCTCGCCGGCGGCTTCGAGGATCGGATAGGCCACCGAGGTCAGGTGGCCGTTGATGCGCTTGAGGTCGCGGATCACGTCGATGTGGATGGTGCTGGTCTCCATCGATTCCGGCCGGCCCTCGCGCAGCCGCGCGTAGTGGCTGTCGGACGCCTTGGCCTCGGCCTCGCGGATCGCCGCTTTTTCCGCGACCAGCCGGCGCGCGAGAGCGAGGTCGCGCGTGGTGAAGACGTTGAGCGACAGGCGCAGGTTCTCCAGCACGCGCGCGTGGAAGGCCTTCAGATCGGCGAGGCCCTCGGCCGAGAAGGTCAGCCCGTTCTTGGCCTTCTTGGCGGCGAGCTCCATCAGGTTCTTGTCGATGATGTCGCCGATATGCTCGAGGTTTGTCGTGAAGCTCAGGATCTCGATGTAGCGCCGGCCTTCCTCCTCGCCGAGCTCGGTGCGCGAGACCTGGACCAGGTAGAGCTTGATCGCCTCGTAGAGGTGATCGACGACGTTGTCGGCGGCCTCGATTGCGCGCGCGCCCTTCTGGTCGTTCTTCTCGAAGACCTCCATCGTCTGGCGTAGCATGTCGGAGACCCGGTCGCCGAGATAGAGTGTCTCGCGCGTGGCGCAGCCCAGCGCCTCGGCCGGCGTGTCGAGCACGTTCGGGTCGAGATGGCGCGGCTGGGCAAGGTCTTCCGTCGCGGGCTTGTCCGGCAGCAGCCGGCGGCTGAGCGCGGCCATCGGACCGGTCAGCGGGAGGAAGACGACCGCCGCGACGAGGCTGAACAGCGAATGGAAGTTGACCGCGAGCCGTGCCGGCGCCGGATCGATCAGCGACAGCCAGTGCAGCATCGGTCCGAGGAAGGGCAGGAAGGCGACGCCGACGACGACGCGCGTGATCAGGTTGGCAAGCGGCACCCGCCGCGCTTCCGGATTGGCCGAGGACTGATCCATGTAGGGGGCCAGCGCGCCGCCGATGTTGGCGCCGATCACCAGCGACAAGGCGAGCGGAGGGTGAATGATGCCGCTGGCGGCAAACGACATCACCAGCAGGACGGTCGACAGGCTGGAATGCACCATCCAGGTCGCCGCCGCACCGAACAGCACCGCGATCACGTATTCGTCCTGCATGCCGGCGAGAGCGGCGACGAAGGACGGCGCAGTGCGCAACGGCTCGGTGCCGGCTGTCAGGAGCTGGAGCGACAGCAGCATCAGCCCGAGCCCGATCGCGACGCGGCCGAGATGACGCGGCTTGTCCTGGTCGGTCGACAGGAAGGAGATCACGCCGGCGGCGATCATCAACGGCGAAAGCCAGCTCAGATCGAACGACAGCACCTGGGAGGTGAGGGTCGTACCGACGTTGGCCCCCAGCATGACGGCGAGCGCGATCGGCAGCGAGATCAGGCCGCGGCCGGCGAACGAGGAGAGCAGAAGGGCCGTCGCGGTGCTCGACTGAAGCAGGCCGGTGAGGCCGAGGCCGCCCATGAAGGCGGTGAAGCGGTTCTTCGAGCACGCGCCGATCGCCCGGCGCAGCGCGGCGCCGAAGGCGCGCGTCAGCCCGGTGCGGACCATGCGCACACCCCACAGCAGCAAGGCAACGCTGCCGACGACGTTCAGGATGGTGTCGACGCCATGCATGTCCGGACCCTACGCCTCACCCACAATATGAGAAAATGATTTTTACGATTTTGTTACAATGCCGCTCGGGCGGCCTCATCCATGAACGCCCGCACCAGTGCCGTGCGCCGTCGATCCTGCAGGCACACGGCATACTCCGCCACCGCGAGGTCCGCATCTGAAACGGCGACCGACCGGAAGCGCCGGTCCTCGCCCAGCTCGCTCGCGAAGATGGCGCCGATGCCGAAGCCTGCTGCCACCGCCTCGCGCACGCCCTCGCGGGTCTGCACGTCGACGATCGACCGCGGCCGGATATCGGCGGCGGCCATCGCCTGTTCAAGGACCTCGCGCGTGATCGAGCCGCGCTCGCGCAGCACCAGCTCCCGGTCGGCGAGCGCGGCGAGCGGCGTGCTGCGGCGCTTCGCCAGGGCATGGCCGGCCGGCACGAACAATACGAGGCTGTCGGTGCGCAGGCGGATGGCATGGAGCCGCGGGTCGGATACCGACTTGGCCATCACCGCGACATCGGCCTCGTGGCGGAGCAGGCGCTCCAGCACGATGGCGGAGTTGTCGATCGACAGGGCGAAGGTGAGGGCGCCGGCGCGCTCCTTCAGCGCGGCCATGATCGGCACGACATGATGCGCCGAGTCGGCGGCGATCCGGAGGTGCCCGCGCGTCAGGGTGTGCTCGCCCTCGAGCAGAGCCTGCGCCTCGTCCTGGGCTGCGAACAGGCGGCTGGTGATGCCCTGGAGCTGGCGGCCGGTCTCGGTCGGCGCCACCGAGCGCCCGCGGCGGTCGAACAGGCGGATGCCGTAGGCCTTTTCCAGTGCCGTGACCTGTCCCGAAAGGTTGGGCTGGCTCAGCCCCGAGTCGCGCGCGGCAGCGGAGAAGGAGCCCGCTTCGGCGACGAGATGGAAGGCGCGGAGTTGGCTGGGCGTCATATAAATGAAACCGATACTTAACATCCAGATTATATACTGGACGGATAGGGAAGGCGAGCCGATCATTTGTCCATGCCAGCCAAAGCTTCCTCCGAAACCGGCGATCCGCTGCTGTTGACGCCCGGCCCGCTCACCACCTCAGCCAGCGTCAAGCAGGCGATGGTCCATGACTGGGGCTCGCGCGACGCAGGCTTCATCGCCGTCAACCGGATGGTGCTGGACAGCATCGTCGCGCTGGCGGGCGGCGAGGGCACGCACGTCACCGTGCCGGTGCAGGGCTCGGGCACCTTCGCCGTCGAGGCGATGATCACGACCTTCGTGCCGAAGAGCGGCAAGCTGCTGGTGCTGATCAACGGCGCCTATGGCCAGCGCGCCAGGAAGATCGCCGAAATCGCAGGCCGTGCCGTCGCCGTCCACGAGACGCCGGAAGACCGGCCGCCCGATCTCGCCGCCCTCGACGCGCTGCTGTCCGGCGACCAGGCCATCACGCATGTCTTCGCCGTCCATTGCGAGACGACCTCGGGCATCCTGAACCCGATCGACGATGTCGCGCGGCTCGTGGCCGGGCATGGCCGCCGATTGCTGGTCGATTCAATGAGCGCCTTCGGCGCGCTCGAGATCGACGCGCGCAAGGTGCAGTACGATGCGCTCGCCGCCTCCTCGAACAAGTGCCTCGAAGGCGTGCCGGGCCTGGGCTTCGTGGTGTGCCGCAAGACCGCGCTGGCCGAGTGCAAGGGCAACGCCACGACGCTGGTGCTCGACCTGTTCGACCAGGCCGAAGGCTTCGCGAAGACGGGCCAGTATCGCTTCACGCCGCCGATCCACGTCATCGTGGCGCTGGGCAAGGCGATCGAAGAACATGCCGCAGAGGGCGGCGTGGCGGGACGCGGCAAGCGCTATCGCGACAACGCCAGGGTCCTGATCGACGGCATGCGCGCCCTGGGCTTCCGCACCCTGCTGGGCGAGAAGCTCCAGGCGCCGATCATCGTCACCTTCCACATGCCGAGCGATCCGAAGTTCGTCTTCCAGCGCTTCTACGACGGGCTGAAGGATCGCGGCTACGTGATCTATCCCGGCAAGCTCACCGTGGCGGACTCCTTCCGCATGGGCTGCATCGGCCGGCTCAATCCGAAGGACATGAAGGGCGCGCTCGACGCGGTGCGCGAGGTGCTGGAAGAGATGCGGGTCAGCAACGGCGGCCCGGCTTTGGCAGCGGAGTAAGATCTTTCCTCCCTGCGCGAAGCGCGGGGAGGTGGCGGCGTCTTACGCCGACGGAGGGGTCATAGGCCACAGAATCGGTGTGGCTCATGACCCCTCCGCCCCTTCGGGGCACCTCCCCACGCTGCGCGTAGGGAGGATGTATGAACAGACAGCAGAGTAGGTGGGCTCATGGCACCCGACAGCATCAATACCATCGGCCGGGAAATCGAGGTCAACGGCCGGTCCTACCGGCTGCCGCAGCAACCGACTGTCGTGGTCTGCATCGACGGTTCGGAGCCCGGCTACATCGAGGCTGCCGTCGACGCCGGCCGCGCGCCGTGGTTCGCCAGAGTGCTGAAGAGCGGCACCAACCTCATTGCCGACTGCGTCGTGCCATCGTTCACCAATCCCAACAACCTCTCGATCGTCACCGGCCAGCCGCCGGAAGTGCATGGCATCAGCGGCAACTACTTCCTCGATCCCGACACCGGCACGGAAGTGATGATGAACGATCCGAAGTTCCTGCGGGTCGAGACGCTGTTCCCCGCGTTCCAGCGCGCCGGCTGCCGCATCGCCGTCGTCACCGCCAAGGACAAGCTGCGCGGCCTGCTGGGCAAGGGGCTCGAGCTGGCGCCGGGCAAGGCCTGCAGCTTCTCGTCGGAGAAGTCGGACAAGGCCAACCTCGCCGAGAACGGCATCGAAAACGTGAACGCGCTGGTCGGCCTGCCGGTGCCGGACGTCTACAGCGCCGGCCTGTCGGAGTTCGTCTTCGCCGCCGGCGTGAAACTGATGGAGCGCGACCGGCCGGAGATCATGTATCTCTCGACCACCGACTATATCCAGCACAAGCATGCGCCGGGCACGCCGGTCGCCAACGACTTCTACGCCATGATGGACGGCTACATGGCGAAGCTCGACGCGATGGGCTGCACCGTCGTGCTGACTGCCGATCACGGCATGAACGCCAAGTTCGGCGCCGACAGCCAGCCCGACGTGATCTACCTGCAGGACCTGTTCGACGGCTGGGTCGGCAAGGACAAGGCGCGGGTCATCCTGCCGATCACCGATCCCTACGTCGTGCACCACGGCGCGCTCGGCTCCTATGCCGTCGTCTATTGCGAGAAGCCGGAGGAGTGGGCGGCGAAGCTCAAGGCGATGCCGGGCATCGAGGCGGCGCTCACCAAGGCGGAAGCCGCGAAGCGCTTCGAGCTGCCGGCCGACCGGCTTGGCGATCTCGTCGTCGTCTCGACGAAGCACAAGGTGCTGGGCACGTCGGCGGCGCGGCACGATCTCTCGGGCCTGACCGAGCCGCTGCGCAGCCACGGCGGCATCTCCGAGCAGCACGTGCCGCTGATCTGCAATCGCATGCTCGCCGCTCCAGCCAACGGCCGGCGGTGGCGCAACTTCGACGCCTTCGATCTCGCCCTCAACCTCGTCGCCTAGGAAGACCGTCTCATGGACACGATGATCCGCGCCGACGTGCGCCACGAGCACCTGCGCATCGCCGGCAGGAAGGTCGAGACCGGCGCGCGGCTGGAAGTCCGTTACCCCTGGGACAACCGCCTGGTCGGCACGGTGCCGCGCGCCACGCCGGAGCTGGTCGCCGAGGCGTTCCGGATCGCGCACGACTACAAGCCGAAGCTGACACGCTACCAGCGCCAGAAGATCCTGCTCAAGACGGCCGAGCTGCTGGTTTCGCGCAAGGAAGCGCTGTCGCGCC
>Ga0268266_10005815_pt1 | contig 11416 bp, 5 predicted proteins | sample KBSS13metaG_FD_190356 | JGI IMG/M metagenome (GOLD analysis project Ga0268266, IMG submission 190356) | Switchgrass rhizosphere microbial communities from Kellogg Biological Station, Michigan, USA - KBS S1-3 metaG (SPAdes) (version 2) | ecosystem: Host-associated > Plants > Roots > Rhizosphere >... | reverse complement strand
TGTCGAGGGCTTTCCTACTACGAAGCACCGCCCGGAGCGCCGGCCTCCGAGTGTCCGCAACGGCTTCTGATGGCGAGCGCTGATGCGACGTTGCGGGCTATCGATGCTCGCACGGGTGCGCCGTGCCGGAGCTTTGGTGTCGAGGGATCAGTCGACCTGTTGACCGGGCTCGGGAGGGTGAAGAAGGGGTTTTATACCCCGACCTCACCACCTGCGATCGTGCGCGGCATGGCTGTGGTTGGCAGCGGCGTGCCGGATAACGGCGAGCTGACCAATCCATCCGGGGTGGTGCGGGCCTATGACGCCATGACCGGTCGGTTTGCCTGGGCGTGGGACCTGGGTCGGCCCGGTCAGCATGGCGAGCCGCCAACAGGCGAATCCTACACTCACAACACTCCCAACGCGTGGTCACTGTTCAGTGTGGACGAGGAGTTGGGGCTGGTTTACGTGCCTACCGGCAATAGCAATCCCGACTACTATGGCGCGCAGCGGACACCGGAAGCTGAGAAATACTCCACCTCGGTGGTCGCGCTCGAAGCGGCCACGGGCGATGTGCATTGGTCGTTTCAAACCGTGCATCACGATTTGTGGGATTACGACGTTGGCGCGCAGCCGGTGTTGGTCGATGTGCCTACCGCGCAGGGCAGAGTGCCGGGGTTGATCCAGCCGACCAAAACCGGGCAGGTGTTCGTGCTCGACCGGCGCGCTGGCAAGCCTCTTGCGGAGGTCACTGAGCGTCCTGTGCCCCAGGGCGCCGGACGGGGCGACTGGACCGCCAAGACTCAACCGTTCTCGACGGGAATGCCTGCCTTTACGGGTCCGGATCTTACCGAGGAGGACATGTGGGGCCTGACTCCTTTGGACTCCCTGTGGTGTCGTCTCAAGTTTCGCGAGGCCCGTTACGACGGACCGATGACACCGCCCTCCGACCACGGTTGGATCTACTCGACGGGGTTTCTCGGAGGCATCGACTGGGGGAGTGTGGCCGTTGACGAGGTCGACGATGTGATGCTCGTCAATTCCTTCGTCATGGCGAGTCGCAACTTCTTTGTGCCGGGCTCGCAGTTCGGTAATTACCCCAAGGCCAAGTTGCCGTTTCCCTACTTTCACCAGGAAGGGTCGCCTTACTTCGCCGTTTTCACGGCGCTGTTTCGCTCGCCGCTCGGGATGCCTTGTCAGCGTCCTCCCTACGGCACGTTGAGCGCGGTGGATCTGAAGACCCGCAAGCTGTTGTGGAGTCATCCGCTGGGGACTTCGCGCAACTCGGGTCCGTTGGGAATGCAGTTGTCGCTATCATTGCCCATGGGGTCACCGAACATCGGTGGTGCGGTCGTCACCGCCTCGGGCGTTGGCTTCATCGCGGCGACGTTGGATCAATACTTCCGGGCCATCGATGTGCGCACGGGTCGGGAGTTGTGGAAGACGCAGTTGCCGTCGGCGGCGTTTGCGAACCCGATGAGTTACACCGGGCCGCGCAGCGGGCGCCAGTTTGTGGTCATTGCGGTTGGGGGCAACTCGCTGATGGCCAAGCCGCACGGTTTGTATATTACGGCGTTTGCGTTGCCGGAGAGCGCGGCGACGGCCACCCACGCCGCCCCTGCCGCGCAGGCGCCCTCAATGCGAGGCGACGGCCCGCCGCCGGCCGAAAAGCCCTTTTCCCTCGCCAAGGCCGACCTGGCCTTCGACAACATCATTGCTCCCGACGCCAAACCCGAGTTGCTCAGCGACCGCTTCGGCATCACCGAGGGCCCCGTCTGGGTGCCGGACGGGTCGAACGGCTACCTCCTGGTGAGCGACCTCGCCGCCAACGCAATCTACAAAATCACTCCCGACAAGCGCGTCTCCGTGTTTGTCGACAAAGCGGGCTATAGCGGCACCGACATCGACAACGCCGGCATCCAAGGTCGCAGCGGCCGCTTGCACGTTCTCCTCATCGGCCCATCGTGCACCGCCATCGATCACGAAGGCCGCCCGATATGGTGCGCCGACAACGATGGCGCCATCATGCGCCTGGAGAAGGACGGCAAGCGAACCGTGGTCACCGGCACATTCGAGGGTAAGCGCTTCAACGGCCCCAACGACCTCGTCCTGACACGTGATGGCGGGATGTTCTTCACTGATCCCGACTTCGGTCTGCGCTACGGCGCCAAGAGCTCGCTGAAACAACTCGACTCCGCCGGCATCTGGTACTTCAAGAACGGCACGCCGCGCAAAGTGCTCGATGCCCGGGAACTGGGCGGCCCGCCGGACGGCATCGCAATCTCACCGGATGAGCGCTTTCTGTACCTGACGGCCGGGCTAGGCCATATGAGGCGCTATGCCGTCGGGGCGGATGGAGCGCTGACCGGGGGTGCTGTCTTCGCGGAGGGTGTTGGCATCGGCGACGGTATCAAGGTGGACCTGCAGGGCAACGTATATTCCGCCAGCGGAGCAGGTCCGGGTATCGTCCGAGTGACCACACCTGCCGGCAAGCTGCTAGGCACCATCAACCTACCCGTTTCCAGCGGCGAGCCGAAGCGGCAGATCTGCGCTTCCAACCTGGCGTTCGGCGGTCCCGATGGTCGGACGCTGTTTATTACAGCCTGTCAGGCCGTGTTCAAGCTTCCACTGCAGGCGTCGGGGCCGGTTTCCGCCAGCGGGCTGTCAACAGCAGCGCCACCGCTCCCAGCGCCGAGCCCAACGCCATGAAAACCGACACCTGGGAATACGGTAGGCCGACGCCGAGGAAATAGCCGGAAAGCAGGGGAGAAATGACACCGCCTGAGCGACCGATGCCGGTGACGAAGCCAACTCCAGTCGCGCGCACATGGACGGGGAAAGAGCGCGTCATCAGGGCGTAGAGGCTTACCTGCGCTCCGTATACACAGGCCCCGAGCAGGAGGGAGGTGATTGTCAGGTAGCCGAGATCGCCGGGAGTATGGGCGAACACGCATAGGAACAGGGCCGCCGCGAAGAGGCCCGAGACGGTGAGCGCCCCGATCTGCATGCGGGTGGCCAGCCAGGCGGCCAACAGCGAGCCGAGGATGCCGCCGCCGCTGCACCACGCGGCCACCGAGGCCGCTTGTGACTGCGAGAACGACAGGTCCACGACAATTTTCGGGATCCAGTTCAGAGCGTAATACAGGGTCGCACTATGCAAGGCGTAGGACAAAGTGATGGTCAGAGCTACGACGAGCAGGGCAGGGCGAGCCACGATGTCGAGCATGGAGCGTCCGGCCGCGGCCGCGCTCATCGCGGGCAAAACATTCACACCCGGATGATGCAGGCGCCGCAGAATGGCGTTCACCTGCTCGAGCGTGCGTGTGGGTCGGCGCGCCAGGAGGTACTCGATCGACTCGGGCACCAACCAAAGAGGCGCGAGCATCAAGACGGCGCTTGCGACAGCGCCGCCCAGGAACACCGAGCGCCAGTCAAAGTAATGCAACAGCAGCGCGGCGCCCTGTCCGCCTACCAGGCCTCCGACCGGAAAGCCGATGGCCATGATGATGACGCCAAAATCGCGATACTTGAGGTTGCAGTACTCAGCAGCGAGCGCGCTGATGGTTGGTACCAGGGCGCCAACGCCTACGCCCGTGATGAGACGGCCAGCGCACAAGGCCACCATTCCCGTCGCGGCCGCGCTCAACACCATGCCGATGGTCATGGTGACCAGGCTCAGGAAGATCATCGGCCGCCGCCCGATCCGGTCGGCGAAAGGCGCGAGGAACAGCGAGCCGAAGGCATTCGCGAACAGCCCGAGCGAGATTACCAGCCCCATGGCCTCCGGCGAAATGGACCACTCGTGCACGATTCCCGGGGCCGCAAAGGAAATCGCGAGCACATCGAAACCGTCCATACCGTTCAGACAGAACAACATGGCGATGATCGTGAATTGAAAGGCCGTCATGGGCCTTGCGGCGATGACGGCGCGCGGATCGTCGGCGGCGTAGTCGGAAGGAGTCGTGATCATGGCAGGGCGTAAGCTTGAACAAACAGGCCGTCGTTCGGCCCGAACTTGGAGTTCCCGCCGATCGCGACCACGACGAGCTGGCGGCCTCGGGATGACAGGTAGCTCATGGGTGTTGCAAAGGCGGCGGCGGACAGATCCGTCCGCCACAATTCACGGCCCGTGCTTTCATCCAATGCCCGCAGGTATTGATCCAGTGCCGCGCCCACAAAGACCAGGCCAGTGCGTGTTACCAGGTTACCTCCCATGGTGACGGTACCCATCGGAATAGGGAAAGGTACACGAGCCTTCACCTCGAGGGGGCCGTTGTGACGCGCCGTGCCCAAAGGGCGGTTCCATATCAACTTGTGCGTCTTCAGGTCGATCGCGCTGATCATCCCGTACGGCGGGCGTTGGCAAGGGACCCCGAGGGGGGAATGAAAGTAGTCCGTCACTATGCCAAAGAAGGGCGAGCCGACCTGCGGAGTGACGCTGCTGTGCATGCCGCCGTCGACACCGGCTACACGCTCGTCCGTTCCGACGAACCGGTCGTAGTTCGCCATCCGCATGCTGACGGCGACCAACACGTGGCGGCTCTCGTCGATGGAGACGCTGCCCCAGTCATTGCCGCCCATCCAACCCGGGCTGTAAATCCAAGGTTGATCCGCGGTGGGCGGCGTCATCGGTCCTTCGTAGCGGGCCTCGCGAAACTTGATCCGGCACCAGAGCTGGTCGATCGGGGTGACACCCCACATATCCCGCTCGGTCAGATCCGGGCCGGCCAGCGAGGGCATACCAACGGAGAAGGGTTGCGTTGGCGTCGTCTGGTCCCCGGGGGCGCCACCTTGCGGCACCGGTTTCTCCGCGACCGGCGTGACCGGGTGGCCATCGCGGCGGTCGAGCACGAAGATCTCGCCACGCTTGGTCGCCTGGATGAGCTCGGGAATGACTCCATTTTCCCCTGGCACGTCGACCAGGACGGGTTGGGATGCGACGTCGTAGTCCCACAGGTCGTGATGGGTCGTCTGGAACGACCAACGTACCTCGCCATTGGTGGCGTCCAAGGCGACCACCGAGCTCGAGTACTTCTCCGCTTGCGCTGTGCGCTGCGCGCCGTAGTAATCCGGGTTGCTGTTGCCCGTGGGAATGAACACCAGGCCCAGGGACTCATCGGCGCTGAAGGGCGCCCAGCCGTTCGGAGTGTTGCGTGTGTAGGACTCGCCGGGCGCCGGTTCGGTATGGACTCCGGGGCGACCCATATCCCACGCCCAGGCGAACTTCCCCGTCGTCGCATCGTAGGCGCGGATGACACCGGAAGGGTTGTCCACGAGGCCGTTGTCGACAACCATGCCGCCAATGACGACTACGCCGCGCACGATCGTTGGAGCGGACGTAACGCCGTAGACACCGGGATTCACGGAGCCCATGCCGCTGAGAAGATTGACGACGCCGTTATCGCCAAAGTTCGGACAAGCTTTTCCCGTCCGCGCATCGACCGCGAAAATGTGCGCATCCAGGGTGGCCGTTATGATCCGCTCCTGACACTCGGAGCCACCCTGGGCCGTAGCGCGAAAGTATGCGACACCGCGACACGCACGAAACCCGCCCCATTTGCGCAGTTGAGGCAGGAACTTCCAGCGCGGCTGGCCCGTTTCGGCATCGAGGGCGACCACTGAGTTCGTGGGGGTGCAGAAGTACACCGTATCGCCGACCTTCAGAGGTGTCACCTCGAACGCCACGTAGGGGTGTGTTACTGTCTCGACCGGAGTGTCGAGCTTGTATTGCCATGTCAGCCGCAACTGGCTGACATTGGCGGGCGTGATTTGTGTGAGCGGCGTGTAACGGGTGCCGGCCGCGCTGCCGCCGACGTCGGGCCAATCGCCGTCCGGGGTCTGTGCCCGGACATGGCCCGCGGGCAATGCGCAGATCATCACAAACAACATCGTCACGACCCGCATCGACCGACCCCCTCATACCGCATGGCGGTCAGCACAATACCTCGCTGCCGCCGGATTCTGCAAACCGGGCCCGCGGGCCCGTCACCGCTGTCACGGTTGCCGGGAGAGTTACCGAACGAGTTGCCGAATCGAACCGCGCAGATTTCTTGAATCGCGAAAGCTGATGACGCGGTTCGTTGTCTAGGAACCGGTGTTGGTCGCTGTTAGTCTCCCGCGGCATAGGAACCGTCAGGTAGGAAAACCAACTCGACCACGACAGTCTAGTTCAAACATAGAGGGGGAGGGCTGATGGCTCTCGCAGCAGCTTTGCGTCGGGCTGGCGGCAACGCCGGCCAGTTCGGTACGTGCGCGTCTACTATTGCACTGATTTTGGCGTCTGCCCTGGCGACACAGGCGGCCCAGGCCCAGGCGACGCCCCGGGCCAGCACCAACGAGGAGTCCAACAGAGACAGCGGCCAGTTGGACGAAGTCACGGTCACCGCCCGTTATACCAAGGAAAATCTACAAACGACCCCGGTCGCCATCACGGCGGTGACGGGCGCGGATCTCGAGGACCGGCACCTGGTCAACGTGACCGACCTGGGCAAGGCGGTACCGAACCTGTTCGTGACGCCCGGCGATGCGAACGAGGGCCTGGTGCCGACGATCTCCATGCGCGGCGTTTCGGCGGGCGACTCCAGTTTCGCCACCGAGCCGGCGGTCGGTATATACATCGACGACGTGTATCACAACACGATGGTCGGCTCGGCGCTCGATATGAACGATCTGGAGCGGGTGGAGGTCAAGCGCGGCCCGCAGGGCACGTTGTCCGGCTTCGCCAATATTGCCGGCACCATCAGCATGTTCTCCAAGGCGCCCAAGGGTGACGATACGGGCTTCTTCGAGGCCGACTACGGCAGCTTCAACGACGTGGAGATCAAAGGCGCCTTCGACACGGCGATCGCGTCGAACCTGTTCATGCGCGTGTCCGGGCAGTCGAAGCGCCAGGACGGCTATGTCGATCAGCTCGACTTCACCTGCGAAATGAACAAGCTGGGTACGCCGCAGCTCGCGGGGACCTGGCCGACGTCGGACAACAGCGCCGATGAGCGCGGTTGCAAGATCGGTACATTCGGCGGCACCAGTCATAACGGCGCGCGAGTCGCGTTGCGCTATCTGCCCAGCGACGGGCTCGAGGTCAACTTTTCCCAGTCTTACTACGTGGAGAAGGATGACGCTGCCCCCGAGGTCCTGATGGACGCGCATCCGTCGAAGACTGACGGGCAGGCTTCGGCGATCAACGCCTTGATGCAGCAGCAGTACGGCATCCAGTACGACAATCGCTTCCTGCCGCCGCCGGGGCGGCCCTATTCGGCCTATACGAACTTCTGTCGTCCGGTGGCCAACCTGCTGAATCCGCCTCTGCCCAACGTCTGTGGCACGAATGGGCAGGGGCAGACCGAGGCGGATAGCGCGCTGAAGATCGACTATGACATCACGGACAAGATCCATGTAAAGGCCATCGGCGCCTACAATTACAACACCGCGTACTACAATCAGGACACCGACCTGTCCGTGACCGGTATGTCGATCGCGATCGGCACCTACCGGGTCAGCCAGACCACGGGCGAGTTGCGTATCAACGGCCTGTCATTCAACGATCGCCTCAACTGGGTCGGCGGCGTGTTCTATTTGAACTCCGCGGACAACTACGGTGGCTCGATCAACTACCTGAAGCTCTCGGAGGAGATCAACGACCGGGCGAGCAGCAACGACATCTCGGGCTTCTTCCACGGCGAGCTCAAGTTGACCGACAAGTGGAGCCTGTCTGCGGGTTTGCGCTATTCGGATGTGAACAAGACCTACACGTTCTTCCGTCCGGGCCTGCTCGAGCTACCGACCAAGACGGTGGGCGAGCACCATGTCGACTGGCTGGTGTCGACGAACTATCAGTTCACCGACAGCGTCATGGGATATGCAACGGTGGCGACCGGCTCGCGTCCGCCGGGTTTGAACGTGCACCCGGCTACACAGTACCAGGTTACGCCGTTCCCGGGTGAGGAGCTCACCTCGTACGAAGGTGGCCTCAAGACCGAGTTCTTCGACCGCCGGTTGCGTGTGAACCTCACCGGTTTCTATAGCGATTACAAGGTGCGTAACACCACTGACCCGGGCTATCAGTGCGTGGGTGGCCCGAACGGGCCGCCGAATCCGACCTGGGTGCCGACGACCGATGCGTGCGCCAACTTCGGGTACGTCTACTGGTACATCTCGGTAGGCAAGCCGGCGAGCATCCGCGGCGCCGAGTGGGAGATCAGCGCTGAGCCGATCAAGGGTCTGCTGTTCAACCTGGATGGCGGTTATAACCACTTCCAGTCGGGAGTGACGACCGCCGGCCAGCCGGGCTACATCTATCCGGGCAACTTCCCGCAGCCGGAGTGGAATGTCAGCGCGGGTGTGCAGTACTCGGCGGCGACGCCGATCGGTGTGTTCACACCTCGTGTGGACGCCTTCTTTACTTCCGTGGCGACTTACGGACCGTCGACGACTACCGCGCCGCCGACCTGGGTCGTTCCCGGGACAACGACTCTCAACGCTTCGCTCACCTACACGTCGAACGACAGCAAGTGGCAGGTGGTCGGACAGGTCACCAACCTGACCAACAAGTATTACTGCTATGACGTGTTCGGTGGGTCCGGATTCGAGCTGAGCTGCAACGTGGCGCCGCCACGGGAGTTCTTCCTCAAGGTGAAACGCGACTTCGCCTTCAAGTAACGGGAGCGGGCGAAGTGATGGAACGGAGAGTACGGGTCGGAGTTGGGGTTTTGTCGGGGACTGCGGTACTGGCGCTGGGAGTTGCCGTCGCCGTCGCGGTCGCCCAGATGCCGACGCCGCAGGAAGTGGCGGCCTTCGTGCCGCCGGATATCGGCATGATGCGGGGGGACGGTCCGCCGCCCCCTGCCGACAAGGCCTTCAGCATCACGAAGCTGGACCCTGCGTTGGATGAGTTGGTCGCACCCGATGCGAAGCTCGAACTGCTCGGGGACTACTTCGGACTCGTCGAGGGGCCGGTGTGGGTTCCGGATCAGAAGGGTGGCTATCTCCTGATCAGCGACATGCTGTCGAACGTCATCTACAAGGAGACGGCCGACAAGAAGATCAGCGTCTACGTGGACAAGGCCGGCTACAGTGGTGATGACAGCAACAATGCCGGTATCCAGACACGGCGGGCCCGTGCCCACGTGTTGCTCATCGGGCCCGAGTGCACCTCACGGGACGCTCAGGGTCGGCTCATCTGGTGCGCCTCAAACGATGGCAAGGTGATGCGCCTCGAGCCCGACGGCACCCGGACGGTCATTGCCAGCGGGTTCGAGGGTAAGCGCTTCGACGGCCCGAATGATCTCGCGATGACCACCGACGGCGCGATCTACATGACCGACGTCGATACCGGTCTGCGCTACGGCAACAAGAGCCCGCTCAAGCAGTTGCCGAACCAGGGTGTCTATCGGATCAAGGATGGCAAGGTCACGCTGGCGATAGATGACGCGACACTCGGTGGCTCGCCGAACGGCGTGGCCATCTCGCCTGACGACAAGTACATCTATCTGAACGCGGGCCGGCGCAAGATCATGCGCTACGACATCATGCCGGATGGCTCACTGGCCAACGGTGTCGTGTTTTATGTGGGTCCGGGTATCGGCGATGGCATGAAGACGGACCTTCACGGCAACCTCTTCAGCAGTAGCGGTCCGGGGCCGGGCGAAGTGGCCATTATCGCGCCCAGTGGCAAGAAGCTGGGGTTGCTCAACATCCCGATCTCGGCAAGTGAGCCGAAGCGGCAGATCTGCGCACTCAACTTTGCCTGGGGCGAGGAGGGCGGTAAGACGCTCTTCATCATGGGGTGCGAAGCGGTCTACAAGATCCGGATGAAGACCGCGGGTCGCGTTCCCGGTCCACCGGCCGCGGCGAACCCCTTGACTCAGCCGGCCTACACTACGAAGGAATTCAACGACATCAAGCCCAACATGCGCGGTGACGGGCCTTCGCTGGAGTCGCGTCCGTTCTCCATCACGCGCAACGATCCGGCGCTCGATGAGTTGATTGCGCCGGATGCGACATTGGAGTCATTGGGCGATCGGTTCGGGCTGACGGAGGGGCCGGTCTGGATCCCTGACGGCAAGTCGGGTTACCTCGTGGTCGCCGATCTCATCGAGAACGTACTGTTCAAGGTCACCCCTGACCACAACACGTCCGTATTCCTCGACAAGGCAGGGTATAGCGGCGACGACGTCATGAATGCGGGCAGCCAGACTCGCCGTGGGCGCTCTTACGTGTTGATGATAGGGCCCAACGGCGCAACCCTGGATGCCCAGGGGCGGTTGATCTGGTGCGCGGCCAACGATGGGACTATCGTGCGGTTGGAGAAGGATGGCGTTACGCGCACTGTTCTGGCCAGTGGCATCGACGGTAAGCGTTTTGACGGTCCCAATGACATCATCGTCAAACGTGACGGGGCCATGTACATGACGGACAGCGACTGGGGGCTGCGCGGCCGCAAGGAAAGCCCGTTGAAGCGGTTGCCGTACGCCGGTGTGTTTCTGATCAAGGACGGCAAGGTCAAATTGCTGCTCAAGGACGACGAGCTCGGTGGGCCGCAGCCGAACGGTGTCGCACTGTCGCCCGATGAGAAATATCTCTACCTGACGGCGGGTAGCAAGTTGAAGCGGTATGACGTGCTGCCCGATGACACCATTGGAACGCAGGCAACGGAGCTTGCGGATGCCGTGGGGATCGGTGACGGGTTGAAAGTCGATAAAAAGGGCAACCTATGGACAACGAGTGGTGCGGCGCCGGGTGTGGTGTTGATCATTGCACCCACGGGCAAGGTCCTCGGCTCGATCAACCTGCCGGTGGCCGGCGGGGAGCCGAAGCGGCAGATCTGCGCGACCAACGACGCGTTCGGCGATCCGGACGGCAAAGCGCTGTACATCACTGCTTGCGAATCGGTTTACAAGATAAGGCTGCGGACCACCGGAATTGTGCCGGGGCCTGGGACGTTGCGATGAAATTCCCCCCTCGTCGCAGCGCCCCTTCCCTCGGCGCAGTCTTGCTGGCGGCCAGTTGTGCGGCCGCGGCGGCCGATAACAAGCTGACTCCAGAGGACTACGTCGCGATTCAGCGTTTGGACGCACAGTATGCGTTCGCGATCGAGACCTGCACGAACAAGGGATATGACTACGCGGACCTGTACGTGCCGGACGGTCAGTTCGGCGTCGTCTCTGACTGGGGTAAGCAGCCGGAGAAGGTCCTCCTGAAGGGGCGCGACGCGCTTGCGAATGCCGATGGAGGCGGGCCGGGGGGATGTCGTGACCCCAAGACGATGCTGGGGTACGGGCTGACTCACATCATCGCTGATGCCGTCATTACGGCGACGCCAACGGGTGCTTCCAGCAAGGAGCAGTTGCTGGTTGTGGGTGTCGGTGGCGATCCGACGGTGATCGAGAGTCAGGGCGGGTACGAGAGTACGTATGTGAAGACGCCTGCCGGGTGGCGC
>Ga0268266_10005814_pt1 | contig 11417 bp, 10 predicted proteins | sample KBSS13metaG_FD_190356 | JGI IMG/M metagenome (GOLD analysis project Ga0268266, IMG submission 190356) | Switchgrass rhizosphere microbial communities from Kellogg Biological Station, Michigan, USA - KBS S1-3 metaG (SPAdes) (version 2) | ecosystem: Host-associated > Plants > Roots > Rhizosphere... | reverse complement strand
CCGAGGACCCGGCTTTTTGGCCACCGGCGAAGGCGCCGTTTGGGTTCAGGAGCAGATCGATGGGACGGTGGCCCGAATCGATCCTGGGACGGGTAAGGTGACCGGCCGCGTCAAAGTTGGGAACAGCCTCAAGTGGGGCGACATTGACACAGGCGGTGGCCGGGTCTGGCTTCGCACCACCGATGATCAAACATACGCCATCATCGACCCTCGCACGCTCGCGATCACCGCCCGTGTTGCAAACGCCAGCGGAAGCGGGGCGATCCGATATGCGGGCAACGGCGTGTGGACGAGCGAGCACGATTTGGAGACGTTGACCTGGTGGGATTTTGGACGCCCACACTGAGCCGCCATCAGGGCCGACGCTAATGTCCGCATTGGGTCGAAAGCTGACGTGAGCTAGGCCACCGACTTGGCGCCGCCGTCGGCGTTGCCGATCCACGCCAGGAACTCTTCCTCGAACATCGGCTGGGCGAACACGAAGCCCTGGACGATATCGCAGCCCATGGCGCGCAGGATGTCGGCCTGGCCGACGGTCTCGACGGCCTCGGCAACGACTTCGCAGCCGACACCCTTGATCAGCTGGATCACCGCCTGGACGACGACGCGCGCGGTCTCGCATTCCTCGATGTCCGAAATGAGCGAGGGATCGAGCTTCACGCGGTCGAGCGGCATGGCGCGCAACCGGGCGATATTCGAATAGCCGGTGCCGAAATCGTCGATCGCGATGCGGGCCCCGTCGGCGCGAAGCGCGGCAATCTCGTCGAGCACGGCCTCGCTGACTTCCATCGCCGCGCTCTCGGTGAACTCGAGCTCGATCAGCGACAGCGGCACGCCTGCGTCGGTGAAGGCCTGGCGAAGGCGCGGGAAGAAATCGACCCGATCGACCTGGCGCGGGCTGATGTTGAAGGACAGGCGGCTGTCGAAGCCATTGCGGTGCCAGGTGCCGAGCACGTTGGCGACCTCGGTCAGGACCCAGTCGCCGATCTCGGCGATAACGCCGGTCCGCTCCGCGATGGGGATGAAGGTTCCGGGCAGGCGCATACCGTCGCGCGGATGGCTCCAGCGCAGTAGCGCCTCGGCGCCGACCACCTGGCCGGTGACCAGGCTCATCTGCGGCTGGTAGGCGAGCACGAAATCACCGCGCTGGACGGCTTCGGTCAGCGCCTTCTCGGTATCGATCTTCTGCTGGTGCTCGGCGGCAAGGTCGGCGCTGAACAAGCAATGCTGGCCGCCCCCGCTCGACTTGGCGCGATACATGGCGATGTCCGCGGCGCGCATCAAAGATTCGATGCTGGTCCCATGGTCGGGGGTCAAAGCGACGCCGATCGACGCGCCGATATCGATGCTGTGCGAGCTGAGCTCGAACGGCTCGGAAATGGCCAGCACGACGCGGCGAGCGATCCGCTCGATCTCGGCGACGGATTCGATCTCCGGGAAGAACATGGTGAATTCGTCGCCGGCCAGGCGGGCGAGCAGCGGGCGAACCCGGGCGCTGCCGGTGAACTCGGCGTTGACGACCACCCGAAGGCGGTTGGCGACCATGATCAGCAACTGGTCGCCGCGAGCGTGGCCGAGGCTGTCGTTGACCATTTTGAAGCGGTCGAGGTCAACGAACAACATCGCCGACATGCTGCCTTCGAGCGCTTCGCTAAGCAGCTTGTCGGCTTCGGACCGGAAATGGAGACGGTTTGGAAGCGATGTGACGGGATCGTACATGCCGAGCGCATGGGCATTCTCGATCGAGGCGCGGACCTCGGAGAACAGGCTGTCCACCGCTGCGGCGAGCTTGGGCATGTTGCGTTTGACGGCCTCGGGTGCAGGCGACACCAGATCGCCGTCCTCGACCGCCATCAAGCGATCGCTCAACGCCGACAGGGCCCGCGCGCTCTCGCTGTTGGGCCTTTCCGACGCGATGTAACTGACAAGCAGGCAGAAGGCGCCGGCGATCAGCGCGGCCAGGATCTTCTCGTCGAACTCCGTCAGGTAGAGGAGCGCGGTTAGCGAGAAGAGAAAGGACGCAAAGCCAGCGGCACACGACAGGATCGCGTTGCTGATCTTCTGGGCCGTGCCTGCTTTCATCCCTTGGTGCGCCTCGCGCGGCGGTCGTTCCGCCAGACGTACCCGCGTTAAAGAATGGAGGTTAAGAAAGCGTCATCGCCGCCTCAGAATAAGGTAAAGACTGCCCCCGCCGCCGTGGCGCCGGTGGGCCCCGCGAACGGCCGCGATCGAGCCCGCGTGGCGCGATGCCGCAAGCCAGTCGTGAACCGCCGCACGGATCTTGCCCCGCTTTACCGGCGGATCGCCCGGGCGATGATGACCGGTAATCAGCAACACCACGCGATCGCCGCGCGCAATCGCCTGCTCCAGCCCGCGATCGATCGCCTGCCACGCATTGTCGAGGGTGAGGCCGTGGAGGTCGAGTACGCGATCAGGCTGGACGTCGCCCGAGCGCAAGCGCCGGTCCCAGCTTGAATCGAGCGTGTTGGCAATCTTCGCCGGCGGCGCGGCGAGCGGTCGTTCGATTGGCTTTGGTGTCGGCCGCACGGCCACAGGTTTCCGTTGCGGTTCAGTCTCTTGTGCTTCGTTCTTAGCGCGGGATAACGGACGGATCGAGGCCGTTACCCGGCCCCACAACCGTTCCTCGTCAGGGCTGAGCGAGCGCACGCGCGGCGACGCCCTTGGGAACCAGGATCAGCGCTTCGCCGGAAGCCGACATGCCGCCCGCGGTCGCCGTCGCTTCGGGTCCGGTGCCCCAGAAGGTATCGAACCGGTTGGGGCCCTTGATCGCGCCGCCGACGTCCTGCGCGACCCAAAGGCCGTCGAGTTCGTGCCGGTCCGCCTTATGGAGGTAGATTGGCGCCCCGAGCGGCACATATTTGGGGTCTGCGGCAACGGTGCCTCGCGGCGTGACCGGAACGCCGAGCGCGCCGATCGGTCCCGATCCGCCAAGCTCCTTGAAGAACACATAGGACATGTTCTCACGCATCAGCTCGCGGCCCTGGTCAGGATTGGCGCGGATCCAGTCCTTGATCGACTGCATGCTTGCGCCGCCCGGCGGCAGGATCCCGCGATCGCGCAAGAGGCGGCCGATCGCGGTATATTCGCGTCCATTCTGCCCGGCATAGCCGATCTGGATCGTCGATCCGTCGGGGAACCTGACCATCGCGGAGCCCTGAATCTCGGCGAAGAACAGGTCGATATTGTCCTTGGCCCAAGCGATCTCGAGCCCTCTTCCGGCGAGCGCGCCGTCCTCGATTTCCGCGCGGGTGTAGTACAGCGTGCAGGCGCCGTTCTGGTCGATCCGGCGCCCTGCAGATCCATTGGGTTGGGTGCAGCGGATGAGGTCTGGCGGCACGCGATAGATGGGCACGTAGCCCGGTAGCTGCACCCTCGACCCTTCGATCTCCGGTTCGTAATAGCCGGTCGCGAAGGCGCGCCCGTCGCCGACCTTCACCCAGTCGAAGCCATAATAGAAGAAGCCCGGCGCATAATCGGGAGAGAGCGAGCTCGCCTGGGTGCACAGGCCGTTCCAGTCGCCTGCCCGGGTGAGACCGGACGCGTCGGCACGCCGCATCAGCGCGCCGCAGCTCGTGCGGAATGCCCCGAGCGCGCGCTGCGCCTCGTCGGCCTTGAGCACGCGCGGGGCCTCGAGCTTGAGGCCGGTCTCGACCGCATTGCGCCCGACCGGTGAAGGCGGCGGTGGCACGGGGATCGGCACCGGCGCAGGGATAGGAGCCGGCGCTGGCGCGGGAATTTCAGGTTGGGGAGCCGGCTGGCTGGCGCAGGCGGCGAGAAGCGCGAAGGTGACGGCGAGTGCCGCCCGGCCGAGCCGCCTCACTCTTCCTCGTCGGTTTCGATCAGAACCCAGTTCGGGTCGCGCGAGCTGATGTCGCGGCGGAAGCTCCACAGATCACGCGTCTGGACTGCATCGCTGAGCGATCCCGCGACGACCTGGCCTTCGGCATTGCGGGTCACGGCGGCGATATCCGCTTCGAAGCGCACCGTGACGATGGCGACCGCACGATCGACGGAAGCCTCGGAAATCACCGCCTGGTCGATCGCGACCAGCCGGTTGTCGAGCGTCAGCCCGTCCTTCTTCCGCTGCTCGACGGCCGACGAGAAGGTCTCGAACACATGGTCGTCGACATGGCCGCGCACCACGTCCAGCTCACCCTTCCAGAAGGATTCGAGGATCATCCGATATGCGGCCTTCGCGCCTTCGAGGAAGCGAGCAACGTCGAACGTGGAGTCAGCGGCAAGAAGCGCGCGAACACCGGGGCCGGCGGTCGGCAGGAAGGCCATGTCGCCGCTGTCAGCGGAGATCGGCTGCGGCGCCGACGGCTGGCTCATCCGCGGTTCGACCCGAGCGTCCGGATCGGCGGGCTTCAAAATGGGTTGCTGCTCATGACCGGTACGCTCACCGAGCACGCTGTAGAGGCGCAGTCCGATGAACAAGGCAACGAGCGCGAGAATTACGATAACGGCCAACTTTGAGTCCTAACCAGTTCCCGCCCAACATAGTGCTACGGCGGTAAATATTCCAACACTCGCAACGCACGAAGGCGCCATTGCGCCCCAATATTGCGCCTGCTAGTCGCCACGCCGCAACGCGCCGCTCTTCGCGAGCGGCCCCCAGACAGCTCAACAGATTGCAAGGACAGCATAAATGGCGGATCAGGAACCGGCCGCGAACGGCAATGGCTCGGGCAATGTCGAGAATGAGGCCCAGGTCTCGGTTCTCGCTCAATATGTGAAGGATCTCTCGGTCGAGAATCCGAGCGCGCCTCAGGTTTTCCAGTGGCAGGTCCAGCCGAACCTCGATGTCCAGTTCAACATCAACGTCGAAAAGGCCGCGGACGACGTCCACGAAGTCACGCTGAAGATCGAAGTCGCGGCGCGCTCGGAGAACGGCGTCCATTTCGTCGTCGACCTTAGCTACGCTTGCCTGTTCGGGCTCCGCAACGTGCCTGACGAAGCGCTTCCGCCCTTCCTGCTGATCGAGGCCCCGCGCCTGCTCTTCCCGTTCGCGCGGCAGATCGTCGCCGAAGCGGTGACCAACCTCGGCTTCCCGCCGCTGCTGCTCGACCCGATCGACTTCGCGTCCGCCTATCTTGCCCAAGCGGAAGCGCAGAGCCAGGCTGCCCCCGCAGAAGGCGGCGATAATGGCGGCGGCGAACCGGCGCCGTCCGACGCCTGACGCCGCGAGCGGCTGGCGAACTCAATGAACCTCATCAAGTCGACCGGGACGATCGGCGGGCTGACGATGGTCAGCCGCATCGCCGGTTTCGCGCGCGAGATGCTGATGTCCCGCATCCTCGGCGCGGGCGTCTACACCGATGCATTCTACGTCGCCTTCCGGCTTCCCAACACCTTCCGCCGCCTGTTCGGCGAGGGCGCATTCTCGGCGGGCTTCGTGCCGCTCTACAGCCAGCGTCTTCAGTCGGGCGGCGACGGCGAGGCGCGCAAATTCTCTGAAGAGGTGCTGGCGGTATTCCTGCCGACCCTGATCCTGTTCACCCTCGCGTTCGAAATCATCATGCCCCTGTTCATCTGGGCAATCACCGGTTGGCATGGTGATCAGCTGGCGTTCGGCACGTTCCTGACGCGAATCACCTTTCCCTACTTGCTGCTGATCAGCCTGGTTTCGCTCTTCTCCGGCATCCTCAACAGCATTGCGCGCTTCACTGCGGCGGCGTTCGCGCCGGCCCTGCTCAACCTCGCGATGTTGGCGGCCTTGCTGATCTTCCGGCAAGGCGGTGTCATTACCGCGACCGCAGTGGCGGCCGCAGTGACGATCGGCGGCGTGCTCCAGCTCGCGCTGCTGATCGGCGCGTGCAAGCGCGCTGGAATTGTCCTCAAGGTGCGCAAGCCCCAGCTCACGCCCGGCGTCCGCCAATTCGTCCGCGTCGTCATCCCCGCGACCCTCGGCGCGGGCGTCTACCAGGTGAGCGTGTTCATCGACACCTTCTTCCTCACGCGTATCGGCACCGGCGCGGTCAGCTGGTTCAACTATGCCGACCGCCTCAACCAGCTCCCGCTGGGCGTGATCGGCGCCGCGATTGGCACTGCCATCCTCCCGCAGGTCAGCCGCCACGTCGACATCGGCGAGGCCGACAAGGCCGCGCGGGTTCAGGGCCAGGCGGCCGAGCTCGCGATGCTCCTCTGCCTGCCGGCGGCGCTGGCATTGGCGGTCAGCGCCCTCCCCCTCGTTTCCGCGATTTTCGAGGCGGGCCGGTTCAACGCCAATGACGCCCATTATACGGCGCTGACCTTGTCGCTGATCGCGCTTGGCCTCCCTGCTTACGTACTCGTGAAGGTGCTGACCCCGGGCTTCTACGCCCGCCGTGATACCGCGACCCCGGTCAAGGTCGCGCTGGTCGTGCTCCTCGCGAACATCATACTCAACTTCGCCCTGATCCCGCCGTTTGGCATCGGTGGCCTTGCCGCTGCCGTGGCGATCAGCTCGTGGCTCAACTGCACGATCCTCTACGTGCTGCTTCATCGCCGCGGCCATTTCCGGATCGAGAAGTGGCTTGCCTCACGCCTCCTTCGGCAGTTGCTCGCCGGCTTGGCGATGGCTGTCGCATTGTTCGCGATCCGCACCGCGCTTTCGGGTTGGTTCGTGGGCTCGCTTACTCATCGCCTGGCGGGCGTCGTGGCGATCGTGGGCGGCGGGATGCTCGTCTATTTTCCGCTGGTCTGGATCCTCGGCGGGACGGACAAGGAAGAGCTGAAGAACCTGCTCAAGCGGAAGAGGTCCTACACCGATGCCGGCTGACAAACAGGCGATGCGCGTCGTTTCCGGAATTCAGCCGACCGGCGGGCTCCATTTGGGCAATCTGCTGGGCGCGATCCTGCGCTGGGTACGGATGCAGGACGAGGCTGAATGCTTGTTCTTCCTCGCCGACCTGCACGCGCTGACGGTCGACGTCGATCCGGACGAGCTTCGCTCAAACGTGCGCGAGATGGCAGCGGCGCTGATCGCCAGCGGTATCGATCCCGCCAAGTCCACGGTCTTCGCGCACAGTGCCGTCCCCGCACATCCTGAACTCGCCTGGATCCTCGGCTGCACCGCCCGCATGGGCTGGCTCAACCGGATGACTCAGTGGAAGGACAAGGCAGGCAAGAACCGCGAAGGCGCGTCGGTCGGCCTGTTCAGCTACCCGGTGCTCCAGGCGGCCGACATCCTGCTCTACAACGCGACGCACGTGCCCGTCGGCGAGGACCAGAAGCAACACGTTGAGCTGACCCGCGACATCGCGCTGAAGTTCAACACCGACTATGACGTCGATCTGTTCGTGCCGCCCGAACCGTTCATCGGCGGCGGCACGGCGGCGCGGGTGATGAGCCTTCGGGACGGAAGCTCGAAAATGTCCAAGACGGACCCGTCGGACATGAGCCGGATCAACCTGACCGACAGCGACGATGAAATCGCGCAGAAGGTCCGCAAGGCTAAGACCGATCCGGAACCGCTGCCGGCCGACCCTGCCGGACTGGATTCCCGGCCCGAAGCGAAGAATCTGGTCGGCATATACGGCGCGGTGACCGACCAGAGCGTGGAGCAAGTTCTTGCCCAGTTCGCCGGTCAGGGATTCGGATCGTTCAAGCCAGCCCTGGCGGATGCCTTGATCGCATTACTGGCGCCGCTTCGCACGCGCCTCGAACAATTCCGCGCCGATCCGGCGGAGCTCGACCGGATCCTCGCGGCCGGCGCTGAACGGGCGAGCGAGCTCGCCGCACCTACGCTTGCAGCCGCGTACCGGGCCGTCGGTTTAACGCGCTAGTCAAACGCTTCATCGACGGTTCACCCCGCGACATGCTATAACCATCGGGATATAGGCGATTTTCCCGATTCGAAGGGGTGTAACATGCGTATCAGACAAGTCGCTGCAGCGCTCGCGCTCGGCATTTCAGCTCTCGGACTTTCGGCATGCGCCGAGTCCCTCAACACGGTCGTTTCGCGCTACCAGGCGATGCCTGCGCCGCAGGGACAGACGTTCTTCGTCGTCGCGGGCGAGGGCATGGCAGCCAATGGCGGCCTCGAATTCCAGCGCTATGCCGGGATCGTTGCCCAGCAGCTTCAGGCTCGTGGCTATGCGCCGGCGGAAAGCCCGTCGAAGGCGACCATGCTGGTCCAGCTCGGCTACGGCGTGGACTCTGGCCAGACCCGGATCGTCCAGGACCCCTTCTATCGCAGCCGCTACGGCTACGGTGGTTTCTACGACCCGTTCTACAGTCCCTTCTATAGCCCGCGCTTCGGCCGCGGCTGGGGCTATTCCATGGGTTGGGATGATCCCTTCTGGTACGGCGGCGGCGTCGACAGCTATGTCGAATATCACAGCCAGATCGACCTCCATATCCGTCAGGCGGGCACCAATGCTCCGCTGTTCGACGGTCGCGCCCAGGCGCGGTCGCAGACCAACCGCCTCGACGTTGTCGTTCCGAGCCTCGTGGATGCCATGTTCACCGGCTTCCCGGGTCGCAGCGGCGAAACGGTAAAGATCACGATCCCGACGCGGCCTGCCGCCTCGTAAGATCGCCCGGCTTTCGTCGGGGGCAAAAGAGAGGGCCCGCCGGAGCAATCCGGCGGGCCCTTCTTTTCGGCCGCGGAGACAGCCGAAAACCCCTCCCCCTATGGGTTACCCTTCGAGCTGCCGCGTAAGCAGCCGGATGTCGGCGTCGAGCTCCGCATCGCTGGCGCGCAATTTCTCGATCTGGCGAACGGCGTGGATCACCGTCGTGTGATCGCGCCCGCCAAACCTCCGGCCGATGTCCGGCAGCGACTTCGGCGTCAGCTGCTTTGACAGGTACATCGCAACCTGGCGCGGTCGAGCAACCTCGCGCGCCCGGCGCGCAGACGTCATCTCGGCCTTGCGGATACGGTAATGCTCGGCGACCTGAGTCTGGATTTCGTCGATCGAAATGCGGCGCTGGTTGGCGCGAAGAACGTTGGCCAGCACTTCCTCGACGAATGCAACGTCGATGGTCCGGCCGGTCATCATGGCATAAGCGCCGATGCGGTTGAGCGCGCCTTCCAGCTCGCGGACCGACGAGGTCACGCGGCGAGCGAGGAAGTCGATCACCGGGCGCGACATCTCGACACCGGGCAGCGCTTCAAGCTTGGCAACGATGATATTGAAGCGAAGCTCGTAATCCGCCGCGTTTATGTCGGCGACGAGGCCCCACGACAGGCGCGACAGGATGCGGGGCGCGATTCCGTCCAAATCCTGCGGCGCCCGGTCGGACGTGATCACCAGCCGCCGTCCGGCAGTGATGATCTCATTCATCGTGTGGAAGAATTCTTCCTGGGTCGAATCCTTGCCGGCGATGAACTGGACGTCGTCGATCAGCAGCAGGTCGGCGCTGCGCAGCCGCTGCTTGAAACCGATCGTGTCGTTCTCTTTGAGCGCGCGAATGAACTCGACCATGAACTTCTCGGCCGACATCGACACGACGCGCGCGCCGCGGTGATGCTGCAGGAAAGTGTGGCCGAGGGCATGCAGAAGGTGCGTCTTGCCTCGCCCGGTGCCGCCATGAATGAATAGCGGGTTGAAGCCCACGACCTGTGAGGTCGCCAGCGTCCGCGCGGCCGTTGCGGCCACTTCATTGGCCTTTCCGACGACGAATGTCTCGAAGCGATAGCGCGGGTCGAAATTGGGCGCGTTGGGATCGCGCTCTGAAGGAAGCGGCGCTTCCTCGAGGATCAGCAGCGGCGCCGGACGCGGTGCATCGGCGGCCGCAATGATCCGGACATCCCGAACCACGGGAAGGACCGTCTTCCACGCCAGGACCAGCCGCTCGCCGAAATGGGAGCGGACCCAATCGGCCATGAACTGGCTCGGCATGACAATATCGAGTGACCCGTTGTCAGGATCGAACGCGCCGATCTCGGCCGGCTTCAGCCAGCCGTCGAAAGTGCGGGCACCAAGGTCGCGGCGGAGACCCGACCGAATCGATTCCCAGGCTGCGTCGAGCGGCGCGGCGTGCGGCGCCGTCGCTAACTCGACAGACGAATTTGCCCCTCCGCCTTGCACTGGCTCGCGCCTCCCTCTTTTAACCCCCAACAGAAAGACAAAAGGATCCCGTCGCGCGCGATCCGAGTCGCGCACCCAAGGGTTCTTTTCTCTCTTGCCCCCGGCGCGGATTCGCACCCGGAAAGACCTTTCTGAGATTGTCGCGGGCAGCTTTCAAGCGCGATTTTTCACGAAAGTGAAATAAAGTGGCTTGACATAGGAAACAGGCCGATAGTTCGCGAAATTGGCCGAAAACAGCCATTTTTATGGTTAGCTTAACGTTAACGGCCGCGCGAATCGCGGGAATTGCTGCATTTTTTTGACGGTCCAAAAACGAGACGGGCCGACGGTTGCCCGACGACCCGTTGAAAGCGTTTTTAAACGGGACTTTTTAGCCCAGCGAGGCGACCCGCTTGGTCAGCCGCGAAAACTTCCGCGAGGCCGTGTTCTTGTGGATAACGCCGCGAGCGACGCCACGAGCCATTTCCGGCTGGACCTTCTTGAGCGCTTCGGCGGCTTCGGCCTTCTTGCCCGAATCGAGTGCCGACTCGACGGCCTTGATGAAGGTCCGGATGCGGCTGATTCGCGAGTGGTTGATCGTCTCGCGCGTCGCATTGCGACGGATGCGCTTTTTGGCCTGCGGCGTGTTCGCCATGAAATCCTCTTGGTCTAATGAAAACGGCGCGGCCCAAAGGCTCGCACCGGCGTGGCGGCTCCCCTAGCGGGAAGCGCTCCTCAGGTCAACGCTGGCCCTAGTGCTGACATCGCGGGCAGAAGAAGGTCGACCGCCCTCCCTGGACGATCCGGCGGACGGTGCCCCCGCACGAGCAGGCTTTGCCTTCGCGATCGTAGACTGAGAAGCTCTTGGAGAAATAGCCAAGCTCGCCGTCGGGGCTGGCGAAATCGCGCAGGGTCGAGCCACCGGCAGCGATCGCTTCGGCAAGCACGTCGTGGATCGCAGGAACTAGGCGCTTCAGCCGCTCCAGGGAGATCGAGCCGCCCGCGCGCCTCGGGTGGATGCCCGCCCGATACAGCGCCTCGCACACATATATATTGCCAAGGCCGGCGACGATCCGCTGGTCCAGTAGCAGCAGCTTGATCGCCGCGCTTCGCCCGGTCAGGCGCCGCTTCAATTCTTTTGCATCGAGGTCGAGCGGCTCGGGTCCGAGCGCCTTGATCGCCGGCCACTCGCCAAGCTCCGCGGACGGCACCAGGTCGAGCGAGCCGAAGCGCCGCGCGTCATTGAGCGCGACGCGACGCCCCGCATCCGTCGTGATGATGAAGTGGTCGTGTTTCAGCGTCTCGCTCGGGTCGACGCGCCAGTGGCCCGACATGCCGAGGTGGAAGACTAACGTGTCGCCCCGGTCGGTGTCGATAAGTCCATATTTCGCGCGGCGCCCC
>Ga0268266_10005812_pt1 | contig 11420 bp, 9 predicted proteins | sample KBSS13metaG_FD_190356 | JGI IMG/M metagenome (GOLD analysis project Ga0268266, IMG submission 190356) | Switchgrass rhizosphere microbial communities from Kellogg Biological Station, Michigan, USA - KBS S1-3 metaG (SPAdes) (version 2) | ecosystem: Host-associated > Plants > Roots > Rhizosphere >... | reverse complement strand
CACCTCGTCCGGCGCGTGGCTCGTTCCACGCGCCGGTTGATCTGTATCGAATGTCGAGGATGAGCTCTTGCGTATTATCTGGTTGATTGCCGCCACTCTCGTGCTTGTGGCGCAGGGATTGGTTGCCCACGCTGCGGACGACCCAACCGCCGTCAAGTCCGAGGATGGCAAGTATCTCGACAAGGAGGGAAACCCAACCTTCAAGATCGCGGCCGACGGGACGGTCGACTGGTACACCTATTCTGGATACCGGCGCTATCACTCCGAATGCCACGTCTGCCACGGCCCTGACGGGATGGGATCGACCTACGCGCCGGCGCTACAGGAGTCACTGAAGACGATGAGTTACGGCGATTTCCTGGGCGTGGTCGCCAGCGGTCGCAAGAACGTCAACACCGCGCAGGAGAGTGTCATGCCGGCGTTTGGCGATAATCCGAACGTCGCCTGCTACATGGACGACCTCTACGTCTATCTGCGTGCCCGCGCCTACGACGCCGTCGGGCGCGTGCGGCCTGCCAAGCGTGAAGACAAACCGGACGCCTACACTGAGGCGGAAAAGGCCTGCATGGGGGCCAAGTGATCATGTCGGGCACGCGAAGCGCGCGTGCTGGTATGTCCGTGCAGCGCTTGAAAAGAAAATGTGGAGTTTAGAATGAAGACCCGTGCCGCTGTCGCATTCGAGGCCAAGAAGCCTCTTGAAATCGTTGAGGTCGACCTGGAAGGCCCGAAGGCCGGCGAGGTCCTCGTCGAGATAAAGGCGACTGGAATCTGTCACACCGACGCCTACACGCTCGACGGCTTTGACAGCGAGGGCATCTTCCCGTCGATCCTCGGTCATGAGGGCGCCGGCATCGTCCGCGAAGTGGGGCCGGGCGTGACGTCGGTCAAGGCCGGCGATCACGTGATTCCGCTCTACACGCCGGAATGCCGCCAGTGCAAAAGCTGTCTGAGCCAGAAGACGAATCTCTGCACCGCCATCCGCGCCACCCAGGGCAAGGGGCTGATGCCGGACGGCACCTCACGCTTCAGCCATCAGGGCAAGCCGATCTTCCACTATATGGGCTGCTCGACGTTTTCGAACTTTACCGTGCTGCCGGAGATCGCGGTGGCAAAGATCCGCGAGGACGCGCCGTTCGACAAGAGCTGCTACATCGGTTGCGGCGTAACGACGGGCGTCGGCGCCGTGGTCAATACCGCCAAGGTGACGCCGGGCGCCAACGTCGTCGTGTTCGGTCTCGGCGGTATCGGGCTCAACGTCATCCAGGGCGCGAAGATGGTCGGTGCCGACAAGATCGTCGGCGTTGACATCAACGATTCCAAGGAAGACTGGGGCCGCCGCTTCGGCATGACCCATTTCGTCAACCCGACCAAGGTCAGCGACATCGTCCAGCATCTGGTCGGGCTCACTGACGGCGGCGCCGACTACACCTTCGACTGCACCGGCAACACCAACGTGATGCGGCAGGCGCTCGAAGCCTGCCATCGCGGCTGGGGCGTCTCGGTCATCATCGGGGTCGCCGAGTCCGGCAAGGAAATCGCCACCCGGCCGTTCCAGCTGGTGACCGGTCGCGTCTGGAAGGGCACGGCGTTCGGCGGCGCGCGCGGCCGCACGGATGTGCCGAAAATCGTCGACTGGTACATGAACGGAAAGATCGAGATCGATCCGATGATCACGCACGTCCTCAAGCTGGAGGAGATCAACCGGGGGTTCGACCTCATGCATCAGGGAAAATCGATCCGTTCTGTTGTCGTGTTCTGATTGGAGAACTTCAAACACAAGGAGGAGAGGCCCATGACTGCTCATATCCATCCATCGATTGATGGCGGCGTAAAGAAGGGGACCGGCAACTTCGCCGGCGGCACCCTTGTCTGCAAATGCTCGGACAGGCCGGTCAAGGTCGCCATCAGGGGCGATGTGGCCCATAACCACGCCTGTGGTTGCACCAAATGCTGGAAGCCCGCTGGCGCGACTTTCTCCGTCGTCGCCGTGGTGCCGCGCGACAACGTGAACGTCACCGAGAACGGCGACAAGCTGCAGATTGTCGACGCGTCGGCGACGATCCAGCGCTATGCCTGCAAGGCCTGCGGTACGCATATGTATGGCCGGATCGAGAACACCGGGCATCCGTTCTTCGGCCTCGACTTCATCCATCCCGAACTTTTCCAGGAAGGTGGATGGGCGGCCCCCGGGTTCGCCGCGTTCGTCTCGTCCGTGCTGGAGTCCGGCGTTCAACCGGCCGAGATGGATGGCATCAGGTCTCGGCTGAAGGAACTCGGGCTCGAACCCTATGATTGCCTGTCACCGCCCTTGATGGATGCGATCTCCAGCCACGTGGCGAAGAGCAAGGCCAAAGCGGCCTGAAGAATTCCCTCTGGACTACCACTGCAGCCGGCGGGCGAAACACCCGCCGGTTTTTTATGCTGCGCCGCGAAGTGAACGGCACCGGAGCAGTTGACCGCTCGCGCGGTTCCCTTCTATGCACGAGGTGACTTACAAGAAGATGACCTCGCGAGGATCCGCCCGATGAAGATTGCCACAGACGCCGCCTTTATCCTGCCCGACGATTTCGCAAACGCCGCGTTGATGGGGAGGGTCTGGCGACCCGATCTCGCCGGGCCGTCGGTGGTCGCGATCCGCGAGAACGGCGTGTTCGACATATCAGACGAATTCCCCACCGCCAGCCAGCTTGCCGCCTCCGATCCGGCCGAGGCGTTGCGCGCCACGAAGGGCGTGCGTATCGGGGCACTGCAGGATATTTTGAACAACACGCCGCCCGACACGCGCGATCCGGCCAAACCGTGGCTGCTGGCCCCGATCGACCTGCAGGTGATCAAGGCGGCCGGCGTCACCTTCGCCGTATCGATGCTGGAACGGGTGATCGAGGAGCGCGCGCGCGGCAATCCGGATTCGGCGCAGGCCATCCGCGCCGAGGTGACGCGGATCGTCGGTACTGATTTGTCGCAATTGAAGCCGGGCTCGGCCGAAGCGCAGCACGTCAAGGACGTGCTGGTCTCCCAAAATGCCTGGAGCCAGTATCTCGAAGTCGGCATCGGACCGGATGCGGAGGTATTTACCAAGGCGCCGGTCCTGTCGGCGGTCGGCACATGCGTGGATGCGGGCCTGCATCCGAAATCGACCTGGAATAATCCGGAGCCCGAGGTGGTGCTGGTGGTGACGCGCGACGGCCAGATCGTCGGCGCGACGCTCGGCAACGACGTCAATCTGCGCGACTTCGAGGGACGCTCGGCGCTGCTGCTGTCTAAGGCCAAGGACAACAACGCCTCCTGCGCCATTGGCCCGTTCGTGCGGTTCTTCGACAAGGGCTTCACGCTAAACGACGTCAGGAAGATGGAGATCTCGCTGGAAGTGAAGGGGCCGGAAGGTTTTGTCCTGCACGGTGCGTCTTCGCTGACCCAGATCAGCCGCGACCCGGCCGACATCGTCAGGCAGACCATCAACGAGAACCATCAGTATCCCGACGGTTTCGTGCTGTTCCTCGGTACCATGTTCGCCCCGATCCAGGACCGTGCTGCGAAGGGGCAGGGGTTCACCCATGTGGAAGGCGATCTGGTGACGGTCGCAACCCCGAAACTCGGCCGGTTGACCAACCGCATGCGTCACAGCGGCGATTGCGAACCCTGGAATTTCGGCCTGACCGAGCTGTTCGAGTCCTTGATGCGTCGCAAGGGCGCGCGCTGAAATGGCAAAGATCAGGATCGGTCTGGCCGGCTGCGGTTTCGTGTCCGAGCTGCACATGCACGCCTACCGGCGGGTTTACGGCGTCGATATCGAGGTCAGGGCCGTTGCGGCGAGGGGCGAGCAGGTCGTCGAATTTGCCCGCCGCCACCAAATCCCGACCGCGTATCGCAGCTTTCGCGACCTGATCGCCGACGCGGATATCGATGTCATCGACATCTGTACGCCGCCCAATCTGCACGCTTCGATGATCGTCGATGCGATGCAGGCCGGAAAGCATGTGATCTGCGAAAAGCCGTTCGGTGGCTATTTCGGTCGCGAAGGCGACAAGCTGCCGATCGGCAAGCATGTGTCCAAAGCGCTGATGTACGAGCGGGTGCTGGAAGAAATGGCCGAGACCCGTGCGGCGATCGACAAGACCGGCCGGCTCTTCATGTATGCAGAGGACTGGATCTACGCGCCAGCGGTGACCAAGACCGTGGAGATCCTCAAGGCCACGAAAGACAAGATCCTGTTCATGAAGGGGGAGGAGAGCCACTCCGGCTCGCATGCCGCGCACGCCGCGCAATGGGCGATGACAGGCGGCGGCTCGCTGATCCGGATGGGATGCCATCCGCTCTCGGCGGTGCTCTATCTCAAGCAGGTCGAGGCCCGCGCGCGCGGGGAGACGATCACGGTTGCGAGCGTGACGTGCGACGTCGGCAATGTCACGGCGTGCCTGCGTCCGGAAGAACGTGCCGTGCTCAAGGCCAATCCCGTCGACGTCGAGGATTGGGGCATGCTTAACGCCACCTTCTCCGACGGCACCAAGGCCACAGTTTTTTCCGGCGACATGATCCTCGGCGGCGTGCGCAACCTGATCGAAACCCATACCAGCGGCGGCGCGCTGTTCGCCAACATCACGCCGAACACGCACATGATGAGCTATCAAACCAGCGAGGAGAAGCTCGCAAGCGTCTACATCACCGAGAAGGTCGATCGGAAGACCGGCTGGCAATATGTCTGTATCGAAGAGGAATGGACCCGCGGCTACGTGCAGGAAATCCAGGACTTTATGGAATGCGTCGCCACCGGCCGGCAGCCGCTCTCTGATCTTGCGCTGGCGTTTGAGACGATCAAGGTCAACTACGCCGGCTATTGGGCGGCGGAAGAGGGGCGGCGGGTGGTGTTGTGAGTCATTGGTGAGAGGCCGTCCTTACCTCGCCCGCTTGCGGGGAGAGGTCGGATTGCATCGTCAGATGCAATCCGGGCGAGGGGGCGCGGGTCCCCTTTGAGAGAGACTGCGATCGCTGAGCATCGCGCTGCCCCTCCTGGACGCCGTTCTTATCAAGACCGGGCTTTGTAACTTCCCGGAACCTTGTCCCGGGAAAGATACGATTAGACCTCAGAAGTGATAATTCACGCCGACGCGCACCACGTTCGACGGGAAATTAGACGAGACGGAAGCCGGAAGGACTGCCCCCTGCGAAAGGCCGAGGTAGAGATATTCGACCTTGGCCGACCAGTTCGGACCAAGACCGAATGGAGCGAGTCCGAATTCAGCGCCGGCCCCGATCGTCCAGCCCGCATGTCCACTGGTATCCGACAGCCCGCCGCGCGTGACCGTGCTGACGCCGAAGGCGAGGCCTGCGGTGCCGTAGACGAAGACGACGTCGTTGACGACGTACCCGGCCCGGCCGCGCAGAGTTCCGAACCATGGGTTGGAGAACTGGTAATCGGCGAATCTTGCGCTGGCACTCGAGAGGTTGAAATCCGCCTCGACGCCATACACCCATGCACCGTTCTGCCAGTTGTAGCCAGCCTGTATGCCGCCAGTGAACCCGCTCGGACTGAGGCCGCCAACATTCGAGCTCCCCTGGAAGCCGGCATTGGCGCCAACATAAGGACCCAACCAGAGACAGGGCAGCAACGGCGGCGGTAACGGAGCGTAAGGCGCCGGCCCATACTGGGAAGGCACCGGTCCATATTGGGGAGGAGGCACGCCATAGGGGATGCGCGCATCGGCCGCATTCGCCGAAGCGACTGCAAGCATCGTAACCAAAACTGTCCCACCCGGCGCCAGAAAGCTTTGGCGCCGCCAACAAAAATTCATGGCGACCTCAACAAGTGTCGCCCACCGAGCCCGTTCACCGAAGTAATGGAAGCGAGTTAATGCAGCGCTAACGCGCGTCGCTCATTCGACTGGGCTCGGCGCGGCCAGAATTCGCGAAATAGGTCACCGAGCAATCTGACCACTTTAGTGAGGTGCACGCCGTAGAAAATCCCGGATTGCGCGATTTACCAATATCGGATGGGACTGCATCGGGAGGTGACCCGCATCATCGATCCGAACAAAAATTGCATTCGGCGCATAATCGTGGAGTCCATCCAGTAGACCGGGCAAGCAGACAGGGTCTTGCATTCCCCACAGAACCAAAGTTGGAACATCGACTCGAAGTGATGTGGAAGCGGCAGGCTCCGCCACATCAGCAAAGAACCGGGCAGCGAGGTCCGGCATTTCTGTCTGAGCTGCATCGGAGATGGAAGACGGCACTTTTATGGGATCCGCGCGGTAGTAATTGTACCATGCCGGATAAGGGGCAACAGCTATGTAATAGTCTCGTTCGTATTGCGATGCCTGAATTTGCGCCGGGCTATTGCGGATCTCGCGGAGCAGTATGGCAGGGTGCTGCGCATTGAGAATGACCAACCGTTCAACAAGATTCGGATAGGCCGAAGCAAACACCCAGGCAATGTAACCACCCCAGTCATTGCCCACTAGAATGCACCGCTTGCGGCCAAAATGCCGAAGCAGGGCATGTACATCACCGAGCAATCTCGGCATGGCATAGGCCTCGACTGCCTCCGGTTGATCCGATGGCGAAAACCCTCGCAAGGTGGGAGCTACCACCATGTGGTCCCGGCTAAACTCGGCGAGCTGGCTTGTGTAAATCGCCCAGCTGTCCGGGGCACCGTGCAGAAACAACATGAGCTCGCCTTCTCCCGCCTGGACAAAGTAGAGCTTCACTTTGTCGCCGTCGGCGTAGCTCTCCACCAGATCGGTTTGACATGCGCCCGGGCGCGGCCAGATGGTCACCGAAGCGAAAGCCGCCAGCGATAGGCTGGCACTCGCCGTGAGCAGATATCGTCGATCAACAGAAGGCGGGAGGATTGTACGCATATGACTTCGTCGCCCCGATTGGCTGAGCGCAAATCATATCGGTTCGCTCTCAAAGTAGGCAACGGGTCAGAAAGTGACATCGCCACTGACGAGATTGGCAAAGCCCTCATTTCGTCAGAGGACCGTCAATGACGAGGCTTTTGGAAAGTTTGCGTCTCCCCGCAAGCGCGGGGAGACGGAGTGTACCTTTGACGTGGCTTCCAACTCGCTTTATGCCGCATACACCGATGATTTCGGCAGCGGGAACACCGGGTCCTGCGTTCTTATGTTGGTCGGCCAAACCACCGAGATGTGCTCGCCGGCATTCTGCATCACGACCGGGGTCGAGCGCTCGTTCTGGCCGGAGAGCGTCGTGCCGGGCCGATAGAATTTCACGCCATAGCCCTGGATGGTGCCGCCCGGCGGGATGTCGACGTCGAGCGCCGCCTTGCGAATGGCTTCGGGATCGAAACCGCCGTATTTCTCCTTGGCGACGGGCAACACGTTATTGAGCAGGATCCAGGTCTGGTTGAAGCCCATCGAGCAATGCGGCGGAACGTCGGTCGCGCCGGTCTTCTCTTTGTAGCGTGCGATCATGATTTTGGTGAGATCGCCGACGCCGGGCGCGAGTTTCGAAGCATCCAGCAATTGCGCAGGCACCGGGTCGATGTTGCAGAAATTGTCGATGTCGGCTGCGAACGTCGCCCGCAACTTGTCGAGCTGGCTGTAGCCCGCGCCGGCACCGAACAGCATCCTGAACTTGAGGCCGTTCTCGCGCGCCTGACGCAGGAACAGGGTGATATCGGGGTTGTATCCGGCATGCGAAATCACGTCGGCCTTGGCACGCTTGAGCTTGGTCACCAGCACCGAGAGGTCGGGCGCGGACGCCGAATAACCTTCCCGGAGAACGACCTGAAGGCCCGCCTCCTTGGAATAAGCCTCGTCGGCGGCGGCGACCCCGACGCCATAGGGGCCATCCTCGTGGATCAGTGCCACCTTGACGTCCTTGGGCTCCATGCCGAGCTTGGCCTTGGCGTGCTCGCTGATGAAGCCCGCGAAGGCCTGGCCATACTGGTCGGAGTGGATTTGCGCGCGGAAGACGTATTGCAGGTTCTTGTCCTTGAACACGGCGGTCGAAACCGCGGTCGTGATCCAGAGGATCTTCTTCTGCTGCTCGACCTTGGCGGCGAGCGGGACCGCGTGCGAGCTGGCATAGACGCCGTTGATGATATCGATCTTCTCCTGGTCGATCAGTCGATTGGCCTCATTGATCGCCACATCAGGCTTGCTCTGGGAGTCGGCGGCGATCGGGGCAACCTTGTACTTGCCACCGATGCCGCCCTTCTCGTTGACGAGGTCGATGGCGATCTGCGCACCGATCGAGGAGGCGACCGACCCGCCCGCGGCAAACGGCCCGGTCAAGTCGTAGATCAGCCCGATGCGCACCGTTTCGGCCTGGGCCTGCGCCCGCGTCCAATCGAGGCTGAATGCAGCGGCGGCAGCGGCAGTAGTCTTCAGCAGCGTCCTGCGTGAAGTCGGCATCGTATCCTCCCCCTGAATTATCGTTATCGCCGGGACCGGTTTTTCCGGTTCTCCAGTCAAGTATTTGGAGAATGCGGGGAGAAGTCAACCGGCGGCCGGCCGCAGGGATGCTCGCGGCTTGCTGAGACGTGTTTGCTCAGCGGCGAGCTCACCAACCAAAATCGGATGGGATTAGGGATGTTGCGGCTAGGGAGGTGCGCTCCCTCTCCCGCTCGCGGGGGAGGGCTGGGGTGGGGGTGTCCCCACGGCGAGACTGCCCAAGACGAGAGCGCCTCCACCCGGCGCTTCGCGCCGACCTCCCCCGCAAGCGGGTGAGGTTGAGAGCCCGCGCTCGGCGAACGACGTCCGCCGCCCCGTAGTTCAATTCGCCGCCAAGCTCCGCCTACTTGCCTTTGGTATCGACCTTCTGCTTTTCGTCCTCGTTCATTTTCTTCACGACCGGATCGCGGCTGGCTTCGCCGGTGGTCTGAGTTGTCGTGGCCGGCGGGGCATCGTTTGGCAGGGAAGTTTGGCCGGGCGGCGTCGTCGCCGGCCGCGTTGCGGTTGCGCTCGGCGGCGACGTGGTTTGAGCGGTTGCCGCCTGAGCATTCAACAGAAGCACGCTCGACAGTAGCGATACCGCGAGCGCCGTTGCGTTGTGTTTCATCGGTCTGAACTCCTCTCAGACCAAGGAAACGGCCCGTTCGGCCTAACGTTCCCGTTACGCCTCCAATTGCTTGCCGATCGGCAGTGCGCGGATGCGCTTGCCGGTCGCGGCGAAGATCGCGTTGATCAGCGCCGGCGCAAAGGGCGGCACGCCCGGCTCGCCGACGCCGCTCGGCGGCGTGTCGGGGCCGGGTGGCACGATGTAGACGTTCGTGACAGCCGGGGACTCGTCGATCCGGATCACCGGGAAATCGTCGAAATTACCCTGTTGCACCTTGCCGTCCTTGAACGTGATCGCGCCATGTTTGGCGAGACTCATCCCCATGATCGCGGCGCCCTCGATCTGCGACTGGATCCGTTCCGGATTGACATAGGTTCCGCAATCGATCGCGGTATCCACCCGCGGCACGGTGAGCTTGCCTTTTTCGTCAACGGCCACCTCGACGATGGTCGCGATATAGCTGACGAAGCTGCGATGCGCCGCAATGCCGAGCCCGTGTCCTTTCGGGACAGACCGACCCCAGCCGCCCTTGTCCGCGACCAGCTCGACGACCTTGCGAAGACGCGCGGTATCGATCGGATAGCTGTCATAGGGCTCGCCGTAGTTCCAGAGGTCTTTCACGGAATCGAGCTTGACGATCCGCGGGGAGCCGATCAGCTCCAGCAGCATGTCCTTTGGATCGCGTTTGGTCGCCTGGGCGAGTTCGGCGACCATCGACTGTACCGCGAAAGCGCGCGGGATGTTCGATACCGAGCGGAACCAGCCGATGCGGGTATGCGCCGCCGCTTCCGGATTCTCGCACTGGACGTTGGCGATCTCGAAGGGCATGTCGACAAGCCCCATGCCGATCTCGAACGGCGCCTGATGCACTGTGCCAGCGGCGAATGTCGAGGCGATGCTCGGCGCGACGCTACGATGCCGCCAGGCTGTCACCTTGCCGCTCTTGTCGAGGCCGGCCTCGATGCGTTCCACCGAGACGGTGTGCAGGAAGCCGTTGCGAACGTCGTCTTCCCGCGTCCATTGCACCTTTACGGGGGCGCCGAGCTCCTTTGAGAGCAGGGCGGCCTCGATGGCGTAATCGCACTTCGACTTGCGCCCGAACCCGCCGCCGAGCAGGGTGACATTGACGGTGACATTCCCCTCGGGAATGCCAAGCGTCTTGGCGACGTCCTCGCGCGTTCCGCCCGCGCTTTGCACCGGCCCCCAGATCTCTGCCTTGTCGCCGCTGACGTTCGCGACCGCAGCCGGCGGCTCCATGGATACATGGGCCAGATGCGGCAGATAGTACTCACCGACGATCACCTTGTCGGCGCCCTTCAAGGCGGCTTCCACGTCACCTTCCTTGCGCAGCACCAGTCCGGGCTTCCGGGCGGCCGCTTCCAGTTCGGCCCGGTAGGCGACCGAGTCGTATTTGCCGTTGGCGCCATCGTCCCAGACGATCTTCAGGGCGTCGCGGCCCTTGATCGCCGCGCCGGTGTTGCGCGCGATCACGGCTACGCCGCCGAGCGGCTGGAATTTGGAAGGCCACGGCCAGCCCTTGACTTCCATCACCTTCTCGACGCCGGAAACTTTCATTGCCGCCGCACCGTCGAACGACGCAACCTTGCCGCCAGTCACCGGCGGCCGGGCAATGACGGCGTATTTCATGCCGGGCAGGCGGACGTCGGCGCCGTAGCGCGCGGTGCCCACCGTGATGTCGCGCAGATCGACCATGCTGATCTGGCCTTTGCCCAGATAGCGGAAATCCTTTGGGTCTTTCAGCTTCAGGCCTTCCACGCTCGGCACCGACTCCTTGGCGGCATCGGCCGCCAGATCGCCAAAGCCAATACGGCGTCCGCTCGCGCTGTGGACGACCTCGTGATTGACCGCCTTCACTTCGGCCGCCGGCACACCCCAGCGCTTCGCCGCTGCCCCTTCGAGCATTGTGCGCGCCGAGGCGCCGATCTGACGCATCGGCATCAGGTAGTGACGCGTGCTGCGCGATCCATCGGTATCCTGGTTGCCGAATTTGACTTCGTCGCCATGCGCCTGCTGAACGCGAACGCGCGACCAGTCGGCCTCCATCTCTTCGGCAACGATCATCGGCAGGCTGGTGCGGACGCCTGTTCCCATCTCGGCGCGGTGTGCGACGATCGTGACAATGCCGTCCGGCGCGATCGCGACGAACACGCGTGGGTCCACCACGGTTCCGTGTGGCATCTTGTCCGCGCCGGTCTGGTACGCGGCGAGGCTGGGCCGCGACATCACCGGGGCGGCCAAAACGAAGCCGCCGGCCAGCCCGAGGCCCTTCAGGATGCTGCGGCGCGAAACGTTGTCGACTTTGACGTATCGCTCAAAGCCACGGAGCTTTTTGGGATTGGTTGAGATGTTCATGGTCAAACCCCCGTCGAAGCGAG
>Ga0268266_10005810_pt1 | contig 11423 bp, 9 predicted proteins | sample KBSS13metaG_FD_190356 | JGI IMG/M metagenome (GOLD analysis project Ga0268266, IMG submission 190356) | Switchgrass rhizosphere microbial communities from Kellogg Biological Station, Michigan, USA - KBS S1-3 metaG (SPAdes) (version 2) | ecosystem: Host-associated > Plants > Roots > Rhizosphere >... | reverse complement strand
TCACTTCATGGACGAGTTGCATCTGCCGATGCCGACCTATCGTTTTCGTCCGGCAGAGCAGGACGACATCATCGCCTACATCCTGTCGCTGAAGACGCCGGCCGGCACTCCGGCGGAATAAAAAAAATCCCCGCCGAAGCGGGGGAAGGCGGGACCTTCGGTCTGACAAGACCGCGCCGGCAGGATGAAGGGAGCTGCCGGCAAGCCCGAAGATAGGCCCATGCCCCTTGCCACGCTTTGATCAAGATCAAACGCCGCGCCGTCGATCGAGATTGATGCACGATGCTGAGAGGCGCGCTGACCGGAGAAATGCGCGTCAGTCCTCTTCGTCCCAGCTTGAGCCAGATCAAGGCGCCAATGGCAAATCTCGATTACCCTTATCCAGGCTTGAACTCGGAAACCATGACTCAGATTGGAACGATGATGACCATAATAACCACGCGCATTTCACTAATTTCCCTGGCGCTGACAAGCCTGTCGCTGTCGGCGCATGCCGTGTCCGATCGGCTTTCATCGGGCATGGGACACGATCTGGCGCAGACCATATGCACGAGCTGCCATCTGATCGAGCCGGGCCAGAAGAACCCTCCCGACCATGTCGGCGGCCCCGCTTTTCAGGAGGTTGCCAACAGGCCGGACGTCACTGCCGCGAAGCTGCGCGAGCATCTCCTGACAACGCACGCGAACGGAATGATTCCGTTGGGCATGCCCAACCCGAATCTCTCGAAGGACCAGCAGAACAAGATCATCGACTATATTTTGAGCCTGAAAAGCACCGGGAATCGCTAGACGCAGACATAGCGGCCCCGATTGGCAGATCGAGATTAAGAAGCTTGGCTCATCGGTGCGGCGATCTAAGAACTGGCCGATAAGGGCTGCCGGGATGTGTGCATCGACATTCAAGAGGTGGCACCACTTGCGCAAAGCTTAAGCGGTCTTCGGCTGGTAAACTTTAGAACAATCGTTTCGAAGGAGCCCCGACGATGACGATCTGCAGTATCCTCGTCCCTGTCCTGCCGGACATTGCATTTGATAATCAGCTTGCCGCTGCGGCCGATCTAGCCCGCAGGCTGGACGCTCGTATCAACGCGGTTTTTGTCTTGCCCGATCCGCTGATGGTCCTGGCTGGAATTCCGATCGGCGCGATGGCACCAGGCGTAGCATCCACGATGATCGCGCAGAATGCCGATGCCCAAGCCCAGGCCGCACCGGCGAAGGCGAAATTCGAGCGATGGCGCAAAGAAGAGCTCGCTGCAAACGTCGTGGATCGGTCGCTGCGCACGCCTTACGCGCAATGGTCCCAGCGCGTCGGTGATATTGCGCCCACCGTTGCACGCTGCAGCCGGCTCAACGACCTCGTGATCCTCAATATGCCGAATGGCTCCATTGCCACGGGCGTCGCGTTCGACGCGGCCGTTTTCGAATCAGGCCGGCCAACGCTGCTCGTCGGAAAGACGATATACCCGGACCTGCTTCGCCACGTCGTGATTGCCTGGAACGGAAGTCGCGAGGCCGCGCGGGCGGTGGGCGCGTCAATGGCGCTGCTGCGCGCGGCCGAGCAGGTTTCGATTTTCACGACCCTGGACGAGGCAGCGATCGCAAACGATCTCGACCTCGCCGAAAGCCTCAACTGGCACGGCATCAATCCACCCTATCTCCGTCCGCAACCTGGAGGAACGTCGGCCGAAGACGCTCTCATGCACGTCATCGCCACCGCCAACCCCAGCATGGTACTCATGGGCGCCTATACACACAGCCGATTGCGCGAAGCGGTGCTCGGCGGGATGACCCGCCATGTCCTGGAACACGCGAACGTTCCGCTCCTGATGATGCACTGAGAACCGTCGCCTCAGTTCTTATCGGGGCGGCGTCACTCGCGAAGTTCTAGCGCATGCGGATCCCGGTGCGGATGATGCATTAGCCGAACGCCAGCCGCGGTGGCGTTGGCTGTTTCTATCAGGCGAGTTCGAAGCTATCCCGATAGGCTGGCACTAGGCACGGCCAGTCGAACCGTTCATCGATGCGCTTTCGCAATGCGTCCGACGCCGCCGGTTCGCCATGGGTAATAAAGATCTGCCGCGGTGTCCGGTTGCAGGTCGCTAGCCAGGCCAGGAGTTCGCCCTGGTCGGCGTGGGCCGACAGCATGTCCAGGTTCGCGACCTCAGCCCTCACGGGGATATAGTCACCGAAAATCTTCACAGTATCCGCGCCGGCGACCATCGCTGCGCCGCGCGTTCCGCCTGCCTGGAAACCGGCGAAGAGGATCGTGTTGCGTGGATCGGGGGCGAACACGCGCAAGTGGTGCAATATGCGCCCGCCGGTTGCCATCCCGCTGGCCGAGACGACGATCTTAGGCAGGCGGTTGGCGTCGATGGCTTTCGAATCCTCGACCGACTGCGTCTGTCGTATTCCCTCGGCGAGGGCGCGACACTCGGCGTCGGTCAGGCGATGTTGGCTTCGGTGACGATAGAGCATCTCGCCGGCCTCGATCGCCATCGGGCTGTCGAGAAAGATCGGAAGATCGCGAATACGACCGGCAGCCTTCAGTCTGATCAAATGGTAAAGCAGCGTCTGTGCCCGACCCACGGCGAAGGCGGGAATGACGACTGTTCCGCCCCGGCCTGCCGTGCGATTGACGATGGCGGCCAGAATCTCCGCGGCATCGCCGGTGGGATGAGTCCGATCACCGTAGGTGGATTCGACGACGATATAATCCGCCTCGCCGATCGGCTCCGGTGCGAAGATGATCGGATCGTCGGGACGCCCCACATCACCGGATAAGAGCAGGCGCCGCTCGTCTTGCAGGATCATGATGCTGGCGGCGCCCAGAATATGGCCTGCGTTGCGGAACGTCAGGCTGAAATCACCGAAGTCCCGCTCGACGCCGTAGTCCAGTGGCGAGAGCCGCCTGAGCGCAGTGCGCGCATCGTCCTGGGTATAAAGCGGGAGGGCGGGATGATGCCGCGACGTGCCATGACGGTTTGCGAAGGCGGCGTCCTGCTCCTGCAAGAAACCTGAGTCGGGCAGCAGGATGCCGCAAAGGTCACGCGTCTCGGGCGTGCAGATTACGCGCCCTTTAAAACCGTCGCGGATCAGCAGCGGCAGATAGCCGGAGTGATCGATGTGGGCATGAGTCAGGACCACGAGGTCGAGAGCGGCGGGATCGATCGGCAATTTTTCCCAATTGCGCAGGCGCAACTGCTTGTATCCCTGGAACAGCCCGCAATCGACCAGCACGCGACGAGTGCCTGTTTCGAGAAGATATTTCGATCCAGTCACCGTACCGGTGGCGCCGAGAAACGTAATGCGCATGGTCTTGCTCTGAGAAAAATTAGCCGGGGTAACCTGTGAGCACCAGCCGAAGCGCCGTCCGACGCTTCGGCCTTTGCCGCAGCCGGAAGATCACTTCGTCGCGACGGCAATCTTCTTCTCGTGGTTCTGCGCCTTCTCCGTTTTGGGCAGGGTCACCTTGAGGACGCCCTTATCGAACTTCGCCTCGATTTTGTCGGAGTCGATGCCGTCCGGCAGCTGGAAGGAACGCTGGAACGAGCCATAGCGGCGCTCAGAGAGATAGTAGTCCTTCTTTTTCTCTTCCTTCTCTTCCTTCTTCTCCCCCGAGATGGTCAGCATGTTGTGGGCGAACTTGACCTCGATGTCGGCGGCGTCGAGGCTGGGCAGCTCGGCCGTCACCTCGTAGGCCTTGTCGTGCTCAGCGCAATCGACCGCAGGCGTGCCGACACCGCGCGTGTCGAACAGCGTCGGCATACTGGGCGCGCGCCAGAAGCCGGTATGGAAACTGTCGAACAGCTGGTCGATCTCGCGGCGCAGGCTTTCGAACGGGCGCCATTCGGGCAGCAGAGACGGCGGTGGGGCGCTCTTGCCTTCGGTCTTGATGGGTAGTTTGGTCGCAGGCTGTGCCATGGGATTTCTCCTGATGGTTGTAGGCGCAGCCAAACGCGGCTGCGTACTCAGTGTGCCGCCCGCCCAAAATTCCGCTTTGATTTCGATCAACGGGTTTCGTCGCCCGACGCTCGAAGGAGAAGCTGGCGGAGCGGACGGGACTAGCTCCTACACGCTGCCGCCCTGAGTATGAGGAAGGGCGGAAATGAAGGTCAGGGAAAAGGGTCTCATCGGCCATTGTCGCCGTCGAACGTCAACCTTGCTCAGGGAAACACGGCTGGACATGGGTTACGAACCGGCGGCCGGGCTGCCCGGCTTGCTCTTGAGCCGCTTTCGGCCGGTGAACATGGCGACGACCAAATTCTCGCGATGAACGAGGCTTGCGACCAGCACTCCGGCGATATGAAGCGAGACGAACACGATAAGCACATTCGCGGCCGCTTCGTGTATCTTCCCAACGATGCTTTCGTGCTCCTCGCTGGAGGCCCCGAGCCCGGATGGCGCGCCGCTTGACGAAGCCGTAGCCACGGCAGGAGGCAGGGCGCTCTCACGCTGAATCTCGGTCAAAATGCCGGTGACGACGATCGCGCTAACGAGCGCGAGCAACAGCATCACCATCGCGCCCCCGGCAGGACTGTGCCCGAGATAGCGTCGCCCCTTAAATCCCATCAGCGCGACCAGATATCTTCGAACGGCCTCCGGCCCGTAGGCGAAGTCGGAGAAGCGCGCATGCTGCGACCCGATAAAGCCCCAGAGGACGCGCACGACGATGATCCCACCGATCGCATATCCGATTGCCTCGTGGATTTCGGGCCAGCGCTCGGCCGTCACGAAAGAGAGCACTATCCCGATGGCCAGGCTCCAATGCGTCAGCCTGACAAGCGGATCCCAGACACGTACTTCCGGTTGCTCGGACATCGGCTTCTCCCCCGATTGGCACCGCTCGAGATGAGCTGGCGAACCGGAGCAGGATGGACGATCGACCCTGGGCCGCCTTGACTTAGGTCAATCGCACACGGCGCCGAAGCGATGGTACGGTAGCGCCTACAGCCAGCCGAAATCGATCAAGCGCATAACAGGCGGGGACGTACAGTTGGACCAGGGATTAGCGTTCGTCACCGCCAGAAGGACCGCGACCAGCGCGAGCCTGGGACCACAGCCTAGCCCTGCGGGCGATCGCCACCGCTGCACGCGGCATAATGGCAATCAGGAAGGCCTATGACGCCGTCGTTTCCAAAAGTGTTTCTCAAGCTCAAGCGCGATCAGCAGAGCGAGGGCAACGCCGATCGTGACGATGAGATCGTGAGTATGCAGAGGGCCGAAACGGAATAATGCACTGGCCGCCGGCCAAAACATAATCAACGCGAGCATTGCCACGCTGAACCCCAACACTGCAGCCAGCGCCCGATTGTGCGGGCGAAGCGCGCCCAGTAGCGAGTTGCTGTAGGTCCGGTGCGCGAATACCAATGCGAAATTGGCCAGGATGAGGGTCACGAACGCCAGAGCCCGCACTTCATTCTCCGGCATGCCCCGTTTGATCGCGATCAGATAGGTGGCGGCCACGAAACCGAAAGCCAGCGCCCCCTGAATCACGCTGCTCAAGATCATGCCCAGGGTGAAAAGCCGCGCTTTCGGGTCACGCGGCGGGCGCCGCATGACATCGGCTTCCTCGCGCTCCGCTTCGAACACGATCGAGCAGACCGGGTCGATCACCATTTCGAGGAAAGCGATATGCATCGGCGCCAGGATAATCGGCAAACCGAACATCAAGGGCAGCAACGCCAGACCGGCGATCGGGATATGGATCGCAAGGATATAACCCATCGCCTTGCGGAGATTGTCGTAAATGCGCCGACCGAGACGGATGGTCCGGACGATCGAGCCGAAATCATCGTCGAGCAGGACGACCGCGGAAGCCTCACGCGCGACGTCGGAGCCACGCCCGCCCATGGCGATCCCGATATCGGCCGCCTTGAGTGACGGCGCATCATTGACGCCATCTCCGGTCATGGCGACGACCTCGCCATTGGCCTTGAGGGCTTCCACAATCCGAAGCTTCTGGGTCGGCATGATCCTGGCGAAGACGGATACGTCGCGAATGCGTTTCGCCAAGATGGCATCGTCGAGTGCCGCCAGTTCGCTGCCTGTCATAACCTCGCGCGCATCGATACCGGCCTCGCGGGCAATCGCCTGGGCTGTCGCCGGATAATCTCCGGTGATCATCACCACCCGGATGCCGGCACTCTGGCAATCGCGGACGGCATCGGGCACCGTCGCGCGCAACGGATCGACCAGACCCGCTAGCCCGAGCAGCGTGAATGCGAGGTCTCGCGGCGTTTCGGGAAGCGCCTCTCCTTGCGCGACGGAGGCGCGCGCCACGCCCAGGACACGCATGCCCTGGCGCGCCATCTCATCGGCCGCCTGCTTCAGCGCGGCCCGCGCCGCGCCATTGAGCCCGCAGAGCTCGCCTACCGCCTCGATCGCGCCTTTCGCCGCGACGACATGCTCCCCGGACGATGTCGACCACGCCTGAGTCACAGCCAGAAGCCCGGGCGCAATTCCCCAACTGCGGGTGAGAGCGAGTTCCGTATCCGGCGGCAGCCTGACCGTCTGGGCAAGGTTGTGAAACGCGCGCTCCATCGGGTCGGTCGGCGTCGGCGCGCTGGCAAGTACGCCGAAACGCAGCAGTTCCGCAAAGTGCGCCTCCAAGTGCCCCACACCTGCCACTCTCAGCGCGTCTACGCCGATCCTAAGGATCGCGATCGACATCCGGTTTTCGGTCAGCGTTCCCGTCTTGTCGGTGCACAGCACGGTCGCTGCGCCCAGCGTCTCAATGGCAGCGGCACGGCGCGTCAGAACACGCGCCTGGGATATCCGCCATGCGCCCATGACCATGAAGACGGTGAGCACGAGAGGAAACTCCTCAGGCAGCATCGACATCTCCAGGGCAATTCCAGCCAGGAGCGCGTTAAGCCATGAGCCGCGCAACAACCCATAGAGGAGAGCCGTCAGCACGCTGACAGCCAGCCCACCGAGAGCCACCATGCGCACAAGCCGCCGGGTTTCCAGCGTCAGACGGGGAGCCGTCGTTTCAATCTGAAGAAGCGTCTGGCCGATGCGGCCGATTTCGCTTCTGGAGCCGGTCGCGGTCACCGTCGCCCTTGCCTGGCCGCGCACCGCGAGCGTCCCGGAGAATACTTGCGGGCGATCATCACCGCCGGGAGGTGCTGCGGTGTCGTCGACAATGGCCGGACGTTTGCGCACCGGAACCGACTCGCCGGTCAGTGCTGATTCGTCGACCAAGAAATCCAGGGCGTCCGAGAGCATCGCATCTGCAGGTATCCGATCGCCCTCCGTCAGCAGCACCACGTCGCCGCGAACGACGTCCCGGCCCGCGATTCTGGTCCACGCCCCATCCCGCAGCACCAGCGCGCGGGGGCTGGCGAAATCGCGGAGTTTCTCCAGAACGCGTTCGCTGCGTTTCTCCTGGATGATCGAGATCAGGACAGAAACGCTGGCGAAGACCAACAGGACGATGGCCTCGATATGATCGCCGAGCGCCAGATAGACTACGCCGGCGCCCAGCAGCAGGGCGAACATGGGCTCGCGCAGCACTTCCAAGGCGATGCGCGGCAAGGTTCGGCGACCTGACCGCGGCAATTCGTTGGATCCTTCCTCATGGAGGCGACGCGCAGCCTCCGCCGACGTCAGACCGCCATCGTCATCGATCGTTACCAACATAATGGCCGTCGCTCATGGTTCTGGATCGACATATAGGTGCACGCTTGTGCGCCCATGGGTGATGATCTGGATCAATTGCGGGCGAGCGAGCGGGTTGGCCCGCAATCCGGGCCACTTAACGAAGATAACCTTGATCTGCGTCAACCGCCCCACAAGCGCGGCTGGGTAAAGTATGGAGTCAGGGCGGCGAGCCGCTCGCAGGAATTCTATCCGGCGAGGTCTTCCAGGATAGGGCAAGTAGGACGGCTATCCCACCCGATACGGCGGCTACTTCCCCGATATGCATAATTTTCTCTCTAGCCCCTTGACCCTCCCATGATGGGAAGCCCCACTTTTAGGAAGGCCGCCAGACGCGCGATCAGCTTAGCGAGCCGTTTGAATCCCCACCCTACCGGCCACGCTTCAGAACCGAGGTGCTCAATGACTCCGCTCGATCACGCCCAACATCGGCACGAAAACGAAAAGCCGGGATGCTGCTCCGGGGGCCGTGCGGCAGCATCCGGAACGCGCGATCCCGTCTGCGGCATGGCAGTGGACCCCGCGGCCGCGAAGCACCGACTTACCCATGAAGGCCGGGATTACTATTTCTGCGGGGCACACTGTTTAGAAAAATTCGAGGCCGCTCCGGCTGCCTATCTGAAGCCGGGTCAAGGTCATCCTGCGGCGGCGCATGCGGTCCCGCCAGCAGCGTCCGCCGCACCCAACGGCAAAACGCGCTGGACCTGCCCCATGCATCCCCAGATCGTTCGCGATGCGCCCGAAAGCTGTCCGATCTGCGGCATGACCTTGGAGCCGATGGGGGTTAGCGACGAGACCGGCCCGAGCGCGGAATTGATCGATATGACGCGCCGCTTTTGGATCGGCTCCGCCCTGGCAGTGCCCATGTTGATTCTGGAAATGGGCGCACACTTTCCAGGGTTGAATCTTCACCATTACGTTGCACCCAGGCTGTCGATTTGGATTCAGTTTCTGCTCGGGTCCCCGGTTGTCCTGTGGGCTGGATGGCCGTTCTTCGAACGCGGCTGGGCCTCCATCCGCAACCGCTCGCTCAATATGTTCAGCCTGATATCGCTCGGCGTCGGTGCTGCCTACCTCTACAGTCTTGTCGCTACCTTCGCACCCGGCTTCTTCCCGGAAGCGTTGCGACAGGAGGGCGTCGTCCCGGTTTACTATGAGGCCGCCGCCGTTATCACGGTGCTCGTACTGCTCGGGCAGGTCCTGGAATTGCGCGCGAGAGAAAAGACCGGCGGCGCCATCCGCGCGCTGTTGAACCTCGCCCCCAAGACAGCACGCCGCATTCGCGAGGGGGGCGATGACGAAGAGGTGCCGCTGGAGCAGGTTCATATCGGCGACCGCCTGAGGGTCCGTCCGGGCGACAGCGTGCCGGTCGATGGCATCGTGATCGATGGCAGAAGTGCAATCGACGAATCGATGGTGACTGGCGAATCGATGCCGGTCGAGAAGGAGATCGATGCAAAGGTAATCGGCGGCACGATCAACGGGACTGGAAGCCTCATTGTGCGCGCTGAGAAAGTCGGCTCGGACACGGTGCTGGCGCGCATCGTTCATATGGTTGCCGAAGCGCAACGCAGTCGCGCGCCGATCCAGCGCCTTGCCGATTTGGTCTCGGGTTGGTTCGTCCCGGCGGTTATCATTGTGGCTGTCGCCTCCTTCGCCGCCTGGATGATCTGGGGTCCGCCTCCTTCCTTTGCCTATGCGCTGGTCGCTGCCGTTTCGGTCGTTATCATCGCTTGCCCCTGCGCGCTCGGCCTAGCGACACCGATGTCGATCATGGTTGGGGTCGGCAAGGGCGCAACCGCCGGCGTCCTAATCAAGAATGCCGAAGCGCTGGAGCGCTTTGAGAAGATCGACACGCTGGTCGTCGACAAGACCGGCACCCTAACCGAGGGTAAACCGCGGGTCGTCGCCATCGTGCCTGCCGAGGACTTCGACGAAGCCATGGTCTTGTCACTCGGCGCCGCTCTCGAACAATCAAGTGAGCATCCGCTAGCGGCCGCGATCATCGCGGCGGCCAAGGAACGTGGTATCGCGATCCAGGAAGTCGGAGAATTCACGTCAGTTACCGGCAAGGGCGTGACCGGCAGAATCGGCGACCGGCAAGTGGCCGTTGGCAATGCCAAGCTTCTCATGGACCTCGGTGTCGCCAGCCAAGCCCTCGAAATGCGCGCCGACGAACTGCGGCGGGAAGGAGCGACCGCCATGTTCGTTTCGGTCGATGGCCGGCCGGCCGGCATCATCGCGGTCGCCGATCCGATCAAGGCGACGACGCCGGCGGCGCTCGCCAGCCTGCGGACGGACGGTATCCGCATCGTCATGCTGACGGGCGACAACCTGACCACGGCGCAAGCCGTGGCATCGAAACTCGACATCACGGAAATCGAAGCCGAAGTTCTGCCGGAACAGAAGAACGCGATTGTCCGCCGTCTGAGAAGCGAAGGCCGCGCCGTTGCGATGGCCGGCGACGGTGTCAACGACGCACCCGCGCTGGCCGAGGCCGATGTTGGTGTCGCGATGGGCACGGGAACGGATGTCGCCATGCAGAGCGCCGGCGTGACCCTGGTCAAGGGCGACCTTGCCGGCATCGCCCGTGCCCGGGCGCTGAGCCGCGCAACAATGCGCAACATCCGTCAGAATCTGGTACTTGCCTTCGTCTACAATGCTCTCGGCATCCCGCTGGCAGCGGGGGTTCTCTACCCCACTTTCGGTCTGATGCTCAGCCCTATCGTGGCGGCGGCGGCCATGAGCCTCAGTTCTGTGTCCGTGATCGGCAACTCATTGCGGCTGCGCTGGGCGCAGCTTTGAAGCTGCAAGAAGCGCCGCTCTATACTCGCATTGAAGCGGATCACGCTATGGATGCGCCGAATGAGCGGAATGGCGGCTTTGGGGTTGTCGGGAACAACAGCAGCCGATCACGCTCCTGACAGAACCCGTCAGTGCGCCGGTCTATGTTCGGCTACTCACCCGAGGAGATCCTCATGAAAGCCGTTATGAACGCCATTCCTCAAGTCAGCGTGGAGCGTTAAATGCTCGACCATATTTTCCTGACCGTCAGCAACCTAGCCCGGTCCATCGCCTTTTACACAGCGGTGTTGCCAGCCCTCGGCATCACGGTGCGCAATGATTATGATGGCAAGGATGGCCCGCCCGGCCATCCCGACTTGAAGGGCTTCGGTGCCAATGGCCGGCTCTTCTTCTGGCTACGCCAGGGCACGCCGGCACCCGGTGCGGTGCATGTGGGGTTCGTCGCCCACTCTGAGGCCGAGGTGCGGGCGGCGCATGCGGCCGCCCTTGCTGTCGGGGCAGAGGAAATCCATCCGCCGGGGCCACAATTGCACTACGACCCGCGCTACTACGCCGCGCAAGCCCGCGATCCCGATGGCTACAGCCTCGAGTTCGTCTTCAAAAGCTGGCAGCACCCTCAGTGACATCAGCCCCGCAAACCGGAGAACATGGGTCACGACGGGGTTAGTCGACGGTCTAAAGAGCTCCGTTTGTCAGCGATATGAACGAGACGAGCTCGACGCCCACGATCGAATGTCCGACTTGGGTGGTGGGTTCAATGGGTCGACGCAACACTTCAATCTTGAGATGAGATGGAGTGGCGGCGAAGAAGCAGCGACGGCGGATTTACTACTCAGCGGAGCAACGGGCCGAGATTTGGGACCGATGGCAACGCGGCGAATCGATGAGTTCGATCGGGCGACGGTTCGAGCGGGAGTCCTCCTCGATTTTTTCGGTGTTGTCTCCGTCCGGCGGGATAC
>Ga0268266_10005808_pt1 | contig 11427 bp, 13 predicted proteins | sample KBSS13metaG_FD_190356 | JGI IMG/M metagenome (GOLD analysis project Ga0268266, IMG submission 190356) | Switchgrass rhizosphere microbial communities from Kellogg Biological Station, Michigan, USA - KBS S1-3 metaG (SPAdes) (version 2) | ecosystem: Host-associated > Plants > Roots > Rhizosphere... | reverse complement strand
TTAGATACCATATCCGGTGTCGGAGGGGAGACCTCCATGAAAATCGCCGTCATCGGCGCATCCGGCAACGCCGGTTCGCGCATCACCGCTGAACTCGCCGGCCGCGGCCATGCCGTGACCGCCATCGCCCGCCATCCCGAAAAGATCGCCGCCCAGGCCAATGTCGTGCCGACAAGGGGCGATGTGATGGACCAGGCCGGTCTCGCCCGGCTGCTGGCCGGCCACGACGCGGCGATCAGTTCCGTCCACTTTCTCGACAGCGATCCGATCAGGCTGATCGAGGCCGCCAGAGAATCGAAGGTCGGCCGCTACCTCGTCGTTGGCGGCGCCGGCAGTCTCGAGGTGGCCCCCGGTGACCGGCTGGTGACCACCCCGGGTTTTCCCGTGGCATACAAGGCAGAGGCCGAGAAGGGTGGGGCCTTCCTCGACCTGCTTCGGGCCGAGAAGGAACTCAACTGGACCTTCCTGTCGCCCTCGGCGCTGTTTGTGGCGGGCGAGCGAACCGGCAAGTTCCGCCTCGGGACCGACCAGCTTTTGACCGCTGCGGACGGAAAAAGCTCGATTTCCTTCGAAGATTTCGCAGTTGCACTCGCCGACGAGATCGAGCGCCCGGCCCATATCCGCCGGCGGTTCACGGTTGGCTATTAACCGATAGGCCGCCCCGATAACTTTGCCTGTGCAAGGCCTTGGGGGCGGTATTTCTGGGGGGCGGACGATATTGTCTGTCACAACCCGCCGCTATATAAGGCCCGCGCGGACGGACAATTTTCCGCCCCGCCTTGCACGTGTAGATGGGCTGACCTTGGAAAAGTTGAAGAATTATCGACCCTCCGAAAAAGAGCCTTTCATGAACGACCGCCAGCGCGACTATTTTCGCGCCAAGCTGCTGGCGTGGAAGGACGAGATCCTGCGGGAATCGAAGATCACCCTGCAGACGCTTCAGGAAGAGAACGTCAATCATCCTGATCTAGCTGATCGCGCCTCTTCCGAAACCGATCGCGCCATCGAACTGCGCGCCCGCGACCGCCAGCGCAAATTGATCTCCAAGATCGACGCCGCGCTGCAACGCATCGAGGACAACACCTACGGCTATTGCGAGGAGACCGGGGAACCGATCGCGCTCAAGCGGCTGGAGGCCCGTCCGATTGCAACGCTGTCGGTGGAAGCGCAGGAACGTCACGAGAAGCGCGAGAAGGTTTATCGGGACGAGTAGGGCAATGCCTGGCGCCTGACCCTGTCGGTCAGCGCTGCAGGCTGCAAACGAGAAAGCCGCCGCTGATGGACAACATTCTCGCGGCCGCACAGACCATCGCTACGGCCCGCCGCAATCGCGCGCCGCTGGCCCCGCTGGAGCCTGAGCTCGTGCCCGGCGACGAGGCGGAAGGCTATCGCATTCAACGCGCAGTGCACGACCTGCTGCTGCCGCAGACCGGCAGCCTCGTCGGCTACAAGATCGGCTGCACCAGCGCGGTGATGCAGGAATATCTCGACATCCCCCATCCCTGCGCCGGCGGCGTGTTCGACAAAGGCGTTCACGACAGCGGTGCGAAGCTGCGTCATGGCGACTATGTCCGTGTCGGCGTCGAATGCGAGATCGCGGTGCGGCTCGCCCGCAATCTGGCGCCGTCGGAAGCCCCGTTCACCGCGGAGTGGATGATGGAGGCGATTGAGGCCTATCACCCCGCGATCGAGATCGTCGACGACCGTTACCTCAAATGGGAGACGATGGGCGCGCCGACGCTTGTTGCCGATGATTTCTTCGCCGCCGGCTGCGTGCTCGGCAAGCCGGTGATGCGCACCAAGGCGCCGGATTTGCTCAAGGTCAATGGCCGCGCGATGATCAACGGCGAGGAAGCCGGGCGCGGCACCGGGGCCGACGTGCTCGGCCATCCCCACAATGCGCTGGCCTGGCTTGCCAACCATCTCGCCGACGAAGGCAAGGGGCTGCATGCGGGCCAGATTGTGCTCACGGGGAGCCTTGTGAAGACGGTGTGGCTCAATGCCGGCGACCGCGTGAAGATGGAACTCGATGGGCTGGGGACCGTGGAAGCGAAGTTTGGGTAGACTTCGTGGTCCGTCGCGCGAATGCGCGCACGGTAACGGGCACCGCGCGCCCATCATTCAGCACAATGATTCGAGATGGTTGGCACGGCGCGCCTTCGCCCGCGCTACAGACTACCGACATCGTTTAACTTCGGGACAAGTATATGCAGGGGCAGGAGAGCGTTCCGTCGGTCCTCGAAGCCGACGCCACAGGCGAAATCGCCGAGATCTACGCCGACATTAGAAAGATTCTCGGCACCAGCGTGGTCAACCTGATCTGGCGCAATCTCGCGACCATGCCCGGCGCGCTGGAATGGACGTGGTCGACCGTCCGTCCGCTTTACCTCGGCGATGCGCCGCGGCACGCCGAAGCCGTCAGGCGAACGATCGCGCTGCCGGATTGGCCCGGATTCTCCGCCGACACCTTGCTCGCGGCCGGCATTGACGAGACCGAACGCGTGCTCGTCCGCGACGTGCTGGACAGCTATCAATACACGAACGCGCTCGCTCTCGTCGTGCTCTCGGCGCTGCTGGCGCATTATGAGCCGCGACCGGCCGATGCCGTGGAGCCTGCCGATACCGCGCCAAAACCATCAGGAACCAGGATTCCGGAATTGCCGCCGATCGACGCGCTCGATCCTGAAGTGGCGGCGCTGGTTGGCGAATTGAATTCGTTCGGCGAAGACACCGAGCCGCAACTGATCGCGAGCATGTACCGGCATCTCGCCTATTGGCCGACCTATCTGGCGTTGGTGCGAACCATGCTGGCGCCGCTGCAGGGGCAGGGCCGGCTGAATGCGCTTACGCTTTCCACCCGTGCGCTCGGGCATGCCCATGGTGCGATGCTGGCTGCGCAACTCAAGCCGCAGGCTCCGCCGGATACGCTGAAGGGGGCGCTCGCTTCCTGCCGATTGTTCGTCGAGCATCCGATCGCCCGCATGACCGGGCTCTGCGCCCTGATCCGGCGCGCGACGCCCGAGTGAAGCGTCAGCCGTCCGAGCACTTCAGCTCGGACTTATCCCAGAATGACTTGATTGCGGCGAAGGGCACGGTCAGTCGTTCCCGATTTCCCATGAAGCGCAGCAACACTTCGAAGCGGTCTTCCTTGATGTTCAACTGCTCGAATTCATTCTGCAGGATGATCGTCATATCGTCGGGATATTTCGACTTGAGGCTGATCGACAGTTTCACGCCGTCGGCATGGGTGCGGAACGTGATATTGACCGGTCGCTGCTCCGAGGCAAGGCGGAGCGTCTCGGCAATTCTGGTGCGTGCTGCTGGCTTGCTGCACGGCTCAGCGAATGCAGATGAGGCCGGGATCAGGATGACGAAGAGGAGAAGCGCTACCCCACGAGTGATGATCACACCCCACACTGGCGGGGTATCCAGTACGCCGCGACCTGTCGTGTCCATCACTGCTGTCTCTGGAATACTCGATCGCCTGCCTGCGCGGACGAACGACAACGGGCTTGTCTGTTCGTGTTACCGCGGCTCGCTTCCACCCGGGGGCATGCTAACCAGTTCCGTCAAAAAGGAAAGAGGCCGCGGGGAATGCAGGGCCGGTGAGCGGCCGCCTTCCGCGTGCATTGGCGGCAGACACACGCCGAGGGTAATGGTTAATCGAAAGCTCGCCCGGGCGCGAAGAAGGCCCGCCTCCGTGAACGCAAACAACAGATATCAGGATCATCCGATCTCGCCGCCCGCAGCCTCATTAACCAACCGTATCGGGTGCGCATATGCTGCCAGCCGATGCTTTGGCGAAAGCGATTGAGCGCCGTTAGTTCGCGCGCTGTCCTGCGACAAACTTGCGCACCGGATGATGCTTCACCCGCCGCATCGCTCGTGACGATCGTAGCCTGTCTGCAGCGCGCTTGCCTGCGTTCACAGCGCATCCGCTTTAGGAACGCATGCAGCCGATCGCAATTGATCCGTGGGGCGTGAATCAGACGGGAAACAAAATGAATATGAAATGCATTTCGCTCGCAGCGGCTCTGGCACTCGCCTGCACCGGTGCGCTCGCGCAGGGCAATGCCGCGGGCGGCAGCACGCAAACGGGCGGACCGGCTTCCAACACGACCGCCGGCGACCATATGGAAAAAGGCACGATGACCAAGCCTTCGCCGAAGGATGCCAGCACGCAAGGCGCGGGAACTGCCGGCGCCGTCGACAAAAAGGGCGATGCTACTTCACCCGGCGGGACCATGAAGAAGTGACGTCATAGTCACGCGAGACCTCGTCAGGCTTCGGCGCAATCCTCTCCGAGAAGGTGCCGGCGCCTGCTTTTTCGGAGGAGGCATAACAGCACTTCGCCTTCGCGGCCCGTCGGCGTCACAGACTGATGACATACGCGCTCATCGCCAGCAAAACGGCGACGCTGATTGCGATAATGATCAAGAAAAACTTTCCCATTGCTCTGCCTCCAGCACACCATAACGCAGTGCAGCAGAAAAAGTTCTCCGCCGCGAAGCGAACACGCCCCTGCATCGCGCAAAGGCCCGCCATCCTGGCGGGCCTTTGGACGTCAAGGCGTGATCGCGATCACATCGCGACGCCGTAGTAGTCGTTGATGGCGCGGGTTCTGGTCGGATCGCCCCAGTTCCATGTGTTGTCATTGCCGTAATGCGGTGCGCCCTTGAGCTGCGCTTCCGTCACGCCCGTGACGTAGCCGCCGAGCGAGGTGTCGTATTTCAGCGATTGCCAGGGCAGGGGATAGTGGTCGTCGCCGATTACGAGAAAGCCGCCGAACGAGAGCACGGCGTAGGATACCCGGCCGCTCTTCTTGTCGATCATGACCCGCTCGATCGAGCCGATCTTGTTGCTATCGGCACCATAGACTGCCGTTCCCTCGACCTTGTCGCTGCCGATCAGGTTGCCGGTTTCGTTTGCTTCCAAAGACATGGTTTTCCTCCAGGTGAGTTCGAGTAGAGGAAACGAGAGGTGTACGGAAACGTTCCTGACGCGTGGGCTACGGATCGACGCAGCACGGGGTTCTTCGTTCGAGTGAGAGCTTTTCGCCGATCATCAAACCGACGGGGCGTGTCTCGAAACAGGTGTCATCAACAAACAGTGACGCGCACAATGTGAAATGCCTTACGTGGCGATCTCGGACGGAGCCTGAAAATGTCACGGTAACGTAAGGAGGAAAACATGCGTGTCGTATTTCTTGCCTTCGTGACATCGGCCGTCGTGTCCGCTGCCGGCTTTGGCCCGGCTTCAGCGAACGATTATCTCTATTGTATTCAGGGTGACGACTACGCCGGCGGAGCCGGCGAGTGCAGCTTCACAAGCAAGGCTCAGTGCCAGGCGACGGCTTCGGGCCGAACGGCGTATTGTTCGGAGAATCGTAACTTCAGCGCCACCGCCCAGTTCAGCTCCAACGCCCACTTCATCGATAAGAGCCACTCGCGCCATCACTCGCGCTGATCGCGCCGCGCGAATCGCCGTTAAGGGAACTGACGGAGGCAACGATGCGGCCTCCGTCATCCCGGCTGGATCGATACGGATGCCGCTCCGGAAATTTAAGGGGGGCATGACATTGGTCTTCAGCCCGGCGCAGATCCGCCGTTGTCGCTGAAGGTCACTGCGCCTTGATCGCATCCTGCGGCTGCGGTCGTGCGGCGATGGCGGCACCGTTGCCGAATATGCTGGCGAGGCTTCGGGTGCGGCCGGTGTCGATACTCACATAGGCGGTCATGCCGGCCCGCAAGGGCGGCTCGCCGGGACGTTCGATCAACCGCAGCCGAACCGGCAGGCGCTGTACGACCTTGACCCAGTTTCCGGAAGCATTCTGCGCCGGCAGGATCGCGAACTCGGCGCCGGTGGCCGGGCTGATGCTCTCCACCTCGGCGTCCCAGGTGACGTCGGGATGCATGTCAAGCACGACGGTTGCCCTTTGCCCGACGGTGACGTGGGTGAGATCCGTTTCCTTGAAGTTGGCCTCCAGCCAGGGTCTGCGATCAGCGACCATCGCAAACAGCGACGTCTGCGCCTTGACCTGCTCGCCAAGCTGGAGCCTGAAATTGACCACGACGCCGGCCCGCGGCGCCTTGATCTCGGTATAGGCGAGATCGAGCGCCGCACGATCGCGCAACGCCAGCTTCTCGCGGACCGCGGCAAATTCGTCGGTCTGCCGGTCCGGCTTGCCGCCCAGCGCGGCCTCGACGCGGGCGATGCGCTGATGGAGCACCGCGACGCGATCCAGACCTTCCTGCTCTTCACTGTTGGTTTGCTCGAGCTTCACGGCTGAAGTCACGCCGCGCCCCGACAGGTCGCGCGCCCGCTGGGCTTGCGCCTGCAGGAACGTCAGCTTGTTCTCGGCTTCTCTGGTTTCAGCCCTGATCTCGTGCAGGCTCGCCTTGAGCTGCTCGACGGCTGCGCGTGCGGAATCGATTTCGGCCTCCGCCTTGTCCAGTGCGAACTGATACGGGGCGGGGTCGAGACGCACGAGCAACTCACCTGCTTTGACGATCGAGTGGTCCCGGATCCGAACCTCGGTGATACGGCCGGGAATTTCGCTGGCGATCTGGGTGATGTCAGCCTTGACGTAGGCGTTCTCGGTGGTGACGTGGCGGCCACCCTGCAGCCAGAAAGCGAACGCGCCTGCAATGACGAGCACAGGCACGCCGATCAATGCCAGTTTTCGTTGGCGCGGCGTCATGACGAGATCCTGCCGTTGAGACGGCGCATCCCGCGCGAAGCCGAATTCCGCCCGGCGATAACAGCCGAACCTTTTGCCGAACCGTTGGCGCCGGAAACCAGTGTTGCCTTGACGCGCTGCAACAATGCGAAGAGCTGCTTGCTCTCTCGGCCAGACAGATCGGCAAGCGCGGTTTCAACCGTATCCTCGGCGACCCGCCAGATGCGCTTGTGCACCCGCTCCGCTTCGGGGGTCAGGTAGACGCGTTTTACGCGACGGTCGCCGGGTTGGGCGCGGCGTTCGACCCAGCCATTGGCCACGAGCCGGTCGATCATGCGGCCGGCGGTCGCCTTTTCGACTTCCATCATCTCGGCGAGCTCGGAATGCGACGCCCCGGGCCTGCGATGCAGGCGGGTCAGCACGAGCCACTGGCCACGGGTGATCCCGAGCCGGCGCACACGGCGATCGAATTCCGTCCGCAGCAGGCGGGCGACGTCCGAGATCACGACACCAATGTATTCTTCGGTATTTGGCATGGCGGACCATTGTAGCCGCCGGGCAATTGGTAAGCTAGGTTATATAATAGTAACCCAGGTTATGATCGGGGCGCGGTGCCGCATGGGAAGCCAAGAGGGAAGCTAGAGGCAACAGGGACCTGGGCTTGAGCACCACCGAAATCGACGCCGACGAAGCCGCCGGGTACATGCCCCCGGCGCAACGTTATTTGACGATGGCGACCGTCGTTCTGGGGTCGTCGCTCTACGGCACGGCGTTGCTGACGACGTCGACCATCCTGCCGCAGATGCAGGGTGCGCTGTCGGCGACCCAGGACGAGATCGCCTGGGTGATGACGTTCAACATTCTGGCGACCGCCGTGGTGACGCCGATGACCGGATGGCTGGTGTCGCGGTTCGGCACCCGGCGCGTGGTGGTCTACTCGATCGGCCTGTTCACGCTGGCAACGCTGCTTTGCGGCATGGCGCAGTCGCTCGAGATGCTGGTGCTGTGGCGCATCCTGCAGGGCGGGGCCGGGGCGCCGATCGTGCCGCTGTCGCAGTCGATCCTGTTCAATACGTTCCCGCGCCGCCAGCATACGATGGTGATGTCGGTCTTCGGGATGGCGGTCGCTGTCGCGCCGGCGTTCGGTCCCGTCATCGGCGGGTACCTCGCCGAGATGTATACCTGGCGCTGGTCGTTCTACATGCTGGTGCCGATCGGTGTCTGCGCCACGATCGGCATGAGCTGGACGCTGCCGCCCGACCACAGCCTCACCAAAGTGCGCTTCGACTGGACCGGCTTCATCGCGCTTGCCACTGCGCTGGCGGCCGTGCAGCTCGTGCTGGCGCGCGGCGTACGTCTGGACTGGTTCGATTCGATGGAGATCGTCATCGAATGCCTGATCGCGGGCCTCGCATTCTACATTTTCCTGGTGCACAGCCTGAGCGCCCGTGAGCCGTTCCTGAACCTGAAGCTGCTCGCCGATCGCAACTATGCGATCGGGCTGGCGCTGGTGACGATTTACGGCATGCTGAATTTTACGCCGATGGTTCTGCTGCCGCCGTTGCTGCAGCAGCAGGCCGGCTATCCCGATGCGCTGGTCGGGCAGGTGATCGGATGCCGGGGCGTCGGAATGCTGGTCGGATTCATGACAGCCGGTTTCATGAGCCGGATCGATCCGCGCATCAGCATGGCGTTCGGCTTCGGCCTGCAGACGCTGGCGGGACTTTGGATGCTGACGTTCGATCTCAACGTCACCATGGAAGTGCTTGTCATCAACAGCATGATCCAGGGCTTCGCCGTCGGTGTCGTCTGGGTGCCGATCACGGCGGTCGCGTTCGGTACGCTCGACGCCAGGCATTATGCCGAGGCCTCGGCGGTCTTCCATCTCCTGCGCAATATCGGCTCGAGCTTCTTCATCTCGCTGTCGATTGCCGAGATCGTGCGCACATCAGGCGCCAATTACAGCCGCATGACCGAGATGATCACGCCTTACAACCGGGCCCTGACGACACCCGGCATGACCGGGGCATGGAATTTCGACACGGTGCCGGGACTTGCGAGAGTGGCAAAGGAAATCCTGCGCCAGGCGATGATGATCGGATATCTGAACGCCTTTACGATGTACACGGCGACGTCGGCGCTTGCCGTGGTGTTCGCGCTGTTGGTCCGGCGCCGCAAGGCGTGATCCCGGATCTCAAAACGACCACGGCCCTCGCCAGGGGAGCTGGCGAGGGCCGTGTTGAACATCTCCGCCGCGCCTAGGTTCGCAACGAGATGTGGGAGCTCTGAATATCTCTTTTAGTTGGGCGTGATCTTTTCCAAAAACCGGTATCCACTTTTTGGGATCATGCCCGCTAGAACGGCAGCAGCACGTCCATCACCTGCTGGCCGTAGCGGGGTTGCTGCACGTCGGTGATCTGGCCGCGGCCGCCATAGGCGATGCGGGCCTGCGCGATCTTCGAGGAATCGATGGTGTTGTCGCTCTGGATGTCCTCGGGGCGGACGATGCCGGCGACGATCAGTTCGCGGATTTCGAAGTTGACGCGGATCTCCTGCTTGCCTTCGACCACGAGATTGCCGTTCGGCAGCACCTGCGTCACCACGGCGGCGACGTTGGTCTGCAACGCTTCCTGGCGGTTGACCGAGCCCTTGCCGTCGCTCGACGACGAAGAGTCCGTGGTCAGGATCTTGCCGGGCAGGATCTTGAGCGGCTGCGTGATCGTCTGGGAACCGATGAAATCGGTGATCCCCGAATCTTCCTTGGCGGTGCGGCTGCGCTGGGTCTCGTTGGACAGGTTGGCCTTGTCGGTGATGTTGACGGTTACCGTCAGGAGGTCGCCGATCCGCGCCGCGCGCTGATCCTTGAAGAAGGCGCGCGAGCCGTTCCGCCACAGCGAGTTGGCATTGTAGGAAGCCTGCTCGGGTTTCGGCATCGGCATCTGCACCGGCTTGTAGCCGGGCTGCGTGGTCGGATTTTCGATCTCCGTCAGCCTCGGCTTTTCGCCGATCTGCGACAGACGGTCGATCGAGGAACAACCGCCGGCGCAGGCGGCCACCGACAGCATGGCGCCAGTAAGAATGATGCGGTTGAGACGGGTGACTGACATCTACGTTACTCGGTTTTTGAAGCGACTGATGAACTGACGGTGGCGACCGCGACGGGCGCAGCCTGCGTTTGGCCGAACGAGGAGGTGACATCGCTGGTTGGCGGCTGGCGGGACGCCGCCGGCGTGACCGGGACGGGCGTAATCGAGACCTGGCCGCGGCCGGTTACGGTGCCGGACAGCGTGCGCTTCGATTGCAGGTTCATGACGTTGACGACGTCGCCTTCGGTGCCGTTGTCCAGCGCCTTGCCGCGCACAGTGAGGTAGATGCCGGGCGCCTCGTAGATCAGCGTAACGCTCTGATCGCGCTGCACCAGGTCGGGCTTGCCGAGATCGGCTGTGCGGATCGCCTGGCCGGCGCGGAGCTGGCGGCGGGCCTGCATGCCCACTGCACGGTCACGGGCGGCGGCATCGTTGCCGACTTCGGCTTTCGGGCGGCGCTCGATCACCACGTCGGATGATTTCAGAATCTCGTTGCGTTCGACGTTGCGGATCAGCACCGCGGCCTCGACGGTCTCGACCGCCGTGCCGGTGAAACGCAGCTTGGCCGAGGCGGCGCCGTTATCGTTGCCGATTTCAAAGGTGACGTCGAAGCGGCCGTTGCGGTTGTCGTAGCGTACGATGGCTGGCTGCATGCCGCCGGTGAAGCCGGAGTCCAGTCGGATATCACCGGGATCGCGGTCGAAGGTCAGCGACAGATTGGCGGCGTCGCCGAGACCGTTGCGGCGCTCCAGCGCGCGTGCGACCTGCTGCTCGATCTCCTTGCCTTCGAGCGTGCGGGCCAGGCGCGTGACCGAAATTTCCTTCAGGTCGCGGGTGTCGACCCCGATCACATGATGGGCGCGAAGGGTGTTGAGCACTTGCGCCACCGGCAGTGATCCAGTGGTGCCCAGATCCGGCGCGCGGTAGATCGCGATCTGCCCTGCGCCGCCGGCATTGTCGATGAGATCGCCGATCCGTACCAGGTCGCCCGACACCTGCACGTCGGCGCGCAGCACGGGCGCCGCGATCAAGTTGCGGTTCGCGAAGGATTCCCGGGTCTGCGCGGCCGCGTCTGCGCTCAATGCGGCGATCAGCGCGGCGGCCAGAAAGAGGGGGCGGGCGATCATAATCAGTCCTCAGCGGAACATGTTGGAGGTGGATTGCAGCATCTGGTCGGCTGCGCTGACGATCTTGGCGTTCATCTCATAGGCGCGCTGGGCGGCGATCAGGTCGGAGATTTCGGTTACCACCTCGACGTTGGCCTGTTCGAGATTGCCCTGCTGCATGTCGCCGAAACCGTCGGTGTTGGCGACGCCATCCTGCGGCGTGCCGGAGGCCGGCGTGTCGGTGAACAGATTGTCGCCGATCGGGTTGAGGCCGGCCTTGTTGATGAAGCGCGTCAGGCCGATCTGCCCGACCAGCGTCGGCGTGGTCGAACCCGGCAGCATCACCGTGAGCTGGCCTTGCGCGTTGACGGTGATCTGCGAGGAATTCTGCGGGATCGTGAGCGTCGGCTGCACGGGGTTGCCCTGCGCCGTGACGACGCGGCCCTGCGCGTCCATCATGAACGAGCCGTCGCGGGTGTAGGCATAGGTGCCGTCGGGGACCTGGATCTTGAAGAAGCCTTCGCCGCGGATCGCGACGTCGAGGTCGTTGCCGGTC
>Ga0268266_10005804_pt1 | contig 11430 bp, 10 predicted proteins | sample KBSS13metaG_FD_190356 | JGI IMG/M metagenome (GOLD analysis project Ga0268266, IMG submission 190356) | Switchgrass rhizosphere microbial communities from Kellogg Biological Station, Michigan, USA - KBS S1-3 metaG (SPAdes) (version 2) | ecosystem: Host-associated > Plants > Roots > Rhizosphere... | reverse complement strand
CGGCATGCCACTGCGCTTTTATCAGCTGCGCACGCGCGATCAATTCCGCATCGAGCGCAATATCAAACTTAATGCTGCCGGAAATCACCAATCGATTGGACGGTAAGCCAAGTTCGACAAAGCGCGCGCCATCATCGGCATTCTGCGCAACCACTGTTGTCAATTCACGCAACATCGGCGTCGTCAACGCACTGGTACGACGATAACCGCGTGCCGATTTTTCAGACAACCGCGCATTCGCAAGCAATACCGGGATGTTGCGCCGCGCACAGGTGTGAATCGTGTTCGGCCACAATTCGGTTTCGATGATGACTAGCAATCGCGGCTGCACCCGCGCCAGAAAACGCGCAACGCACGCGGGCACATCGTACGGTGCATAGACATGCAGTACCGAATCGCCAAACAGCGCGCGCACGCGTTCCGAACCCGTTGGCGTCATGGTGGTAAGCGTGATTGTGCAATCGGGATAACGCTGCTGTAATTCGCGAATCAATGGCGCCGCCGCGATCGTTTCGCCAACCGATACCGCGTGCACCCAAATACCACCGGGCTTAAACGATGTGTGACGCGCGATCGACGCAGCGATAAAACCAAAACGCTCGCCGATGCGCTGGCGATACGCTGGCGCTTTCCGGCCACGCAGCCACAGCCGTAATCCGATCAACGGCAAGGCGCAATAAAAAAGTAGGGTGTAAGCGTAGCGGGCGAAGGGCAACGCAAAACTCCAGAAGTGGGATTGATACGAGTGATAGCGGCAATAACTCAGGGCGTATACTACGGCATCCGAATGACAGCACCAACGCCGCACATAATTGGCAAAGGAGTCATGCACCATGGATGTTCCTGCTCGCGCTTTCGCTCTGTTGTTGACTGGCTTACTGACAGCCTGCGGTGGTGGAGGGGGAGGTGGTAGTAGTTCGAATTCGCCGGCCGCTCCATATGGGTTGACTGCTGCCCCGCCAACTGCTCAGTTAAATTTTCCGATCGGCGGCACCCTCGGTAGCCTGCGCTTACAGCAGGTCGCTAGCGGCTTTAACGCACCTATATTTTTTGCTGCAATTCCCAACAGTGGCGGTCGTTTTGCAGCTGTCGAGCAAAGCGGCACGATTCGCGTACTGAATGCCGCATTTGCGCTTGAAAGTACGCTACTCGATATCAGCTCACAAGTGCTGTTCTCGGGCGAACAGGGCTTGCTTGGTCTTGCATTCGATCCGAATTTCTCCAGCAACGGATTTTTCTATGTGAATTATGTATCGAGCAAAACTGCTGATCGCTGCGTAGCAGCAGTGGACGCGCAATGCACGCGCATTGCGCGGTTCCAACTGAATCAAGTTAGCGGGTCCTTCGTTTTCAATACAGCAAGTAATGCCAGCGAAAAAACACTGCTGGAAATTTCGCAACCATTTGGCAATCACAAAGGCGGTATGTTGGCGTTTGGGCCCGATAATTATCTTTATATCGGCCTCGGCGATGGCGGAAGCGGCGGTGATCCGCTGGGCAACGCGCAAAATCGCCTGAGTCTGCTCGGCAAGGTATTACGAATTGATCCTAACGGTGGAGATCCGTATGCGGTCCCTGCCAATAACCCATTTGTCGGCGACAGCAATTCACGACCGGAAATATGGGCGTATGGATTGCGCAATCCGTGGCGGTTTTCGTTCGATCGACAAAATGGTGCGCTATGGGTTGGTGATGTCGGACAAAATCTGTATGAGGAAATCGACGTCATCACACGTGGTGGCAATTACGGCTGGAACGCGCGTGAAGGTTTTCATGCATACAACGGCGGCACTCAACCTGCCGATAATATCGACCCCGTGTGGGAGTACGATCACAGCCAAGGACAATCGATCACCGGCGGCTATGTATATCGCGGCAATGCGATGCCCGAATTGCGCGGCAAATATATTTACGGCGACTTTCAATCAGGGAGTGTATGGGCGTTTGATAACAGCAATCAAACCAATGCGCTATTGATGAATTCTGGTGCCGCTCTCAGTTCGTTTGGCGAAGACAGCAATGGCGAACTGTATGTAGTCGATTACAGCGGCAGTATTTCGCGCCTTGAGCCGAATACGCCGAGCGGCAACACGATGCCCACCCTACTATCGCAAACAGGACTGTTCGGTGCGCTGTCGCCACTTCAGGCGATGCCCGGCTTGATCGAATACGACGTGAATACGCCATTATGGTCGGACGGCGCGACGAAACGTCGCTGGATCGCATTGCCGGCCGGTGGGAAAATTACATTTTCATCGGACAACGCATGGCAACTGCCGATCGGCAGCGTAATTGTCAAGCATTTCGCCATTGCGCTCGATCAGCGTCAGCCCAATCAATTGCACAATCTCGAAACGCGCGTGCTGATTTATGAAGCCTCGGGCTGGGCAGGCTACGTATATCGCTGGAACGCACAACAAACCGATGCCGATTTAATTACCACCGGTGCATCGGAAATGCTTTCACTAATCGATACGAGTGGTACTACGCTCACACGTCAGTATGACTATCCAAGTAGTGCACAATGTCGGAGTTGTCACACCGAAGCCGCCGGCATACTGCTTGGCGTGCGCACACGCCAACTCAATCGTAATTTCGACTATAGCGGCGTCATCGACAATCAGTTGCGCAGCTTAAACCATGTCGGTTTATTCACCACCGATATCGGCGCGGCTTCGCAATACGCTGCATCCTCATCGCTAGATAACAGCAGCATGTCGATTTCACAACGCGCTCGCGATTATCTCGATGCGAATTGCTCGCAATGTCACCAGCCGGGAGGGTCAACTGGTACTGCACTCAACTTGCGCGCGAATGTCGCATTTTCGTCAATGCAAGCAGTTGATATTGCGCCGACTAGTGGCGACCTCGGCATTGCCAATTCACGCATCATCGCCAGGGGCAGTAAGGAACGCAGTGTGTTATGGGAGCGCATGCGCCGCAGCGACGTCGCCAGTGGGCGCATGCCACCATTAGCGAGCCATGCAATCGATCAAGCGGCAGTCGACCTGATCGGGCAATGGATCGATAGTCTCTAAGGTCGTTCGCTTAGTCGGTGCGATATACTGCCACCCTGTTTTTTGCGGATGAATAACGCGTGTTTTCCTTCGATGTCGACATTGCGATTTTTGGCGGCGGAGTCGGCGGCCTCTGGCTGCTGAATCGATTGCGTGCGCGCGGCTATAACGCGGTGCTGTTCGAAACCGCTGCGCTCGGCGGCGGCCAAAGCATCAACTCGCAGGGCATGATTCACGGCGGTATCAAATACGCGCTCGGCGGCGCATTAACCGGTTCATCGGAAGCGATTGCGGATATGCCAGAGCACTGGCGGCGCTGCCTGCGTGGTGACGGCGACGTCGATCTGCGCGGCGTCAACGTACTCAGCGAACATTTTTATTTGTGGTCGACTGAAAATTTGGCATCGCGCTTGACCGGCTTTTTCGCCAGCAAACTGACGCGCGGTCGGGTCGAACATATCGCAAAGAAAGATGCGCATCCGATTTTTCGCGACCCGGCCTTTCGCGGCAATCTGTATAAATTGATCGATGTGGTACTCGATGTGCCATCGTTAATTGCGAAGCTCGCTGCGAACGCGCACGGCTGCATTTATCACATCGAAGAAGACAGCATCGCCTTCGAAAAAAATGCTGACGGTACGATTGCCGCTATTACCGCACGCTGCGGCGCGCAAATGATTCGCTGCTGCGTACAGCAAGTTATTTTCAGTGCCGGCGCCGGCAACGCTAATTTGCTGCAGAAAATCGGCGCGAATAAACCAGAAATGCAGTTACGACCGCTGCATCAGGGTTTGATGAAACATCGCTATCCGCATGCGCTGTATGCGCATTGCACCGGTGGCAATTCATCGCCGCGTCTCACCATCTCCAGTCACCCGCTGCGCGATGGCAGCTGGGTGTGGTATCTCGGCGGCGATTTAGCGACCAACGGTGTTGATTTGAGCCCGACCGAATTAATTGCGCACGCAAAACGCGAGGTGAGCGAATTATTTCCGTGGGTGGATTTCGGGACTACCGAGTGGGCGACATTGCGCATCGATCGCGCCGAACCGAAACAAAAAGGTTTAATAAAACCCGATAAAGCGTTCGCGGCGTACGCCGAAAATTGCAGCAATGCCATCGTCGCGTGGCCCACCAAATTAACACTGGCGCCGAATATGGCCGATGAAGTCAATGCACTGCTGGCGATCAACCCGAAAGCGCGACCACTGCCTGCCCCATGCGCGCAATTACCCGTGCCACCATTGGCCAAACCGTGCTGGGAAATTTTGTTTTGAGCGAAATTAAATTAACTGAGCGGCGTCGTTTCGGCAGCACGGATATATATCTGAGCCCACTTGGACTCGGCACGGTGAAGCTGGGCCGCAATCAAGGCGTGAAATACCCCCAGCAATTCGCACTTCCAGATGATCGTGCCGCGAGCGAATTAATTACGCTCGCCAATCATCTCGGCATCAATTTGATCGATACCGCACCGGCCTATGGCAGCAGCGAGGAGCGTCTCGGTTTATTGCTGCGTGGGCAGCGCAAGGAATGGATTATTTGCACCAAGGTCGGCGAGGAATTCGATAACGGCGAATCGCGTTTCGATTTCAGCGCAGCGCATACGCGTTTGAGCGTCGAGCGCAGCCTGCACCGTTTGCGTACCGATTATCTCGATATCGTGCTGGTGCATTCCGACGGCAACGATCTGGCATTGCTGGAACGCGGTGAAACATTGGCAATGCTCGAGCAATTGAAACGCGAAGGCTTATTGCGCGCTTACGGTGTTTCGACCAAAACGGTCGACGGTGGCATCGCGGCCGCAGCAGCCAGCGACGGCGTGATGGCCACTTATAACAGCGAGCACACCGCTGAAAAACCCGTGCTCGATTATTGCGCTCAACATCGCAAAGGCGTGCTGATAAAAAAGGCTTTTGCATCGGGCCATATCGAAGATCCAGTGGCATCGCTGCGCGTTGTGCTCAATCATCCGGCCGTCACCAGTGTCATTGTCGGCACCATCAATCCGCAGCATCTACGCGCGAATGTCGCGGCAGCATTCAGGGCCGATTCAGCTTCCGCCGACTAATCTACTCGCAACATCAGCGCAGCCAGTCGGCGTCGCGCTGCGAGGAGATGACAATGAAAACCACGAAGCCCGTCAATCCTACGACCTCTATGTCGCTGTTCACGACACTTGCCATCGTGATGGCAAAAGGCGCAGAAGCCGAACAGAAAAATCACTGCAAAAAAAATCGCATCAATTCCAACAAGCAAGCACCTCGATCCAGTCCCGAAACCCCAAGGAACTCATCCATGTCCAAATCGTTTTTGATAGCGAGCTTTGTCAGCTGCGCCGTGATTGCCGGTTGCACCACTACCGATCCGAACACCGGCGAGCGCAAAGCCTCGAACACTGCAAAAGATGCCGGTATTGGCGCCATTGCCGGTGCCGTACTCGGTGCAGCAACGTCAAGCCATAAAGATCGTACGCGTGGCGTGTTGACCGGCGCCGCTGTCGGCGGTGCGATCGGTGGCGCCGTCGGTCATCGCGCCGATAAACAGGAAGCAGAGCTGCGCGATAAATTGGCGAACAGCGGCGTCGAGGTGCAGCGTCAGGGCGACACGATCAATCTGGTGGTGCCGGGCGCAATCAGCTTCGCTACCAATAGCGCGCAATTGGCTCCGGACTTTTATCAATCGCTAAATAAAGTGGCCAGCTCATTGAAGGAATATCCAGATAGCACCGTGCAGATCGTTGGCCATACCGACAGCACCGGCCCAGCGGCTTACAACCAACAGCTGTCGGTCAATCGCGCCAATGCTGTCGTCGTTTATCTGAGTGCGCAGGGTACTGATCAGTCGCGGATGCAGGCGGTGGGCATGGGGCCGAGCCAACCGATAGCGGACAATAAAACAGCAGAAGGCCGCGCGAAAAACCGCCGCGTTGAAATCAAAATCATTCCTCGCGATACCGGTAACAGCAACCGCTGAGCTTCTCGCTGCGCGCCACGAAGTTAAATCGTTCGAACTAAAGCGGCGCGCAACAATTACAAAGCCAATCGACGAAAAAGCCTTTTCACTGTTTTATTCCGTCATATATCTGCCTACCGACAAATTGTCACTTGAGTAAGCGGTGATGATCCTTACAATAGCGGTGTCCCTACATTGAGGTCAGAGGCACTGTGGAAAAAATTATCGAACGCACGATGTACGCATCGCGCTGGCTGCTGGCACCGATTTATTTTGGCTTGAGCCTGTCGCTGCTGGCACTCGGCATCAAATTCTTTCAAGAAATCATTCATACCGTTCCGCACTTAATCGAAATCACCGAGGCCGATCTGGTCCTGAAGCTGTTGGCACTGATCGATCTCGCGCTGGTCGGCGGCCTGTTGGTGATGGTGATGTTGTCGAGCTACGAAAATTTCGTATCGCGCCTCGACATCGGAGAGGACGCCGAGAAGTTGAGCTGGCTTGGCAAAATGGACGCGGCGAGTTTAAAAAATAAAGTCGCGTCGTCAATCGTTGCGATCTCCTCGATTCATTTGCTGCGTTTGTTCATGGAGGCGCAGGAGGTCGCGAACGATAAATTAATGTGGTACGTCATCATCCATCTCACATTTGTCGCTTCCGCCGTAGCGATGGGGCTACTCGATAAAGTGACGCGCCATTGAAAACGCAGGCGCGAATTCAATCATGTTAGCCATTGGCGAAAACCTATTTTTAATCGTGCTGGCACTGTTACTGGTGCTGCTCAATGGATTTTTCGTCGCCGCCGAATTCGGCCTCGTCAAACTGCGTCATACACGGGTACGCGCCCTTGCGAAGACCTTCGGCTGGCGCGGGCGCGTGCTGGCGCGAGTACACGATCAACTCGATACCTATTTATCCGCGTGCCAACTCGGCATCACGCTGGCCTCACTCGGTCTCGGTTGGATTGGTGAACCCGCTTTCGCGAAATTACTCGAACCATTATTGGCAATGGTTGGCGTCAGCAATATCGAAATCATTCACGGTATTTCATTTTTTATCGCCTTCGTCAGCATTTCGTTTTTACATATCGTCGCCGGCGAGCTGGCGCCGAAATCGATGGCAATCCGCAATCCTGAAGCGATTGCGCTGTGGACCGCCACGCCGCTGTACGGTTTCTACTGGTTAATGTATCCGGCGATCTGGTTTCTCAATCACAGTGCGATGCGTTTGTTGAAGTTGATCGGCCTTGGCGATGCCACCGATCACGATGTGCATTATTCGGTGGAAGAATTGAAACTGATTTTGCGCGGCGGCCGCTCCGATGAACAATTCACCGGCAACGAATGGCGTGTACTCGCGCAGGCGCTCGATTTTCGCAATCTCGATGTCGCGGATTTATTGCGGCCTTTTTCCGAAGCAGTGGTGCTGCAACAAAATATAGCGCTCGCCGCGAATCTCGATCGAATCGCGCAGCATCGCTACAGCCGTTACCCGTTACTCGATGTGGATGGCCACGTAATCGGTATTGTGCATTTGAAAGATTTATTTTTTGCGATGCACAAAGGCAAATTACCGGACGATCTTGCCGATATTGCACGGCCGGTGCCGATTGTTGCCGCTGATCTACCGGCCACTGAATTATTTCGCCGCTTTCAACAGGGCGCGCCGCATTTCGCGGTAGCGAATTACGACGACGGTCGACCGCAGGGATTTTTGACGCTCGATAATTTACTCGGCGCATTAGTCGGCGAAATTCGCGATGAATTCCGCCGCAATAGCAACGAGTGGGTCAAGCTCGACGACGGCTCATTGATGGGAAAAGGCAGCCTGCCGATTTTCACGCTGGAACGCGTGCTCGGGCTCGATATCGAAACGGAAAATGCCGAAACCGTCGCCGGTCTCGTGCTGTGGAAATTAGGCGAACTGCCGAAGGAAGGGCAACGCATCGAGTTCGAGCAATTCGATGTCGTCGTGAAAAAAATGGTCGGCCCACGCATTCTGCTCATCCGCGTGTATCCGCGCGAAGAATCGAAGAATTGGGAAGTTTGAAGCATCGCGGCGTCAGTTGATTTTTTCGTACAGCAGATCCCACACGCCGTGACCGAGCCGCTCGCCGCGCTGCTCGAATTTTGTTTTGGGTCGATACTCAGGCCGCGGCGCATAGTCATTGTCAGCCAAGTTTTTAAAGCCCGTAGCCACCGACATCACAGCCAGCATGTGCTCCGCGTAATCCTGCCAGTCAGTCGCCAAATGCAGCACACCGCCACTCATTAATTTCTGTCGCAGTAATTGCACAAATTCCGATTGGATTAAACGCCGTTTATTGTGCTTTTTCTTGTGCCACGGATCGGGAAAAAATATTTGCACAACACTCAAGCTGCTATCGGCAATGCATTGTTGCAGCACGTCGACCGCATCGTCGCAGTACACGCGAATATTATCGACATGGGCGTCGGCCATATCGTGCAGCAATTTACCGACGCCGGGGCGATGCACTTCAATGCCGATGAAATTTTTGTCCGGTGCCGCCTGCGCCATTTGCAGGAATGACTGGCCCATCCCGAAGCCGATTTCGAGCGTCACCGGCGCAGCGCGACCGAATATCTGCTCGATATTCAATAATCCGTTTTCGCGCAACAGACCATAGCGCGGCCAGTACAACTCCAAACCCTGACGTTGTGCTGTCGTCATGCGACCGGTGCGCAATACGAAACTGCGAATGCGGCGCAGCGGTGAATCCTGATCGGCGATAGTCATCAATTTACCTCTGCTTTCCACACCGCCAATGCGAGCGCGAGCCAGCCGGCGATAAATGCGACACCACCGATCGGCGTGATCGCACCGAGCCAGCGCAGGCCGCTGATGCTAAGCAGATACAGGCTGCCACTGAAAATCACAATACCGATGCAGAACAAGAGCGCGCTCCAACGCAACGTATTATTCGATGGCCATTGCAGCATCAACAGCGCAACCGCGAGCAGCGCGAGCGTGTGATAAAAATGGTATTGCACGCCGGTTTGATAAACCGCGAGCATATCTGTGCTCAAGCGCTGCTTCAAACCATGTGCGCCGAATGCACCGAGCACGACGGCTAGCGCGCCGTTCAGTGCGGCCAGCAGCAAATAGATTTTTGCCATTGTTGGCTCCGCTTATTCTTTGAAGTAAAAATTATTTTAATTGCGCCACAAAAACAAAAACCGCCCGCAGGCGGCTTTTGGATCGCAATGAACATCAGGCTTCGAGCATGCCCTTTACTTTGTTCATCGCATTCTTTTCCAGCTGACGAATGCGTTCGGCCGAGACACCGTATTTATCCGCGAGATCATGCAGCGTCGCCTTGTTCTCGTTCAACCAACGGCTGGCAAGAATATCGCGGCTGCGATCATCGAGCTGTTCCAGCGCCACCGATAGATTGAGATTGCTGTTTTCTTCCCAATCGCTTTCTTCAAGCTGCATCGCCGGATCGGCGCGACGATCTTCGAGATAATGGATCGGCGCAATCGCGTCGTCGTCATCATCGACGCCAACATCGAAATTCATATCGCTGGCGGCGAGACGTCCTTCCATATGCCGCACTTCGCGCACATCGACGCCGAGATCCTGCGCCACCGCTTTCGCTTCGGCGTCGCTCAACCACGCCAGCCGTTTTTTCTGACTGCGCAGGTTGAAGAATAATTTGCGCTGCGCTTTCGTCGTCGCAATTTTCACAATGCGCCAGTTGCGCAGAATGAACTCATGCATTTCGGCTTTGATCCAATGCACCGCGAACGACACCAGACGCACGCCTTTTTCCGGGTTATAGCGTTTGACCGCCTTCATCAACCCGACGTTGCCTTCCTGGATCAAATCCGCCAACGGCAACCCGTAGCCCATGTAGGTCTTAGCGATATGCACGACAAAACGCAGATGCGCCATGACCAGCTCACGCGCTGCTTCCACATTGCCGTTGTAATACAGGTCTTCAGCGAGCTCGCGTTCGCGCTCAACCGTTAGCATCTGAACGGTGTTGACCGCCTGCATATAGGCGGTGAGATTGCTGCCCGGCACCAGTGGCTGAACAGGTAATAAACTGTAGGTCATCTTTGCCTCCTTACGCTTACTGCGCCTCGCCGATGGGCTCTCGGCCGGTTCGGCTGGCGAGTTTAGCACTCGTGCCTTTAGAGTGCTAATAGCCAAAAAGTTCGTACTCTGGCCGAGGTTCACCGGGGGTGTGGGGAAACCGGTCATTGTGAGAGCGCAAGCCGGCACCAGAATTCCATTCTGCGTCATTATTTACAGCCGAACGGACTGGAAATAATTCTATGTTATTGTTTTTATTGTATTTTTATTATAACCGTTTTGCCCAGAACACCTCAAGTCAAGCAGGGAGTTCATACCCAAGCCGAGCACGCGAGGCAAGCGTGCCTCGCGCCAGGGAAGTTAATTCGCAGATCACCAACCCGCACATAGCTACTTAGACACAACAAGACTGGTGCCGGCATTACACATCTATTTTGAAACCAATATCGATATCGCAAGCTGCCTGCCCGCCGCGGATTCCCCAATTCTCTTTCGGGATCTCGCGCAACAGAATCTTCACGTGGTTTTTTGGGATTCCAAACTTCTGCTCCAAATTTGAAACGATTGTTTTATACAAATTGCGCTTTGCATCGAGAGAACGGCCGGCGAAGCAATCGATGCTGATATGCGTATAAAGGTCTGGCTGTTCGCGATCGGGCGGACACATCAGTCGATGCGGTTCATGGACGATCAGCCGAACATTTTTATCCCACTCAGGAATTTTGAAGGCTTCGCGCAATGCGGCATGCACCACTTCCATGAATTCTATTTCTTGCTGTTGTGAATATTCTTTTCTGATTTCGATAAGAACGCTGGGCATGCTGCCTCCTTGATTATTTATCGCTGCCGCGAGCGGACGAGTCAGTCATACTAATACGGCATATCGCTGGACAGGAAATTGTTGCTTGGAAACCTTTGTCGTTATCGATTTTGAAACTACCGGTCTTTCGCCAAATCAGGGTGCGCGACCCACTGAGGTTGCGGCAGTCATGGTGCGCAACGGGAAAATTCATGATCACTATCAGAGTCTGATGAAAACCGGCGCACCGATTCCGGCATTTATTGAATCGCTAACGGGGATCAGTAATGCGATGGTTCGCGCGGCGCCACCGATTGGAACGGTGATGCGTCAGGTTGCAGAATTTGTCGGCAGTTTACCGCTGGTCGCTCACAACGCATCTTTCGACAGCCAATTCTGGGATGCAGAACTTAAGCATTTAAAAATCGAACGCAAACAGGATTTCATTTGTTCATTGTTGCTGGCACGTCGCATATTTCCTGAAGCGCCCAGCCACAAACTGGGTGAATTAGCTCGGCACCTCGGACTTCCGGGCGCGAAACGATATCATCGAGCACTCGCCGATGCAGAGGTTACTGCCCATTTGATGTTAGATATAAA
>Ga0268266_10005803_pt1 | contig 11431 bp, 13 predicted proteins | sample KBSS13metaG_FD_190356 | JGI IMG/M metagenome (GOLD analysis project Ga0268266, IMG submission 190356) | Switchgrass rhizosphere microbial communities from Kellogg Biological Station, Michigan, USA - KBS S1-3 metaG (SPAdes) (version 2) | ecosystem: Host-associated > Plants > Roots > Rhizosphere... | reverse complement strand
CATGGCGTATTCGTTGTCGGCGTCGGCCGCCAGAAGCTCGAACATCCTGCGCCACACGCCGCTCCTGGCCCACCGGCTGAAGCGCGTATGGACCGCTTTCCAGTCGCTGAAGCGCTCCGGCAGGTCGCGCCACGGAATGCCCGCCCGGTAGCGGTAGATCACGGCATCGACGAACAGACGATTGTCCCTGGCGGTCACCCCGACGTGACCGGCTCGTCCGGGCAGCATGTCCCTGATCCTATCCCATTGGTCATCGCGAATGGCGTAGCGACGCATCAGTCAGCTCCCCGGCGGCTGACCGGCAGGGATCATGTCTCGGATGCCTTGGGTAGCTCAGGCCTTCCCAAAATCAGCATCGACGGCAACAACGCAAGATCGATTCAAAATCGTCGGCGCGCTGATTCTATTATTACGCACATTCGTCCGATAATTGAGGACAGGCCCCAATTAGAGCGTCGGCAAAATCCGGCATGAAGCCGACGGCTATTGCCCGCAAACTTCGTATCTCGCTGGCGGACGTGAAACGCGCGCTGGAAGGTGCAGTGAAGCCGAAGCGGTAGATTCGGCAAGGAAATCGCTCTTGCAGACACTTTACTACTGGGTGTTTTCGTCCGGCCGTGCTAGGTTTCTGGCTATGCTCGCGACAGGCGCGCACGGCGGGCATCACCATCGGCCGGGAACGAAAACCGGCGACTACGCAGTGACGCAGCCGCCGGATTGGCCGGTGAGGGGCGCTACCCGCGAATGCGGTAGACGCGGCCTCGCTCCCCCTCCTTCTCGGACTCGACCTTGAGCCCGAGCTTCTTCTTCAAAGCGCCCGCGATCGCGCCGCGCACCGTGTGGGCCTGCCAGTCGAGCGCCTTCACGATTTCGTCGACGGTGGCGCCCTCGGGCCGCTTCAACATCTCGATCAGCTGAGCCTGCTTGGTGCCGGTGCGCATCGGCTTGGTGGGCTTGTCTTCGGCTGGCGTCGGCTCTTCGCGGGGATCGATCGACGCAGGCTCGTCGTCGGCAGGCGCGCCGTTCTCGTTTGGCATGGTCGCCGCAGGCTCCTTCTCGGCTATGTCGGCGGCCGCGGCAGCATCCGGCACCGCACCGAGGGCTGTGTCGAAGTGGTCCGGCTGTTCGACTACCTCATCCTCAGGGAGCACGTAGCCGGCCGCACGGCCCGAGGGCACGTCGCTCTTGCCCAGAGCAGCAATGCCGTCCGGAGTAATGACGAGCGTACCGGAGCGGTAGCCGGCCAGCTTGGCGCCGATCAGGCTGGTGAGGACTTTTTGGCGAGCGCCGCCACGCAGCGTCGCGGGAAGAGTGATGTGGCCTTCCTCGTGTGCCGCACCGCTTTGAAGAGCTTCGGTCTGGGTCTTGCTGAGTTCGATGGTCATGGTGGTCTGGTCCGTTTTGCGCCGGAGCCGCGACCGCCGCGGCTCCTACTGACCAGAGCCCCGCCAGCCTGAAGCCGGTCGGGGCTTCGGGAAGCGGCGGCGTTACGCGGCGTGCTCGCCCTCGTTGAAAGCGCTGTCTGTGATGCGCTTCAGCAATTCGGCGTAGTGGCTGAGCGTGCCGACGTCGCCCCAGGTGACCGCCTCGGGCGCGGCGTTGAAGAGGTCCTCGCTGAGCGCCGCGAGGCGCGCGAGCATGGTGTCGATGTCGATCTTCTTGGCGATGAAGGCGTCCAAGGCAGTGCGGCGGTTCATGTTCGTCTCCGGTTTCGGTAGCCACATAAGCGCTCCGAAAGCGCTGACAGCCAAGTGAAGTCGAGATCATCGAATTGCTATCTTTGGAGCGGCACGATCATGGCATTGCCGACGCTGCGGCCGCGCATCGGGCTGGCGGATCTGCGCACGGCGGCGTTGCCGCCGAAGATCGCGCAACCGTTCTACTCTTCGGCGGAATGGATAGCCTTGCGCGACCGGGTTCGACGCGACGCCGGTGGCCTATGCCAGGTGCCAGGCTGCAATCGACGTGGTCACATCGTCGACCACATCGTCGAGTTGAAGGACGGTGGCGCGCCGTTGGATCGCGGCAACACGATGTTGATGTGTGGCTCGCACCACGCCGCGAAGACCGCCGCCGAGCGTGCGCGGCGCACGGCGCGAGGGCCGGGGGGCCTCTGATCCCTGGGGCCTTTTGGGGCGGCAACCGCACGGGGGCTCACGCGGAGAATTTTTCCCGCGTGCCAATACCTCCAAGAATCGGCCCATTCCCGGGCCTCCTGACGAAAGGCGACAATGACCGCTGTGGTGGCAAAGCCGCGCCGTACGGCGCGGAAAGCCGGGCCTGTGACGGAGGTCGGACCGAGCTGGCCGGCCGACGCCGTGGAGCGCAGGGGGGTGGCGGCACTCGTGCCGTACGTCAGGAACGCGCGCACTCATAGCCCCGAGCAGGTCGCTCAGATTGCGGCGTCCATCCGCGAATGGGGTTGGACGGTGCCGGTGCTGGTCGACGATGCCGGTACGATCATTGCAGGTCACGGCCGCGTGCTCGCCGCGCAAAGCCTCGGCATCACCGATGTCCCGGTCATGATCGCTACGGGCTGGTCGGAGGCCCAGAAGCGCGCCTACGTTATTGCCGACAACAAGCTGGCGCTGAATGCCGGATGGGATGCCGAACTGCTGCCCGTGGAGTTGGGCGACTTGAAGACTATGGGATTCGATCTTGGCCTGACTGGGTTCGGTGAGCTCGAACTGGGCAAACTGCTGCCCGATGCATCTGGCGATGGAGACCCGGACGACGCTCCCGAACCGCCGGCAGAGCCGATCAGCAAGCTTGGGGACCTCTGGATCTGCGGCGAGCACCGCGTGCTGTGCGGTGACGCGACCGTCAGAACAGATGTCGACAAGCTCCTGGACGGCGAGTTGGCCGATATGGCTTTTTGCGATCCTCCATACAACGTGAACTATGCGAACTCGGCCGGCGACAAGCAGCGTGGCAAGAACCGTCCGATCTTGAACGATGCCCTCGGAAGCGAGTTCGGTGCGCTGCTTGCAGCTGCGAGCGCCAACATGCTCGCTGTCACGAAGGGCGCGATATACATCTGCATGTCGTCATCCGAACTCGACACGCTGCAGAAGGCCTTTCGAGAGGCTGGCGGAAAATGGTCCACGTTCATCATCTGGGCGAAGAACACCTTCACGCTGGGCCGAGCTGACTACCAGCGCCAATACGAGCCCATCCTCTATGGCTGGAGGGACGGTGCCGATCACTTCTGGTGTGGCGCTCGCGACCAGGGCGATGTCTGGTTCTTCGACAAGCCGGTCAAGAATGATCTGCACCCGACGATGAAGCCCGTGGCGCTGGTCGAGCGCGCCATTCGAAACTCGTCCAAGAGCAGAGACATTGTTCTCGACCTCTTTGGTGGATCTGGCTCGACGATGATCGCTGCTGAAAAAACCGGGCGACGCGCGAGAGTATTAGAACTCGATCCGCGGTACATTGATGTCATCGTAGACCGCTGGCAGGGGGTAGCGGGGTGCAAGGCAAAGAAAGCACCGACGCAGAGCGTCCAGCGCTCGCTTGAGGCAACCGGGGCCAAGGACAATCAGTAATTGGACGCCGGAACTCCTCATCGACAGCGCCACCCGTCCAGAAGCGGTGATCCGGTAAACGACCTGACAGCTAGCCCGGCCCCCGCTGTCGACGTGTATCTACACTAGGGCAGGCCGTTTACGATGGATAGCATACGGCAAACAAACGAACTCGGCCAGCTGGGCGGTGGTCTCCGGCGAAATTTCCCACGGAAACGGTCCAAGAGTTCCGGTCATCGCTCGGATAACTTTCACGCAAGTAGGGAGACACGGGCTCGGCAGCAATCTTCGCTCCTCCTCCCATTGCCTTTGCGCCAGGCGGGCACGCGATTGTCTTTGTGACCACCCCGCCACCCGATGCAATAGTCTCTTCTATGGTTACGTAGTTGGGTGTCTTGTTTTCGAGTGATGAAATACGGTACTTGGCAAAATTCAGATCATTTCGCAATCTTTCAATAATGCTATCTTGAGAGCTGGGTAGATCGACCGCCGGAGTCCGCCCCAGATCAGTGTTAAACGATAACAGAACTCCCGCTGCGCTGGGTTTTTTGCATGTTAAAGCAATTGTGTTGGCGTTCACATCATAGGTCGAAGGAAGTTTTGTGTCGCCCACGTAGCAGTCTGCCGATCCTGCAACATTGTGAATTTTGTGAGCGCCTGGTTTCAAATCTCTAAACCAAAGCGTAACCACGAAACTATCTAGGGCCTGGTTCTCCGGCTCTGCTTGTGCGAAGACCCCATACTGATTTAACAAAACCTCTTTCGTTGCGGTAACGCATCTCGAGTATGCGTCCGTCATAGCCGAACTTATGGTTTGAGAGAACCGAGATCGAAATGCCTCGTCATATATTTGGCTGGAGCTTGATTGACACCAATTGCGTAGAGATTGTTGGAAGGAATACGAATTATCAGAAAAGTTGATATTCAACGGAAGAGACTTGAGCGGTATGCCTAGCTCCGCTGCAGACCCCTCCATTTGTTGCGAGGTTGAGAAATTCGATTCACATGCCCAACGCCAGAATCGCTTTGCGTGGTAATCGTAAGAGAGATACTGATTTTTGTCGTAAATGTTGCCTTGTAGGACCGGATTACACTGCCCGCCGATATCGCGGATCATCAGACCCGACCCCACGGACGGGGATCTCAGCATTCGTTGGTCATCAGGGGCTAGGGGTTGACCTGTAGCAACACTTAGATTGAAGAGAACAAAGCTTGCACAAGCTGTCGCCAAAGAAAGTTTGGCCATGAAAGCCTCCCCTGCATCCACCTTAGCCGGACCGATAATGACGTCGCAATTTGTCGGCCCACATTGCTCAAGTTGGACCATTGGTAATGGTAATCGGGTTGGTTCAGCGAGGCAACCAGTCGCGTCGCGCCTGGGTTCACGCGGTTCAAGGCGCTTCGGCGCGTCCATCGAAGCGTCTCTCAGGTACATTTTCTTTCTTCCAGGTCCAAATTAAGCCGGCAAAATTGCGGGTTTCAGTCCGCCGAAGAAGCCGGGATGCAGAGACTTGCAAAAGTTGAGGTTCACTCGTGACTCTTGCCAATGTCGGTCGGCCATCACATGCACCGACCGAAGACACCCGTAACCTGGTCGAGTCGCTTTCCGGCTTTGGGATCCCGCAGACCGAGATCGCGCGCCTGGTCGGCATCGACCCGAAGACGCTGCGTTTCCACTATCAGGACCAACTCGACCTAGGTGCCATCAAGGCTTCTGCCAAGGTCGCGCAGAACCTCTTCACCATGGCATGCAAGCCTACCCGTGAAGGGCTGTCGGCGGCGATCTTCTGGCTAAAGGTCCGGGCAGGCTGGTCGGAATACGCGCCTAAGTCTCCGGCGGAGGAGCCGCTCGGCAAGAAGGAGGCTGCCGAGCGTGACTCCCTGACCGCCGGCGACGGCAACGAGTGGGGCCGCCTGGTCAACTAGCATGGCTGCGTGGTCGCTGGCCGTGCCGGATTGGCGGGAACGCATCCGGACGGGGCGATCGCTGTTGCCGGATCTGCCTCACCTCAACGTGGGTGAAGCCAATCGCGCCGTAGCGATCTTCAACAAGCTGCGGCTACCGGACGTCATCGGAACACCGGCCCTCGCAGAAGCCGGCGCGGACTGGTTCCGCGAGATCGTCGGAGCCCTGCACGGATCGTTCGATCCACTCACCCGCGAGCGGATGATCCGCGAGGTCTTTCTGCTGGCCCCAAAGAAGTCGTCGAAAACTTCTTACGGCGCGGCGCTGATGCTAACGACGCTGCTGATGAACCAGCGTCCGCGGGCGGAGTTCCTGCTGGTGGCGCCGACAGTGTCGCTGGCGCACATCGCCTTCAGCCAGGCGCTGGGCATGGTCGACAAGGATCCGGATGGCTTCCTGCGCAAGCGCCTGCATGTGCAGGAGCACCTGCGCAAGATCACGGACCGGCGGACCAAGGCGACGCTGGAGATCAAGGCGTTCGACACGACGGTGCTGACCGGCGTGAAGCCCACCGGCGTGCTGCTGGACGAGTTGCACGAGATCTCGAAGGTATCGGCGGCGGAGCGGATCATCGGCCAGTTGCGGGGCGGGCTGCTGCCCAATCCGGAAGGGTTCCTGGTGTTCATCACCACCCAGTCGGACGAGCCGCCGCGCGGCGCCTTTCGGGCCGAGCTGATGCTGGCGCGCGCCATCCGCGACGGCAAGGCCCAAGGGGCGATGCTGCCAGTGCTCTACGAGTTCCCGGAGGACATCGCCAACGACACGGCGGACCCGCCGGCCTGGCAGGATTCCAGCAAGTGGTGGATGGTCACGCCGAACCGCGACCGGTCGGTGACGATCAAGCGGCTCGAAGACGACTGGGCGCAGGCCAGGATCAAGGGCCAGGGCGAGATCATCCGCTGGGCCTCGCAGCACCTGAATGTGGAGATCGGCCTGGCATTGCGCTCCGACCGTTGGGTCGGCGCCGATCTCTGGCAGCGGGCTGCCGACAGGAGCATCACCCTGGAGGCTCTGCTGGACCGCAGCGAGGTCGTGGTGATCGGCATCGACGGCGGCGGCCTGGACGATCTCCTGGGCCTGGCAGTGCTCGGTCGCACGAGCGACACACGTCAATGGCTGCTGTGGTCTCGTGCGTGGGCGCATCGCTCCGTGCTCGAGCGGCGGAAGGGCGAGGCCTCGGTACTCCGCGACTTCGAAACTGCCGGCGAGCTGCGGATCGTCGCCAACCTCGGTGAGGATATCGCCGAGATCGCGGCGCTGGCCGAGCAGATCGACGAGAGTGGCAAGCTGGCCTCGGTCGGGCTCGACCCGTTCGGTGTCGGCGCCATCGTCGACGCCCTGGCCGAGGTGGGCATCGCCGGCAACGACCGGGTGGTCGGCATCACACAGGGCTGGAAGCTCACCGGTGCGGTCAAGACGGCGGAGCGCAAGCTTGCGGACGGAACGCTGAGGCATGGCGGTGGCGGGCTTATGGCTTGGGCGGTGGGCAATGCGAAGGTCGAACCCCGGGGCAACGCGATCGCCATTACCAAGCAGGCCTCGGGGACCGCCAAGATCGACCCGCTGATGGCAGCCTTCAATGCAGTCGCCCTGATGGCGATGAACCCGAAGCCTGTCCGCCGGTCTTATCTCCGTTCGGGCGAGATGCTCGTTCTCTAGAGGGAAGCATGATGAAGCCACTCGCCGCCGCCCTGCGCACAATCGCGGGAGCGGTGCCCGGTCCGGGCGGCTTTTTCATGCCTGCAGATGGAGCAATGCGCGATGGATAGCGCCAACAAGCAGCCCGCTGTCGTGGCGGAGGTCACCCAGGGCACGACGCCGGCGTCGCCTGGCTTCAAGTTGCTGCGGGATTCCTCGGTGACCGGTAGCCCGCAGCGTGGCGCCCAGCGATCGCCGGAGCGCCGTCCCGACCGAATGGCCGCCAACATGGTCAGCGGCCTGGCGTCTTATCCGAAGTCGATCAACATGCCGCTCGTTCGTGATGCCGGCTCCGATGTCTTGCTCGAGTCGCTGCTCTGCGGCGCTTGGGCGACCAACGTCCTCAAGAATGCCTCGGTAAAGAAGCCATTCACGCTCGAGGAAAAGTACGAGGGTGGCGCCACCGACCCCTATCGCCGTCTCGCGGGCTGCCTCTGCGACAGCCTCAGGCTCTCGATCCCGCTCGCGGGCGGCGGTGATCCCGGCACGCTGACCTTCGCCATCAAGGCCCTGATGGAATCGACCGGCACGGCGGCGCTTGGCTCTTCGACTTATTCAGCGCCAACACCCGGCGACGATCCGGTGTCGTCGAACGACATCACCGTCAACGATCTGTTCGGCATCACGACGCCGAAGGTCATGAGCCTCGACATGACGATCTCGAATGCAATGCGGGAGAAGTATGCCTTCGGCTCGCCGAACCCATTCGACCTCGGCTTGGGTGCCTTCGATGTCAACGGGCAGGTGCAGCTCTATTTCACGCAACTCACCGACTACAGCACCTTCGTGAATCGTCAGACCGGCCTTACGCTCGACCTGCTCCTGGGCTCTGTCGAGGACCACATGGACCAGATCCAGCTCACCAACGTCGACGTCTGGAACCCAGATGTCACCGATCCAGGCACCAGCGGGGACAACATGGTCACGCTCCAGTTCGGCGCCCGATACGCGGCCAGCGACAGCGCTGCGATCGTTTGGACGCGCAACGTCGGCCTGGTGCCCTGATCGCCATTAAACGGCACGGACGCTGCGTTCCTCCCCATTCATCGAAAGAACACGCCATGCAAAAGCTGCTCATTCTGCAGTCGTTTCATCGCTATGTGCCGACCGGCGAATTTCGGACCGTGACGAAACCTGGTGGCGGCCAAGAGCGCGTCGAACTCGAGCGTAGGGACCGCCTGGCCCAGGGCGCCACGGTCGAGGTTGAAGACGGCTTGGCTGCGGACTGGATCGCCAAGGGTCTTGCGAGAGCGGTTGAGGTTGCCGGCACCGGCGATGAGGGCACCGCTGTTTCGGCCATGAACCGATAATTTGCGGAGTGGACCGGTTGTAAGTGTCAGCTAAGCCCTGATAGCGACCAACTTCTGAAAGGGAGCGAAATGACGGGATGGGCCAGAAGCAGACATGTACGCACTACACACCTCAACCCCGCATCCGAATGCCGGTCTGGCCGCTCTCACCTAACGTCGTCTGCCGCGCTCGGGTCTTCAAGGCCGGCGGCTACGTGCAGGAAAATGGTCGCCCGCCTGCGATCTTCTGATCGACCGAATGCCCACCTACCCTCCAACCTACTTCTCAAGAGTTCCGGTGACGCCACTTTTTGCAATGTTTCAAACATGGATTTCGCCTTGCCGATCTCTCCGAGACCGACGAAATCAAGCACGATGTTGGTGTGCGACTGAATGTTTGAGGGCCGCTCTCGGAGCGCACGAGACGCCCAATCGATGCTCTCGGCATACCGTTTTGCGACGAAGCATGCGACGCCCAAATCTCTATGGGTCGCATAGCTGCGAGGGTTGCGTGGATTCAGGCGCATGACTTGGTGCAAATGCTCGATACCGCTGTCGGGGTCACCTGCCAAAGCTTGCAAAATGCCGAAGATGCGAAGCACAAGTGTATCGTTAGGGTTCATCTCGTGGGCGCGACGCGCATCCGCGAGCGCCTCGGCATAGCGATCCCACTGTCCGCGATACATGATGTTCACCGCGCGCAGCGCGTAGCCATGCGAATCCGCGCTGTCGAGTTCAATGGCGCGCGTGACCGCCCACATGGCTTCCCGAAGGGCGTGCTCCCGATCCGCCGCCATCTCATAGAAGAAAGCGGCCCCATGACTCAACGCAAGCGCTTGCAGTGCCAGCACGCTATTCGGGTCAATCGCGAGCGCTTCCTTGGCCTTGCGAATTGCTTGGTCAAGAAGTGGTCTATCTGGCATGTCGACCCCGTCCCACGAATGAGCACGCGCCTGAACCGCGATTTCGTAAGCGCTGAGATTGCTGGGGCGCCGTCGCGTAACCTTCAATTGCTCGGTAGCTTCAATTTGCGGTTCGATTGCGGAGACAATTGCTCTTGTTAGCACCTCCTGTACTGTAAAGATGTCCTCCACAACGCGATCGTAGCGTTCCGCCCAGATGTGATTGCCGGTCAACGTGTCGGTCAACTGGCCTGTCATCCGAATACGGTTCGTCGACTTGCGAATGCTCCCATCCAACACGTAGCGGACGCCAAGTTCCCTGCCGACCAGCCGAACGTCGGGCGATTTGCCCTTGTAGGAGAATGACGAATTTCGCGCGATCACGAAGAGCGAGTGGAAGCGCGACAGCTCTGTGATGATGTCTTCCGTGACGCCGTCGGTGAAGTATTCCTGTTCGGGATCGTCGCTCAGGTTCAGGAACGGAAGGACCGCGATGGACGGCTTCTCGGGCAGAGCCAGGGCGGATTTCGACGCGTCCAGGGAGATTTCGCCGACGCCCGCGTATCTAAAATCACTCTCTTCCCGTACATCTGCGACGAAGCGGAAACCCTTGCGCTGGAGCGTCTTGATCAGCCGTTGCGCCTTGCCGGTGTCGTCAATGGCCTTGCGAACGGCATTGACGCAGGTCGTCAGCGACGATTCCGAGATGATACGCCCGTTCCAGACTGCAGCCAGAAGATCGTCCTTGCTGACCACGCGCTCGCGATTGGCGATCAGGTAGGCCAGCAGGTCAAAGGCTTTCGGCTCGAGGCGCAGCAAACCGTCGCCATGGCGAAGTTCACGCCTGTCCGTATCCAGAGAGAAGCCGGCAAAGAGGTAGTGCAATCTGCGGTCTCCAGTGAGACGCCAACATAGCACGACGGTATTGAACTGGTTCAGGACTTCCCGAGGAAAAGCCAAGGTCAGGCTGACGTGTTCCTTAAGCGGAATTCGTCAGCTGCCGGCACCCTGCGACAAGCGGCAACGGGAGAAGTCACATGTCCAAAGATGCACCTGCCAGGCGCGACGTACTTCTGACTCTCGCAACGGCACCGTTTGTGGCATGGCTCGCACAGATGGGCGATGCGCGCGCGCAAGTGGGTGTAAGTCCGGTCAAGGTCGATACCAAAGGCTTGGTCGCCAAGATCAAGTTCGAGGCGCCGCTCGAAGGGTTCCTCAAGGAGCTCAATGGAAATTACAAGCTCAGGGTCACCGAGTTGACGCTTGCCCCTGGCGGACATGTGGGCGAGCACAATCACGAGGGCCCCGGCATCCGTCAGGTCTCCTCCGGCTACATGACTTACGTCTTGCCGGACAAGACCGTGGTCTACGGGCCGGGTGATTTCTTCTTTGAATCCGGCGACGTAAACCACACCGTTTTCAACAAGACGGACGCGCCAATGGTGCACGTCCTCTTCGAGATACTACGGGTTAGCCTGAACGGCCCTTCGCTGATTCCGGTCAGGCACAACTAGAAGGTCGTCCGACTCTGACGTCAACGGACCCAATTGCGTCGACCCAGCGATCCGAAGCCGTCGATTTATCACGGTGTCGGATGCCGGGACCGCGAGGAGGGTTTAGTGTCGACAGTTGAGACCTCCCGAGGAAAAGCCAAGGTCAGGCTGATGTGTTCCTTAAGCGAACTTCGTCAGCTGCCGGCACCCTGCGCCGAAACGTGCGCGTGCGGAAGTCGCAATGGTTCGTCACACCTACCTCGTGGCTGGCGTGGCCATGGTCATGATGACTTGCACTGCGATGAGCGACGAGTTGAAGGGCTACAAAGGGTCGATTGCCATTGGCATCGACGAGCGGCAACGGGAGAAGTCACATGTCAAATGACACACCTGCCAGGCGCGACGTTCTTCTGACTCTCGCAACGGCACCGTTCGTGGCATGGCTCGCACAGATGGGCGATGCGCGCGCGCAAGTGGGCGTAAGTCCGGTCAAGGTCGATACCAAAGGCTTGGTCGCCAAGATCAAGTTCGAGGCGCCGCTCGAAGGGTTCCTCAA
>Ga0268266_10005802_pt1 | contig 11431 bp, 9 predicted proteins | sample KBSS13metaG_FD_190356 | JGI IMG/M metagenome (GOLD analysis project Ga0268266, IMG submission 190356) | Switchgrass rhizosphere microbial communities from Kellogg Biological Station, Michigan, USA - KBS S1-3 metaG (SPAdes) (version 2) | ecosystem: Host-associated > Plants > Roots > Rhizosphere >... | reverse complement strand
ATGCGGGCGAATCGGGATCTGAACATCATGGGGGTCCTCCTCACTTGGCGGGGCCGTAGCAAGAATCGTTGCATCCGCCCCGAAACGGCGCGTAGCTTTACCCAAGTCTGCACCCCGGAGGAAGCCCCATGCGACGTGTCGCGGACTGGCTGGGGGAATACGGCGCGAGTCACATCGACCCGACAAACAAGCGGCTGCACTGGGTGTGCGTGCCGCTGATCGTTCTGGCGCTGATGGGCATGGTCTGGAGCATTCCCGTGCCGCAGGCGTTCGCCGACGCGAGCCCGTGGCTCAACTGGGCGACGCTCGCCGCAGTGCTCGCACTCGTGTACTACGCATCGCTTTCGATGCGTCTGGCGATCGGCATTGCGATCGCCTTCGCCGTGATGTTCGCGATCCTGAACGCTCTCGCAGAGCTGCCCACACCGTTGTGGGCGACCTCGGTGGTCATTTTCGTCGCCGCCTGGATCGGGCAGTTCATCGGACACGCGGTGGAAGGCACGCGCCCGTCCTTCTTCAAGGATGTTCAGTTCCTCATGATCGGCCCGCTCTGGTTGCTGGCCGCTTTGTATCGACGCCTCGGTATTTCCTACTGAAAGAGCAGATTCATGCGCGCAATGGTGATTCGCGAACACGGTGGCCCTGAAGTTCTGAAGCTGGAAGAAGTCCCGACCCCCGAGCTGCGGGAAACGGATGTGCTCGTCGAAGTGCATGCCACTTCGGTCAACCCTGTCGACACGAAAGTGCGCCAGCGCAGCGGCGGCCGCGAATTCCCGATCGTCCTCGGCTACGACGTCAGCGGCGTGGTCGTGCGCTGCGGGCCGCGCGCGAAGATGTGGCAGCCCGGCGATGAGATCGTCGCCACCGCCAATCTGTTTCGCAACGGAGCCAACGCGGATCTCGTTGCGCTCGACGGTCGCAGCGCTGCGCGCAAGCCTCGATCGGTTGATCACGTCACGGCGGCCGTGCTGCCTCTCGTCAGTCAGACGGCGTGGGAAGCGCTGCATCTGCGCGCGCGAATCCATCCGGGGCAGACCGTGCTGATTCATGCCGGCGCGGGCGGCGTGGGGCACATCGCCGTGCAGCTCGCGAAGTTGCATGGGTGCCGCGTCATCACCACGGCGGGTCGGCCCGAGTCGATCGAGTTCTGTCGCGACGTGCTCCGCGCAGACGAAGTGATCGACTACCGCTCGACGAACGTCGTCGAGCGCATCAAGGACATGACGGCAGGCAAAGGACTTCCAGTGGTCTTCGACACCGTGGGCGGTGAGGTCTTCCTGCAGAGCATCGACTGTGCGGCCGTGAACGGACAGGTCGTCACGATCCTCGGTGCGAGCGCGAGCACGGCGGATCGCGGCCAGTCGCTGCTCTACCGCAATGTCACGGTCCACTATGAGTTCATGGGTATTCCGACGGCGTACGAGATCGAGCCCGAGCGCCCCGGTCAGATCCTGGCGGGAATTGCGCGACTCGTGGACGCCGGCCTGCTGAATCCCCGCGTCAGCCACGTCTTCCCGCTCGAACAGGTCGCGGAAGGGCACCGGCAGGTCGAAACGAGTCGTACGGTCGGCAAGGTGGGGATCGCCGTGCGTCCGCGGGAACGGGGTTAGGTATCATGCGCGCCCCTTCGCCTCAGGAATGAGTCATGGCCACCATGCGATCCCTGGATCCCGTGGACCTGTACGACGTGCGCGGGCAACTCACGGAAGACGAGCGCATGGTGCAGGAGTCCGTCGCGCGCCTCGTCGACGATCGCGTGCTGCCGATCATCCAGAAGTGCTTCGAAGAGCATCGTTTTCCCAAGGAGCTGGTGCCGGAGATTGCCGCGCTCGGCCTGCTCGGCTCATCCATTGAAGGCTATGGCTGTGCGGGCCTGAACGCCGTCAGCTACGGGCTCATCTGCCAGGAACTGGAACGCGGCGATTCGGGCATTCGCAGCTTCGTATCGGTGCAGTCCTCGCTCTGCATGTATCCGATCTATGCCTTCGGCAGCGAAGAGCAGCGGCAGAAGTATCTGCCGCGCATGGCGCGCGGTGAGCTCATCGGCTGCTTCGGGCTCACCGAGCCGCATGGCGGGTCGGATCCCGCAAACATGAAGACTCACGCAAAACGCCGCGGCAAAGACTGGGTGATCCACGGCGCGAAAATGTGGATCACCAATGGCGCGATCGCGGATCTGTGCGTCGTCTGGGCGCAGACCGACGAAGGCATCCGCGGCTTCATCGTCGAGAAGGGTACGCCCGGCTTCGCCGCGCCCGAGATCGAACGCAAGTTCTCCTTGCGCGCATCCGTTACGTCCTCGCTGTTCTTCGACAACGTGGTGGTGCCGGAAGAAAACCTGCTGCCCGGCGTCGTCGGACTCAAGGGGCCGCTCTCGTGCCTCACTCAGGCGCGCTATGGCATCACATGGGGCGTGATCGGTGCGGCGCAGGCGTGCCTCACCCAGATGCTGGACTACACGAAGACACGCGTGCTCTTCGGCCGCCCGCTCGCGGAGAACCAGGCGATCCAGATCAGGCTCGCCAACATGTCCCGGGGCATCACCACGGCCCAGCTTCTGTCGCTGCAGTTGGGTCGACTCAAAGACAAGGGCGAAATGACCCCCTCGCAGGTGTCCCTCGCCAAGTGGAACAATTGCCGGATGGCCCTGGATGTGGCCCGGGACGCCCGCGACATGCTGGGCGGGGCCGGTATCAGTGCCGAATACGTACCAATCCGTCACATGTTGAACCTCGAAAGTGTTATTACTTACGAGGGCACCGAGACGATCCACCAGCTGACTGTCGGCCGCGAGCTGACGGGGTTGAGCGCCTTCTAGGACAACCTGAGGCGCTCCGCGGGGGCGGGTTCGGGCCGGCTCATAAAAAGCCCCTCAAAGGCACAGGTCGGGGAAACGCCGCCGCGCGAGCCACTCGTCGCGGCGGCGTGTACCCGGCACCCGCTATGAAATGAGCGGTAACGACAAAGCGTAGTGGCCCGCCGGGTGAAATCGCATCGAACGGATAGCACGTGACGAGCGTCAGACGCGGCTCGTCATCGTCGAGCGCGATACGCATCGTGCGGCTATCCACCACTCTCACATCGGTCACGGAAAACACGAAGCGCTGACCGTCGGCACGCTCCACGGTGATGCGGTCGCCGACGTGTGCGTGTTCCAGCTCGCGAAAGTGAGTATCGCGATGAGCAGAAATCACGCTGTTGCCGGGGTCACCGGGTAGCACGCTCGCGGCGTCGTGGCTTGGCGCGAATGCCAGGTTGCGGCCGCTCGATCCCTCCAGCACGACCAGCGTGTCCTGATCTTTAAAGGTCATTCGCGCCACCGGTGTCGTGTCGGCCCACGGCCAGGGGCGCGCGCTCTCCGCGCCCCGCTGAGTCCGATCCCACGCCGCGTTGATCAGCACCTGCGCCGCGAAGGCCTTCACGTGAATCCAGCAAGCCGCGGCGATGCACGCCATGCCGACTGCGCCCAGGCTTGCTGCGATGGCGGAGCGCGCCTTCACGCACGCACCCGCGCACGCAGCGGCATGAACATCGCGAAGGCGATCCCGAGCGCGAGCAGGCCGATCAGCATCAGCAGCGGAGCAGGCGTCGCCGTCTTCGCGAAGCCGGTCGTGTTCGCCCACGGCGTGCCACGCGGCGCGGACACGGGCACCTGTTCCGGACGCGCATCGACGCCGACCGGACGAACCGGGGTCACGTCCACTGCTACGAGGCTCGTGTATTCGCTGACGAGGTGATGCTGAAGCGCGAGAGTCACGATCTGGTTCTCGGCTTCCGTCGCATCACCGCCCAGGTTCTTCTGGCGCGCAAGCGCCGCGATCCGTTCGCGAGCCCACAGCTTCGCGATGCCGGAGTGGTCGTTCACGATCTTCAGGGGGAGCTGGCGCGTCCAGGCGCCCCCTCCGCTTCGGCCGTTCAGCGTGAGCACACCCTGCGGTAGGCTCGACAGCTTCGCGACGACGGTGAGCGGATCGCCGGCATAGACATCGCTCGGCAGCTTCGAGGCGAGCGAGGCGACCGCGCCGCCCGGCCAATTGAGCTGCAGATCGACGAGCGCCGGATTCTCCAGCTTGCGGAATACGTCGCCCATGCGTTCGCTCACCTGCTCGATCTGCGGGATGAAGGTGAAGCTGCCGCGCCCGGCCGCCGCTGCTTCGCGCATGAAGTACGCGTTCGGCGCGCCGCCGATGCCAACGGTGAACAGCCGCGCACCTCCGATGCGATCGCTGATGAGCTTCACGAGCTCCGCCTCGTTGCTCACGCTGCCGTCGGTGACGAACACGATCTGGCGCAGCGCATCCACGGTCGGCGGGATCGAGAACGCGAGATCCAGCGCGCTACGCATCTCGGTGCCGCCGTCGGCGACCAGCCCATCGATGAAGTCCGTTGCGCTCTGCCGATTGACGGTCACCGCTGGCTGCGACGTCGGAAACAGACTCGTCGCGTCATCGCTGAAGCGGATGATGTTGAACGTGTCGCCCGGCTGCAGACGCGCTACCCCCAGCCGCAGCGCTGCGCGCGCCTGCTCGATCGACGAGCCGCTCATCGAGCCGGACGTGTCGATGATGAAGACGACCTCGCGCTTGTAGGTCCGCTCCGCCGCCATCTGCGGCGGCATCAGGGAAACGAGAACATAGGTGTCGTTGCCGACGCGTTCGGCAAACGCCGAAGCGTACGTATCCGGCGTGACGCCCGGGGTCCACACGAGCTCGAAGTCGCGATCGGCCGGAACCGCCGGCGACTGCAGATGGATACGGCGGCCAACGCCTATCGTTTCCATCATTACCGCGTGGTTCAGGCTATTGACCTGCTGCAGAGGGAAGCCCGGCTCGAGATCGATTTCGATCTGCGCGTTCTGGACTGCGGCGCCGACCTTCTCAGGCGTAGGTGCATGGTGCACCGACACGCCCTCGCCGCCCGCATCGCCCGGCGTGTAGCGCGGCGTGATGCTCAGCGGCAGGCTCAACGTGTAACGCCCGTCGCGATACGGAATGGTATCGAGGTAGGCGATGGTCACCGTGATGGAGGAATGCGGCGCGATGTTCGCGACCGACGTGCTGAACATGTTCGGTCGCTCCTGATCGACGAGGCTGGCGCGGCGGCCTTCGCTTTTCGCCTTTTCGTAGGTCGCGCGCGCCTCTTCCTTGCGCTGGATTTCGCCGCGGATGCGGCGTTCGCCAACGAGCATCTCGAGCTCGTCGACCGCTGCGCCCGCGGACAGCGGGAACACGTAGAGGCCTTCGACCCAGTCGTCGCTCGGGTTCTCGAATGTCTGGGTCACGTTGACCCGCGCTACGTTGCCGGTGACCTGCGCGTGGATCTGCGTGGTCTGGCGGAGCGCTTCGGTCGGCGCGCCGCAAGGCATCGAGCAGAGATAGAGCGTGCCTGCACGCGCCGTGTCAGGCGTGGCGCCGAACACCGGCGGCCAGACCACTCCCGCCAGCAGGATGGCGAGGATTGCGATCCAGTTGGTAACGCGGTCCCGTAGCGGCGTGGGGTCGGCGATCATCGTAAGGCTCCCGTTTTCACAAGGCCCTCAATCGCCGGGCGGCTGAGAGGGCACGGGTCTATTTCGGGGCCGGCGGCCAACACCCTCAGGACGAGAACGTGGCACTCCGCTCCTCAATCCTGACGAAAAGTGGCAGCCCCGCCCCAAAGTGAACTCGCTCCCTAGAGCCGGGCCCAACGAGCCTGTAGCCTTGCGCCTCATGAAGAAGCTCATTGCCATCGTTGAAGACGAGCCGGCCATCCGCGACAACTACGCCGCGGCGTTCTCGCGCGAAGGCTATGCCGTTCGCACGTACGGCGATCGCGCGTCCGCCATGACGGCCTTCACGGCGCGGCTGCCGGATCTTGCGATCATCGACATCTCGCTCGCCGAGGAGCCGGAAGGCGGCTTCGAGCTGTGCCGGCAATTGCGGGCGCTGTCCGCCGAGCTGCCGATCATCTTTCTGACTGCGCGCGACAGCGAGCTCGATGCTGTCTCGGGCCTGCGCCTCGGCGCCGATGACTTCCTGACGAAGGACCTCAGCCTCCCGCACCTGAGCGCGCGCGTGAACGCGCTGTTCCGCCGCGTCGATGCCTTGCGCAAGCCACACGAGGACAATCAGATCGTTCGCCGCGGTCCGCTCACTCTCGATGCCGAGCGCATGCAGGTGCAGTGGGATGGCAAGGTGGTGCTGCTTTCTCTGACGGAGTTCTGGATCGTGCACGCGCTCGCGAAGCATCCCGGCCACGTGAAGAATCGCCAGCAGCTCATGGACGCGGCCAACGTCGTGCTCGACGACAACACCATCACGTCGCACATCAAACGCATCCGGCGTAAGTTCCAGACGTTCGAGCCGTCATTCGACGGCATTCAGACCGTGTATGGCATGGGGTATCGCTGGGTCGAGTAAGCGCACATGTCGCTGCGGCTGAAGCTGCTGCTCCTGAGTGTCCTGACGCTCGTGCTGCCGTGGGCGGGATACAAGTACGCCCAGGAAATGGAGAAGGCGCTGCGCGACGCCGAAAGCCAGTCGCTCACTGCGATGGCGAAGACCATCGCCGCCTCACTGCAGGGTCGTGATGAGCTGCTCTACCGCGGCCCGACCGGCGAAGAGCTTCCGAGCGCCGAGCGCTACGATCTCGTTCCCATTCCGCTGACCGGCGAGCCGTTCGTCGACGGCTACGTCGAGGAATGGCCGGACGCGCCCGGCGCCTGGAAGTATTTCACTCACGGCAACGATCGGCTCGGCATCCTCACCGGCGTGCGCGATCGCATGTTCTACGCGCAGCTCGACGTGCGCGACGACAAGGTGGTCTTCGACGCGCCCGGCGCAAGCCTGCTCGATCCCGCCTCCTTCGGTGATCGCGTCTGGATCGGCTTCGAAGACACCACCGGCGCCGAACGTCAGGTATTCCTCGCGACGAGCGGACCGGGCGACGTGCATGCCCGTCGCATCGAGACGCGCGAATACGGCCGGCAGGAAGCGGTGGACGAACCCCGCATCGACAGCGCGTGGCAGCTCACCAAGCAGGGCTATCGCATCGAGCTGCGCATCCCACTCTCGCTTCTGGGCAATCGGTTTGGCGTGCTCATCGACGACCGCGACGAGGTGGGCGCGGTCGCCAGCAGCTACGGCACGCTTCGTGGCGATGACCTCGCCGCACAGGGCCGGCTGATCGCCGCATCGCCCGAGCTGGCTCGCTACCTGAGTCAGTTCCTCAAAGACCAATCCGGATTGCGCCTCGCCGTCTCCACCCCCGACGGCGCGCAGCTCGCGATGGCGGACACGCTCACCCTGCCGCCGGCCTATGGCGAGGAAGGCAACCGCTCGATTCTCGTGCTGCTCTACCGACGTCTGCTGGACGAGCCCGGCCAGCGCCGCATGATCGAAGTCCCGGCGCCGATTTATGACAGGGACGGCCAGCGCGTGATCGGCACCCTTCGAGTGAGCCAGACCGTCGATCACTGGCTCACGCTGCGCGATCACGCGCTTACCGAGCTGCTCAATGTCACGCTGATCACGAGCGCCATCCTCGTGATCGCGATGTTCATCTTCGCCGCGCATCTGGCGTTGCGCCTGGCCCGCCTGCGCAAGGCCAGCGAGAACGCCCTGACGCGCGAGGGCATCGTCACGACCTTCCCGGAATCGAAGGCGCCGGATGAGCTGGGCGATGTGGCCCGAAGCTTCTCGACGCTGCTCTCGCGCCTGAACGAATACACAGGTTATCTGCGAACGCTCGCCGGCAAGCTCGCCCATGAGATCCGCACGCCGCTCACGATCGTTCGGTCGTCACTCGACAACCTCGAATCGGAAAAGAGCATCCCCGACTCCGCTCGCATCTACCTCGAGCGGGCCCGGCAGGGCAGCGACCGACTGAACGCGATGCTGGTCGCGATGGGAGCCGCCACGCGCGTGGAAGAAGCGATCCAGAGTGCCGAGCGCACCCGCTTCGACCTGGTGCCGGTGATTGCTTCGGCGGTGTCGGCCTACCGCATTGGATTCCCCCAGCGGCAGTTCGCCGACGTGCTCACGCCCGGCCCGCTGGAAATTGACGGCGCGCCCGACCTGATCGTGCAGCTGCTCGACAAACTCGTTGATAACGCGGTGGATTTCAGCCCGCCGGGTGCCACGATCACCGTTCGCCTGCGCTTCGAGGCGCATCACGCCGTACTCGAAGTGGAGAACCCCGGGCCTCCTCTTCCGCCGGATTCGCACGGCCGCCTCTTCGAGTCACTCTGGCAGTCACGAGCCAGCAGTGATCATCGCCCACACTTCGGGCTCGGGTTGTACATCGTGAAGCTGATCGCCGAGTACCACGGCGGCTTCGCAACCGCCGAAGACTTGCCGGACAAAGCCGGCGCGCGCTTCTCGGTGTGGCTCGCCATCTGAAGTTCATGCCGTTGTAGTCAACAAACGACATGAAGAAACTGTAGGGAGGCTGTACACTTTTCGCGCATCGCACTCACCCCTCCCGCCGCAAGTACCGGTTTTCATGCGGCATCCAGTCACTGGCACCGGGTTTGCTTGAGTTCGATGCAGATTTTTTCGTTTTCCGGATGATGCGGGAAGCGAACACATGACAGGGTTTGGAGGAATAAGGAAAGAAACTCGGAGCATCGACGCGGGCACGGGTAGCGGCGGCCACACCATTTGCGGGCTGTCCGGAACGAGTGATGGCGTGAATAGACACGCCGGCCTTGAGGTTCGGCCGGGGGCAGCCCCAGCGTTCCAGCCGGGAAGATATTGAGTCCGTGAAGACGCGACACGCCGGAGCGCAGTAGAGGGCGATTTTTTGGCAACAATTTTTTGCCCGCGCCCGGCCGGAGCTGACAGCGAAGCATCCGGGCGGCAAGTGAAGATGATGAGCCCCGCGTAACAGCGGGGCTTTTTTTTGGGCGCAGAAGAAGCCCTCAATCGCCGGGCGGCTAGGAGGGAACCATCACGGTCGATTCGTGCGGCTCGCTGAACGCGAGGTTCGCTTCGAACTGCCGGGTGCAGGCGTCCCAACCTGAACGAAGCGCCCGCTCACGACACGCCTCCGGGCTGATCTTCAAGGCGCGCAAGGCCGCAGCGGCCAGGTCGTCATCCAACGCCCCCGTCACACCGTCTTCCACGACATCAATCGGCCCCGTGACCGGAAACGCCGCCACCGGCACCCCGCACGCCATGGCCTCGAGATTCACGAGGCCAAACGTATCCGTGACGCTCGGAAACACGAACACATCCGACGCCGCCACGTGCCGCGCGAGCTCTTCGCCAAACTTGTATCCGGCATAAACCGCATCCGGATACTGCTGCTTCAGGCGCGGCAACTCAGGCCCATCGCCGACAACAATCTTCGATCCCTTCCAGGGCATGCGCAGAAACGCGTCGATGTTCTTCTCGACGGCCACGCGCCCGACATACGCCGCGATCGGCCGCGGCAGATCGAGAAACGCCTTGTCATAAGGCCGAAAGATCGTCGTATCGACGCCGCGCTGCCAGCGCGCGAGGCTCTTGAAGCCACGCTGCGCGAGCTGCTCGTGCACGGATTTCGTGCTCACCATGCAACGCTCGGCGGCGTTGTGAAACCAGGTCAGCGCCGCGTACGACGCCCAGAGCGGAATCGGATACCGCTCCTTCAGGTACTGCGGAAACTGCGTGTGATACGACGTCGTGAATTTCAGATCATTGACGATGCAATAGCGCCGGGCCGCAAACCCTAGTGAGCCTTCCGTCGCGATGTGAATGGCATGCGGCTGAAACGCGCCGATCGTCTGCGCCACCTGCCTGTAGGGAAACCACGCGATCCGGATCTCCGGATACGTCGGGCAGGGGAAAGTGCGGAAGTCCTGCGGCGTGATGAGTCTGACTTCGTGACCGAACCGACCCAGCCACGCTGCCGTCTGCGCAAGCGTATGCACGACACCATTGGTTTGCGGGAACCAGGCGTCCGTGACGATCATGATTCGCATGCATCGCACGATTGCCTGCGGACGTAAAAGCGCCGTGAACCGTTTGCGAAGCTTTTGTGACGAGCCACCCGTCGTGACGCCGTTCTCGCTCGACACACCGGGCGCGGACCTCGTCATATTCCTGTGATGTCCTTGAGATATTTGCTTCACCCGCCCTTCTTATGCACGAGGACGCGACATGCAGCAGACTTTTCTCGAGGCCCTTAGAACGCAGCGCTGGGACGACCACCGCTACTACCACCACAGCCGCATCAACCAGACCCTGCACCTGGTGAGCGCGCTGAGCTTCCTGACCGCTTATGTCCTGATGTTCGTGAACCCGGTCGCGTCCGCGCTGATCGGCTGGCTCGTGTCGATGACGAGCCGCCAGGCCGGCCACTTCTTCTTCGAGCCGAAGGGCTACGACGAAGTGAACGAGGCGACCCACGAGCACAAGGAAGACATCAAGGTCGGCTACAACCTTCGCCGCAAGATCGTGCTGATGGTGATCTGGGCGGCGTCACCCGCCCTGCTCTGGATCGACCCGACGCTGTTCGGCTATTTCGACGCCGTGACTGCGAAGGACATGTTCGTGCAGCACGTCGGCGAGATGTGGTTCGCGATCGGGATCGGCGGCCTCCTGTTCCGCACGATCCACCTGTTCTTCATCCGTGACGTGCAGACGGGCCTCGTGTGGATCACCAAGATCATCACGGACCCGTTCCACGACGTCATGCTCTACTGGAGGGCGCCGCTGTACCTGATGAAGGGTGAGCTGATCGACCCGAACCACGGCCGCGGTCATCACGCTCCTGGCGACGAGCTCGAAGAATCTCTCGAAGCACGCGACGCTTGATGGTCTTGTTGGTGAGGCTGGCATCGGCCCACCACCATCCGTCCTCCTGCATCGCCCGGGTCGCCGACACCAAGCGGTCGGCGACCTCGGCGAACTCGCCTTCCGTGTAATCGAGGCTGAAGATGAAGCGGCCGGTGCCCACCCAGCTCAGGGCAAGCCCTTCGGCCCGCAGGTAGTACTGAAGCATCCAGTTGTATCTAGAAGGCTGCGTGTAGTGAAGCGTCCAGATGGACTGCAGATTGGCGAGCCGCACCGGCAAGCCGGCATCGATCAGCCGCTGGTTGAGTCGCTGCACGCGCCCGTTCCACAGCGCGTCCTGCCCGGCATAGATCGAGCGATATTCCTCGGTCTCCATCTTCTTCAGGAACTCATGCATCGCGCCCATCACATACGGATGCGAGTTGAACGTGCCGCGGGCGAGGCACACGTCCGTGGGCCGATCCTCGCGGAAGCGCTTCATGAACTCTTTCTTGCCGCACACGACGCCAACCGGCAGGCCGCCGCCGAGCGTCTTTCCGTACGTGACCATGTCGGCGCGCACGCCGAAGTATTCCTGCGCCCCGCCCAGCGCGAGGCGGAAGCCGACGAACACCTCGTCGAAGATCAGGATGATGTTGCGTTCCGTGCAGACCTCGCGGAGCTGCTTCAGCCAC